>Ga0310811_10001297_pt1 | contig 31653 bp, 24 predicted proteins | sample YCmetagenome_FD_207642 | JGI IMG/M metagenome (GOLD analysis project Ga0310811, IMG submission 207642) | Soil microbial communities from experimental microcosm in Duke University, North Carolina, United States - YC | ecosystem: Engineered > Artificial ecosystem > Soil microcosm > Unclassified ...
GTCTTGCGCTCGTGGCGCCGCTCCTCCGCGGCGAGATCGCCGAGCAACTGGCGGATCGAGGCGTCGGTCGCGTTGCGCGCGGCGCGGGCATAGAAACGCTTGCTCTCGGCCTCCATCAGCTCGGCCTGCGCGCGCACGGTCTCGAGGCGCAGCGGACGCGCGAGCCACACCGGCTTGCGTTCGATGAAGCCCTTCACGTCGTGGCCGCGAATCAGCGGAATGTGCTCGCCGAACTTCTTCTTGTAGAGGTCGAGCAGGCGATGACGGTGTCCGGTTTCCTCGTTGGCCATGGCGCTGAACATCTTCGCCGTGTCGGGATAGGTCTCGCGCAGACCCTCCGCGAATTGGTCGTAGATGCGCGCGTCCTGCTCCTCGAGCGAGATGGCGAGCGCGAGGATTTCGCGCTCCTTGAGGTCGGAGAAATTGAGCATGGGCACCTCCGGGCCGGGCGGAAGTGGAAAACGTATTTCAGCGCACCGGGGTGCGACCCGGTGCTTGACGTCGCCCGACCGGCCAAGGTTCCCCCCGCCCTTGCGCCGGCGCAACCGGCGTTCCGCCCCCCGGACCGGTTTTTGGCCCCGGGGAGACCGGAAAAACCCCGGAATTCCGCGGTTCAGAGGCCATTTTCGGGCCTTCCCAGGCCCCAGGCGATGTGTTAAAACCCCGGCCTTGCCCGCCGGGGTCCCGGCGGGCGCTATCTTTTTCCGATCGGGTCTCAGAAGGACCGCTCGGACGAACGTCTCGCTGAGGAGCGGAAGCTTGGAAGTCCAGGTTAAAGACAACAACGTCGATCAGGCGCTGCGCGCGCTCAAGAAGAAGATGCAGCGCGAGGGCGTGTATCGCGAGATGAAGATGCGCCGCAATTACGAGAAGCCGTCGGAGCGCCGCGCCCGCGAGCGTGCGGAGGCCGTGCGCCGCTACCGCAAGCTGCTGCGCAAGCGCATGGACCGCGAAGGCTACTGAGCCGCGCCAAAGCGTTTACGGAAAAGCCGCCCATCGGGCGGCTTTTTTGTTGTCCGAGCGGTTCGCTTGCGCGCGGCCGATGCGACCATGGAGTAGCGCGGCGTGCTCGCCGAGACGGCATGTGCAAGTCCGTTGGGCGCCACTCGCCTCAGAGCGCCGGGCGGCAACCGTCGCCGTCATCTTGCCCGCCATCTTACGGAGGGCCGCGCGTCTTCGATCAAAGCGCTCCGCCCGGTGCTCGTACTCCTCCGCCTTCAGCAGAAACTCCTGGGCGCGGCCCAGGTCCGCCACCTGCGCCTGCGCGCGCATGGGGACTGCCGGGCGGCAGAACGCGCGCGAGTAGGTAGTCGCGGGAAACCACCACCACCCGGGCATCATGCGGCCCGGCGACACGCTCGGCCGCGGCAGAATTCGACTCGCGCGACCCTATGGCGAGCACCTGCGAAGCCGGCGCTAGCGCTGTGGCTCGGCGCCGGCGACGGCGGCACGGGCATCTTCGAACGCCTTCCGGAGCGTGGCGATCTTGATCGGCTTAAGCAGCCTCTCGATGTGCTTGAGGCCGCGGTCGCGGGCGAGCTCGAACGCCATATCGGGGTAGTGATCGCCGTAGCCCGAAACGAAGATGATGGCGCCGGGCGGCTTGCCCGCGGTCATCCAGTTCATCACCTCGATGCCATCCATGTCGGGCATGATGATGTCGATCAGTACGATCGCATCGGCTTCACCGCGATAGATCGACTGGAACTGCTTCGACTTGTCGACCGTGACGACGTCGAAGCCCATCGGCGTCGCCACCGACTCGATGATCTCGAGAAACGCGCGGTCGTCGTCGACAGCGTACAGCCTGCTCATGTGCCACTGCCCTCTCGGCCCACACGCGCGCCGCGATCGCTGGCATCAACGGATGCATTGATGCGGAGCGCCGGAACAGATTCGGCACACGTCGCCCACAGCGATCGGCCACACCGATGAAACACGTGCACTCCGGAACGCATCGTCAGGCGTTTCATTTTGCCGGTTTCATTTTGATCAATGGGACCAGGAGAAACAGCGCTCGCCACCGTTGTCAGCACGATATCCGACGCGCAATAATTGTTGCAGAAAATCCGAATGTTCACAAAGGGGCCTAAAGGGACGGTACTGAACGACATCTTCTAGCGCCAGTCCCCGCCCGTCAAACCTGTGAAAGATGCTGTATTTCCGATGGACTAGGGTTTCACTGCGATTCTGGGTTGCCGTCGGCATGGCGCTGACGGTTGTTCCATTGGCCGTTTCGGCAGTCGTCGGATACGTCACGCTGTCCCGCGGAGTCGTTGCCGGCTTCGCCGATGTCGCGACTCGCCAGCGGGACCAGCTCGGCCCGACCCACCATCTTCAGCTCCTCCTCTGCGACTCGCTTCGGCCGCTCGAAGCCTGGATCGACGCCGGAATCCCGACATCGGTGACGCACTATCGCGATCTGCGACAGCAGGTCGGGAGCGACTTCGAGGCGCTGCGCGAAGGACTCAAGTCCGAACCCGCCCTTCAGCCGCTGCTCGATCGCGCCCGTGACGACTGGGTGTCCGCCGACCGGCTCGGCGAGGCCATCGTGTCGGTGCCGCGCCCGGTCGGCGATCCCGACGGACTCGATCTCCTGGACAGGTATGACGACGTCATCGCCAGCGCCGTCACCAAGTTGATCGCCGTCTACAACGAGATCGCCTACGACATCGCGCTCGATCACGTCGAGGCCCGCGAAGCGTACGCACGCACCGAGTGGATGGCGGCGGCCGCGGCCGGGGTCTCTCTCCTGACGATGATCGCCGGCGTGCTCATGATCGGACGCATCCTCATTCACAGCGTCGACCGTCTGATCGACGGCGCGGCGCGTTTCGCCGCCGGCGACCGCGACCACCGCATCGAGATCCATGTGCCGCCCGAACTGCGCAAGGTCGCCGCGCAGTTCAACCGGATGATCGTCCGCATTCACGATACGGAGGCCGCTCTCGCCGAGCAGGCCCAGCGCGATGGCCTGACGGGGCTGCTCAACCGGCGCGCCTTCGACCAGGCTATCGCGGAAACGCTGTCGGGATTGCGGCGGCTCGGCGCGACGGCAACGCTCGTGCTGTTCGACCTCGATCACTTCAAGCGCATCAACGATACCTACGGACACGGCGGCGGCGACGAGGTCCTCAGGACCGTGTCGCAAACGGTGAGAGGCGCCGTCCGAGACATCGACAAGTTTTTCCGCATCGGCGGCGAGGAGTTCGCTCTCCTCCTGCCCGGTGCCAACGCGGCATCGGCGCGGATCGCCGCCGAGCGCATTCGCGCCGCGATCGCCGCGCACCCGGTCCGCGTCGACGATCACGAAGTCGCCGTGACGATCAGCGGCGGGATCGCCGTTGCCCGTCGCGACGACACGGCCGAGTCCGTCATGCAGGCGGCCGACGCCGCGCTTTATCGGGCAAAAGCGGACGGGCGAAACCGCGTTGCCCTGGAAGAACGTGCTTCGAACGGAGAAACGCTCACGACGAGCTGACGAACCGACAAGCTGAGACCGAGAGAAACACGGAGAAGGGGTGCTCCATGGCTTTCAATTTGGCTGAGGCCGACGACGGACCGCGGCGGACGAAGAAGACCGCGCCGATCTTCCGCGCGCAGATCGTCATATCCGCCGCGCTGATCGTCGCGCTCGGCATCGTCGCCGTCGTCGCGATGTGGCTCGACCGCAATCGCGATATCCGTACCGCCGAGGGAGAGCTCTCGCACCTCAGCCTGACGCTGAGCGAATCGGTCGAGCGCACGATGCAGAGCCTCGACGTGATCCTCACGGGATTCCAGCAACGCGTTGCCGAATCCGGCGTGACAACGCCGGAACAGTTTCGCGAGACATTCTCGTCGCGGAGAATTCACGACATCCTCACCACCCGGATCAGCGGGCTCGAGCACATCGACGGCATCGGCGTCGTCGACAGCAATGGCGTGTTCATCAACGGCACGCGCCGGTGGCCGGCGAACCCGGTAAGCGTCGCCGACCGCGACGACTTCATCCTCCACCGCGATCACCAGGACAGCGGCCCGATGATCGGAAACCCGGTGTTCGGACGTATCCTGCAGGACTGGACCATCGCACTGTCGCGTCGCATCTCCGCGCCCGACGGCCAGTTCCTCGGCATGGTCACCGCGATCATCAACACCCAGGATCTCGAGGACTTCTTCCAGGCCGTCGCACCGGACGCGCAGGGCAGCATCTCGCTGTTCCGCGACGACGGCGTGTTGCTCGCCCACTATCCCGAAGCGAACACCGTCATCGGCAAGTCGTTCGCCGACTCCGAGATCATGGCCGATATCGAGAGCCTCCGCGAGGCGGAGGTCGTGCACATCCGCGCAAGCGCGTTCGACAGCGTGCCGCGCATCGCGGCGCTCAATCGCGTGGATGGATTTCCGCTGGTCGTCAATGTAACGAACACGCGCAACGCCATACTCATGTCGTGGCGTTATCGCGTCGTCGTCATTCTCCTCATCACCTCCGCCGCCATGGCGTTCATTGCGTTGTCCGGACGGCTGTTGACGCGTCAGGTGACCGCCAACATGCGGCTCGAACGCCTGCAGGCGGAGCGCGACACCGCCAGCCGCTCGGCGACCCAGATCCGAGATCTCAACGCCACACTCGAAAAGAGCCTCCAGCAAATCCGCGTCATCACCGACAATCTCCCGGTGCGGATCATGTACGTCGATACCGATCGCCGGATCCGATTCATCAACAAGACCGGGCGGCTGTGGTACGCGCACCCGGACGACGACATCGTCGGCAAGAGCCTGTTTGACGTCCTTCGGCCCGACGAAATGCGCGCGACCGACGATGTGTTCGACGTTCTCGCCAAAGGGCCGCATCACTTCCAGCGCACGGTGCACCACCCGGACGGCAACATCCGCACGCTCGACATCCTCAACCTGCCCGATCTCGGGCCCGACGGAAAACTGCGCGGCTACTACGGTCTTGCGACGGACGTCACCGAGCGGAAGAAAATCGAGGAGCAGCTCCGCCAATCGCAGAAGCTGGAGGCGGTCGGATCGCTGACCGGCGGCATCGCGCACGACTTCAACAATCTGCTCACCGTCATCCTGGGAAACGCGTCGCTGCTCGCCGAGACGATGCCGCCGGACTCCGCCGAGTACGCGATGGCGGAAATGACCCGCAAAGCCGCGGAACAGGGCGCCCAACTCACCCACCGCCTGCTCGCCTTCGCCCGCCGGCAGGCCCTGGAGCCGAAGGCGGTGAACGTCAACCGCCTGATCTCAGGGATGGACAGCCTGCTGCGGCGCTCGCTGACCGAGGAAATCGAGATCAAGATCAAGCAGACGCCCGACCTGTGGGACGCGATGATCGATCCGTCGCAGCTCGAGAACGCCCTCCTCAATCTGTGCATCAACGCCCGCGACGCCATGCCGAACGGCGGGCGCATCGTCATCGAGACGGCCAATGTCCATCTCGACGACGACTATGCGAATCGGAACACCGAGGTCACCGCCGGCCCCTACGTGATGATCGCCGTGTCGGATACCGGCGTCGGAATATCCGCCGAAAACCTGAGCCGCGTCTTCGACCCGTTCTTCACCACCAAGGACATCGGCAAGGGCACCGGCCTCGGCCTGAGCATGGTGTTCGGCTTCATCAAGCAGTCGCAAGGCCACGTAAAGATCTATTCCGAGCTCGGCCAGGGCACCACGGTCAGGATGTACCTGCCCAAGATCGAGCGCACCGGCGAAGCCGTGGGCGAGCAGACGGTGCCGCTGTCGGAGCTCTACGGTTCGGAGACGATCCTCATCGTCGAGGACGACGACCTCGTGCGCGAGCACACCATCAACCAGTTCCGCCGCCTCGGGTACGACGTGCTGGCCGCCGGCAACGGCGCAGACGCCCTCGACATCGTCCGGAACACACCCCAGATCGATCTCCTGTTCACCGACGTCATCATGCCGGGCGGGATGAACGGGCGTCAGCTGGCGACTGCGGCGCGCGAGATCCGGCCGTCGCTGAAGGTCCTCTTCACCTCGGGCTACACCGAGAACGCGATCGTCCACCACGGACGTCTCGACGACGGGGTCCAATTGCTGAGCAAACCCTATCGACTCGCTGAGCTCGCAACAAAGGTGCGAGCGGTGCTCAACAGTTCCCAGGACTGACCACCGGTACGCAAAGTGAGAAACCAAAAGGGTGCGTACATGAATTTCCGGCTGTTGATCCTCGACGACGACCCCGACATCGGGCGGATGATTGGATTTATCCTCCGCGGGGTCGGCGTGGAGTCGCGAGCGGTCTCCTCCCCCGACGACTTCCTGCGGGAGATCGACGACTGGAGCCCGACGCATCTAGCGATCGACCTGGTCATGCCGGAGATGGACGGCATCGCCGTGGTACGCCTGCTCGCCGCCCGCCAGTGCCGCGCCCGCATCATCATCACCAGCGGGGTCGGCAGCCGGATTCTCGACGCCGCGCGCCGGGTCGCGAGCGAGCATGGCCTCCGCATCAGCGGCGTCCTTCCGAAGCCGTTCACGCCGACCGCGCTACGCACCTTGATCGTCGATGGCGCCGCCGACGAGCCGCCGGTGGACCAGTCGAAACCCAAGCCGTTCGTCGTCACCGAGGAGGAGCTCCGGCGCGCCATCGACATGCGCCAGCTCGAGCTGTTCTATCAGCCGAAGATCGTCTGCGCGACGGGCGAGCTTGCCGGCTTCGAGTCGCTGGTACGCTGGCGCCATCCGACGCAGGGCATCATTCCGCCGAACCGCTTCGTCGGGATAGCCGAGCGCTCCGACCTTATCCACGCGATGACCAACATCGTCCTGGACAGCGCGACCGATTGGCTGGCGCGGCATCCGTCGCAGACGCTCTCGCTCTCGCTCAACATTTCGCCGCGCAACCTGGTGGACCTCGACATGGTCGACCGCATCTCGCGAATGTGCGAGCAGCGCGGCATCGCCCCGCACCGGCTCACGTTCGAGCTGACCGAGACCAGCGCGATGAAGGATCCGGTCGTGGCGCTCGGGCTTCTCACGCAGCTCCGCGTCAAGAACTTCAACCTGTCGATCGACGACTTCGGCACGGGCTTCTCGTCGATGATCCAGCTCGTGCGGCTGCCGTTCTCTGAGATGAAGGTCGACAAGTCGTTCGTCATGACGGCGACCGAGTCGCAGGAATCGCGGACGATCATCAAGTCGATCGTCGACCTTGGCCACAGCCTCGGGCTTCGCGTCACCGCCGAAGGCCTCGAGGATTCCGGCACGCTTGAGTTCCTCAACAGCGTCGGTTGCGACATGGCCCAAGGGTATCTCATCGCCCCACCGATGCCGAGCCACCAGGTCGAGCGCTGGATCGTCGAGTGGACGAGCACCGGCGCCCGGGCAATGCTGCTCGGCATCGGCAGCCGCCACCCCAACGAGTGATCGGTCCGCTCCAGCGGCCGCATCAAAGACGAGAGGCCCGCCGCATGGCGAGGGCCTTTTATTCGCGACCGGCAGCATCGTGTGATTGAAGCGGAACGACAGTCCATCCGACAGCGCATCAACGGTCATCGGTTCCTCCGCGTGGCGAGTGGAATGGGAATACGTACCTAATGGGAACACGCACCTATCGCATTCCGATATCGCGGTCCCATCATCATGGTACTCTTGCGGATGCCATCCCCCGCCGCAGGGCGTCCATCCCGACGCAACGATCATGACGAGTGCAGCTGCAAACCCCGTCGCCGCGCGGAACGAGTCGGCGCTCTCGGTCTTTTTGATCTTCCTCCGGCTGGGATTGACCAGCTTCGGCGGGCCGATCGCCCATCTGGGCTACTTTCGGGCGGAATTCGTCGATCGCCGCCGTTGGCTCGACGAGGTCCATTACGCGGACGTCGTCGCGCTCAGCCAATTCCTGCCCGGGCCCGCCAGCAGCAAAGTCGGCATCATTATAGGAACACTGCGCGCGGGCATTCCGGGCGCCCTCGCCGCTTGGCTCGGATTCACGGCACCGTCGGCGCTGGCCATGGTCGCATTCGGCTACGGCGTGACCCAGCTCGGCGGTCTTGCCGGATCCCCTTGGCTCCACGGCCTCAAGATCGTTGCCGTCGCAGTGGTCGCCCAGGCGGTCTGGGGAATGGCGCGAAGCCTCTGCCCCGATCGTGAGCGCCAGGCGATCATGGCCGTCGCGGCCGTCCTCACGCTTGCCGTTCCATCGAGTCTCGGCCAGATCGGCGCCATCATAGCCGGAGCTTTGATCGGATGGCGCGCGCTGCCTGGCGAGGTGATTGCGCTCACGCCGCTGCCGGTGCGGATCAGCAGATGGTGGTCGATTGCCTCAATCGTGCTGTTTGTCGCGCTTCTCGTTGGTCTGCCATTCGCGGCCGTCTCGACCGGAAGCCACGGAGTCGCGGTGTTCGAGGCTTTCTATCGGTCGGGCTCGCTGGTGTTCGGCGGCGGACACGTCGTGCTGCCATTGCTGCAGGCCTCCACCGTCCAGACCGGCTGGGTCGACGGGGACGCCTTTCTCGCCGGGTACGGCGCAGCGCAGGCGGTTCCGGGACCGCTGTTCACCTTTTCGGCCTATCTCGGCACGGTGATGCAGTCGTATCCGAACGGCTGGGTCGGTGGCTTGTTCTGTCTCGTCGGAATCTTCCTGCCGTCATTCTTCCTGGCGATCGGTCCGTTGCCCTTCTGGGACTGGATCCGACGTCATCCCGGCATGAGATCGGTCCTCAAGGGCGTCAATGCGGCCGTGGTCGGGCTGTTGCTTGCCGCGCTCTACAATCCGGTATGGACGAGTGCAATTCACGCCCCGATGGACTTTGCGATCGCCCTCATTGCATTTCTGCTGCTGTCGTTCTGGAAAACGCCACCGTGGCTGGTGGTTTTCCTCGGTGCCGCCGGCGCAGCCGCGATCGCGGCGGTGTGACGGATCACGGCGCCGCCCCGATGAAAAAAGGCCCTCGCATTGCGTGAGGGCCTTTTTTCTCGAGCCGTCGTGGAGGGATCATTGCCCCCTCAGTCCGTCAGTCGAGCGCCTTGACGATCTCCTCGCACATCTTCTTGGCGTCGCCGAACAGCATCATGGTGTTGTCGCGGTAGAACAGCGTGTTGTCGACGCCGGCGTAGCCCGCCGCCATCGAGCGCTTCACGAACAGCACCGTCTTCGCCTTGTCGACGTCGAGGATCGGCATGCCGTAGATCGGGCTCTGCGGATCGTCACGCGCCGACGGATTGGTCACGTCGTTGGCGCCGATCACATAGGCGACGTCGGCCGACTGGAACTCGGCGTTGATCTCCTCGAGCTCGAACACCTCGTCGTAGGGCACGTTGGCTTCGGCCAGCAGCACGTTCATGTGGCCCGGCATGCGGCCAGCGACGGGATGGATCGCGTACTTCACCTCGACGCCCTGCTTCTTCAGGCTGTCGGCCATCTCACGCAGCGCGTGCTGGGCCTGGGCGACCGCCATGCCGTAGCCCGGCACGACGATGACCTTGCCGGCGTTCTTCATGATGAACGCCGCATCCTCGGCGCTGCCGGCCTTGACCGGCTTCTGCTCGCCCTTCACGCCGCTCGCCGCCGCGGCATCGCCACCGAAGCCGCCGAGGATGACGTTGAAGAACGAGCGGTTCATCCCCTTGCACATGATGTAGCTGAGGATGGCACCCGACGAGCCGACCAGCGCGCCGGTGATGATCAGCGCGTTGTTCTCCAGTGTGAAGCCGATGCCGGCCGCCGCCCACCCCGAGTAGGAGTTGAGCATCGACACGACCACTGGCATGTCGGCGCCGCCGATCGGGATGATGATCAGGAAGCCGATCAGGAACGCGAGCGCTGTCATCGCCCAGAAGTATTCGCTGGCGGGATTGGTCGCGAACGTGACGATCAGCGCGGCGATGATCAGGCCGAGAACGAGGTTGAGAAGGTGCTGGCCCTTGAACACGACCGGGTTGCCGCTGACCAGGCCCTGCAGCTTGGTGAAGGCGATGATCGAACCCGAGAAGGTGATGGCGCCGATGACGACGCCGAGCGACATCTCGATGCGGCTCGACAGCTTGAGCACGCCCGCGGCGTCGACGATGCCGTAGGCGGCGGGGTTGTAGAACGCGGCCGAGGCGACCATCACCGCCGCGAGGCCGACCAGGGAGTGGAACGCGGCGACGAGCTGCGGCATCGCCGTCATCTGGATGCGGAGCGCGACCACGGTGCCGACGGCGCCGCCGACCGCGAAGGCGCCGAGCATCTCGGCGTAGGACATCACGCCGGGGCCGAGGATCGTGGTGACGACCGCGATACCCATGCCGACGATGCCGTAGACGTTGCCGGTGCGCGCCGTCACCGGGCTCGAGAGCCCGCGCAGCGCCATGATGAACAGGATTGAGCTGACGAGGTAGGCGAGCGCCGCGCCGTTGGCGGAGATGGTCATCGGGCGCCTCTACTTCTTCGCCGGCTGCTGGGCCGGCGTCTTCTTCTTGTACATCCCCAGCATGCGCTGGGTGACGACGAACCCACCGAAGATGTTGACCGCGGCCAATGCGATGGCGACCAGCCCGAACATCTTCGAGGCCGAGAACCCGGCGGGCCCGGCGGCGATCAGCGCGCCGACGACGATCACCGAGGAGATCGCGTTGGTGACGCTCATCAGCGGCGTGTGCAGCGCGGGCGTCACGCTCCAGACCACGTAGTAACCGACGAACACGGCGAGCACGAAGATCGCCAGGCGGAACACGAACGGATCGACGGCGGCTTCGACCATCGTCAGGCTCCCTTCAACTGCGGATGAACGACCGCGCCGTCGCGCGTGACCAGCGTGCCGGCGACGACCTCGTCGGCGGTGTCGATCTTGAGCGCCTGACCGCCCTTCTCGACCAGCGGCGTCAGAAACGCGAGCAGGTTCTTGGCATAGAGGGCGCTGGCGTCGACCGCGATGCGCGACGGCAGGTTGCCGTAACCGATGATCTTGACGCCGTTGGGCGTGGTCACGACCTGGTCGGGCTTTGACAGCGGGCAGTTGCCGCCCTGCTCGACCGCCAGGTCGACGATCACCGAGCCCGGCTTCATCGTCGCCACCATCTCGTCGCTGACCAGCACCGGCGCCTTTCGTCCGGGGATCAGCGCCGTGGTGATGACGATGTCCTGCTTGGTGATGGTCTCGGCGAGCAGCGCCGCCTGCTTCTTCTTATAGGCGTCCGACATCTCGCGGGCGTAGCCGCCGGCGGTCTGGGCCGACTTGGTCTCCTCGTCCTCGACCATGACGAACTTGGCGCCGAGGCTCTCGACCTGCTCCTTGGTGGCGGGGCGTACATCGGTCGCCGACACCACGGCGCCGAGGCGCCGCGCGGTCGCGATCGCCTGCAGGCCGGCGACGCCGACGCCCATGACGAACACGCGCGCCGGCGCGACCGTGCCGGCCGCCGTCATCATCATCGGGAACGCGCGGCCGTATTCGTTGGCGGCCTCGAGCACGGCGCGGTAGCCGGCGAGGTTGGCCTGGGACGACAGGATGTCCATCGACTGGGCGCGGGTGATGCGCGGCACCAGCTCCATGGCGAAGGCGGTGAGCCCGGCGCCGGCATACGCCTGAACCTCGTCGCGGTTGACCAGCGCCGAGAGGCCGGCGATCAGCACCGCGCCCTTCTTCATCAGCGGAATTTCGTCGGGCAGCGGCCGCTGCACCTTGAACACGATGTCGGCGTCACCGAGGGCGGCGCGCGCATCCGGCGCAATCGCCGCTCCGGCAGCGACGAACGCCGCGTCGGGCACCGCGGAGGCGACGCCTGCGCCCGTTTCGACGACGACGTCGAGCCCGAGCTGCTTCAGTTTTTTGACGGTGTCGGGAGTGGCCGCGACGCGGGCTTCGCCCGGCCGCCGCTCCTTCGGAATCGCAACCTTCATCGGGGGATTTGTTCCAGCGAACGCTTGGTTTATACGCTTTGTTATTGGTGTTGTTGGCTCTTTGCCGGAGCGCCAGAATGGCGATCAAGCCCGCAAAGGGCAAGCCGAGAATTGGCGGGGACGGCCATGGCGCGCATCTGCAAACTGATCATCGGCGCGATCGCGGTCATCGCCGCCGCACCCACCGTGGCCGCTGAGCGGGTCGAAACGATCCCGACACGTCCCGGCGTTACCCAAGGCCTCTATATCGTCGAGCCCACGGCCAAGCCGTGGGCCGTCGCGCTGGTCTACGTCGGTGGCGACGGCAACATGAAGCTCGATGCCCAAGGCCCGACGGACCTCAAGGGCAACTTCCTGCTGCGGATCGCAAACCAGCTTAAGGGCGCCGGCCTTCTCCTCGTCTATCCCGACGTGCCCTCCGACATGCAAAGCGGCATGGGCAACCGCCGCAACGATGCCGCCCACGCCGCCGATGCCGCAGCCATGATCGCGTGGATCCGGACGCGCAGCACCGCGCCGATCTTCGTCGTCGGCACCAGCCGCGGCACGGTGTCCGCCGCCAACATCGGCGCGCACGCCGCGGAGGGAAGTCTCGCCGGCGTCGTCCTCACCTCCTCCATCACCCGCGCCTCGAAGCAGCTCGGCGCCGTCGACAGCGGCGCGCTCGCGGCCATTCGCGTACCGGCGCTCGTCGTTCACAACCGCGAGGACGCCTGCAACGTGACGGTGCCGAGCGACATCCCGCGCCTGTTCGACGCGCTCAAGGCGGCGCCGAAAAAGGATCTGGTGTGGATGAGCGGCGGCGTGCCGCCGAAATCCGGTCCCTGCGACGGCCGCTCGGCCCACGGCTATTTCGGCATCGAGCGCGAGACGGCGAGCACGATCATCGACTGGATGAAATCGGTCACCCGCACCAGCCAATAGCCCTCGCGCGCGTGCAACATGACGGGGACAAGCATGTGGAAGGGTGTCCGGACGTCGGCAGTCCTTGGCATGGTCGTTGTGGCGTGCACCACTGCGGCCACTGCGCGCGAGCGCATGGAGCCGATTGCGCCCCGTCCCGGCATCACCCAGAGTCTTTACGTCGTCGATGCCCGCGGCCCGCCATGGGCGACCGCCATCCTCTACGTCGGCGGCAACGGCATGCTTGGACAGTCGGGCAAGCTCACCAACAACTTTCTGATGCGGATCCGCGGCCAGCTTTCGGCCTCCGGCATCGGTCTGATCTACGCGGGGCTGCCGTCCGATCGTCGCCAGGGCCTCGGCGATTCGCGCGGCGGCGACGAGCACGTCAAGGATGCGGCGGCGATCGTCGCCTGGGCGCGGCAATGGAGCCCGGCTCCGATCTTCATCATCGGCACGAGCCGCGGCACCGTGTCGGCGGTCAATATCGCGGCGCACCTGCCCCCGAAGACGTTCGCCGGCGTGGCGCTGGCGTCTCCGGTTACGCGCATAAGCCGCAGCGGTTACGACCCGATCGATTCCCGCTTCGCGGCCGCCATCACCATTCCCGTGCTCGTTATGCATCACCGCGACGACACCTGCCGCGTCACGCCGCCCGAGGACGTGCCGGAGCTCGTCCGGAGCTTGACGTCCTCGCCGCGGGTCGAGACCGTGTGGATGACCGGCGGATCGGAGCCGCAATCGGGGCCGTGCACGGCGCTCGCCCATCACGGCTACATCGGCGTCGAGAGCGCGACGGCGGAAAAGCTCGTCGACTGGATGAAGTCGGTCGCGGCCCCGCGCTGATTGCCAAGGCGATGGCTTTCACCCCGTCGCGCTTTAATAGCGCGATGGGTCTCACCCATCGCTCTTTAGTCGATCAGGTCGCCGCGACGCTGGTCAGGATCTCAATCAGCCGGTCCGGCATCTCGACCATCACCGAGTGGCCGCACGGCACCTCGAACACGTTCCAGCCCTTGGCCTTGCAGGCGTTATAGGCGGCGTCGAAGTTCGGGTTGGGATAACCACGCGCGCGGATGTAGGTGCGCTTCGCCACGCGGTCGCGGGCACCGGTCAGCACGATCGGTTGCATCGACACGCCGATCGGCTGCGGCGTCGCCTTCGAGTCGAGCCAGGCGCGGTCCTCGGGCTTCATCATCGGCCCGATCTCGCTCTCACGCGGCGGCCGCGACACTTCGCCATTCTTGATCGCCTTCAGCACGTCCTCGCGGCTCTTCGGCGAGTTGAGGTCGACGCCCTTCTGGCCGTTGTCCGGCATGAAGGCGTCGAGGAACACGACCGAGCCGAGCGCATCGCCGACCTTCTCCGGCACGCCCGATCCCGGCCAGCCGCCGTAGGAGTGGGAGACCAGCGTGACGTTCGTGAGGTCTTCCCACTTGATGAGGTTGACCACGTCCATGATGTGGGTCTCGAGCGTCACGTCCTTGCTCATCAGGTGGGAGCGCTCTCCCAGGCCGGTGAGCGTCGGCGTGTAGACGGTGTGGCCCATTGCGCGCAGGCGCGGCGCCACGTACTTCCACACGTAGCCGCCGTTGTTGGCGCCATGGACCAGCACAAAGGTTGCGCCGCCGACTTTGGTCTGCTGCGCGAACGTCGGTTTCGGCGCGATTGCGGCGGCACCCACGCCGGCGAGCGACGCGACGACCTGACGCCGCGTCGGCGCAAACTTTTTCTCAGACATGTTCCCCCAACCCTTCTTGGCCGATGATTCTTTCAATCGTCATTACCGCGAAAGCGGGAATCCAGATTTTTTAAAAAGCCTGGACACCCGCTTGCGCGGGTGTGACGAACAAAAAATGTTGGCGACGTCAGGCCCTAGCCGATCTTCTCCAGTTCGTCGATGAAGCCCTCGACCACCTTGAGGCCGCGATTCCAGAAATTCGGATTCGAGGCGTCGAGTCCGAATGGCGCGAGCAGCTCCTTGTGGCGAAGCGTGCCCCCCGCCGCAAGCATCGTGCGGTAACGGTCCTCGAACGGCTCGCCGTGGGCGCCGACGCGCTTCCACTCCTCGTATGCGGCATAGAGCGAGTTCACCAGGCAATCGCCGAACGCGTAGGCGTAGACGTAGAACGGCGAGTGGATGAAGTGCGGGATGTAGCTCCAGAAGAATCTGTAGTCGCCCTCCAGCTTGATCGACGGCCCGAGGCTCTCGCCCTGCACCGCCATCCAGAAGTCGCAGATCTGGTCGCACGATAGCTCGCCCTTGCGGCGATTCTCGTGGACGCGACTCTCGAAGTCGTAGAACGCGACCTGGCGCACGACCGTGTTCAGCATGTCTTCGACCTTGCCGGCGAGCAGCACGCGCTTGCGCGCCGGATTCGTTTCGGCGGCGAGCAGCGCCTGGAACGTCAGCATCTCGCCGAACACCGACGCGGTCTCGGCGAGCGTCAGCGGCGTGTCCGCCTGCAAATGCCCCTGCTTGCCCGCAAGCACCTGATGCACGCCGTGGCCGAGCTCGTGGGCGAGCGTCATCACGTCGCGCGTCTTGCCCTGGTAGTTCATCAGGATATAGGGGTGCGCCGACGGCACGACCGGGTGCGAGAACGCGCCCGACTCCTTGCCGGGACGGACGTCGGCGTCGATCCAGTTCTCAGCGAAGAATCGCTGCCCGACGTCGGCCAGCATCGGAGAGAACGCGCGGTAGGCGTCGAGCACGGTGGCCTCCGCCTCGTCCCACGGGATCGTCCGTTCCCTGGCCTCGGGCAGCGGCGCGTTGCGGTCCCAGTACGGGAGCTGCTTCACCTTGAACCACTTGGCCTTGAGCCAGTAGTAGCGATGCGACAGCCGCGGGTACGCGGACTTGACCGCGCTGACCAGCGCATCGACCACGTCGTCATCGACGAAGTTGGCAAGGTTGCGCGACGACTGCGGGCGTGGGAAATGCCGCCAGCGGTCTTCGACCTCCTTGTCCTTGGCGAGCGTATTGGTGATCAACGCGAACGTCGGCGCGTTGGTCTTCAGCACCGACCCGAAGCCCAGGGCCGCGTCCTTGCGCACCTTGCCGTCGCGATCCGACAGCCGGTGCAGGATCTCGGCCTCGGTCATGATCTTGCCGCGGAACGGGAACCGCAGGCGCGCCATGGTCTCGTCGAACAGCCGATTCCACGCGCCGCGCCCTGTCACCGACTTGTCGTGGAGGAGGCGCTCCAGGTCCTCGGAGAGCTGGTGCGGACGGAAGACGCGGACGTCGCGCAGCCACGATGCGTAGCGCGCAAGCCCCGGCGACTTCAGGCGCTCGGCGATGTCCTCGTCGGGGATCTGGTTGATCTCGAGAGTGAAAAAGATCAGGTGCGCGGAGATGTCGTTGGCACGCTCGCGCGTCGTCTGGAAAAAGCGGCTGATCTCGGGATCGGTGACGTTTCCGGCGTAGAGGAGGTGCGAGTACGACATCACCTTCGACAGCCGCTCGTCGATTTCCTCATACGCCGCGATGGAGCTGCCGAGCGCTGCGCCGTCGAGCCCGCCGAGCTTGCCCTTATGCTCGGCCTCGAACGCCTCGGCGGCGGTCGCCGACCGGTCGAGGTCGCGGGCCAGCTCCGGGTCGTTCGGGCCGGCGTAGAGGTGCGAGAGGTCCCAGCTCGGCGCCTTGACCCTGGCGCCCCGCGACGCCCGCAGGGCGGACGTCTTCCGGACGCCTCGTTTGCCGGCCGCCTTGCTCCTGGAAGCCTTCACGGCGTTGCGGGCGGTCTTCTTGTTCGGCTTTTTACGGGGCGGCATGCGGGTCCTCGTCGGAAGCGGAGCGATTGGATATAACGCCTTCTGGATATAAGAGCCGGGCGCCGCTTTGCATAGTGACCACGCGGTGTGACCGCGCCCAGACACGTAATGATCGGGCCCGCCGCAGAGGGGAATCGAGCTTTTGGAACAAACCGGCATCACGGCTGAGACGCGCGATGTGCTCGCGCTGGCATCGCTGCCGCACCAGTTGTTCGCGGTCGCCGCGCGCAAGGGCGACGCACCGTTCCTGTGGGCGAAGCGCGGCGGCACGTGGACGTCGCGGTCGTGGCGCGCCGTCGCCGACGATGTGGCGGCATTGGCGCGGGCCCTGCGGGCATTGGGCCTCGAGCCCGGCGACCGGGTCGTACTGGTCTCCGAGAATCGCCCCGAGTGGTTGATCGCCGACTACGCGATCATGGCGGCCGGGCTCGTCACCGTACCGGCCTACGTCACCAACACGGTCGACGATCACAAGTACATCCTGTCGAACGTCGGCGCGCGCGCCGTCATCGTCTCGACGGCGGCGCTGGCCAGACGCGTGCTGCCGGCCGTCGCAACCAGCGGCACCGTGGCGCACGTCATCCACATCGAGCCGCCGGAGCAGATGCCGACCCTCGCCGCCGACATCCACGCCTGGGATTCGGCGCTGACGCTCGGCCGCGAGCACGCCGAGATCGCGGTGCCGGCCCCCCTGACCCGCCGCGACCGCGCCTGCGTCATCCACACCTCGGGCACGGGCGGCGCGCCCAAGGGCGTGACGCTCAGCCACGGCGCGATCATGAGCAACGTCAAGGGCGCCGCGATCCTGCTGCAGTCGCTCGGCCTCGGCAACGAAGTGTTCCTCTCGTTCCTGCCGCTGTCGCACTCCTACGAGCACACCGCCGGGCAGTCGTTCCCGGTCGCGATCGGCGCCGAGATCTATTACGCCGAGGGCGTCGACTCGCTCGCCGGCAACCTGGTCGAGGCGAAGCCGACCATCATGACCGCGGTGCCGCGCCTCTACGAGACACTGCAATCGCGAATCAGCCGTCAGGTCGAGCGCGACGGCGGCTTCAAGCGGACCCTGTTCCTCACAACGCTGGCGCTCGGCAAGAAGCGCTATCGCGGCACGCTCGCCTGGTACGAATATCCGCTCGACTGGCTGCTCGACATCCTCGTCCGCGCAAAGGTGCGCGCGCGCTTCGGCGGCCGCCTGAAGGCCATGGTGTCGGGCGGCGCGCCGCTCAATCCAGATGTCGGGCTGTTCTTCACCGCGCTCGGCGTGCGCATCCTCCAGGGCTACGGTCAAACGGAGTCCGCTCCGGTGGTGAGCTGCAACCTGCCGACCAAGGTCAAGATCGAGACCGTCGGTCCGCCGATCGACGGCTGCGAGGTGATGATCGCCAACGACGGCGAGATCCTCGTGCGCGGCGAGCTGGTGATGGAAGGCTATTGGAACGACCCGACCAACACCGCGATCGCGATCCGCGACGGCTGGCTGCACACCGGCGACATCGGCGAGTTCGACAAGGATGGTTTCCTGCGCATCACCGACCGCAAGAAGGACATCATCGTCAACTCGGGCGGCGACAACATCTCGCCGGCGCGCGTCGAAGGCCTGCTGACGCTCCGGCCCGAGATCGCCCAGGCGATGGTCATCGGCGACAAGCATCCGTATCTCGTCGCCGTCATCGTCCCCGACGAGGCGGCGATGCGCGACTGGGCCGCGGCCAACGGCGTCGCTTTCGATGCGGCGGCAGTCGCCGCCGATCCGCGCTTCCGCGACGTCATTTCGCGCGCGATCGACGCGGTCAACGGCGAGCTGTCGGTGATCGAGCGCGTGCGCCGCTTCATCTTCGCCGACGAGCCGTTCGCCATCGCCAACGGCGAGATGACGCCGACCCTGAAAGTGAAGCGCCACGCTGTCAAAGCGCGCTACGGCACGCGCCTGGAAGCGCTCTACAAGGCGGAGAAGTAGCGTCGGGCGGCGCCTGCGCTCTTCTTTCATCATTCCCGCACCCCTCTTTTAAACGGACCGCGTGCAAGCGGTCCTAGGTCGGGAATCCAGAGTCGCTAAACTCCGAGTGGCCGCCCTGGACTCCCGCCTATACGGGCGGATTGCACCCCGCCCGTTTCTAAAAGAGGGGCGCGGGAGTGACGCGATGTCTATGTGCGCGCTCGGCATCCGCTCTCCCTGAAAACATCCTTCCGACTCACCGAAACCCTCCCGCCTTTCTGAAGGGCGGGAGGGCTGGTGAGGGGCCGAGTGCGCCCACTTTGCCAGGCGGACGCACTCCGTCGTCGGCGGCCTCGGCAGAAGCCGCCTTTGTCGCCCCCGGTGAGGGTCAGTAAGGTGCCACGCTGCGTTGAAAGCGTAGCCGAGCCTACCGATGCTGCCTCGGTCGCAAGTCGCGACGCTGGGTTATGTCGGTACCGAAGGAAGGTGCGTCGCGACCCGAAGGAGAAGCGCCGTTGCCTTACTCAATCCACCAGGAGCGAGCGTGCACGTCCGCATCGTCGTCGCCGTTGTCTTGCGATTCCGATTCATCCGACACCTCCTTTCCTGGTTGGGCGCCGCTCCGATCCCACTTCCGGCCGGACCAATGAGTCCGGAGCGGCGCGATCACCATGCGCGCGTGCGCGTTCGAATGTAAGGGGGCTGTGGAGAAATCCAGCCTCTTTAGGCCCTTGTGGAGAGACGCTGTGCAAAGTGACGAATGAGCGTTTGCTTTCAATGCTCATTCGTCATCCTCGCCGCCCCTCTTTTAAAACGGACCGCTCTCGCGGTCCTTGGGGTCGAGGATCCACGAGTTTCTTTCGCTGCCAAAAACCATGGATGGTCGGCCCCCTCTTTTGGACGGACCGCGCAAGCGCGGTCCTAAGGGCCGACCATGACGAAACAAAAGGGCGCCTCTTGAGGAGCGCCCTTTGCGCTTTTGATGATGCGGCTCTCGCCGCCTCAGACCTTGTGATAGGCGCGGTACCACGCGACGAACTTGGGGATGCCGACGCCGATCGGCGTGGTCGGCGCGAAGCCCAGGTCGCGGCTGATCGCCGAGATGTCGGCGTAGGTTTCCTTGACGTCGCCCGCCTGCATCGGCGCGAGTTCGGTCCTGGCTTTCTTGCCGCAGGCTTTCTCGATCGTGGCGATGAAATCGAGCAGGTTCTCGGCGTTGTTGTTGCCGATGTTGTAGACGCGGTGCGGCGCGCCCTCGCCCTTGGCCGGCGGGCGGTCGAGCGCCGCGATTACCCCCGCAACCACGTCGTCGATCCAGGTGAAGTCGCGGCGCATGTCGCCGTTGTTGAAGACCTTGATGGTCTCGCCGGCGAAGATCGCCCGGGTGAAATCGTAGTAGGCCATGTCGGGACGGCCCCATGGTCCGTAGACCGTGAAGAAGCGCAAGCCCGTCTGCGGGATGTTGTAGAGATGGCTGTAGGCGTAGCTCATCAGCTCGTCGGCGGCCTTGGTCGCGGCGTAGAGCGACACCGGCCGGTCGACCTTGTCGTCGACCGAGAACGGCAGCTTGGTGTTGCCGCCGTAGACCGACGACGACGATGCGTAGACCAGGCTGCGAAGTCCCGGCAACGCGCGCGCCGCCTCGAGCACGTTGAGATGCCCGACGAGATTCGACTCGGCATAAGCTTGCGGGTTCTTGAGCGAGTAGCGCACGCCGGCCTGGGCCGCGAGATGGACGATTCGGGTGATCGCGTGGCGCACGGTCACGTCGGCAAGCGCCTTGCTGTCGGCGATGTCGATGCGCTCGATGACGAACCTGGGCTGGCTCCGGAGCTGCGCGACGCGCGCGTCCTTGAGCTTGACGTCGTAGTAGTCGTTGAAGTTGTCGACGCCGACGACGCTTTCGCCGCGCGCGAGCAGCGCCTGGGATACGTGGAAGCCGATGAACCCGGCGGCGCCGGTGACAAGGACAGTCATGGACTCGCGTACCGTTTCATTGCGTCCGCCGTCGGTATACAGCAAAACCTCGTTGCGAATCATCAAGTTCCACGCGCGCCGAAGGTACGAATTCGCGATGTTCGCGGAAGCGCGCCCCTCCCCGACCGTGTAATCTCAGGTCCATGAACGCTCCGTCACCAGGCGTGGCGATTCCCGCCGCGCAACGCCTGACAGCCGATTCCGGCATTGCCCACCTGTCGTGCGGCGAGGCCCTGGTCCGCGCGCTGCTCGATCAGCGCCGCGCCGACGCGGCTCGCGGCTGGAACACCGCCGGTTTCGTCTCGGGCTATCGCGGCTCGCCGCTGGGCCGTCTCGACCAGACTCTCGAGAGCGCGGAGCGGATCCTGCGCGACCACGCGATCACCTTCACGCCCGGGATCAACGAGGAGCTGGCCGCGACCGCGCTTTACGGCGCCCAGCAAGCGGCGCTGTTCCCGGGGGCCACCACCGACGGCGTGTTCGGCCTGTGGTACGCCAAAGGCCCCGGCGTCGACCGCGCCGGCGACGCGCTGAAGCACGCGAACTATGCCGGCACCGCGCCCAAGGGTGGCGTGGTCGCGGTCGCCGGCGACGACCACGAGGCGTCGTCGTCGACATTGGCGCACCAGAGCGAACCCGCGCTGATCGCCGCTCACATCCCGGTGCTGGCACCGTGGGACGTGCAGTCGGCCTACGATCTCGCGCTTGCCGCCATCGCCGCATCAAGGGCATCGGGATTCTGGATCGGCCTCAAGCTCGCGGGCGACGTCGCCGAGGCCTCGGCGACGATCGCGGTCGGCGCGCGCCACGGCGAGTTCACCATGCCGCCCGAGTCCGACGTTCACATCCGGGCACGCGACCGCGCGCTCGATCAGGAAAAGCGCCTCGCCCTCAAGCGGCTTGCGCTGCACGAGTTCGTCCGCGCCAACAACCTCGACAAGGTCCACGGCGCCCATGGCGCCGCGCGCCTCGGCATCGTCGCCGTGGGTGCGTCGTGGGGCGAGACACGCTCGGCGCTGCGCCGCCTCGGGATTTCGGACTCCGATCTTGCGCGCCTCGGCATCCGCGTTCTCGTTCCGGCACTGGTCTGGCCGCTCGAGCCCGAGACCCTGGCCGGCTTCGCCGAGGGCCTCGACGAGATCGTCGTGATCGAGGACAAGCGCCCGCTGGTCGAGGGCCAGATCAAGGAGCTGCTGTTCAACGCGGAAAAGCGTCCGCGCATCGTCGGCAAGCACGACGAACGCGGCATGCCGCTGCTGCCGGAGACGGGACGCATCGGTGCCGAGCGCATCGCCGCGATCCTTGCCCCGCGCCTCGGCCTCGCCGCGCCCGCGCGCGCGACATCGGCACCACGGAAGGACGAGCCGCGCCGTACGCCGCATTACTGCCCGGGCTGCCCGCACGCCACCTCGACGCGCACGCTCGACGGCAGCCAGACGCTGGCCGGCATCGGCTGCCACACCATGGCGCTGTGGACCGACGCCAACACCTCGTCGCTGGTGCCGATGGGCAACGAGGGCGCGGCGTGGATCGGCCTTTCCCCGTTCGTCGACCGGCCGCACGTGTTCCAGAACCTGGGCGACGGGACGTTCGTCCATTCGGGTATTCTCGCGGTGCGCGCGGCGGTCGCCGCCCGCGTCAACATCACCTTCAAGCTCTTGTGGAACGGCGCGGTCGCCATGACCGGCGGCCAGGAGCTCGACGCGGCACTCACGGTTCCTGCGGTCGCCCGCGAGCTCGCCGCCGAAGGTGTCGCGCGCATCGCCGTCGTCACCGACGACCGCACGCGCTACCGGACCGAGGACCAGTTCCCGATCGGCACGCACGTCGTCGGCCGCGACGAATTCGAGATCATCGAGGACGAGCTTCGCGACACCAAAGGCGTCACCGTCCTGATCTACGACCAGGCGTGCGCCGCCGAGCTCCTGCGCAAGCGCGCCCGCGGCGAATCGCCGCCGCCCGAGCGCCGGATCGCCATCAACGAGCGGCTGTGCGAGGGCTGCGGCGACTGCACGGCGAAGACCAACTGCCTCGCCGTGGTGCCGGTGCAGACCGCGTTCGGCGAGAAGCGGCGCATCGACCAGGACTCCTGCACCCAGGACCTCACCTGCCTCGAAGGCATGTGCCCGGCGATCGTCACGCTGGACGGCGCCCGGATGAAGCGCAACCAGCGCGCGACTCTCGAAGTCCCGGCACACCTGCGCACCCTGCCCGACCCGGAGGCGCAAGCCCCGGTCGCGGCGATCCTCGTCGCCGGCGTCGGCGGGCGCGGCGTGGTGACGACGGCGCGCATCCTCGCCCGCGCCGCACTTCACGACGGCCACGCCGCGGCGGTGCTCGACCAGACCGGCCTTGCCCAGAAGGGCGGCGCGGTGCTGTCGCATGTCCGCGTCTCCACCGGGACCGCGCCGCCGCCGCGCATCGGCGCGGGCGACGCCGATCTCGTCCTCGGCCTTGATCCGCTGGTGACCGCCGGCGCGCGGGCGCTCGACACGGTGGCACCCGGCAGGAGCCGCGTGCTGCTGGCGAGCGAGGCGGCCCCGACCGCCAAAGGCGGCCGCGATTCCCGCGCCCGCCCCGACGCCGTCGCCCTGGTGGCGACCATCGCCGAGCGCACCGGCGAGACGCGCATGATGGCGCTTCCGGCCGAGAGCATCGCGCGCGCCTGCGCCGGCCGCTCGATCGCCGCCAACCTCGTGCTCCTCGGCTACGCCTACCAGGCGGGCTGGCTGCCGTTCACCAAGGGCGCGCTGCTGTCCGCCATTGCCGAGGACGGTGACGACATCGCCAAGCGCGAGGCGTTCCTGTGGGGACGCCGCGCGTTCGTCGATCGCGCGGGCGTCGAGGCGCTCGCCGGACTCGCGCCGAGAGCGCCCGAGCCGCTCGCGGATCTCATCGCGCGCCTCAAGGGCGAACTCGTCGCCTATGAGGACGAATTGCTCGCCGCCAGGTTCGAAACGCTGGTGAACACGGTCGCGGACGCCGAGCGCGCCCGTGCGCCGCGCGCGAGCGGTCTCACCGAGGCGGTCGCGCGGAACTACTTCAAGCTGCTCGCGGCCAAGGACGAGTACGAGTCGGCACGGCTGCTGACCAGCACGGCGTTCCATTCCGACATCGACGCGGCGTTCGTCGGCGCGCGCCTCCGCTATCACCTGACACTGCCGGGTGCATCGCACAAGGTCACGCTCGGGCGCTGGGCATATCTGCCGCTCAAGCTGCTCGCGAGCGCGCGCAAACTTCGCGGAACCGCGTTTGACCCGTTTCGTTTTCGTCGCGTGCGTGTCCTTGAGCGCGCGCTCGTCACCGAGTATGAAGAAGGCGTCACGCGCGCGCTCGATGCGCTCTCGCCCACGACCCACGACATCGTCCTTCGGCTCGCCCGGCTCCCCGATGCGATCCGGGGCTTCGGCGAGGTCAAGGAACGCTCGGCAGCCGCGGCCCGGCTGCGGCGCATTGAGCTTCTGAGCGCGCTGGCTCCGGTTGGGGCGTCATCCGTCGCCGTCCCCGCCGCGTAATGATCCGGCCCATCGGGCCGCCAACTTTCCGGCCTTCGGGCCGCCACGAGGAATCAGCGATCCATGGCCTCCCGCACACGCTTGCCGCGACGACCGGGCACGCGCGTGAGGGAGAGGGCCGCCAGTCGATGAGCGGACGGTTCGCCGCGGCCTTCGCGCCGATGCGGGTCGCAGGCTATCGCGACTACACCATCGGCTCGACGATCTCGCTGGTCGGCACCTGGGTGCAGCGGGTGGCGCAGGGCTGGCTCGTGTGGCAGCTCACCGAATCGCCGGCATGGCTCGGCGCGGTGTCGTTCTCGACGCTCGGCGCGCTGATGGTGATGTCGCCGATCACCGGCGTCATCGCCGACCGCATCGACCGCGTGAAGATGTCGCGCATCGCCCAGACCATGATGCTGGTCCAGTCGCTGATCCTGGCGACGCTGGTGTGGACCGGCTGGGCCAATCCATGGCTGGTGCTGGCGCTCGCGACCTATCTCGGCGTCGGCCACGCCTTCCACACCTCGGCGCGGCTGTCGCTGGTGCCGAACCTCGTGCCCGCCGAGCTGCTGGCGCCGGCCATCGCCATCAACTCGGTGATCTACCAGCTTGCGACCTTCATCGGCCCGGCGATCGCCGGCGTGATCATCGTCCGCTTCGGCATCTCGTTCGCGTTCACGGTCAACGTCGCGACGTTCGCGATCTTCCTGTTGATGTTGACGCGGGTGAAGCTCGCCCGTCACGAGCCGCCGGCGCCGCGCACGGGCTTCCGCGCGGCGATCGCCGAGGGCTTCCGCACCGCCGCGGCGCACCCCGGGATCCGCCCGCTGCTGATAGCGTTGCTGGTCAGCACCTTCACCGTCCGCGCCGTGGCCGACCTGCTGCCGGCGTTCTCGGCCCAGGTGTTCGAACGCGGCGCCGACGGCCTCGCGTGGCTGACGTCGATGTTCGGTCTCGGCGCCATGCTCGGCGGCATGTGGCTGACCCAGCGCGGCCACATCGCCGGACTGACGTCGGTGGTGGTCGGTCACATGGGCGCGGTCGCCGTCTCGCTGCTGCTGTTCGTTGCCACCGACTGGTTCCCGTTCGCACTGATCGCGCTGGCGGCCGCCGGCTGCGCCACGCTGGTCAACAGCACCGGGACGCAGACCCTGATCCAGACGGCGGTCGCCGGCCACGTGCGCGGCCGTGTATTGTCGGTGTTCAACCTCATCCTGCAGGGTAGCCCCGCGGTCGGCGCGCTCATCATCGGCACGATCTCGGAAGCGCTCGGCCTGCGACTGCCGATCGCCGCCGGCGCGCTCCTTTGCCTCGTCGCCTGGCTGTGGGTGCTGCCGCAGCGCCGTACCGTCGCGAAGGCGATGGAACACCCGGTTCCGGTCTGAGGCCCGCGATGCTGTCCGCCTTCCAGAACATGTTCGGCGTGCTGACGCAGCGCAATTACGGCGTCAACTCTGCCGGCTACGTGCCGGCGCTGATCACGTTGTGGGCGCAGCGCGTCGGCGTCGGCTGGCTCGCCTGGAGCCTGACGCAGTCGCCGACCTGGCTCGGCCTGATGGCCGCCGCCGATCTTCTCCCCGCCGTGCTGATCAGCCCGATTGCCGGTGCGCTGGTCGACCGCGTCCACCCGCTGCGCATGACCGTCATCAGCCAGGTGGTCGCCGCGGCCCAGGGCATCGCGCTGTGGGTGATGACGGCGCTCGGCTGGATCGACATCTGGTCGCTGTGGGCTCTCGCCATCGTGCTCGGCATCAACAACCCGTTCACGACGTCGGCTCGCATGAACCTGCTGCCGCTGATGGTGAAGCCGCAGGAATTCCCGACGGCGATCGCCATCAACTCGACCCTGTTCAACCTCGCGCGCATCATCGGCCCGACCGTGGCGGGAACGGTGATCGCCGCGTGGGACGTCGATCTCGTGTTCCTGCTGAACGCGATTGCCCAGCTCATCTTCCTCGGCACGATCTTCCTGATGAAGCTCCTCCCCGCGCCGCCGATCCCTCAACGCAAGGACGGCGGTGTGCGCGGCCTCATCGCCGACATCCACGAGGGCATCGTCTATTCGTTCCGCCACGCGGGCACCGGGCCGCTGTTCGTCATGCTGGTGCTGACGGCGGTCTCGAGCCGGCCGGTGGTCGACATGCTGCCGGGCTTCGCCGACGAGGTGTTCAAGCGCGGCGCCGCCGGCCTCGGCTGGCTCGGCTCGGCGATCGGCGCGGGCGGCATCCTCTCCGCGATCTGGCTCGCCGCGCGCTCGAGCACCGCCGGGCTCACCCGCATCGTCGCCGGCAACTCCCTCGTCGTCGGCCTGGCGCTGGTCGGCTTCGCGCTGGTCCACAATTTCTGGATCGCGCTGGTGTTCCTCGCGATCGCCGGCGCATCGATGGTGATCAGCGGCGCCGGCACCCAGACGCTGCTCCAGTCGTCGGTCGACAACGCCATGCGTGGCCGGGTGATGGCGCTCTACAGCCTGCTCTATCGGGGAATGCCCGCGCTCGGCAGCCTGATCATGGGAATGGCCGCCGAGGTCATCGGCCTCGAGGCGGCGGTCGCGGTGGGATCGGTTCTGTGCATCGGCACGTGGTGGCGAATGCGCGGCCGCGAACGCGCGATGGCCGAGGCGCTTGAAAAGAATCCCGGCACGCGCTGAGCGCGGCCGGGACTACCGTTCAAAATCGAATGCGACGATCAGTGCTTGTGGCCGGCCTTGTCGGGAGCGTTCTTGTCGGCGCCACTCTTCTCTGAAAAGGCCTTGAGCTTGTCGGGGCTGGCCTCGGTCTGGTTCTTCTTCTTCCAGTCCTCGTAGGGCATGCCGTACACAAGCGTGCGGGCATCCTCGTAGCCGAGCGTGACGCCGCGCTCCTCGGCCGCCGCCGCCATCCACTTCGACAGACAGTTGCGGCAGAAGCCGGCGAGATTCATCACGTCGATGTTCTGCACCTCGGGGTGCTCCCGGAAGTGCTGCACCAGGCGCCGGAACGCGGCGGCCTCGATCTCGGTCTTCTGACGTTCGTCCATCGTCGATCTCCTGAAAAGCGCGGTCTTCCGAGGGTTGCGCAAGCGTACCACGGTACGCCGGCGCACGCGACGGGTTGCACCCCGTCGCGCTGATCTAAGAGAGGCGGCACCGTGCAAGGTGCCGCCTCGCGCGGCTTTGCGCCACGCCGCGCACTCCGTATATAAGCGCAATGCTTCCGAAACGCCCGTCCGCGCGCACCGCGGTCACGGCCCTGCTCGGCGGGGCGCTGCTGATCGCGCTGGCGCCGATCTTCGTGCGTCTGTCCGAGGTCGGGCTCACCGCCACCGCGTTCTGGCGGCTGGCGCTGGCGACGCCGATCCTGCTCGCCTGGGATCTCGCGCATCGCGCCCACGGTGGCGCCGCGCTGTGCCCGAATGTCCCGGAGCTGCGCCTGCTCGCGCTCGCCGGTTTCTGCTTCGCCGGCGATCTCGCGAGCTGGCACATCTCCATCGCCATGACCTCGGTCGCCAACGCGACGCTGCTGGCCAACGCGGCGCCGATCTTCGTCGCCGCCGCGGCGTGGCTGTGGCTGCACGAGCATCCGAGCGCGCGGTTCGCCGGCGGCCTCGCGCTCGCCTGCGTCGGCGGCGTGCTGCTCGGCATCGAAAGCGCCGCGGCCGGTCACCGCCAGGTCGTCGGCGACCTGTTCGGACTCCTCACTGCGGTGTTCTACGCAGGCTACATGGTGGCGGTGAAAGTGCTGCGCGGGCGCTGCGCGACGTCGATGGTGATGGCGGGCTCGTCGCTGATCGGCGCGGTACTGCTCCTGCCGCTCGCGCTGGCCCTCGGCGAGACGGTGCTGCCGATCACGATCCACGGCTGGGCGATCCTGATCGCGCTCGCGCTATTGTCCCAGGTCTGCGGTCAGGGATTGATCGCGTGGGCGCTCGGCACGCTGACGGCGAGCTTCTCCTCGCTCGCGCTGCTCACCCAGACGGCAGCCGCCGCCGCGCTGGCCTGGGTGCTGTTCGGCGAGGCGTTCACGGTCCTGCAATCGTTCGGCATCGCATTGGTAGTTGCCGGAATCGTTATTGCGCGTGATCGCGACGGCCAGTCTCATCCTCTGGCGTCCGGCGAGCGCGGCGTGTAAGGTCTGCCCCCATGCGTCGTCAACGCAATGCCAAGATCGTAGCCACCCTCGGCCCATCCTCGTCCACCGCGGCCGAAATCGAAGCCCTCTTCCGCGCCGGTGCCGACGTCTTTCGGCTGAACTTCAGCCACGGGGCGCTCGCCGATCATCGCGAGAGGGTGGAGCACATCCGCGCGCTGGAGCCGAAGTACTTCAGGCCGGTGGGTATCCTCATGGACCTGCAGGGGCCGAAGCTCCGCATCGATCGGTTCAAGGACGGGCGCATCCTGCTGCGCCGTGGCCAGCCGTTCCGCCTCGATCTCGATGCGGCGCCCGGCGACGAGAACCGCGTCACCCTGCCCCATCCCGAGGTGTTCGCGGCGATCCGCCCGCGCCAGACGCTGCTGCTCGACGACGGACGCATCCGGCTCCGCGTCATGGCGGTGTCGAAGAACCACGCCGAGACCCGCGTCGTGGTCGGCGGCGAGTTGTCGGATCGCAAGGGCCTGAATGTTCCGGGCGCCGTCCTGCCTGTGACCGCGCTGACCAAGAAGGACGCCGTCGACCTCAAGGCCGGGCTTCGCCTCGGCGTCGACTGGATCGGTCTGTCGTTCGTGCAGCGTCCCGAGGACGTCGCCGAAGTGAAGCGGATCGTCGCCGGGCGCGCCCGCGTGCTGGCCAAGCTCGAGAAGCCGCAGGCGATCACCCATTTGCATGAGATCGTGGCGCTTTCCGACGGCGTCATGGTGGCGCGCGGCGATCTCGGCGTCGAAATGCCGCCGGAGGACGTGCCGGGCCTGCAGAAGCGCATCATCCGTGCCTGCCGCCGCGCCGGTAAGCCGGTGGTCGTGGCGACACAGATGCTCGATTCGATGATCAAGGCGCCGGCGCCGACCCGCGCCGAGGCCTCCGACGTCGCGACCGCCGTCTACGACGGCGCCGACGCGATGATGCTGTCGGCCGAGACCGCCGCCGGCCAGTACCCGCTCGCCTCGGTGCAGATGATGGACCGCATCATCAAGCGCATCGAGCGCGATCCGCTCTATCGCCGGGTCATGGACCCCGAGCACTACGCCCCCGAGGCGACGACCTCGGACGCCATTGCCGCCGCGGCCCGCCAGGTCGCCAACACCATCTCGGCGGCGGCGATCGTCACCTACTCGACGTCGGGCTCGACCACGCTGCGCGCGGCGCGCGAACGCCCCGAGGTGCCGATCATCGGCCTCAGCGCGTCCGAACAGACGGCTCGCGGTATGACGCTGGCATGGGGCGTGCACTCGGTGCGCTCGCGCGACGTCCACGACTTCTCGACCATGGTCGGCCGCGCCGCCCACATCGCCCACCGCGAGGGCTTCGCCAAGGTCGGCGAATCGATCGTCATCACCGCCGGCGTGCCGTTCGGCACTCCGGGCGCCACCAACGTGCTGCGCATCGCGCCGGTTACGGAAGACTAGAAACTGAGGAATAGCGCCCGGGCGACCACAGCCCGGAAACGAAAAACGGCGCCGTCTGGCGCCGTTTTCTTTTGCGTGCGGTCGTGTCCGCCGCCTCAGCCCTGGCGGGCCTTGAAGCGCGGGTTCGACTTGTTGATCACGTAGAGACGGCCCTTGCGGCGCACAACGCGGCAGTTCTTGTCGCGCTTCTTCGCGGACTTGAGCGAATTGACGATCTTCATGGCGCTCGGCTCAGGCTTGGTGGTGAACAATAAACGCGCCCGGTCATGGGCGCGTAGCGGGCGGGACCATACGGGGGTGCGGGCGCCGTGTCAACCGTCGATACGGAGCCGGAAAACCCCGCATTTCAGCGGTATTTTGGGCCGTTACTTCTTCATCGCGTAGACGCGCATGGCGCGCAACCGGCCGCTGTGGAGCGCGTTGTAGCGCGAAACCCACAGCTCCGCTTCCTTCATCAGGATCCCGGCATTGGTCGACGACACGCCGAAGCCCTTGATGTCGAGGGTCTTCAGATAGTTGCCCCAGGCCGCGAGGATGTCGCGCATGACCTCGTCGGACAGGTCCTCGATGGTACGGACGTCGAGCTTCTGCACCGTCAGCGCCTGGCGGTAGCGCTCCGCCGTCCACAGCGACACCGGCACCGGCTCGCGCGCCTTCCAGTCGTTGATCTCGGTCGACACCAGCGCAAGGTCGTCGGCCGCGACATAGTCGATGAAGGTGAGCTGGCCGCGCGGGCGCAGCGCCTGCACGAGGATCGCGAGCAGCGCGTCCTTCTTGCCGACGGTGTAGAAAACGTCGCGGGCGTAGATCGCGTTGTAGTAGCGGGCGCGGACCTCGGGCGACTCCAGGCTCTCCTGGAGCACCGGGGCCTTCTTCTGCATGCCCGACATCTGGGCGCGAAGCCGGGCGATCTCGACCAGCACCGGGGAACTCTCGATGCCGGTGATCCAGGCGCCGAATTCCTCGGCCATGGCGCGGGTCGCGCCGCCGATCCCGGCGCCGAACTCGAGCACACTCATCGTCGGATCGAGTCCGAGCGGCTTCACGAGCTGCATGATCGCGGGAATACCGCCCGGCGTCAGCGCTCCGCCGCCGAACACCGATTCGAGAATGTCGACGCGTTCCTGCGTCCACTGTTCCCTGTTTTTTTCGTCATCGTCGCCCGCGCCTTCGGAATGCGACAGCACCGGGTCGCTCGCCCGGCGGTCGTCGGCCTCGACGGCAGGCGGGGGAGGCGGAAGGACCAGCCCCTCCCACCATGCATGGAGACGCACCTTGAACGGATGGCGACCGGGACACGGGCCCGCCCACCACTCTTTCACACGGCGCCGCAGCTTCTGGATGCGCGACTCCGCAGGGGCGTCCGCGTCGTCGGGCTCGGGCGCGTCCTCGGGAACGATTCGGGCGACCGGCGGGCGCACGTCATCCTCGCCGGAATCCACGTCCTCGGGATCCTCCTGCCGCACACGCTTGAGTGCCGCGCCAAACATCGCAATCTCGCCTTTGGCCGGCATGCCTCGGATGCCGGAAATTCCGCGAAAACTATGGGCGAGTTACGGTTTCCAAGAGGTTAACCGGGCGCCCAAGGTCTTGTGTCATTTGCGTGAGACAGGGCGCGGTAGCGGGCCATCATTATGGTTAGCGGTCGGTTAACGCCGCGCGTCACCGTCATTTGAAGTTGCTCATGTCCGTGATGCGGATCGCCTTGTCGACCACGGCGGGCGGCGTGCGGTAGAGGCTCGCGATCAGCGCGTCGACCTCCTCGCCGGTCATCGGCTGGTTGATGTCGAGGCGCTGGCGCTCGGCGTCGGCGAGCAGCGCCGGATCCTTGATCGCCGCCGCGAACGCGTCGCGCATCACCTTCGCGATCGGCGCGGGCGTGCTGGGCGGAAGCATGAACGGGCGCCCCATCTCCTGGCGCGAGAAGATGAGATCCAGGATTTCGCGCTGCTCTTGCGTCTTCGCGAGCTCGGTGACCAGCGGCACGTTCGGGAGGTCCTTGTGCTTCCTGAGGGCGAACTGGACGAGCAGGTTGATCTTTCCGTCGCGTACGAGGTCGTAGTGCTGCGCGCGGATGCTCGAGTAGTTCCAGCTCATGATTCCCTCGAGCTCGCCACGCTCGACCGCGAGCATCGCCTCGCCCGAGCTCTTGTAGCCGGTGATGATCTTGAACCTG
>Ga0310811_10001300_pt1 | contig 31611 bp, 29 predicted proteins | sample YCmetagenome_FD_207642 | JGI IMG/M metagenome (GOLD analysis project Ga0310811, IMG submission 207642) | Soil microbial communities from experimental microcosm in Duke University, North Carolina, United States - YC | ecosystem: Engineered > Artificial ecosystem > Soil microcosm > Unclassified ...
CTGCCCGAACCGCAGGCGAAATTAACCGAGTCTTCGCGCCTTCCTGGATTGGACGGCCAGAAGATGTCCAAGAGTTACGGCAATTCGATCTCGCTGCGCGAAGACAAGGAAACGGTCGTCAAGAAGATTCGCACAATGCCGACCGATCCAGCGCGCGTGCGCCGCACCGATCCCGGCAACCCGGAAAAATGCCCGGTATGGCAGTTGCATCTGGTGTATTCGGACGAACCGACCAAGGACTGGGTAGTGAAGGGGTGCACGACTGCGGGTATCGGTTGCATCGAATGCAAGCAGCCGGTCATCGACGGCGTGCTGAAGGAACAGGAGCCGATGCGTGAACGTGCGCAAAGGTATCTGGACAAGCCCGAGCTGGTGCGCGAGATCCTCGCACACGGTTGCGCAACGGCGCGCAAGCTGGCCGGTGAAACAATGCATGACGTGCGCGAGGCGATGGGCCTGCGCTATCGCTGATGCCAGCGCCGATACCAGCACCGACACACGGCGAGATCGACATGCCGTCTGCGTGGGTTCAGCGTTTTGCCGCGCGCATTCCTGCCGGCGAAGTGCTGGATCTGGCCTGCGGCAGCGGTCGTCACAGTCGCTTGCTTGCCGGTTTGGGCCATCCGGTGCTTGCCGTCGATCGCAGCGCGGATTCGCTGGCGCTGGCCGCGGGCGACGGCATCACCGTCCTGCAGCATGACTTGGAAACCGACGACGAAGCCGCGCGTTGGCCTTTTTCTGCGGGCCGTTTTGCCGGTATCGTCGTGACGAACTACCTGTTCCGGCCTTTGCTACGTTCGATCATCGAGAGTCTCATGCCGAATGGTGTGTTGATCTACGAAACGTTTGCAGAAGGGAATGCGCAATTCGGCAAACCGTCCAATCCCGACTTTCTGCTGGGGCACGGGGAATTGTTGGCTCTGGCGCAGAGCGACGGATTGCATGTGCTGGCGTATGAGGATGGCTATGTCGAGACGCCAAAACCGGCCATGGTGCAGCGCCTGTGTGCAATCAAGCCGGGCACTTCGTTTTCTGCCACCGACTTCAGGCTTTCCTAAGCGCGCGAATTTACATTTCCACACATTGCAAGACTGCCCACGGGCACGGCCTATCCGCTACAATCTCTTATTCTCTTTTTTGTTCGAACGCTCATCATGATTCAGGGAAGCATAGTCGCAATCGTTACTCCGATGCACGCCGACGGCACGCTTGATCTGCCCGGCCTGCGCAAGCTGATTGACTGGCACATCGCCGAAGGTACCGACGGCATTGTCATCGTCGGCACCACCGGCGAGTCGCCGACGGTATCGGTGGAGGAGCACTGCGAACTGATCAAGGTAGCGGTCGAGCATACGGCCAAGCGCATTCCGGTCATCGCCGGTACCGGCGGCAATTCGACTTCAGAGGCGATTGAACTGACTCAGTATGCGAAAGACGTCGGCGCCGATGCCTCGCTGCTGGTGGTCCCGTACTACAACCGTCCGACCCAGGAAGGCATGTACCAGCACTTCAAGAAGATCGCCGAAGCGGTGGACCTGCCGGCGATCCTGTACAACGTGCCTGGCCGCACGGTGGCCGATATGGCGAATGAAACCGTGTTGCGTCTGGCGCAGGTGCCCGGCGTGATCGGCATCAAGGATGCGACCGGCAACATCGGTCGCGGTTGCGATTTGATGCGCCAGGCTCCAAAGGGCTTTGCCGTCTATTCCGGTGACGATCCGACCGCGATGGCGCTGATGTTCTGCGGCGCAAAAGGCAATATTTCGGTGACGGCCAACGTCGCACCGCGCGGCATGCATGAACTGTGCGACGCAGCAATGAACGGCCGCGTGGCGGAAGCAATCGCGATCAACGACAAGCTGTTCCCATTGCATAACAAGCTGTTCGTCGAACCGAACCCGGTACCGGTCAAATGGGCGATGGCTGAAATGGGCCTGATCTCTGCCGGCATGCGCTTGCCGATCGTGCCGCTTGCCAGCGAATATCACGAAACAGTGCGCACGGCGCTGCGCGAATCCGGTGTATTACAATAACGCCGGCTTATTTGGCGGCGACCGGCGCCCAGTCGGCGGCTAATCCAGCATTAATCTCTTTCATCGGAAGATCCTTACATGGCTCAATGCAGTTTTGCACAACGCGGCATCGTGATTGCGCTCGCGCTCGCCGGTCTGGCCGGATGCAGTTCCATCAATTCGGCACTTCAGCCTGGCCATATCGATTACAAGAGTGAAACCAAGGAGCAGACGCCGACACTGGAGATACCGCCTGATCTCACGCAATTGGAACGCGATAACCGTTATGCGCTGCCGAACGCCAATCGCGGCGTCGCGACAGCCTCGGCATATAGCCAGCAGCAGAAAGAAGTCCGCGAGCAGCAACCCGATGTGGTCGCGACCGTGGCGCCGAACAAGGTCGGCGATATCCGCCTGGAACGCGATGGTTCGCAGCGCTGGCTGGTCGTCAATCAGTCGCCGGAAGTGCTCTGGCCCAAGGTCAAGCAGTTCTGGCAGGACAACGGCTTCCTGATTGCGATCGATATGCCGAAAACCGGCGTGATGGAAACCGACTGGGCGGAAAACCGCGCAAAGATTCCGCAGGACTTCCTGCGCAAGACCATCGGCAAGGTATTTGACTCGCTCTATTCGACCGGCGAACGCGACAAGTTCCGTACGCGTCTGGAGCGTGGTCCGAACGGCACCACGGAAATCTACATCAGCCATCGCGGCGCCGAGGAGCAGCTGACCGGCAGCGACAAGGAAACGACCGTATGGACGGCCCGCCCTTCCGATCCTGAGCTGGAAGCCGAATTTCTCGGCCGCCTGATGAGTGCGCTTGGCGTTCAAGAAGAACGCGCGAAAGCGATCGTCGCGAATCCGAACGTGGAAGCGCCGCGCGCCAAGCTGGTTCAGGGTGCGGGCGGCAATTTCGTCCAGGTGGATGAAGGTTTCGACCGCGCATGGCGTCGCGTCGGCCTTGCGCTGGATCGTGTGGGCTTTACGGTGGAGGATCGCGACCGCAGTCAGGGCGTATACTTTGTCCGCTACGTCGACCAAGGCGACGATGCAAAGAACACCGAGAAGAAGGGCTTCCTCGGCAACCTGTTCTCCTTCGGTTCAAGCAAGGACGACAAGGCGAAGGCTGCCACGCGCTATCGTATTGCCATCAAGGGCGCTGGCGATACCAGTCAGGTCATGGTGCTGAACAATGACGGCAAGCCGGAAACTTCGAAGACCGGCGATCGCATCCTTTCTCTGCTGAACGATCAGCTGAAGTAAGCAACAGACGTCATGCGCAGGACCAAAGAGGCTGGCAGATGAAGTTCGCCAGCCTCGGCAGCGGCAGTGAAGGCAATGCGCTGCTGATTTCTGCCCGTTCGGACACGACCCAAACCACCGTGATGCTCGATTGCGGTTTCGCGGTACGGGAAACCGAACGCCGCCTGGCGCGCCTCGGTGTCCTGCCGGACGAACTCACCGGCATCATCGTCACCCACGAGCACCACGACCATATCGGTGGCGTATTCAAGTTCGCGCGACGCCATCGCGTTCCGGTGTGGCTTAGTTATGGCACCTATGAAGCTGTAGCCGGCCGCTGCGAGGATGTTCTTCTTCATTTCTGCCGCGACGGCGAAACCTTCGCTTTACGTGATCTCGAAATCCGGCCGTATACAGTGCCGCACGACGCGCGGGAGCCGGTGCAGTATGTCGCTGGGGATGGCGATGTAAAGCTCGGCATTCTGACCGACGCGGGCCATGCCACACAACACATGATCGATGCATTGGGCGGCTGCGATGCGCTGATGCTCGAATGTAATCATGATCTGCAGATGCTCGCCGATTCGACCTATCCGCCCTCACTGAAGCAGCGCATTGGCAGCGACTACGGTCATCTATCCAACGAGGCGGCAGGAGAGATACTGCAGAGGCTGGACAAGTCACGGTTGCGCCGTATTGTGGGTGCACACCTGAGCCTGAAGAACAATACGCCTGAGTTGGCGCGCGCAGCTCTGGAAAAAGCGATTGGTATGCAGTGCGAGTTGACTATCGCTTGCCAGCAGGAAGGTTTCGGGTGGGTGGAGCTCTCTTGACTCGAAACTCCTTGAGAGAAGAACAAAAAGCCGACCCGCAGGTCGGCTTTTTTGTTTCAACAGAATCGAATTAGTGCGATGCTGCTGGAGCCGATGCTGCTGGAGCTTCAGCTGCTGGAGCCGACGCAGGTGCTGCAGGAGCCATAGCAGGAGCTTCAGCTGCTGGAGCCGATGCTGCAGGAGCGGTGGTTTCAGCAGCAGGAGCTGGAGCTTCTTCTTTCTTGCTGCAAGCGGTCAGAGCAATAGCGAACAGGGATGCGATCAGCAGAGTTTTTGTCATGATTGTCTTTCAAAAAGTCAGGGTTGATATCAGTTTTATTGCGATGAAATAATTACCGGTAATTATCGCTTTGTACTGTAGGAGTTCGGGCTATTCATCCATTGTTGCGATGCGATAGAACGAAACCTTCCTAACCGTTAATTATAACGTCACTTTTTATTTCTGACACAACAGTTTTATATATTGATAAATGACGTTGTTGCATCAAATCGACTCAACAAATTGAGTTTCTAACTTCGTTCGTTATCGCACGGATTCTTTAAGCCGTATTTAAGCAAATCATTGCGGCAAGCAAAGCCAGCCATCGGTGTACCAAGTGTGCAGTGCCTCGACGACGTCCAGAGAAGCATGGCTCAGCGTCTCCCCCGCCATGCTCCGTTGCTCGGCCAGCTGCTTCAGCCAAGAGAGATCTTCGCCATGGACTTCGAATGAAGTGCCATTGATGAAGACATAGCTATTGCGATGCAACATCAGCGTCTTGCGCGACAGGCGCACGCCAGATTTTCGGGCCTGTTGCAGGAACTGCTTCTGCGCCATTGCCAGTTCGGGCGCATCGAAGAAGACGGATGCCTTCGGTTCGGTCAGATATTCGCCCAGAAAAAGCACAATGTCCTCCTTCGTAAATCGGACCTTGTCCAGTTCTGCGGCGACACGCGAGAGCATCGCGTTGCCGATTTCGGCATGGTATTTCGACGGCTTCAGATCCGGATCGGCATAGCGGCCAGGCAAGTCGATGTTGTCGATCAGACTTTCCAGGAAAGCCTCACCCAGCTCCTGATAGGATGGCGCGCGGAAGCCGATGGAATACGTCATGCATTCGTCCACAGCGACGCCTTCGTGCGCATACTGCGGCGGCAGATACAGCATGTCACCGGGCGCCAGCACGAATTCCTCATCCGGTTCGAAATGCTTCAATATCTTCAACGGCATGCCTTCGACGAGCGTCAGATTGGTCTGCGCGCTGATGCGCCAGCGACGATGCCCGTGCGCCTGCAACAGGAATACATCATAGGAGTCGAAATGGGCGCCGACGCCACCCTCCTTGGTCGCATAGCTGATCATCAGGTCATCCAGGCGTGCATCGGGCACGAAGTCAAACTGGCGCATCAGCGCATCCGCCGCATCGTCGTGCAAGTTGATGCCCTGTACCAGCACAGTCCAGTTCTTTTGCGTCAGAGGCGGAAGCTGCTCGAAAGGGCCGTGATCCATTTTCCATTTGGATCGCACGTGAGTAATCAATCGCGACTCAACGTCATCACGTTTGACCAAGTCGAACAGCGCGTCGCGCGACAGCGGTGGCTGAAAGGAGGGAATTGCCTGGCGAATGAGTAAAGGCTTTTTCTGCCAGTGGTCGCGCAGGAATTCGGCAGCAGTAAGGCCGCCCAGTAGAGTCAGTTTTTTCATCGCGTCATTATAGGGCTGGCCGTACGTCGTAGCCATCGCGCAATGCGGCGAGAGCGATGCGCGGCGAGTATAATAGATGCCTGTTTATCAAAAGGAAGCATCATGAAGATTGCCAAGAACACTGTCGTGACCGTGGACTACATTCTGAAGGACGCGCAAGGCGATCTGATTGAAGAGAGCCGCGAGCCGATGGTCTACTTGCATGGTGGCTACGAGAACACGCTGCCAAAGATCGAGGAGGCATTGGAAGGCCAGGCGGTCGGCTTCGAAGGCACGATCCACGTCGAGCCGGAAGATGCGTTTGGCGATTATGATCCTAACCTCGTCAAGATCGAGCCGCGCAACCGGCTGCCGACGCCGCTGGAAGTCGGCATGCAGTTCGAAGGATCGCCCGACACCGAAGATGACGACGAACCGCCGATGATTTTCACCGTTACCGATATTGCAGACGATAAGGTAGTGCTGGACGGTAATCATCCGCTGGCAGGAATCGCCTTGCGCTTCACCCTGAAGGTTCGAGACGTGCGCGAAGCAACCGAAGAGGAAATCGCGCACGAGCACGTGCATGGCCCGCATGGTCATCATCACGATGAAGACGATAGCGAGGAAGGCGATCAATTCCGCAGCCATCCGCTGCATTGATGGCAATCTAGTCGCACGGCCTGCGGCTGTTCCAAAAAAGGATGCGAAGACGCATCCTTTTTTATTTGTCTGCGCAGGAAGAGTTTGCTGCTATGGGGAGCGGGCCTGTATTGGCATTGGCTGGCTCGCGACGCTGAATAGGCTAGCTTGCGATGTATCGACATTCACTTTGCGCCAGGGCCCATCCACGTGCAGGGTGCCGATGTTGCCATGCCAGATGATGCCCTTGCCGGCAGAAGCATGGTGCGCATCGTCGTCGTTGTGCACGATCAGAATCTTTCCCTTGAATTTCGCCGCGCTGGCAAGAATCTTCCTGCGGATGTCGACAAAGCCCTTGCGCCGACTGTCGGACGAAAAGAACAGCGACTGTTCGCCGCGTATCAGTGGATCGCCGTCGCAGAAAAGCACAATACCGTTCGCCTTGTTGAGCTTGGCGGTCGTGAACAGGCGTTCCAGCCAGTCGGTATTGGCGATTTCCCTATCTTCATATTCGCTGTTACGGCCGGCGGCGTTGATATAGTTGTTGTCGTTGGCGGGAAGATTGAGCGTCGCGAATACGACCTTGCCAACACGCCAGCGCATGTTTTCCGCATAGTTGCGGAATTTGGGCATCGCCGATTGCCGAGCCAGCATGATCTTGCTGTCGCCGAACGAATAATCACCGTTGAAGAACAAGTCGCGGACGCGGTTGATTTGTTCGAACGCGATCGAACGTTTGCCCTCGGTACAGGTCGCCCAGTCGTTTGCTGCAACGGAAACCACCAGTCCGTTCTTCGCGCTGTCGAACAAGGCCTTGCGTTCCTGATACAGCGCGTCGCTGCATGGCTCGTTGCCCGCCTTGATACCATTGACGACGACAAACGCCAGATTGTCCGCATCGCTTTCCAGCAGTGCTTCCTTCAGCACGGAGCTATCCGGCTGTGCATTCAGCGGCTTGGCAATGATGCCGAAACTGTACGGTGGCACATCTTCATCGCTTGCCACGGCGAACGCCGGCAGCAGCAGCGCGCACAACAGCAGTTTGCAGACAAGGTTCTTCATTCCATTTGCCGATTGCTCAGTTCCTTCAGGCGATAAAGCAGGTCCAGCGCTTCGCGCGGCGTCAGTGCATCGGGATCGATGGTAGCGATTGCCTCATCGACCGCCGATGCCGCAGGGACCGATGCGTTTTCGACGGTTTCGTGCAGCGCAGCTCCTTGCTGGAACAGATCAAATTGCGGCGTTGTCTGCACCGATTGTGCTTCCAGCATGGCCAGGTGCTTGCGCGCCGAACGGATCACGACTTGCGGTACGCCGGCCAGTTGCGCCACCTGCAAGCCGTAGCTTTGCGAAGCAGGGCCGGCATGCACCGCATGCAAAAACACGATCCTGTCCCTATGTTCCACCGCGGACAGATGAACGTTCCGTGCGCTGGCGTACGCTTCGGGCAACTGCGTCAGTTCGAAGTAATGGGTGGCAAATAGCGTGAAACTTTTCGTGGTCTCGATCAGATGTCGGGCAATGGCCCAGGCCAGTGCCAAGCCATCGAAGGTCGAAGTACCGCGGCCGACTTCATCCATCAGCACCAACGAGCGCTCGGTTGCGCCGTTCAGGATGGCGGCCGATTCGGTCATCTCGACCATGAAGGTGGAGCGGCCGCCGGCAAGATCGTCGGCCGCGCCGATACGCGTGAAAATGCGATCGATCGGGCCGATCACTGCGCTGGAGGCCGGGACGAAACTGCCAACATAGGCAAGCAGGGTGATCAACGCTACCTGACGCATGTAGGTGGATTTGCCGCCCATGTTCGGGCCGGTGATCAGCAGCATGCGCGTGTCGTCACCCATTATGCAGTCGTTGGCGATGAAGCGTTCGATATGGTTCTCGACTACCGGGTGGCGGCCCTGCTCGATGCGGATCGCTGGTTCGTCGACCATCTGCGGAGCACACCAGCCGTAGCGCATCGCGTGCTCGGCGAGCGCGACGAGCACATCGAGCTGCGCCAGCGCGTGCGCGATCCGCTGCAGCGTTGCAATGTATTGCGTCAGCTGCTGCAGTACCTGTTCGTACAGGTATTTTTCGCGTGCCAGCGCGCGTTCCTGTGCAGACAGTGCCTTGTCCTCAAATGCTTTCAATTCAGGAGTGATGTAGCGCTCGGCATTCTTCAGCGTCTGGCGGCGGCGGTAGTCATCCGGCACCTTGTCGGTCTGGCCGTTCGTCACCTCAATGTAGAAACCGTGCACCTTGTTGTATTCGACGCGGAGGTTGCTAATGCCGGTTCGGGCGCGCTCGCGTGTCTCCAGATCGACCAGGAACTGGCCGGCGTTCTCGGACAGGCCGCGCAATTCATCGAGCTCGGCGTCGAAGCCGCGGGCGATGACGCCGCCGTCACGTACCATCGCTGCCGGTTCCAGCGTGATTGCGCGTTCCAGTAGGTCAAGGCAATCGGACGGCGTCGCAAGGGCTTCGTGTATCGCCTCCAGCAGAGGAGCATCTGCATCCTTGTTGCAGACAGCGACATAACGGCGCAGCGAAGGCAATTGCTGCAGTCCGTTGCGCATGCCGGTCAGATCGCGCGGCCGCGCGGACAATAACGCAATGCGCGTGGTAATGCGTTCGATATCGGGGACGGCTGCTAGCGTGGACGACAATCCACTGCAGGCATCAGCGCGCATCAATGCGTTGATCGCCATATGGCGACCGATCGCCACGCGCTGATCACGCGGCGCGTGATGCAGCCAATGGCGCAGCAGACGCGAACCCATCGCCGTGCGGCAATGATCGAGCAGCGAAAAAAGCGTGGCGGCAGGCGCATCCTGACCGCGCAGTGTTTCGGTCAATTCCAGATTGCGGCGCGTCGCGGCATCTAGCCCGATGAACTCGTTTTCCGTTTCGACTGTCAACGTGCGCACATGCTGCAGGCCTTGCGTTTGAGTCGATTGTGCGTAACGCAACAGTGCGCCAGCCGCACCGAGTGCAGCGCCGAAGGTTTCAGCGCCAAATCCCGTCAGCGTGCCGACCTGCAGTTGTTCGTGCAGTGCCTTGGTGCCATGCGCGATATCGAAATGCCAGTCGGGAACGACCGTATTGCGAACCGACGGCAAGTCCACTGCGGGATGCTCAATGCCGCCCGGCAGCAGGATTTCCGCCGGTGCGATGCGTTCCAGTTCGTGACGCAGCCGCGTCGCAGCGTTCTGCGCGTCGGTGGAGAACTCCATCAGCTTCAGCGCACCGCTCGCCATCGAGAGCCAAGCCAGGCCGACCGTGATGGTCTTGCGTTGCGTCACGCTGTACAGCGCAAGCAGCGGCTGTTCCGATTTTTCCGGAAGCAGATCGGCATCGGTCAGCGTGCCAGGCGTGATGATGCGCACGACTTTGCGCTCGACCGGCCCCTTGCTGGTGGCGGGATCGCCGATCTGTTCGCAGATCGCGATGGATTCACCCAGTTTCACCAGCTTGGCCAGGTATTGGTCCACCGAGTGGAAAGGCACGCCCGCCATCTTGATCGGACTGCCATTCGACGTGCCGCGTTGTGTCAGCGTGATGCCGAGCAGGCGCGATGCCTTTTCCGCATCGTCGAAAAACAATTCGTAGAAGTCGCCCATCCGATAGAACACCAGGGTGCTCGCGTGCTCCGCTTTGATGCGGAGATATTGCTGCATCATCGGCGTGTGCTTGTCGCTGACTTGCGGAAAAGCGGCGGTTTCAGTGGCGGGCGATGACATGTGCGGCAGGGGCCTTTCAGTACGACAGAACGCCCGTCCGGTGCGATGGATCAGGCTATGCAAGCCTGCAATTGTATGCGACTCCGCCGCTTCCGGAACAGCGAAGCGGCGGAGGGAGACGGGCAGATTATCGTTCGTCGCCGCGCCGTAACAGCGATGCTGGGCGGCGGCCGTCCGGTTTTGCCGAAGTGGCGGTCGAACGTCCGCCACCATGCGAAGGTTTTGCAGCGCCGGTGCCCGGCGTACGGTTGACCGGCGGACGATTCTGCTGTGGCCGATTGCGTGGCGGGGGATTGCCGCTGCGTCGCTGTATCGGCTGCGGTTTTGCGTTCGGATCCGGTTCGAAACCGGCGATCACCTCTGACGGCAGTTTGCGCTTGATCAGTTTCTCGATGTTCCGCAGCAGCTCGAGTTCATCCACGCATACCAGCGATACAGCTTCGCCGCTTGCGCCCGCGCGACCGGTACGGCCGATGCGATGGACATAGTCTTCCGGCACGTTCGGCAGATCGTAGTTGACGACGTGCGGCAATTGATCGATGTCGATCCCGCGCGCCGCGATATCGGTCGCTACCAGCACCTGCAGCTTGCCGTCCTTGAATTCGGCCAGTGCCTTGGTACGTGCGGACTGGCTCTTGTTGCCGTGAATTGCCATGCCACTGATGCCGTCCTTCGCCAGTTGCTCCACCAGGCGATTCGCGCCGTGTTTCGTACGCGTGAATACCAATACCTGCGACCATTGATGCGTCTTGATCAGATGTGCCAGCATCGGGTGCTTGCGATCACGATCCACCGGATGGACTTTCTGCTCGATGATCTCGACCGTGGAATTGCGCCGCGCGACTTCGATCGTGGTCGGCGCATTCAGCAAGCCATTCGCCAATGCCTTGATTTCGTCCGAAAACGTCGCGGAGAACAGCAGATTCTGGCGTTTCGGGGGAAGGGCAGCGAGTACCTTGCGGATATCGCGGATGAAGCCCATGTCCAGCATGCGATCTGCTTCATCGAGCACCAGGATCTCGATGTGGTTCAGGTTCACGGTGCCTTGCTGCATGTGATCGAGCAGACGCCCTGGCGTCGCCACCAGGATGTCGACGCCTTGCTTGAGCAAGGCGATTTGCGGATTGATGCCAACGCCGCCGAAGATTACGGCGGAATTCAGGTGAAGATACTTGCCATACATGCGCACGCTTTCTTCCACTTGGGCAGCGAGTTCGCGCGTAGGGGTCAGCACGAGCGCACGAATCGCCCGTTGCGTGTTTCGCGAAGTGTGTTTGGCGCCGCTATTGAACAGGCGATGCAGCATTGGCAGCGTGAAGCCGGCAGTCTTGCCCGTGCCGGTTTGCGCTGCCGCCAGCAGATCGCCGCCGCTCAGTACGGCGGGAATGGCCTGCGACTGGATTGGCGTAGGTTCGGAATAGCCCTGTTCGGAAACAGCGCGCACAATGCCTTCGGCGAGGCCGAGGTCAACAAAAGACATGAAAACTCGATAAAAAATATCGGCCTGCCGCGGTAAGCGCCAGTCGCAGGCGAAGCAATGAAAGGGGAGTCGTAACGGACAGCGGCAGGGTGACTGGAAAAACGCCGCGTGATGCAGTATAGCAGCGACTGCACTAAATGTTACGGAACAGTCGCTGCGATTTGTATCAATTCATGACAATCTGGAATGCTGTAAGTCGCGTCGCAGTTCGTCCTTATTTGGCAAAGGGACTCAGCAGCGAAAGCAGCTGCCCGAAGACCTTCGGCGTACCGGCGATCACATCGCCTTTGTACAGGTAATCCGATTCGCCGGTGAAGTCGGCAATGATGCCGCCTGCTTCGCTAATCAGCAATGCGCCAGCAGCAATGTCCCAGGGGCGCAGGCCTTTTTCGAAGAAGCCGTCAAGGCGGCCTGCAGCGACATAGGCGAGATCGAGCGCGGCGGAACCAGGGCGGCGCAGGCCGGCACAGCTCTGTACGACAACGCGGAACATCTTGATGTAGTCATCGAGCTCGCGCATATCGCGGAAAGGAAAACCAGTGCCGATCAAACCGTCGGCCAGCTTGTCGCGTTTGCTGACGCGAATGCGCTTTTCGTTCAGGAAGGCCCCAGCGCCCTTCGTGGCGGTAAAGAGATCGTTGCGGGTTGGATCGTAGACGACCGCTTGCGTGACCTGACCTTTTTGCTGCAGCGCGATCGAGACCGCGTATTGCGGAAAACCGTGGATGTAGTTAGTCGTGCCGTCGAGCGGATCGATGATCCAGACGTTTTCATGTTCGTCGTGCAGGTTGGCCGATGCGCCGGATTCCTCTGCGAGTACCGCGTGATCCGGATAGGCGTTCAGCAGAACCTCGATGATCGCCTGTTCGGCGGCGCGATCGACTTCGGTGACGAAGTCGTTTTGCCCCTTGTCGGAGACTTTGACGCGATCCAGGTCGAAGGATGCGCGGTTGATGACGGCAGCGCCGCGGCGAGCGGCCTTGATCGCCGTGTTCAGCATGGGATGCATAGAGATTCCGTTAAAATGGCGGCGCCGCCGCACATGCGAACGGAACCTGTCACGAGTATGAATGAGCGATGCGGCACGAGGTCGGAAGCACATGACCTTGCCGCGCAATGCCGCTATTTTAAATGAACCTGCCTCAAACCGACACGCCTCTTTTCCACCGACTGCGATTCGTGCTGGTCGAAACCAGCTTGCCCGGGAATATCGGCTCGGCCGCCCGTGCGATGAAGACCATGGGCTTTTCAGAGCTCGTGTTGGTGAATCCGCGTTTTGCCGATGCCTTGACTCAGGAAGACGCGATCGCGTTCGCCAGCGGTGCGCAGGATATTCTTGCATCGGCGCGCGTGGTTGGATCGATTGGGGAAGCGCTGGACGGTTGCAACTACGCCGCGGCCGTCACGGCCCGGTTGCGCGAATTTTCTCCGCCGGTATTGGCGCCGCGCGAACTTGCCGGGCAACTGGCGGACGACGTGCATCTGCGCGCCGCGCTGGTGTTCGGCAACGAGCGTTTCGGCCTCCCGAACGAAATTGTCGAGAAGTGCAACGTCTTGATCAACATCCCCAGCAATCCGGATTATTCGTCACTCAATTTGGCGCAGGCGGTACAGGTACTGGCGTACGAGGCGCGTGTTGCGGCGCTAGGGGAGTGCGATATCAAGCCGGCATCCGCAAGCGACATCGGCTTCCGTGGCGAGCCGGCGAGCGTTGCGCAAATAGAAGGGATGTATGCGCACCTGGAAGAAGCGCTGGTCGCGATCAACTTCTTGAACGCGGATAATCCGAAGAAACTGATGCCGCGCTTGAAACGATTGTTTTCACGCGCACAGCTGGAGACAGAAGAAGTGAATATTCTGCGCGGGATCGCCAATCAGATTCTGACCGGGCGCAAACACTGAGCCGCTGATTTAATTCCAGGTGCGTAGCAGTCCGACTGCCAGACCTTCCAATGCGAACTCGTCGCGTATCAGATCCACATGGATCGTTTCGAAGTCCGGATTTTCCGGCAGCAGTTCCACGTGCGAACCCGATTTCCGATAGCGCTTGACGGTTACTTCGTCACCCAGGCGTGCTACCACAATCTGTCCGTTTCTTGCCTGCTCGGTCTTTTTTACTGCAAGCAGATCGCCGTCCAGGATGCCGACGTCGCGCATCGACATGCCGCGCACTTTCAACAGGTAATCCGGCTTGCCAGAAAACAGGGCAGGATCGACGTTGTAACTACGCTCGATATGCTCCTGCGCCAGGATCGGCGAGCCGGCAGCGACACGACCAACCAGCGGCAGGCTTAATTGCATCAGGGCCGGATGCGGCAAGGCCATCTGTATATTGCCGCGCTCCGGACGCGGGCTGCCATCCAGCAGCCGAATGCCGCGTGACGTGCCGGGCGCAATTTCAATTGCACCCTTGCGCGCCAACGCCTGCAGATGTTCTTCCGCCGCGTTAGCCGACTTGAAACCCAGCTCGTTTGCGATTTCAGCCCGTGTGGGGGGGAAGCCAGTGTTTTCGATGGCTTCGCGAATCAGATTCAGGATTTGTTCCTGGCGGGCGGTCAGTTTGATCATGCAGGCACCTAGGAAGTGGGCTGTTTATATAAACAGGCTGTATTTTTATACAGCCCATGCCGAAAGGCAAGCAATTTGCCTGTTTGGCATGCGCACGGCGCTAAGTTGCTGAAAGCGTTGAGCTTTTCGCGCTGGCCGGGTATAATCGCGGGCTTTCCTCTTCCCACACTCGTCTTGACGCCGGGGTGGGCGGTTTTTCAATCCGACCAAAAGGAGCTTACATGCGTCATTATGAAATCGTATTTATCGTGCATCCGGATCAAAGCGAGCAAGTGCCCGCGATGATCGAGCGCTACAAGGGCATCGTTACCGCACGCGGTGGCGTCGTGCACCGCGTGGAAGACTGGGGCCGCCGTCAAATGGCCTACATGATCCAGAAACTGGCCAAGGCTCACTACGTCTGCCTGAACATCGAATGCGACAGCGAAACGCTGGCTGAAATCGAAACCGGCTTCAAGTTCAACGACGCTGTTCTGCGCCATCTGACCGTCAAGATGAAGAAGGCCGAAACTGCGCCGTCTCCGATGATGAAGGCCGTGCAGAAGGAAGATGCTGCCAAGAGCCATCGCAACGAGGCACCTGCTGCCTAATTACCGCGACGACGTTTCAGGAGAGTGAATCAGCTTCAGTTGGTTGCCGTCATTGCCGAGCGCGAGATGTTGCGCTACACACCGGCAGGCGTACCGATCGTGACAGGCAGTTTGCTGCACAGTTCGCAACAGACCGAAGCGGGTGTTCAGAGATTGGTCGAATTTGAGATTGCCGCGATTGCCGCCGGCGAGATTTCAGGACGATTCAATCAGGCCGAGTTAGGCGGAACATTCGAGTTCACGGGTTTCCTGGCACGCAAGAGCCGTAACAGCAAAAGCCTTGTTTTCCATCTGACAGATTTCGAACCTATTTAAGATACAGGAGCCACAAATGGCATTCGGTAAAAAATTCGACAAGAACAAACTCAAAGAAAAACGCAAACAGCAAAACCCGTTGTTCAAGCGTAAAAAATTCTGCCGCTTCACCGCTGCGCACGTAGAGCAGGTCGACTACAAAGACATCGACACGCTGAAAGACTTCGTTCAGGAAAATGGCAAGATCATGCCGGCACGCCTCACCGGCACCAAGGCGATCTACCAGCGCCAGGTCGACACCGCGATCAAGCGCGCACGCTTCCTCGCGTTGCTGCCGTACACCGATCTGCACAACGCCTAATCAACGACTGAATCTGGAGAAAAAACATGCAAGTCATTCTGTTGGAAAAAGTCGTTAATCTCGGCAACCTCGGTGAAGTCGTCAAAGTGAAGGACGGCTATGCTCGTAACTTCCTGATTCCGCAACGCAAGGCACGTCGTGCAACCGCTGCTGCGATCGAGGAATTTGAAGCGAAGCGTGCAGAACTGGAAAAGATCGCCGCCGAAAAGCTGGCCGCTGCGCAGGCGCAAGGCGAAAAACTGTCTGGCCAGGCGATCCAGATCTCCCAGAAGGCGGGTGTGGACGGCCGTCTGTTCGGTTCGGTCACCAACTACGACATCGCCGAAGCGCTGGGCAAGCAAGGTTTTGGCGTTGAAAAAGCAAACATCCGCATGCCGCAAGGCCCGCTGAAAGTCACCGGCGATCATCCGATTTCCGTTGCATTGCACACCGACGTCGTGGTCGACATCACCGTGCAAGTGATCGGCGAACAAGCCTAAGCATTCATCAATCGATGCAACAAAAAGCCGGGTTTTCCCGGCTTTTTTATTGCCCGTTTTACCGAAGCGTCCGTTTGCAGAAGGTATAATGCGCGCCATGAATACGCCAGCCGATCCGCAACTCGACGCCCTCCGTGTTCCCCCGCATTCCATCGAATCCGAACAGTCCGTTCTCGGTGGGCTGCTGTTGGACAATGCGGCATGGGATCGCATTGCGGATTTCGTCAGCCAGGAAGATTTCTACCGGTACGATCACCGAATCATCTTTCAGCACATCGCCAAGCTGATCAACAGCTCGCACCCGGCCGACGTGATCACGGTGTTCGAAGCCCTGACGAACAGCGGCAAGGCTGACGAAGTCGGCGGCGTCTCCTATCTCAACGCGCTGGCGCAAAATACTCCTTCTGCCGCGAACATTCGCCGTTACGCAGAAATCGTGCGCGATCGCGCCGTACTGCGTAAATTAATTACGGTCTCCGACGAGATTTCCAGCGCGGCCTTCAATCCGCAAGGCAAGGAAGTCAAGCAGATGCTCGACGAGGCCGAGTCCAAGATCTTTTCGATTGCGGAAGAGGGCGCGCGCGGTGCGCAGGGCTTCCAGGAAATCCAGCCGCTGTTGACGCAAGTCGTCGAACGCATCGACGAACTGTACAACCGCGACAGCGGCAGTGACATCACCGGCGTGCCGACCGGCTTTGCCGACCTGGACCGCATGACCTCGGGCTTGCAGCCAGGCGACTTGATCATTGTTGCGGGTCGTCCATCGATGGGTAAGACCGCGTTTTCGATCAACATTGGCGAGAACGTCGCGATCGAAAGTGGCTTGCCGGTCGCAGTTTTCTCGATGGAAATGGGCGGCACCCAGCTTGCGATGCGTATGCTGGGTTCGGTCGGCCGACTCGATCAGCATCGGCTGCGCACCGGCCGGCTGGTCGACGAGGATTGGCCGCGCCTGACGCATGCAATCCAGAAGATGAACGATGCACAACTGTACATCGACGAGACACCGGCACTGAACTCGATGGAGTTGCGGGCGCGTTCACGCCGTCTGGCGCGCCAATGCGGCAAGCTCGGCCTGATCATCATCGACTATCTGCAGCTGATGGCGGCAAACTCGGCTGGTGAAAACCGCGCGACTGAAATCTCCGAAATCTCGCGTAACCTCAAGGGCTTGGCGAAGGAACTCAATTGCCCCGTGATTGCGCTATCGCAGCTGAACCGTTCGCTCGAGCAGCGACCGAACAAGCGCCCGGTGATGTCCGACTTGCGCGAATCCGGCGCGATCGAACAGGATGCCGACGTGATTCTGTTCATCTATCGCGACGAGGTGTACAACCCCGATTCGCCAGACAAGGGCACGGCGGAAATCATCATTGGCAAGCAGCGTAATGGTCCGATTGGCGCAGTGCGCCTGACTTTCCTTGGCCAGTACACCAAGTTCGAGAACTACACCGGCAGCGCATCGATTTATCAGGGCGACTAGTCGCTATCGCATTCCATTTCCAATCTTTAGCATACTGAGAGAGCAATCATGTTTGGACGACTCCTGCCGAAAGAAGGCAAATTCTTCGACCTCTTCAACGAGCATGCCGAACTGTGTGTCAAAGGCGCGAAGGAAATGGTCGCACTGATGACCAATTTCGATGATCTCGAAATTCGCGTGCACGCGATCGAGAGCATCGAGAAGCAGGCCGACAAGGTCACGCATGCCACGCTGGATGCACTGCACAAGACCTTCATCACACCGCTCGATCGTGACGATATTCACCAGCTGATCTCGCGCATGGACGACATCCTCGATCTGCTGGAAGACGCGGCACAGACGATCTCGCTGTACGACATCAAGGCCATCACGCAGGAAGCCAAGCGTCTGGCCGAGTTGTGCCTGGCATGCACGCAGAAAGTGAAGGAAGCGGTTGCACTGCTGCATAACATGGACAACTCGCGCCAGATTCTCGAGATCTGCAAGGAAGTGGACCGCCTCGAATCCGACGCGGACCATGTGATGCGCGCCGCGATGTCGAAGCTGTTCCGTGAAGAGCCGGACGTGCGCAATCTGATCAAGTTGAAAGCCATCTACGAATTGCTGGAAACCGTGACTGATCGCTGTGAAGACGTTGCGAACATCATCGAAGGCATCATCGTCGAAAACGCCTGAGCCGGCCGCTCCTAAGCCGGCCGCTTAAGTCGCAGCGTCATGATGGTAGGCAGCAATGCCGCCGACCTGCCATGCGGAATCAATAAAAGCAAAGTCACTCATGCAAACTTTCCAGATAAGTCTTTACGTCCTTGTGTTCCTGATCGTACTGGCGCTGCTGTTCGATTTCATGAACGGCTTTCACGATGCAGCCAATGCGATTGCCACGGTCGTCTCGACCGGAGTGTTGAAGCCGCAGGTTGCAGTCGTGATGGCAGCAGCGTTCAACTTCATCGCGATCGCGATCTTTCATCTGAAGGTCGCAATGACGATCGGCAAGGGTACGATCGATCCCATGGTGGTTGATCAGTACGTCGTGTTCGGTGCATTGATCGGCGCGATCTTCTGGAACATGTTGACCTGGTACTTCGGTTTGCCCTCATCGTCTTCGCACGCACTGATCGGCGGTCTGGTCGGCGCGGCGGTCGCGAAGGCAGGTACCGGTGCCTTGATTGCCTCCGGCCTGTTGAAGACGATCCTGTTCATTGTGTTGTCACCCCTGCTTGGCTTTATTTTCGGTTCGCTGATGATGGTGATCGTGTCCTGGATGTTCGTGCGAAGTTCACAGCGCAACGTCGACCGCTGGTTCCGCCGCTTGCAGTTGTTTTCCGCGGCGATGTACAGCCTGGGTCACGGCGGCAACGATGCGCAGAAAACCATGGGCATCATCTGGATGCTGTTGATTGCAGCCGGCATGAGTACCTCTGCCGATCCGCTGCCGAATTGGGTCATCATCAGCTGCTACAGCGCAATCAGCCTCGGGACGCTGTTCGGCGGCTGGCGCATCGTGAAAACCATGGGACAGAAAATCACCAAACTGAAGCCGGTCGGCGGCTTTTGCGCCGAATGCGGCGGCGCCGTCACGCTGTTTCTTGCGACCGCGCTTGGCGTACCGGTATCAACGACGCATACGATCACCGGCGCGATCGTCGGTGTCGGCGCAACGCGCAAGATGTCGGCAGTGCGCTGGGGCGTGGCCGGCAATATCGTATGGGCGTGGATCTTCACGATTCCAGCATCGGCCTTCGTTGCCGCGATTGCATGGTGGATAGGCACGAAGGTGCTGTAAGTTCACAAGACATAAAAAAGCCTGCCATCGAGAGATGGCAGGCTTTTTTGTTGGTACAAGGTTCAGAGTACGTCGCTTGCGTGATCGGCCAGGCGCGAACGCTCGCCACGCGCTAGCGTCACGTGGCCGCTGTGGTTCCAGCCCTTGAAGCGATCGACTACGTACGTCAGGCCGCTCGAGCCTTCGGTCAAATATGGCGTGTCGATCTGCGCGATGTTGCCGAGACAGACAATCTTCGTACCGGGACCGGCGCGCGTCACCAGCGTCTTCATCTGCTTCGGCGTCAGGTTCTGCGCTTCGTCGATGATCAGATACTTGTTGACGAAGGTGCGGCCGCGCATGAAGTTGAGCGACTTGATCTTGATGCGGGAACGGATCAGGTCTTGCGTTGCAGCACGACCCCATTCGCCCGCATCGTTGTCGGACTTGTTCAGCACTTCGAGGTTGTCGTCAAAGGCGCCCATCCACGGCGACATCTTTTCTTCCTCGGTGCCCGGCAGGAAGCCGATGTCTTCGCCGACCGGTACCGTCACGCGGGTGACGATGATTTCGCTATACAGCTTGGTTTCAAGCACCTGCGCCAGACCCGAAGCGAGCGCGAGCAACGTCTTGCCGGTGCCGGCCTGACCGAGCAGCGTGACAAAATCGCATTCCGGATCCATCAGCAGGTTCAGCGCGAAATTTTGTTCGCGGTTGCGCGCGGTCACGCCCCAGACGCTATTCTTGTTATGAGTATAGTCGCGCAGCGTCTGGATCACGGCGGTCTTGCCGTTGATCTGCCGCACTTGGCCATAGAAGGCAGCTTCGCCGTTCTGCGGTTCCATGAAGACGAACTGATTGATCAGCATCTGCGGCACCAGCGGGCCGGTCAGGCGATAGAAGGTATAGCCGGTGCCGTGCTTGTTTTCCTGCCACGACTCCATGCCTTTGCCGTGCTTGGTCCAGAAATCGTCCGGCAGTTGCATGATGCCGGAGTACAGCAGGTCAGTATCCTCCAGCACGTGATCGTTGAAGTATTCCTCCGCGGGCAAGCCGAGTGCACGTGCCTTGATGCGCATGTTGATGTCTTTTGACACGAGCACCACCGGGCGGCCTGGATATTGCGCTTCCAGTGCCTGAACCACGCCAAGAATCTGGTTGTCCGCCTTGCCGACCGGCAGACCCTGCGGCAGCGAGACTTCCTGCAGCTTGGTCTGGAAGAAGAGATTGCCGCCAGCGTCCTTGTTGCCCAACTTCGACAGCGGGATACCGGCATCAATCACATCTTCCGCCACGCCGCTGACCAGCGCATCCAGCGAACGCGACACCTGACGCGCATTGCGTGCCACTTCGGACATGCCTTTCTTGTGGTCGTCGAGTTCCTCGAGCGTGATCATCGGAAGATAGACGTCGTGTTCTTCGAAGCGGAACAGCGCGGTCGGGTCATGCATCAACACGTTCGTGTCGAGCACGAAGAGTTTCTTCGGTCCCGCCTTAGCTGCAGTAGGGCGGCGGCTCGACTTCTGGGACGCTGCACTGCTTGCTTCCGTAACGCGTTGCGGTACCGGCTGCTCCGAACGGGCGCGGGCAACCGGTTCGGAGATGGGCTTGCGTGCCGTCGGTTCGATCAATGTCAATGATTTGACAATCTTGTCCTTGTCCGCCTTCGGGTACTCTTGCGGTGACAGCAGTGCAGCAGGCTTGGTCGGAATTTTAGGCAGGGGCATCAGGACCTCGATCTGGAAAGTTTGAAAACATTACTGCAGGTACAAATAGATACGGGCAGGCGCAACACATCCTGGAAATAGTGACGCCAGGAAGAACGAGGACGGGAAGAAGGCGATCCTGCGGGTAGTTCGAAAAGCAAAAAAGCCGTTTGGGAAGGCGCAAGGCCTAATCCGCAAACGGCTTTTTTTCGAGAAAAATTCTTTGAATTCAATGGGTTTTGCAACCTAAGCAAGAGCCTTCACAAACTGCAGCACTTCGTCGATGTGTCCAGGCACTTTCACTCCACGCCATTCTTTCACCAATATGCCGGATTCGTCAATGATAAAGGTGGAGCGTTCAATCCCGCGTACTTTCTTGCCATACATATTCTTCCATTTCATCACATCGAACATGGCGCAAACGGCCTCGTCGGGATCGGAAACGAGTTCGAAGGGCAGGGCCAGCTTGGCTTTGAAGCCTTCGTGCGAACGGATGCTGTCGCGGCTGACGCCAAAGATCTCGGCATTCGCGTTGCGGAACTCCGGGTACAGTTCGCGGAACTGGATTCCTTCGGTCGTGCAGCCCGGCGTATTGTCCTTCGGGTAAAAATACAGGACGATCTTTTTGCCTTTGTAATCAGACAGTTGAAAGGTTTGATCGCCCGTCATTGGTGCCGAAAAGTCCGGCACGATCATGTTCAATGCAGAAGGACGTTCTGCCACTTCGATGTCTTGATCCATTCGTTATCGCTTTCTCTGTCGAATGCAAAGATGCAGCCGCCGTCGATTATCTGCACAAAGTCCGAGCGGTATTGCCGAGCAGCGTAGTTGGGGGCATTCGTTTGCTTTTCAAGCAAGTCGTGAAAAATGTACGACAGGCTTAATGCTAATCGTCCAAGCTGACAGGACGATTACGGCGGCGCTTGTTGTCAGCCTTCGAAGATCAAGGCCAACGCCACGCGGCGGCCTTCCGCCATCAGGATGTTATAGGTGCGGCAGGCTGCCTGGTTGTCCATGCATTCGACGCCGACGCGTTTGCTGGTCAGTTCCGCCGTAAGCTTCGGATGGATGAAGCGCTGTCGCGCGCCCGTGCCGAGGATCACCACATCCGGCGTCATTGCGGCAATCGCTGCAAAGGCATCTGTGCTCAGCGTGTCGAACGAAGTCACCGGCCAGTTCACCGGCGCTTTTTCCGGCATCACGACCAGGCTATGCTCGAACCGGATCAGATTGATCTCGACGCCTTTGTCATCGTAGGCGGTGACAGTTTGATATTGCTGGGTCGGCGTGCTGTGAAGCTTCATGGCATGCGATCGGGGCGAGGCAGCCTTCCGATGATTTGAAGAGAAAAGAGCGCTTATTGTACCGTTTTCACTCGCGTTCCGTAGTTTGCCGATTGATAAAATCTCTTGCTTTCGGCAAAATGGACCACTTTTCCGCGCGCGTTTTGCGCGTCATTGCCGACCTCGCGGCCTCACGCTTTTTGCTGCGATGAAGAAGCAACCACATCGGAAGGCAAACCGCTTTTCGACCTCAAAAGGTACCCGCTGTGCGACCGATCTACAAATCGAAAAAACTGGCTGATGTGTGCTACGACATCCGCGGGCCCGTGCTGGAAAAGGCGCGGCAGATGGAAGAAGAAGGCCACAAGATCATCAAGCTGAATATCGGCAATCTGGCGACCTTCGGCTTCGATGCGCCGGACGAGATCGTGCAGGACATGATCCGCAACATGGCGAACGCGTCCGGCTATACCGATTCCAAGGGCTTGTTCGCGCCGCGCAAGGCGGTGGTGCAATACATGCAGCAGAAGGAAGTCGCCGGCGTCACGATCGATGACGTCTATCTGGGCAATGGCGCTTCCGAACTGATCGTGATGAGCATGAACGCCTTGCTCAATACCGGTGACGAAGTGCTGGTGCCATCGCCCGACTATCCGCTGTGGACCGCGGCCGTCAGCCTGTCTGGTGGCAAGCCGGTGCATTACATCTGCGACGAGCAAGCCGACTGGTTCCCTGACATCGAAGACATCAAGAAGAAGATCAATTCGAATACCAAGGCGATCGTCGTCATCAACCCGAATAATCCGACCGGCGCGCTCTATCCAGTCGAGCTGCTGCGGCAGATTGTCGAAGTCGCTCGCCAGCACCAGCTGATCGTGTTCGCTGACGAGATTTACGACAAGGTGCTGTACGACGGCGCCACGCATACCTCGCTGGCTTCGCTGGCGGACGACGTGTTGTTCATTACCCTGAACGGCCTGTCGAAGAACTATCGTTCCTGTGGTTATCGTGCGGGATGGATGGTGGTCTCCGGCGAGAAGCGTTACGCGAAGGATTACATCGAAGGCTTGAACATGCTCGCCTCGATGCGCCTGTGTGCGAACGTGCCGGGGCAGTACGCCATCCAGACCGCGCTCGGCGGTTACCAGAGCATCAATGATCTTGTTGGCCCCGGCGGTCGCCTGTTGAAGCAGCGCGATCTCGCACACAAGCTGCTGACCGACATTCCGGGCGTGACCTGCGTGAAGCCGAAATCCGCGCTGTACATGTTCCCTCGACTGGATCCGGCAATGTACCCGATCGCGGATGATCAGGAATTCGCATATCAGCTGCTGGCGGAAGAGCGCGTATTGATCGTGCAGGGCACCGGCTTCAACTGCCCGACGCCGGATCATTTCAGGGTAGTATTCCTGCCAAATTCCGACGACCTGACCGCCGCCATCGGCCGCATTGCGCGCTTCCTCGACGGCTATCGCAAACGACTGGGCTGACGGCAATCGCCAGTACATATCACCGACCACATTAAAGGCATCATGAAATCGATCAAAGTAGGCTTGCTGGGCATAGGCACCGTTGGTGCCGGTACATTCAACGTACTGAAGCGCAATCAGGAAGAGATTGCCCGCCGTGCCGGCCGCTGCATCGAGATCGTGATGGTGGCGGATGTGAACGTCGCGCGCGCGAAGGAAATCGTGGGCGATCACTGTACGGTGGTTAATGACGGCAACGCGGTGGTCGGCAATCCAGATATCGATATCGTCATCGAGCTGATCGGCGGTTATGGCGTGGCGAAGGAACTGGTTCTGAAGGCCATCGCGAACGGCAAGCATGTGGTGACCGCGAACAAGGCGCTGCTGGCCACGCATGGCGATGAAATCTTCCAGGCCGCGCAAGCAAAAGGCGTGATGGTCGCGTACGAGGCGGCGGTGGCCGGTGGCATTCCGATCATCAAGGCGCTGCGCGAAGGCTTGACCGCGAACCGCATCGAATGGATCGCCGGCATCATCAATGGCACGACGAACTTCATTCTGTCCGAGATGCGCGACAAGGGGCTGGATTTCGATACGGTATTGAAGGAGGCACAGCGTCTTGGTTACGCGGAAGCCGACCCGACCTTCGATATCGAGGGTATCGATGCTGCGCACAAGGCGACGCTGATGTCGTCGATCGCCTTTGGCATTCCGGTGCAGTTCGACAAGGCGCATGTGGAAGGTATCACCAAGCTGGAAGCGGTCGACATTCGTTATGCGGAACAGCTCGGCTATCGTATCAAGCTGCTCGGCATTGCCAAGCGTACGCCGCAAGGCATCGAGTTGCGCGTGCATCCGACGCTGATTCCGGCCAAGCGCCTGATTGCCAATGTCGAAGGCGCGATGAACGCCGTGCTGGTGCAGGCCGACGCGGTCGGCGCGACGCTGTACTACGGCAAAGGCGCCGGTGCCGAACCGACCGCCTCCGCCGTGATTGCTGACCTGGTCGATATCACGCGTCTGGCCGATGCCGCACCGGAACACCGCGTGCCGTATCTCGCATTCCAGCCGCATTCGATGGCCGATACGCCGGTGCTGCCGATCGCGGAAGTCACTACCAGCTACTACCTGCGCATGCACGTCGCCGACAAGCTCGGCGTACTGGCGGACGTCACGCGCATCCTGGCGGAGTCGACGATTTCGATCGATGCAATGCTGCAGAAGGAGCCGTCGGCCGGCGAAACGCAGACCGACATCATCATGCTGACGCACCAGACCCAGGAAAAGAATGTCGAGGCTGCGATCCGCAAGATCGAGGCCTTGCCGACCGTGCTGGGCAAGGTCACCAAGTTGCGTCTTGAACAGTTAAGCTGAACTGTAGCGGCGGCAATGCGCCGCCGGTCCGCCTCAGCCGGTTTTGCGGAGTCCCTCCGTTATAATGTCGGCTGCCTTCCCCGCTATTCATCACCCACTCATGCAATACATTTCCACGCGCGGCGCTTCCGAAGCGCAGTCTTTTTCGCAGATTCTGCTCGGCGGTCTCGCGCCCGACGGCGGCCTGTATCTTCCGCAGAGCTATCCGCAAGTCAGCGGCGAGGAGCTGGACCGCTGGCGTACGCTCGACTATGCGGACCTCGCCTACGAAATCCTGAAGAAATTTGCGACCGATATTCCAGACGCCGACCTGCACGCGCTGGCACACAAGACCTATACCGCAGACGTGTACCGCAATGCGCGTCATGGCGAGGATGCCGCACGCATCACGCCGCTGCGTCTGATCGAAGAGCGCAACGGCAGCAAGCTGATGTTGCAATCACTGTCGAACGGCCCGACGCTGGCCTTCAAAGACATGGCAATGCAACTGCTCGGCAATCTGTTCGAATATGCGCTGGCCAAGCAGCACGCTGAACTGAATATTCTCGGCGCAACTTCCGGCGATACGGGCAGCGCCGCCGAGTATGCGATGCGCGGCAAGAAGGGCGTGCGCGTCTTCATGCTATCGCCGCACAAGAAGATGAGCGCCTTCCAGACCGCACAGATGTTCAGCCTGCAGGATGAGAATATTTTCAACATCGCGGTCGAAGGCGTGTTCGACGATTGCCAAGACATGGTGAAAGCCGTGTCCAACGACCTTGCTTTCAAGAAGCAGCAGAAGATCGGCACTGTCAATTCGATCAACTGGGCACGCGTGGTCGCGCAAGTCATCTATTATTTCCGCGGCTATCTGAGCGCGACCACCAGCAACGAGCAGAAAGTGTCGTTCACGGTGCCATCCGGAAATTTCGGCAATATCTGCGCCGGCCATATTGCACGCATGATGGGCCTGCCGATCGACAAGCTGGTTGCCGCTACCAACGAAAACGACGTACTGGATGAATTCTTCCGTACCGGCGTGTATCGCGTGCGCAAGTCGGCCGAAACCTATCATACGTCCAGCCCGAGCATGGACATCAGCAAGGCATCGAATTTCGAGCGCTTTGTCTACGACCTGTTGGGACGCGACAGCACGCGCGTGCGCGCCTTGTTCGGCAAGGTCGAAACGCACGGCGGCTTCGACTTGTCCGGCAAGCCGGGCAGCGACGGCGACGAGTTCAAAAAGATTGCGCAATACGGCTTTGTCTCCGGCAAGTCGGTGCACGCGGATCGCGTTGCGACAATACGCAACCTCGACAGCAAGTATGGCTTGACGATCGACACGCATACCGCCGACGGCGTCAAAGTCGCACGCGAATGCATGAAGCCTGGCGTTACCATGATCGTGCTGGAAACCGCGCTGCCGGCCAAATTCAATGAAACCATACGCGAGGCGCTCGGTCGCGATGCCGAACGTCCGGAAGGCTTCGAAAACATTGAGGCGCTGCCGCAGCGCTTTACCGTGATGCCGCCCGATGTTACGAAACTGAAGGCCTTCGTCGCTTCGCATACCGGGCTGTAATGTAATGCCGCGCGGGCGCCGCTGCGCCCGCCGGACTACAATTCGCGTATCGATTCCCGGAATTTCCCTTTATTTCAGCCGACATGACAGAGCCCAAACCGCTGCTCACCGTCCCCGAGGCGCTCGAGTTTCTTCTCGCTGCGGCGCGCCCGATCGCAGACATCGAAACGATGCCTACGCTGGAAGCGAACGGCCGCGTGCTGGCCACTGCGCAGCAGTCGCAGCTGAATGTGCCGCCCATGGACAACACCTCGATGGATGGGTACGCCGTTCGCGCTGCGGATTGTGCCAGCGGCAATGCCGTGCTGCGCGTCACGCAGCGCATTCCAGCCGGCCACGTCGGCCAGCCATTGGCAGCCGGTTGCGCCGCGCGCATCTTCACTGGCGCGATGGTGCCCGAAGGCGCGGATGCCGTCGTGATGCAGGAAGTCTGTGTCGCCAGCAAGGATGGCGAGACCGATATCGTCACGATCAATCACGCGCCGCAATCCGGCGAGTGGATACGCCGCACCGGTGAAGACATCCGGGCCGGCAGCACGATACTGGAAGCCGGCACCCGCCTGCGCGCGCAGGAACTGGGTCTGGCCGCTTCGGTCGGCCTCGCGCAATTGCCGGTCGTGCGCAAGGTGCGCGTGGCGGTATTCTTCACCGGCGATGAACTCGCAATGCCGGGCGAGCGGCTGAAGCCGGGCGCGATCTACAACTCGAACAAGTTCACCCTGCGTGGCCTGCTGCAGAACCTGGGCTGCGACATTACCGATTTCGGCATCGTGCCCGATACGCTGCAGGCGACGCGCGATACCTTGCGTCGTGCCGCTGCCGAACACGATCTGATCATCACGTCCGGCGGCGTGTCGGTCGGCGAGGAAGATCACATCAAGCCGGCGTTGGAAGCGGAAGGTCGCGTCAACATGTGGCAGATCGCGGTGAAGCCGGGCAAACCGCTGGCGTTCGGTGAAGTCAATCGCGCTTCGCAGGGCGGCAGTGCCTTCTTCCTCGGCCTGCCGGGCAATCCGGTGTCCAGCTTCGTGACCTTCTTGCTGTTCGTGCGGCCCTTCATCCTGCGTCTGCAAGGTGTCAGGAACGTGGCGCCAAAGGTGCTGACGCTGCGCGCCGACTTTACGCTGCTCAAGGGCGACCGCCGCAACGAATTCCTGCGAGCGCGCATCAACGGCGACGGTGGATTGGATTTGTTCCGGAACCAGAGCTCCGGTGTGCTGACGTCAACGGTATGGGGCGATGGCCTGATCGACAATCCGCCGAACAAGCCGATTGCCAAGGGCGATCTGGTGCGTTTCATCGCGTTCAGCGACTTGATGTATTGAGAAGCGACAATGAATATCGAACTTCGTTTTTTTGCCAGCGTGCGTGAAGCACTCGGCGTTTCGCAGGAAAAAGTGGCATTACCGCCGCATGTGGCCACGGTCGGTGATGTACGCGCCTTCCTGCGCGAGCGCGGCGGCAAGTGGGCAGAGGTCCTTGCCGAAGGCAAATCGTTGCGCATGGCTTACGATCACCAGATGACGGACGCCTCCACGCCGATCCGTGAAGGCGGTGAAGTCGCCTTCTTCCCGCCGGTCACCGGCGGTTGAGCATATCGGGAGCATCATGCCTATTCGCGTTCAAACCGAAGACTTTGACGTCAGCCATGAAGTAGCAGCCTTGCGTCGGCACAACCCGCAAGTCGGCGCGGTGGTGACCTTCATCGGTACCGTACGCGATATCAACGAAGGCTCCAGCGTCGCCGAAATGGAGCTGGAGCATTACCCTGGCATGACCGAAAAGGCGCTGGAGGACATTGTCGAGCGAGCCAAGGCGCGCTGGGATATCGATGATGCGCTGGTCATCCACCGTGTCGGCCCCTTGCTGCCGAAAGACCAGATCGTGCTGGTTGCCGTAACGTCCGCACACCGCGGCGAAGCCTTCGACGCCTGCGAATTCATCATCGATTACCTGAAGACCCAGGCACCGTTCTGGAAGAAGGAACAGACACCGCAGGGCGCGCGCTGGGTCGATGCCCGCGTCACCGACGACGACGCCCTGGCCAAATGGGATACGCCTGACGGTTTTTCCAAAACGCGCGAATAGACTGTTTGCCGGCCCTGCAAAATTCCGCTGCTTTTGCGCCCGATCAAGTCACCAAATCGGCAGTCGTCGTTTAATCGCTGCAAGCGGAGCCGCACTCGTTTCTCCAATATCCCTGCTTGAAAAAGGGACACTCTGACCCCATTTTCGCTGCATCAACGAATCTTCCAACGGAGAACAATTCATGCGTGTGGACAAGCTCACCACCAAACTGCAGGAAGCGCTGGCCGATGCCCAGAGCTACGCAGTGGGCAACGACAACCAGTACATCGAACCGGTGCACGTGCTATCGGCACTGCTGAACCAGAATGACAGCAGCACCCGTTCGCTGCTGCAGCGTGCCGGCGTGAACATCAACGGCATGGCGACCGCCCTGAAAAGCGCCGTGGAGCGCCTGCCGAAAGTTTCCGGTACTGGCGGCAGCGTGCAGGTCGGCCGCGACCTGACGGCGCTGCTCAATCTCGCCGACAAGGAATCGCAGCAGCGCGGTGACCAGTTCATCGCGACCGAAATGGTGCTGCTTGCCTTGACCGAGGACAAATCCGAAGCCGGTCGCATTGCGCGCGAAAATGGCTTGACGCGCAAAGCGCTGGAAGCGGCAATCACGGCAGTGCGCGGCGGCGCAAAAGTTGACTCGGCCGAAAGCGAAGGCCAGCGCGAAGCGCTGAAGAAATACACGCTGGATCTGACCGAGCGCGCGCGTATCGGAAAGCTGGATCCGGTGATCGGCCGCGACGATGAAATCCGCCGTGCGATCCAGGTGCTGCAGCGCCGCTCGAAGAACAATCCCGTGCTGATCGGTGAGCCCGGCGTCGGCAAGACCGCAATTGTCGAAGGCCTGGCGCAGCGTATCGTCAATGGCGAGGTGCCGGAAAGCCTGAAAGGCAAACGTGTGCTGTCGCTCGATTTGGCCTCGCTGCTTGCCGGCGCCAAGTTCCGCGGCGAGTTCGAAGAGCGCCTGAAGGCCGTGTTGAATGAGCTCGCGCAGGACGAAGGCCAGTCCATCGTCTTCATCGACGAGTTGCACACCCTGGTCGGCGCCGGCAAGGCTGAAGGCGCGATGGACGCCGGCAATATGCTGAAGCCGGCGCTGGCGCGCGGTGAGCTGCACTGCGTAGGCGCCACGACGCTGGACGAATACCGCAAGTACATCGAGAAGGATGCCGCGCTGGAGCGCCGCTTCCAGAAGATCATCGTCGACGAGCCGACGGTCGAAGCGACCATCGCGATTCTGCGCGGCCTGCAGGAGAAGTACGAACTGCACCATGGCGTCGAGATCACCGACCCGGCAATTGTCGCCGCGGCCGAATTGTCGCATCGCTACATTACCGACCGCTTCCTGCCGGACAAGGCAATCGATCTGATCGATGAAGCCGCTTCCAAGATCAAGATCGAGATCGATTCCAAGCCGGAAGTGATGGACAGACTTGATCGCCGCCTGATTCAACTGAAGATCGAGCGCGAAGCCGTCAACAAGGAAAAGGATGAAGCTTCGCAGAAGCGGCTTGCGCTGATCGAGGAAGAGATCGAACGCCTGGGCCGCGAGTATGCCGATCTGGAGGAAATCTGGAAGGCTGAGAAGGCTGCCGCGCAGGGCAGCCAGGCGATCAAGGAAGAAATCGAAAAGGTCCGCCTGCAGATGGAAGAGGCGACACGCAAGAGCGATTGGCAGCGCGTGTCCGAACTGCAGTACAAAACCTTGCCGGAACTGGAAGCGAAGCTGAAGAACGCTGTGTCGAACGAAGACACAACGGCCAAACGGCAGCTGGTGCGGACCCAGGTCGGCGCGGAAGAGATCGCCGAAGTTGTCTCGCGCGCGACCGGCATTCCGGTGTCGCGCATGATGCAGGGCGAACGCGACAAGTTGCTGACGATGGAAGCCGAGCTGCACAAGCGCGTGGTCGGCCAGCATGAGGCGATCGTTGCCGTGTCGGATGCGATTCGTCGTTCGCGTGCGGGCCTGGGTGATCCGAACCGGCCGTATGGCTCTTTCATGTTCCTGGGGCCTACCGGCGTCGGCAAGACCGAGCTGTGCAAGGCACTGGCGTCCTTCCTGTTCGATACCGAGGAATCGCTGATCCGTATCGACATGAGCGAGTTCATGGAGAAGCATTCGGTCGCGCGTCTGATCGGCGCGCCGCCGGGCTACGTCGGCTATGAAGAGGGCGGTTACCTGACCGAAGCCGTGCGCCGCAAGCCGTACAGCGTGATCTTGCTCGACGAAATCGAGAAGGCGCATCCGGATGTGTTCAACGTGCTGCTGCAGGTGTTGGACGACGGCCGCATGACTGATGGGCAAGGCCGCACGGTGGATTTCAAGAACACGGTGATCGTGATGACCTCCAATCTCGGCTCGCACAAGATTCAGTCGATGGAAGGCAGCGATCCTGCACTGGTACGGATGGCAGTGATGGCGGAAGTGCAATCGCATTTCCGGCCGGAATTCATCAACCGTATCGACGAGATCGTCGTGTTCCATGCGCTCGACGAGAAGAACATCGGCGCGATCGCGAAGATCCAGTTGCATGTGATCGAGCAACGCCTGGCGCGCATGGATATGGAATTGCAGGTCAGCGATCAGGCTTTGCAAAAGATCGCGGAAGCGGGCTTCGATCCGGTCTATGGCGCGCGCCCACTGAAGCGGGCGATCCAGCAGCAGATCGAGAATCCGCTGTCGAAGGCGATCCTCGAAGGCAGGTTCGGACCGAAGGACGCGATTGCGGTAGGCGTGGAGAACGGCGAGCTGGCGTTTTCGAAAGCCGCATAAACGGCGTGTTGCTATCGCGCGGGCTTCGGGACAAAGCCCTTCCTGTTGATGCAGGAAGGGCTTTTTTCTTGTGGTCGTCAGGGCGACATTGCGATCAAGGTCGTATTGCCTCCGGCTGCTGCCGTATTGATGCATATCGTTTTTTCGGCGACCAGACGCCATAACGGAATCACCATCTCGGCGCTTGTGCAGATCGTCGGCACTACCGGGCCATCCCGTTCAAGGATGTCGTTCAGGACGGCAATGCTGGCCTGGTCGTACAGCACAAGCG
>Ga0310811_10001303_pt1 | contig 31563 bp, 28 predicted proteins | sample YCmetagenome_FD_207642 | JGI IMG/M metagenome (GOLD analysis project Ga0310811, IMG submission 207642) | Soil microbial communities from experimental microcosm in Duke University, North Carolina, United States - YC | ecosystem: Engineered > Artificial ecosystem > Soil microcosm > Unclassified ...
GAACCGGCCCGGCAGCGCGCTGCCGCCATAGATGAAGATCGAGGGCACGTTGCAACGGATCATCCCCATCATCACGCCGGGCAGCGTCTTGTCGCAACCGCCGAAGCCGATCAAGGCATCGTAGGCCAGGCCGTGGACCACGGCTTCGATCGAGTCGGCAATCAGCTCGCGCGAAAGCAGGGAGAACTTCATCCCCTCATGGTTCATGCTGATGCCGTCGGAGACCGAAATGGTGGTGAATTCACGCGGCGTGCCACCGGCCTCCATCACTCCCGTCTTGGCGGCATCGACCTGGAAATCGTGGGTCATGTTGCAGGGCGTCTGCTCGCCCTTCATGCTGACGACGCCGATCATCGGCTTCGCCAGCGCCTCGTCGTCGAGCCCCATCGCCCGCATGAAGGCGCGGTGCGGCGCACGATCGAGGCCATCGGTCGTCACACGGGATCGCAACTTCTTCATGTCTCCGCCTATTGCAGCGGTGCGACGATCGTCGGGTGCTTGAACTGCGCGACATCCATCTTCGGCAGCATTCCCGTCGCAGCGTAGATATCGAGCATCTTCTGGATTGCGTCGAAATTCGGCGCGGCACCGGGATCGCGCCCGAAGTCGTTATCCTTGAGCAGATAGGTATCAAGAACCGGGATCGGCGCCTTCAACTGTTCGGAGACGACTTTCAGCGTTTCCTCGCGATTGGCCAGCGCCTTCTTCATGCCTGAGGTGATGTCCCGGACATAGGCTTTGACGAGCTCCGGATTCTTGTCGACGAAGTCCGCCCGGCAGGCTTCCAGGATATGAACGATATTCGGCATCTCCTCGGAGAGCGAAAACAACTTGCGCGTTCCGCCCTTGGCTTCCGCGCGCGCCGCGAACGGCTGGTTCATGTTCACGGCATCGACCCGCCCCTGCCGCAGCGCGTCCTCGGAGACCGCGAAACCGACCTCGACCAGCTTGATATCCTTCTTCGGGTCGACACCGTTTTTCTGCAACAGCATCGCGAAAGGACCATAAGTGCCGCCGCCGATCACGGAGATGCCGACGGTCTTGTCCTTGAGGTCGGCGATGGTCTTGATCGGAGAATCGTCCTTCACCGCCCAGTAGACCGAGAAACCGCCGGGCTTTTCGAAGACGTGCTGGGCGACGATATAGGCTTTCAGATTGCCCCCGACCACGCCGTTCGCCAGCGACAACGGTGCCTGCGTCGCGCAATCGAGCGCGCCGGCGGCCAGCGCCTGGGTCATCGGCGCGGTGCCCTGGAATTGGGTCCATTCGATATTGTAGGTCTTGCCGAGATCGGGAAACTCCGCCGGGCGGCGCATCATCCAGTATTTGGATTCCTCGGCCGGAATGGTCCAGCCGACGCGGATCGTCTGTTGTGCGTGAGAAGCGCGCGCCCCGGCCAGCAGGGAGGCCGCCACGCCGGCCGCCAAAATCCATTTCGAAGGTTGAACCATGATGCCCACTCTATTTCCCCGATACTCAGCCAAACCCAACCGTTACGTGGGCCAAACCTTTCATGGTTCAAACGAACTGGCAAGCGACCGGATGGCGGGAAAGGTTGCATCCCGGCAGGCGATTCTGCCGCTATCGAAAGGATGAAGCCGTATGTTAGTGTTCGGCAAATGATGACGCTTCGCCAGATCGAGGTTATCCGCGCCGTGATGGTGACGGGTACCATTGGTGGCGCGGCAAGGCTTCTGAACGTGTCCGCACCCGGTATCAGCCGCCTGGTCAAATATACCGAAAAATCGCTGGGGATCAGATTCTTTCAGCGACAGAGTGGACGCTATTTTCCGACGCCGGAAGCCCAAAGCATCTTTGAGCAGGTCAACGGCGTCTACAAAAAGGTCGATGACCTCACCGAGATCATCTCGAAAATCGGACAGGGCGCGCCGTCGGAATTGCGCATTGGTTCGATGCCGAGCATCGCCCAGGTCATGGTACCCCGCGCGATCGAAGGCGTACGGCGCCGCTATCCCGATCTGCGTATCGACATCAACGTTCTCAAGATCGAGGAAGCATTCGATTATCTGCTGCTCGACAGGGGCGATTGCGTGGTCATGAGTTATCGGCTCAATCACGCCGGCCTCGACTTCCTGCCGCTCGCTTCCGGCGAATTGTTTTGCATCGTCCCCAGCGGCCACGAACTTGCGGGTCGCAAGCAAGTATCGGCAACGGATATTGTCGGCTATCCGCTGATCGGTATCGATCCGACCGATCCCTATGGCCGGATCCTGGCCGGGCTGTTCTCGCGGAAGAAGCTCGACTACGACATCACGATCCGCGCCCGTTTCGGCACGACGGTTTGCGCACTGGTCAAGGCCGGACTGGGTATTGCCGTCATCGACGAATTCACCGTCGCCGACGGCGGATTCCCCGGCGTCGAGATGCTTCGAATCTCCGAACCTACCAAATTCGATACCTATATCGCGGTGAAACGCGGCGCCGTGTTATCGCCTCAGATGGCGCATTTCATCCGTTGCCTGCGTTCGGAGATGCAGTCCCCCGGCCGCGAACGGGAAAAGCTTCGGCGACCGTCATCACGTCATGGAAAGAAATCCTCCGGCCGGGTGCGCAGGGCAGTCAATAGCTGATCTGCGCGATCGTCCGGAGTTCGTCAGGCGTAGTGCTGCGAAAGCCGAAGAACTCGAGATAGGCCGGAATTTGCTCGAAAAGCATGTCGGTGCCGATCTGAATGGCGCAGCCGCGCTCGCGCGCCGCCGCCAGAAACGGCGTAATTTCCTGCTTCATCACGACTTCGCCGACGAATGCCGAGGGAGAAATCCGGGAAACGTCCATCGGCAAGGGGTCACCCTCCTTCATGCCGAGCGGCGTCGCGTTCACCACGACGTCAAATCCCGCCGGGTCCATCGAACCCACGCTTATTTTCAACCCCGGATAATAAGTGCGCAGACGTTCCGCCAGACTGTTCATTGATGCAGGGTAGGCGTCGAACAGGGCAAGCTCCGCCACCCCGGCCTTTGCCAGCGAGGCCACGATGGCAGAGCCGACGCCTCCGCTGCCGACCACGAGCGCCCGTGCACCTGCCAGCACCCGGCCTTTGCGCAGAACGCCGCGAACAAAGCCTTCGCCGTCGAACATATCGCCGACCAGGGTGCCGCCCGGGCCAAGCCGGACAGCGTTGCACGCGCCTGCGACCTTGGCCGTGGTCATGACCTCGTCCAGCAACGGCACCGTGGTGATCTTATGGGGCATGGTGACAAGCGCACCGTGGATGTTGGAGAGCTTGAACACGAGCTTGAGGAACGCGGCGTAGTCCTCCGCCTTGCAGCCCATTGGAACGACGACGGCGTCAATATCGTGCCGTTCGAAGTATGGATTGTAGATCATCGGCGCCTTGAAGCTCTCGGTTGGATATCCGAGATGGGCTATGACCTTCGTTCGTCCGCTGATCGCCATCGGTAGTCTCCTGTTATCCCCTCAAGAAGCCGTTCGAAATCTCAGTGCGTCACTTCGCATCCGCCTTGTCCAGCAAATGCGCGAGACGGCGCAGCGCCAGTGCGTACCCCTGGGTGCCGAGCCCGGCGATCACGCCGTCGGCGCGCAGCGAAACGTAGGAATGGTGCCGGAATTCCTCGCGCTTGTGGACGTTCGAGATATGGACCTCGATGACCGTCCCTTCGAACGCATTGAGTGCATCGAGAATGGCCACCGACGTATGGGTGAAGGCGGCAGGATTGATCACGATGCCGGACGCGGCTTCCCTCGCCTGGTGGATCCAGTCGATGATTTCATACTCGCGGTTCGACTGATGAAAATGCATCTCGAGGCCGTGGTCCGCGGCTACCTTGCGGCAGTCGGCCTCGACGTCGGCAAGCGTTTCATGGCCGTAGATGTGAGGTTGGCGCTTGCCGAGCAAATTGAGATTGGGTCCGTTCAGCACGTAGACGACGCGGTTCATTTTGTGGTCCGGATTTTGGGAGTTAGCCATGGTGAGTGTTCTCCTGATGGGCCAGACGCGGCGCGCTGCCATTGATCGTCACCGGCGCGACGGAGCCGGCGACTTCAATCAGTTGTATCTGAATTTTCCGCAGCACTGGCGGCAAGGCGGCCATGGCCAAGACCAGCGACCAGCCCGCGGTGATGAAATGGGCGCGAACGCCGGCGGGCACATCCGGATGATCCGAAGCATTGAGCACGACGATATCTGAAATCAGGTGTTTGTGGGCCGTGACAACGGCAGAGGCGGCCCGGACCCCGGAGGCCGGCGCCACCAGCACAGCCTTCCTGCCAAGGCGCTCGATGACGCTCCGCGCCAAATCAGCAACGGACTGACCATCGGACGGATCAACGGTCACAGGCCGATAGCCAAGCACCTTGAGCCAATTGGAAAGCAGGACGAACTCGAAACGGCTGCCAAATTGCGGAACCAGAATGATCGGCTTGCCGTCGCCAAACTGGGCCCTGCCGCCAAAATAGACCGACTGCCGCGCGACTGTCATGGTGTCGGCGCCGACACCTGCCAGCATCAGCGGCCAGGTCGCGAAAACGTCCACCACAGGGGTGAACAGATCAAGGAAGCCGCCCATGACGTCCGGTTGGTTGGCTTGCGCATCGGCGGCACCCGAGATCATGTCGCGGCGTCCTTCGGAAATGCCGGCAAGGAATTCGGCGACCATTTCAACACACTCGTCGGTAGCCTCCCACGTCATGCGATGTCCGCAGTCGGGGATGACGACCAGTGTTGCGCCTGGAATGAGACTTGCGATGAATTTCGAGTTCTGCGGCGCCACAAGCCTGTCCTGGTCGCCGGTCAGCACCAGGGTCGGAACCCGGAAACCGGGAAGTGCCCTGGAGCAATCGAATTCGGCGAACGCCTGAAACTGCAAATCAGCTGCGTGCAAGGGTGTCGGCGCAGCGATTTCGCGTCGCATCTGGTCTTCCGCCAGTTCGCGGTGGCGCTCGAGATAATCCGGCGAATAGGTGACGGTCCAGATTCGCCGGGCGATCTGTTCCGGCGTCAACCCGTCATGCTCCCGCATCACATGGACGACGGACGACGACGCATATGTCGCCCGAGGGCCACCGCACATCGTCGCACAAAGCACGAGACCCAAAACCCGATCGGGAAACTGCCGAACGAATTCCTGCGCGATCGCACCTCCCATCGAATAACCAAGGATATTGGCGCGAGCGATTTCCAGATGATCGACAAGTCCGCAAACATCCCTGGCCATGTTCGAGATTTCATAACCGGCGGTCGGCTTGTCGCTTTCACCCGTTCCGCGATTGTCAAGAATGACCACGGTGAATCGTTCCGCCAGCTTCTCGATGAAGTCGATTGGCCATGCGAGCGAACTGAGCCGATAGCCCATGATGAGAACGAGAGGCGGCCCGGAGCCGCGGACGCCGTAAGCAATCCTGGTGCCGTTTATATCGGCGTGCCGCATCGCATTCGGACGACCGGCCAATGGGCGATCCGTCTTTGGAGGGTCGTTCGCATGACCGGTCTCGCGCTGCTGGTTCACAATGCGCCTGCCTGATCCCGGAGCATGAATTTCTGAATCTTCCCGGTCGACGTCTTGGGTAATGCCCCATAAACGAACGTCTTTGGAACCTTGAAGCGCGCCAGCCGTGCCTGACAAAAGGCGATGATCTCCTTGTCGTCGGGCCGTGTCGCACCGGGCTTGAGTTCGAGAAAGGCACAGGGCGTTTCGCCCCATTTCGGATCGGGACGCGCCACGACGGCGGCCAGCATGACCGCCGGATGCTGCGTGAGCACTTCCTCGACCTCCAGGCTCGAAATATTCTCGCCGCCGGAGATGATGATATCCTTGGAACGATCCTTGATCTCGATCGCGCCGTCGGGATGCCAAACGGCAAGGTCACCGGACAGGCACCAGTTGCCGACGAGCGTCTTGGCCGTTGCCGCCTCGTTCTTGAGGTATCCCTTCATCACAGTGTTGCTGCGGATCATGATCTCGCCGACGGTTGTGCCGTCACGCGGGACCGGGACCATGGTCTTGGGATCGGCGACGGTAACCGCCTCGACCATCGGGTAGGCGACACCCTGCCGCGCCATCCTGGCAAAGCGTTCGTCGTCCGGCAGCGCATTCCATTCCGGCTGGAAGACGCAGGACGTCGCGGGCCCATAGGTCTCGGTAGCCCCATAAAGATGTGTGACGCGAAATCCGAGAGCTTCCATCGACCGGAAGACAGCGGAGGGGGGCGCGGCGCCGCCGGTTGCCACCGTCACCGTATGCTGGAACGGCACGCGCTGCTCGGCGGGCGCATGGGCCAGCATATTCAGCACGATCGGCGCGCCGCAAAGATGGGTAACGCGGTGTTCTGCGATCAGCCGGAAGATCTGCGCGGGCTCGACCTTGCGAAGACATATCTGGGTTCCGCCTGCGGCAACGACCGCCCACGGATAAGACCAGCCGGAGCAGTGGAACATCGGCAGCGTCCAGAGGTAAATGCTGTCGAACGCCAGTCCAAAACTGAAGCCGTTGCCGAGCGCGGAAAGATAGGCGCCGCGATGACTGTAGACGACGCCCTTGGGGTCGCCGGTTGTTCCGGAGGTGTAGAGCAGGCACAGTGACTGCCATTCGTCGGTCACGCCGGGCCAGTCAAAACCAGGGTCGCCCGAAGCAAGCAGCGCCTCGTAGCCGTGCTTGCCGATCGGGGCGGATTGTGATTCAGGTGACGCGACGTCGATGACGACGATCTCGCGGTCCACCGCTTGCAGCGCCTGCCGCACCAGGGGCGCGTACTCGGCATCGACGATCAAGACCCTGGCGTTTCCATGCATGAGCGAGAAAGCGATATTTGCAGCGTCGAGACGGGTATTGAGCGGATTGAGCACCGCGCCGAGCATCGGCACCGCAAAATGCGCCTCGATCATTTCAGGAATATTCGACGCAATGATCGCGACCGTATCGAGTTGCTTGACCCCGAGCTTCGCCAATGCGGATGCGAGCCGGACGCAGCGATCGAGCAGCTGGGCGTAGGTGAAGCTCCGCGCGCCGTCGAGGACGGCCACCTTGCCGGCGAACGCGCTGGCGGCACGGGTCAGAAAGCTGACCGGTGACAACGGTATGTAGTTGGACGGATGCCTGTCCAAATTCGTCTCAAAGGGGTGCTTGTCGTTTTCATTCATCGGGATCACCCATGCTTCATGGAAGTGTGCAAGACGCCGTCATTCAAAGTTTGGAAACCACGTGGCCGCCGTCGGCGACGATCACGCTCCCGGTCATGTAGGAACCCGCTTCCGAAGCGAGCAGCAGCAGGGGACCTTCGAGTTCCCGCAATTCGCCAAGCCGCCGCTGCGGAATTCGTTTGATCAGCGCCTGGCCCGCGGGCTCCGCGAAGAAATCGTCGTTCAGCTCGGTTTCGAAATATCCCGGCGCAAGCGCGTTGACGCGAATCCCGTAACGCGCCCATTCGAGCGCCAGCGCCTTGGTCATCTGGACGACGCCGGCTTTCGAAATCGCGTAAGGCGCAACCGCGCTTGCCACCCGCAGGCCCAGGATCGAGGCGATGTTGACGATCGAGCCTTTCACCTTGTGCGCGACCATGCGCCGCCCGGCGGCCTGCGCCACCAGCCAGACCCCTTTCAGGTTGGTGCCGACGACCTTGTCCCAGTCGGCCTCGTCCTGCTGCAGCGCCGGCCGTGTCGCGGTAACGCCGGCGTTATTGATGACGATCTGGACGGGACCAAAACGTTGTTCGGCCGTACGCAGCGCCGTCTCGATGCTGGCGGCGACGGTGACATCCATGACCACGCTTTGGGCCTGCCCGTTGGCAGCGGAGATGTCATCGACTGTCTTGGCCAAAGCTTCCGCCCGGCGCGCAGCAACGGTTACGCGCGCCCCGCGCCCTGCGAGGAAGGCGGCAAAGAACCGTCCGAGGCCGCTCGAGCCGCCGGTGACCAGCACATGCATCCCTTCGATGCCAAACAGGTCGCTCATCGCAAATCTCCTGCAGCCGGAAGCGACATCACTGGACCTTGTTCCAGACCAGGATCGATCGGCCCATGGTGCCGTCCTTATAACTCTTGTAGGGAGCCGTCGTGATTGTCAGCGTCTCGCCCTCCAGCACGAAGTGCCGGATCTGATCGGTGCCGGTCCACGCCTGGTTCCACGAGGTGTCGATATGATGAACGACCACGTTCTCACCGAGAGAAAACGTGCCGGCATAGGCAACCATGGTGCCGAGCAATTCGACGCCTTCTTCATCGGTCGGCACCACGTCGCGAGGCACGACGCGATCATCCCGCGTAAAGATGGCGTACATCCTGCCATCCGGGGCGTAACCGATATAGCCGACGGGGGCCTCGCCGAATTGATTGTGGCGATGCCCGTCCGACAACCGTTCGCGGACATAGCTGCACAGCCTCCACGTTCCGATTACCGGGCAGCCGGCAGGCGGTTTGCCGGGCTTCACCGATGCCAGGATTTCCTTCTCTGTCGCCAAGTCGTCCTCCCTCTAATCGTGACTTTCGTATTCGGCTCGCGAACTCTTCACACGTCGAAGAACACCGTCTCCCGATCGCCCTGGAGATGGATGTCGAACGTGTAGACGATTGTCCCGGCGCGCTCGGAACGCGGCGCGATCAGCGTTTTTCGCCGTTCCGGCTGCTCGATGATATTGAGCACCGGGTCCTCTGCGTTTGCTGCTTCCTCGTCGCCAAAATACATGCGCGTGGCGAGGCCAATGTTGATGCCGCGCGAGGCCAGCCAGATATTCACGTGCGGCGCCATCGCCTTGCGACCCTTTCGGCCCGCCACGCTCCCAGGCTTGATGGTGCGAATGGTATAGATGCCGGTGTCGAAGTCGGTTCCGGTGCGGGCCCAGCCGCGGAACCCCCGATCGAGCGATTTGTCCTGCGTGTCGGCCGGATGATTGTAGCGGCCGGCGGCATTCGCCTGCCATGCCTCCACCAGGACATCCTTGGCCACGTGGCCAGCGCCGTCGAAAATTCGTCCCTCGATGACGATGCGCTGGCCGGCGACGCCAGGGCCGGCGATATCGCCGCTGAAATTATTCTCGAAGATTTCAAAGCCAGCCTGACTTGGGATCAGGCCGATATGCACGTACGGGCCTGCCGTTTGCGACGGTGTTTCAGGCAAATAGGAAAGTGTTGATGGCGTCGGTGTCATGCTAGCCTCCCTGCAACTTGTTTTCGAACAAGGTTTGGCGGCGGCCTCTCAGCACGATGTCGAAGCGATAGGCCAAACACTCCAGCGGCCGCGACGCATTGAGATCGAGCTTTGCCGTCAGGCGATCCGCGGCCGTCTTGTCGGGAATGGTGGCGATGATCGAATCGTGGGGGATCAGCGGATCCCCCTCGAAATACATCTGGGTGATCAGCCGTTGCGCGAAGCCGGTTCCGAACACCGAGAAATGGATGTGGGCTGGCCGCCAGCTGTTGATGCGATTGCGGAACGGATACGCGCCCGGCTTGATGGTTCGAAAGAAGTAATAGCCGTTTTCGTCCGTCAGCATTCGGCCGCAACCGCCGAAATTGGGATCGATCGGCGCAATATAGGTGTCATTGCGATGACGATAGCGCCCGCCGGCGTTGGCCTGCCACACCTCGACCAGGGTGCTGGACACCGGCCGGCCGTTGCCGTCGAGCACATGACCGTGGACGATGGTCTGTTCACCGATCGGTTCGCCCTGCCTGGCGTAGTTGCGGATGAGGTCGTTATCGAGCGGGCCGAGTTCGCCGGGCCAGAATGTCGGGCCCGTTACCTCGGACAGGGAGTTTTGCAGCGACCAGAGCGGAATGCGCGGCGACCGCAGCACGCTCGTCTTGTAAACCGGCGTATATGCGGGCGGATGAAGGTCGCGGTCGCGCTGGTGAAATTCTGCTTCGGGGGTCACGTGGGCGTACCTCACTTATCTTGGCTGCCTATAAATGCTGCCGTCTCTGGCCTGGTCTTCCGGAGAGACGGCAGCTTGCTTGGTCGAAGGTGAGAAACTACCAACCGGGATCGGGGAATGTTCCTCGATCGTTTTTAGGCTGCGGCTGCAAGGCATGCAGCGTCGGCACGCTTCTTCTCGTATTCCGCCTTCGCCATCGGAACCGCGTCGGGATTACCGAGGTCGTTGATATTGACCCGGTAGGTTTCCCTGGCAGTCACCGCCGCCAGCGCCGCAATCACGGTGATACCGAAAGCGATGGCGCCAACGGTGAGAGGGATGTTGGTCGAGCCGGGAGGGGCTACCGTCGCAAACAGTGCCGGAAGCAGCGCCGTAATCGTCGTCCCGGTATTCTGGGATATCGCCATCGCCGAGACCCGGGTCCGTGTCGGGAACAATTCGGGATAGAAGCTCGGGAAGATGGCGTTGTAGCCCTGGTAGACCACGCCCCACATCAACAGCGACATGAAGATTGCCAGCGGCACGTTGTGGATGCTGATCGCGTAGAGGTAACCGAAGGCGAGCAACCCGGAAGCGAGCGCGCCGACGATGATGGGAGGCTTGCGCCCGACCTTGTCCGACAGATTGCCGACGAACGGAATGACGAACACGGCCAGCATGTTACCGAGCACGGGGATCCAGAGGTAGACATCCTTTGAGAAACCGATCCCGTAAGCCGGCTGGACGGCGTAGGCGGCGCCGAAGATGGTGGCGACGACCGGAATGACGTTCATCAACGCCATGCACACCACGCGGAGCATATCCCGCCAGCTCAGCTTGAACGCCTGGATGATGGGGGCTTTTGGAATAGCACCCTGCTTGTCTTCTTCGGCGAAGACGGGCGTCTCATCGACCTCGCGGCGGATGATGTAGCCGGCGACGATGACGAAGAAGCTGAGCAGGAAGGGAATCCGCCAGCCCCAGCTGTTGAAGGCTTCCGTGGGCATGTAGGCCGCGAGCGGCAGGAATACGGCTGCGGCGAGGATCTGGCCGGCCTGAACCCCCTGCAGCGTAAAGCTGGCATAGAAGCCGCGCCGTCCGAACGGAGCGTGCTCCAGGATCATCGAACTGGCACCGGAGATTTCTCCGGCGACCGCAAACCCCTGGATCAGGCGCAGGATAACAAGCAACACGGGCGCCAGCACGCCGACTTGCTGATATGTCGGCAGCAGGCCGACGAGCATTGTCGAGATGCCCATCAGGAACATGCAGACGATCAGAACCGTCTTGCGCCCATGGGTATCTCCCCAGTGCCCGAGAACGAAGGCTCCGATGGGCCGGGCCACATAACCCACGCCGTATGTCGCCAGCGATGCGACGATAGCGACGGTCGGGTTGTCCGATGGAAAGAATATCTGCGGAAAGACCAAAGCCGCCGCTGTGGCGTAAATGAAGAAGTCATAATATTCGAGCGCTGATCCAATCCATCCGCTCGCCGCCGCTTTCCTTGATTGACCCGCGTGGTGGGCCGTTTGAGCAACAGTCATTGCAAGCCTCCTCCGTCGTTGTTTGCTGACGTCCGTTGAGCGGGCTTCTTGAAATCTTGGGCAGTAATTCGACCGCAACGGATTTCAATCTCGTTGGTCGTCTGCCGTGTCGCGTAATCAATTCGAGTAAGGCGACGATAGGCGTTCAGTCGAATAACACAATTATTCTGTTATTGCATAAACATAACATCATGTTATTTTATGCAATCTCGCCCGGCGTCCGGAACGGTGCCGCAAACGCAAGATCAGACGCGCAGCATGCACGGACCGTTCCCCGACGCCATGCATCGCAAGGTGCCTCGAGCCGGCGTCTTGCTGCTTTGCATGGGGTTGTTTTGCGGATTTGCGGCCGGGCCCCGCGGTCGACCGACGAAGCGGTCCGCGCTGCGTCTGAACACGAAATCGTCAGTGGTTGGCGCGTGCGCTAGTGCCTGGGATTGAGCGCATCGTTCAGGCCGTCGCCCATCAGGTTGAAGCCGATCACCAGCGCAATGATCGCAAGCCCGGGCCAGAACGCCATCCATGGCGCCTCGCCGAGAAACTGCCTCGCGACATCGAGCATGGCGCCCCATGACGGGGCCGGAGGCAGCTGGCCAAGACCGAGGAAGGCGAGGCTTGCCTCGGCGAGCACCGCAATCGCCATGGTAAGCGTCGCCTGCACGATCACAGGCGCAAGCACGTTCGGCAGCACCTGTCCGGTCAGGATGGCGAGGTGGCCAAGGCCCTGGGAACGGGCTGCCGCGATGTAATCTTCGGTGCCGACGACGAGCGTCTCGGCACGTGCGACGCGAACGAAAACCGGTACGGCGGAAATGCCGATGGCGATCATCGCATTCTGGAGACTGGGACCGAGGAACGCGGCCAGCGCAATCGCCAGCACCAGAAAGGGACAGGCAAGCAGCGCGTCCGCAAGGCGCGAGATCACCATGTCGGCGACGCCGCCAAAATAGCCGGCGATGAGACCGAACGGCAGGCCGACCAGCACCGCAACAGTGACAGAGACCATGCCGGCGGACAGCGAAGCCTGCGTGCCGAAGATGACGCGTGACAGCACGTCACGGCCGAGATCGTCGGTGCCGAACCAGTGGGCTGTACCGGGGGCTGCGCGTATCGCTAGCCAGTCCGGCGCATTCGGATCGTAGGGCGCGATCCACGCGGCAAAGACAGCCAGCACGACGAAGAAAAGGATGATCGTGGCCCCGATCACGGCCGACGGCTCGCGCAACAGACGCCGAATCTGCGGCGAACCGGTGGCGCGCGCCCGCGATGCTGTCGGTGAGGTCTCGATCGCGCTCATGATCTGAGCCTCGGATTGAGCAGCACGTAGGCAGCGTCGGCAATCAGGCTCATCAACAGGTAGACCGCCGCCGTGCACAGCACCACGGCCTGGACCACGGCATAATCGCGGCTGAATACGCCGTCGACGATCATCTTGCCAAAGCCGGGTATGGAAAACACCTGCTCGGTCAGAACAGCGCCGGCCAGCAACTCGCCGAATTGCAGCGTGCCCAGCGTCACCACCGGTATCAGCGCATTCGGCAGCGCATGGCGCAGCACGATGGTCCGATCGCGGACGCCCTTGGCGCGGGCGGTACGCACATAATCCTGCTTCATCGCCAGGATCATCGCGCCGCGGACGTGTCGCATCATGACGGCGGCGACGCCGGTACCGAGCACCAGCGCGGGCATCAGCATCGAAAGCAGGTTGCGCCCCAGGCTTTCGAAGGGCGAGACGAACCCGCCGGCCGGCAGCCAGCCGAGATTCACCGAGAACACCAGGATCAGCATGATTCCGAGCCAGAAATGCGGAATCGACAGGCCAGCCAGTCCGAACAGGCTGGCGCCGTAATCGAACGGCGTCCCGCGCCGCAGCGCCGCGAAAATTCCGATCGGCAGCCCGAGAAAGAGCGCGACCAGCATCGACAGGATCGCAAGCTCGATGGTGACCGGCAATTTTTCGACCAGCATGGTGCCAATCGGCAGCCGGGTCCGCACCGAGGTGCCGAAGTCGCCGTGTGCCAAAGCTTTCAGCCAGACCGCATATTGCACCGGAACCGGGTCGTTGAAGCGGTATTTCTGCCGAAGATACTCAACGACTTCCGGGTTGCGCTCTTCGCCGGCCAGCGCCAGCGCCGGGTCCCCGGGCAGCAGCTTCTGCAGTCCGAACACCATCATCGACACCAGCAACAATGTCGGCAGTGAGACGCCGAGCCGGCGCAGAAGCAGGGTCTTCATCTCGGTAGTCGATTCCTCCCTTGGCCGGCGCGCGTCAGGCGTTGCGCGTCAGTTCGCAGGCTTGACGCCGACCAGGCGCAGCAACCCGTCAGGTACCATGACGATGCCGCCGACCGATTTGCGCGCCGCAAAGAACCAGTTCGGGTGGTAGAGTGGAATAGACGATAACGCCGTGAGATAGATGTCGGTCGCCTTGGCGTAGAGCGCCTTGCGTTTGGCTTCGTCGGACTCGCCGCGGGCCTGGATCAGGATCGCGTCGAGATCCTTGTTGCAGTATTTGTTGACGTTCTGCGAGCCGGCGCAACTGAAAAAAGCGATCAGTGTCGGGTCCGGATCGGCACGGCCGCTCCAGTTGCCGATATAGGCTTCGAAATTGCCGTTCATATAGCGCTCGATCGCGGTTGCCGGCTCCATCGGCAACAGCTTGACATCAAAACCCGCTTCACCCGCCATCGACTGCATGATTTGCGCGACACGGTTATCGCCGGCCGTGTTCTCGTATTGGAGTTCCATCGGCACCCGGGTCATGCCGGCGGCGGCGATCATCGCCTTGGCCTTCGCCACGTCGCGCGCCGGGATCTTGTGGGCGGTGTCGTAGAACGGAGATGACGGCGGGATCATCTGGTTGTCGGCCAGAAACTCGCCGTTGAAGGCAACCTTGTTGATGACGGTGCGGTCGATCGCCAGCTCAAAAGCCTGGCGCAGCGTCGGGTTCTTGCCGAGTGGCGTGTCGGCCTTCGCGCCCGCGCCGACATTGAACATCAGATGCGCGACGGCAAGTCCCTGTCCGGAATGCAGCGCGAGGTTGGCGTCATCACGCACGATCTTGAGGTCGGTCGGCGCGATGCGTTCGGCAAGGTCGAGATCTCCGGCGCGCACCCGCGACAGCCGCACGGTCGAGTCGGGCACATAATAATAAGTGACTTCGTCGTAACCGATCTGTCCGGCATTCCAGTAGCCGGGATATTTCTTGAGGCGAATGAGGTCGCGCGACTTGCGCTCGACGAACTGGTACGGCCCGGCGCAGACCGGTGCGGCTGCGAATTCGCCGGCCTTCTCGCCGGCCGCCTTGGGCGATACCATCATGCCGGCACGGTCAGAGAGATTGGCGAGCAGCGGCACGAAAGGCTCGGACAAATTGAGCTTTACCTTGTCCGCTGCAAGCACCTCGACGGTCGCAATCGGCGCCAGTTCGGCCTTGCGCTTGGAATCCGGCATGGTCTTCATGCGCTCGATATTGAACTTCACCGCCGCCGCATCGAACGCGGTGCCGTCATGAAAGGTGACGTTCTTGCGCAGGGTGAAGGTCAGCGACTTGCCGTCCGGAGCCCACTCCCATGCCTCGGCGAGCTGCGGCACGATCTTGAGGTCAGGCGAGATGTCGACAAGCTTGTCGCAGAGTGCTGCGAACACGAAGCGGCCGGTATAGGTACCGCTGAGCGCGGGGTCGAGTGCATCGGGATCGTCCTGGATGCCGACCCGCAAGCTCGCGGCCTCGGCCGAGACCAGAGCCAACGCGGTCATCGAAATTGCCGTCAACACCGTAGCTGCGCGCCTCATATGGGACTCCCCTCGCTTTGCCGTCGGACGACAAAACAAGCATGCCCGACGCTATTTGTAAATATTACGAACAAACTAGCTTGAATTTCGTGCGATGGCAGTCAAAATTGGCTCCTGATCGATCAAGAAGGCCCCTTGACGACATTCCGATTGAGATATTAGTTCGATACCCTGACCAATTGGATCGACTTTATGCAGGATCTCCCCTCTTCACCCGTTGCGCGACAGCAATCCGTCCGCCTCGTGGTCGAGCGCCTGCTGCGGGATCGATCGGTGTCCCGCGCGGAAATCGCCCGCAGCACCGGCCTGTCCAAGCAGACCATCTCGGAGGTGATGCGCGAGCTTGAACGCGACGGCTGGGTGTACGAGGACGGGCAGGTTCAGGGCACCGTAGGACGTAGCGCCGTAACCTATGCGCTGCGGCCGGACGCGGCCTTCGTGCTGGGCATCGACCTCGGCGGCACCAAACTGCACGTTGCCCTTGCCGATTTGCAGGGCGTGATCGTCGCCGAGAGCATTGAAGCCACGGCGGGCGATGGCGGCGCGGCTGTCGTCGCGCAGATCGGCCGCATGACCGACGCCCTGCTTTTGCACGCCGGCGTGTCCGCGCAACGTCTGCGCGGCGGCGTGATGGGAAGTCCTGGGATCGTTGAGCCGGCGTCGGGCGGCATCGTGATCGCGCCCAATATCGCGGGACTGGATAGCCTCGACGTGCGCGCCGCGCTGCGCGCGCGTCTCGGCATCGATATCGCCATCGAGAACGACGTCAACCTTGCCGCGATCGGGGAGCATTGGCGCGGCAACAGCCGCAAGGCCCGCACCTTCGCCTTTATTGCGCTTGGCACCGGCATCGGCATGGGCATCTTCGCGGACGGCCATCTGATCCGCGGCGCGCGGGGCGCTGCCGGCGAAGTCGCCTATCTGCCGCTCGGCGGCGACCCCTATGACGCGCGCGGCCAGCGGCTCGGCACCCTGGAAACGGCGATCGGCAGCGCCGGCATCATCGAGCGCTACACCGGGCTCGGCGGCGCACCCGGCAGCACCGTGCGCGACGTCTTCGATCGCCTCGAGATCGATGAGGCGGCGCGGATCACGATCGACGAGGTCGGCCGGATCGTCACGACGGCAATTCTTGCGGTGCACTCTATCCTCGATCCCGAGATCATCATCATCGGCGGCAGCATCGGCGCGCGGCCCGAATTGAAGCTCCGCATCGATGCGCATCTCGGGCGCTGCACGCGCGAGCCGGTTCGGATCGAACTCTCGGCACTCGGCAATCGTGCCACGCTGATCGGCGCGATTGGCAGTGCCATCGATCAGGTGCACCGCGCGCTGTTTGGCATCGGCAGGGACGCGGGCCCGCTGGCGCTACCCTTCACGACGGCGGATGTTGCGGCATGAAGGAGATGGCGCCGCAAATCGAGATTGTGAGCAATGCAGCGATGGTCGCGGACCGGGCGGCGGAGCAGGTCGTTGACCGCTTGCGTAAACGGCCTGCGAGCACGATTGGTTTTGCGACTGGCGCGACGATGAAGCCGGTCTATGCCCGTCTCGTGGCAGCCACGCACGCCGGCGAAATCTCATTTTCCGCAGTGACCGGCTTCAACCTGGATGAATACGTCGGTGTCACCTCGCAATCGCCGGGAAGTTTTCGCGCCTTCATGCAAGAGCACCTGTTTGCGCACGTCGACATGGCACCGGGAAAAGCCAAAATTCCCGACGGCATGGCATCCGACGTCGCCGCAGAAGCCGCGCGCTATGAAGCGCTGATCGCGGCCACGGGCGGTATCGATCTGCTGCTGCTCGGCATCGGGACCAACGGCCATATCGCCTTCAATGAGCCCGGTTCGGATTTTGCGTCACGTACCCGCGAAATCAGGCTCGACGAAGCTACACGTATCGCGGAAGCGCGCAATTTTCCCGATCCTGCATTGACTCCTGAACGTGCAATCACGATCGGGATCGCCACAATCCTCGAAGCGCGCAGCATCCTGCTGATTGCAACCGGGCCGGCAAAGGCGGCAGCACTCGCCGCCGCCATTGAAGGCCCGATCGGACCGGCTTGTCCTGCCTCCGCGCTCCGCCTGCACGGCAACGTCCGTATCATTTGCGATGAAGCGGCAGCGGCAGCGCTTGCAAATGGTAACAAGCGGAGAAGCGCATGAACCTGGGGCAGCGCGATTTCATGGCACCGGGCCGCTCGCTGGCGGTGGGCGACCGTGGCATGGCTGCGGCCTCCCACCCCGCCGTCACACTGGCCGCCGTCGACATGCTGCGCAGCGGCGGCAACGCGGTCGACGCCGCCGTCGCCGCGATCGCGCTCCAGGGCGTGGTCGATCCGCACATGACCGGCATCGGCGGCGACTGTTTTGCGATCTACGCTCCCGCCTCCGGCCAGCCTGTCGCCATCAACGGTTCCGGCAGAGCACCTGCGAAGGCCGAACTCAGCTGGTTCCGGCAACGGGGCATGGTGTCGATCCCCGACGATTCGCCGCACGCCGTCACCGTTCCGGGTGCAGTCGATGCCTGGTGCCGGCTTGCCGCCGATTATGGCTCGAAGGGACTGGACGAGATTCTGGCGCCAGCGATCCGCGCCGCCGAAAACGGGTTTGTGATTCCGCCCCGCTCCGCGCTCGATTGGGCGCGCTATGGCGACCGGATCGCGAAGCACAAAACCGGCGTCCCGGTCTATCTGCCCGGTGGCGCAGCGCCCGGCATCGGCGGCAAGCTCAGCCACCCGGCACTTGGCGCGACGCTGCGCCGGATTGCGCGCGAGGGACGCGGCGCGTTTTACGAAGGCGCCGTCGCCGAAGAGATCGTCGCAACGTTGAGGGCGCTCGGCGGACTGATCCAGCTCGACGATCTGGCAAGCGCCCGCGCGGATTACGTTGCGCCGATCAACGCCGACTATCGCGGTCATCGGATCTGGCAATGTCCACCCAACGGACAGGGCGTCGCGGCACTCCTGATCGCCCGCATTCTCGCCGGCTTCGATATGGCCGACCCCGCCCTCGGCGAAGCCGATCGCATTCATCTTCTTGCCGAAGCGACCAAACTGGCCTACCGGCAACGCGACGCACTGGTCGCCGATCCGGTCTTCCATCCGCTCGATGTCGATGCGCTGCTGTCGGACGCCTCGGTAGCGGCCTTGCGTGCCACCATCAGCACGAAGCGCGCCAGCGCGCCCGTGGAATTCGAGATGCCTGTGCATCGTGACACCGCCTATGTTGCGGTCGCCGACCGCGACGGCAACATGGTGTCCTTTATCAATTCGCTGTTCTTCGCCTTCGGCAGCGGCATCTACGCGCCCCGTTCGGGCGTGCTGCTGCAGAATCGCGGTTCGGGCTTCAGCCTCGTCGAGGGCCATCCCAACGCCATCGCGCCGGGAAAGCGGCCGTTTCACACCATCATTCCAGGCTTGCTGGCGAAAGACGGCAAACCCGTCATGGCATTCGGCGTGATGGGTGGACAATATCAGGCCACGGGACACATGCAGATCGTGAGCGGCGTGCTCGACCGCGGCCTCGACATCCAGCAATCCTCGGACGCACCGCGCAGTTTTGCCTTCGACGGCGCGTTGTCGCTCGAACCGACGGTATCCCGCGCGGTCGCCGACGATCTGATCGCACGCGGTCATCGTGTGATGTGGGCGGATGAGCCGCTTGGAGGTTTCCAGGCGGTACAGGTCGATTCCGTCAGCGGCGTCATGTATGGCGCCTCGGACCATCGCAAGGACGGCATCGCGCTGGCGGCATGACCAGGATGGGGCAGACTACGATGTCGGGTCGGACACCATGAGCGAAACGGCGGCGGAGGCAATCCTGTCGATCGAGCAGCTGACGCTGGCGCTGCCCGCCGACGCCGATCGCGCCTTTGCCGTCGAAGGCGTCTCGCTCGCGCTCCATCCGCGGCAGATCCTTTGTGTTGTCGGCGAGTCCGGCTCCGGCAAGACGGTCTGCGCCTCCGCCGTAATGGGCCTGCTGCCCGGGGAAATTCGCGCCGTCGCGGGCGCGATCCGCTTCGAAGGACGCGATTTGCTGAAATTGCCGGCGGCCGAGTGGCGGACATTGCGCGGGCGGCGCATCGCGATGATCTTCCAGGAACCAATGACCGCGCTCAATCCGGTGATCAGGATTGGCGACCAGATCATGGAGGCGTTCGAGGCGCATGGGCACCTCGCACTCGCCGAACGGCGCGCCCGCACGCGCGCGCTCGCCGAGGAGGTCGGATTGCGCGATCTGGATCGGATTATCAACAGCTATCCGCATCAGCTGTCAGGCGGTCAGCGTCAGCGCGCCATGATCGCGATGGCGCTGGCACTCGAACCGTCGATCCTGGTGGCGGATGAGCCGACCACCGCACTCGACGTCACCACCCAAGCGCAGATTCTGCGGTTGATCCGCGACATCCAGCAGCGGCGCGGCATGGCCGTACTGTTCATCACCCATGATTTTGGCGTCGTCGCCGACATTGCCGACCGCGTCGCCGTGATGGAGAAGGGGCATGTCGTCGAGCAGGGTTCGGTTGTGGATGTGCTCGAGCGTCCACAGCATCCCTATACGCGCCGGCTGCTCGCCGCGGTGCCCACCCTCACCCCGCCGGTGCGCCCAGCGGTCGGGAACGCGCCGGTCGCCTGCGCGGCAGCCGGATTGGCGAAAACCTACCGCGGCAATGACTGGTTCAGCGCGCAAGCGGAAGTCACGGCGGTGAAGGACGTGAGCTTCGAAATCCGGCGCGGCGAAACGCTCGGCCTTGTCGGGGAATCAGGCTCGGGCAAGAGCACGATCGGCCGGCTGGTGATGCGGCTCACCGATGCCGATGCGGGCGTCGTCCGCGTCGGCGAGCTGGATTTCACGCAAAGTCATGGGGCGGGCCTGCGGGTCGCCCGCAAGCACATCCAGATGGTGTTCCAGGATCCGTTCACTTCGCTCAATCCGCGTCGTCGCGTCGGGCAGATCATCGCCGACGGGCCGATCGCCCACGGCGTCCCTGCGACGCAGGCGTTTGCGCGCGCCGCGGAGCTGCTGACGCTGGTTGGCCTCGACCCGGGCGCCGCGCAGCGTTTCCCGCATGAATTCTCGGGCGGGCAACGGCAGCGGATCGGCATTGCGCGCGCGCTGGCGCTCGACCCCGACGTGCTGGTGGCCGACGAGCCGGTGTCGGCACTCGACGTCTCGGTCCAGGCCCAGGTGCTCGCGCTGCTCGAGACCTTGAAAACGCGGCTGCGGCTGGCGATGCTGTTCATCACCCATGACCTCAATGTCGCAGCGCAGGTTTGCGACCGGATCGCGGTGATGCGGCTTGGCGAAATCGTCGAGATCAAGCCGACCGCCGACCTGTTGAGTCGTCCCGAGCATCCCTATACGCAGGCACTGCTGGCCGCCGTCCCGGGCCGGCAACGCAAGGCGCCACCCATATTGTCTGACACGATGCGCGACGACGTGCGTCATTGAAGGAGTCGCCTATATGCCGAAACTCATGGAACTCCCGATGCTGCGCGTCGGCCTGATCGGCAGCGGCTTCATCGCCGCCTTCCATCTGCAATCCATGGTCGGCGTGCGCAACGTCTCGATCGGCGGCGTCTACAGCCGCTCGGTCGAGCGGCGCACCCGCATTGCCGAGAAGGCGCGCAGTCTCGGCCTTGGACAGGCGCGCGCGTTCGAGAGCATCGAAGCGATGGCGATGTCGGGCGAGGTCGATGCGCTCTGGCTGCTGACGCCGAACGACACAAGGCTCGACATCATGCGCGAGATCCATCGCGTCACGAAGGCCGGCGCGCCTCTGCGTGCGGTGGCCTGCGAAAAGCCGCTTGCCCGCACGCTCGCCGAGGCGCGCGAAATGCTCGTATTGGTCGAGGATGCCGGCCTGCTGCATGGCTATCTGGAGAACCAGTTGTTTTCGACTGCGGTGATGCGCGGCAAGGACATCATCTGGCGGCGCGCCGTACCGCAGGGCGGACGGCCCTATCTGGCGCGAGCGGCGGAGGAACATTCCGGCCCGCACGAACCCTGGTTCTGGCAAGGCGAAAGGCAAGGCGGGGGCGTACTCTCCGACATGATGTGTCATTCGGTCGAGGTTGCCCGCTTCATGCTGACCGCGCCGGGGGCTGCCCGCGACAGCCTGCGGCTGGTGAGCGCGAGTGCGACGACCGCCAATCTGAAATGGACACGGCCACGCTATGCGGCCGACCTGAAGACGCGGATGGGCATCGATTTCGCCAAACGCCCGGTCGAGGATTTTGCGCGCGGCATCCTTGCGCTGGAGGATGCCGACGGCCATCAGTTGATGATCGAAGCGACGACGTCATGGGCCTACGTCGGCGCCGGCCTGCGCATCCAGCTCGAACTGCTGGGTCCCGAATATTCGATGGAATTCTCGTCGCTCTCGACCGGCCTCAAGGTGTTCCTGTCGCGCGCGGTCACCGGATCGGAGGGCGAGGATCTCGTCGAGAAGCAGAATGCCGAACAGGGCCTGATGCCGGTGGTCGAGGACGAAGCCGGCATCTACGGCTATACCGACGAGAACCGGCATATGGTGGAAGCGTTCAGGCGCGGGATCAGTCCGGCGGAAACTTTTCATGACGGCGTCGGCGTCATGGAAATGCTGATGGGACTCTATCGCTCCGCGGAATTCGGCCAAACCGTGCATTTCCCCGATCCCGAACTCGAACGCTACGTACCGCTGGTGGCCCGCTGACGGCGGGCACCTGATCCGCAGGGGAAATCCGCGCGGCCGATCGATCCAGCCGAAGAATGCGCGGCCCGAGGCCGACGGCGCCCGGTAGGCCGCCGTATTGCGCCCGCCGACCGCCGCCTATGGACAGCCATCAGAGGCGCCCGACTTGCAGCAAATACAACTTCCGCTCCTTGATCGTCGCGGCTGCCGCGACGACGGCATCGAGATCGTCATCCGGCCGCAAGAAACACCCCGACAAGCTATCCAACCTGCCGGATGCAAGCGCCAGCAGCAACGCGGCCGGACGCTCTGGCGGGAGATCGCGGCCTTCATCGAAGATCTGTCGAAACCAGGGCATCCAGGTTTTTCCTTCGGGAGAATTGAGCGAGTGTTCGGCCATCGCGGTACGTACCGTTCCGGGTCCCATCGCAAAAACAGCAAGTCCGTCAGCCTCCACTTCAGCGGCGAGGCATTCGGAGAACCGGATCAGAGCGGTCTTGCTGGTGACGTAGGCGGAAAAGTAGGGGACCATGTAGGCGCCGCCGCCGCTCGCGATGTTGACGATGCGGCCTCGGCGGCGTGCGATCATGCCCGGCAAGACCCGGTGCGCGCAGAGCACCTGGCCCTTCAGGTTGACGTCGATCGCCTGCCACCAATCCTCGATCGTGCTTTGGCTAAACGGCCCGATGGGCCCGGCGATACCGGCATTGTTGACGAGCAGGTCAATCGGGCCGAGCGAGCGCTCAATCTCCGCAAATGTCCTGTCCACGCCACCGGCATCGGTGACGTCCGTGGTGAACGCGTGCGCCTTCCCGCCTGCGCTCTCGATCAAGGCGACTGTCTCGGCAATCTCGGCCGCCGAGCGCGCGGCCACCGCGACAAGAGAACCGGCTGCTGCGAGCGCCTGTGCGAAGGCTCGGCCCAGGCCGCGCCCCCCTCCGGTCACGACCGACACCTGACCGTGCATATCGATCGCACCGTTCATTGCTTTCATCGGATCATCTTTCATTCCTCTGCCGTTTCACAAGCTTTCAGATTGTCCTTGTTCTGACCGCAAGAATGTTCAAATCGGGATCACGTTTCTTGGACTGAGTCCTTTGGCGACAAGCCCGATATTTTCGGCCATCAACGCCGAGCGCGCTTCAAGCATGCCGTCGGTCCAGCCGGCGATGTGCGGGGTCAGCAAGACATTGTCGAGCTCATGAAAGGGACAGCTTGATGGCCGGGTCGGACCGGACGCCGACGGATATTTGTACCAAACGTCGAGTGCGGCGCCGCCAATCCGTTTCTCGCGTAAAGCGGAATAAAGCGCCTCCTCGTCAATCAATGCCGCCCGTGCGACGTTGATCAATATCGCTGTCTTCTTCATTAACGCTAGCTGCGGCGCACCGATCAGCCCTGCGGTTGAAGGCGTGAGCGGAACGGTAATCGCCAGGAAGTCGGAGGCAGCCAGGATCTCATCGAGAAATTCGGGCGACCGAACGACGGCATACGGGTCCGCCTGCGAAACGTCACGACGTGTCGCAAGGATTGTCATGTCGAAAGCGGCCGCACGCCTGGCCAATGCCTGACCAATCCGGCCGTAGCCGAGTATTCCCAGTGTTTTTCCGGCCAGCTCCGGCCATGGTGCAGGCGTCGGAGCTCCAACCCCCCATTGGCTCAACCAAAGGCCACGCCGCAATGCACGGTCCAACGTCGGCAGTGATCGAGATAGCGCCAGCATCGCCCCAAAGATAAACTCGGCGATGCCCGTCTCGTGGCCATAGACGTTCGCAAGAAAAGCATTCGACGGAACCGCCGCACGATCGATTCGGTCAAGACCCGCGCCCGGCACCTGCACCAGGCGCAACCGCGTCGATCTCCGGCCCATTTCCTTGGTGAAAACCAGGGTCACCACGACATCGACACCGGGCATTTCCGAAACGATGCCCGTCTCGTCGCTCAGTACAATCTCGCACGGAATGTCGAGTTTCGCCCGCACCGCCTCAGCGAACGAGCCGGCAAGCGGTCCGACGAATGCAACCCTCATCATTTTTTGTTCCCCTGTCGAGTCAACGCAAAACAATCTGTGTCTGCGTGGTGAGCGAAAGCAGCCGCGCGCTTTCATCGGTGATCCGGGTCTGCCATACCATCGTTCGCCGGCCGACATGAATCGGCGTTGCTTCCGCCCGTACTACCCCGGTGCGCCCTGCCCCCAGAAAATTGGTCTTGGATTCCAGTGTCGAGGTGGTGCTGCCCGGAGCAAGGTTGGCGATTGTCGCAACCGCTCCGACCGTGTCGGCGAATGCCATTAGAGCGCCTCCGTGCAAGGCGCCGCCAACGGTCTGCAACTCTTCCCTGATCGCCAACTCCGCGATCACGCGGTCCTTGGTCACCTCGACGAATCGGATGCCGAGCAGCGACGCCAGCGTACCGTTCCACGATCCCGTAACGTCATCAGGTAGCGACATTGAATGCCTCACGTCAACTGCGGTTATTCGGCGGCGTCGCTCACGACCGCACGACCGTCGACGTCCGAGATACGTTGCGACGACGCTCGACGGGCGCGCCAGGCGATGAACTCGCCGACAATTCCGCGGCGGAAGCTCAAGACACAGGCGATGAATACCAGGCCCATGATTATCGTCACTTTCGAACCCACCCTGTCCGCCAGCTCGCTTTGCAGCATCACCACGAGCGTCGATCCGACGATGGGCCCCAGGATCGTCCCGATGCCCCCAAGCAGCGTCATCAGGACGACCTCGCCGGAGGTATGCCAGTGCACGTCGTTAAGCGTGGCGAATCCGAACACGATCGTCTTTGCCGCGCCGGCCAATCCCGAAATTGCAGCCGAAAGCACGAACGTAACGAGCTTGAATTGATCGACATCATAGCCGAGAGAGACAGCCCGCTGTTCGTTTTCGCGAATGGATTTCAGGATGTTGCCGAATGGAGAGTGAACAATGCGATAGATCGCCAGGAAGCCAAAGGCGCATACCGCCAGAATGAAATAGTAGAGACCTACATCATTGGCGAGCGAAATCAGACCGAACAGCTTGCCGCGCGGCACACCCTGGATACCGTCCTCGCCACCGGTGAACGGAGCCTGCAGGCACACGAAGTAGACCAATTGCGCCAGGGCGAGCGTCACCATCGAGAAGTAGATGCCGTGACTTCGGATCGCCAGCCGGCCGATCGCAACGCCGAGCGTGGCGCTCACCGCGGTGGCCGCCAACAGCGCCAATTCCGGGGTCAATCCCCATGACTTGACAATGTAACCCGCGGTGTAGCCGCCGACGCCAAAGAAGGCTGCATGGCCGAACGAAATCAGCCCGCTAAACCCAACCAGGAGATTGAATGCGCAGGCGAACAACGCGAAGCACAACAGCTTCATCAAAAAAATGGGGTAGATCACGCCGGGAGCGGCAATGGCGGCCGCTACTATTGTCGCCAGTATGACGCCATGTCGCGTCATCGCGCCACCGCAACGCCGTTGCCGAACAGGCCGTTCGGTTTGACCATCAAGACGACCGCCATGATGACGAAGACCACGGTTGAAGACGCTTCCGGGTAGAGGACCTTGGTGAGGCCCTCGATGACGCCGAGACTAACTCCGGTCACGATGGATCCCAGAATCGAGCCCATGCCGCCAATGACCACGACCGCGAACACCACAATGATGATGTTCGAGCCCATCAGCGGGCTGATCTGGATAATCGGCGCGGCCAGAACGCCCGCAAAGGCGGCGAGTGCGGCTCCAAAGGCGAATGTCACCGTAACCAACACAGGCACATTTATGCCGAAGGCCTGCACTAATGCAGCGTTCTCCGTCGCGGCGCGCAGCAGGGAGCCGATTTTGGTCCGCTCAATACAGAGCCAGGTCAGAAAACAGACGAACAGCGAGACCACCACGACATAGGCGCGATAATTGGGCAGGCGCATGAAGCCAAGATCGGTGGCGCCCTGGAGCTCGGCCGGCCCTGAATAAGGCTGTCCCGACACCCCGAATTGGTCACGGAAAACCCCCTCGATCACGATCGCAAGGCCGAACGTCAGGAGCAGTCCGTATAGATGATCGAGTTCGTAGAGCCACTGCAACAGTCCGCGTTCGACGCAAGCCCCGAGAATTGCCATGAGGAGAGGGACGAGAAGCAGCGCCCACCAATATCCGACGCCAAGGTTGTCGAGGCCGAGCCATGCCAGATAGGCGCCCATCATGAAGAAGGCGCCGTGGGCGAAGTTCACGACATTCAGCATCCCGAAAATCACCGCCAGCCCCAGGGAAAGGATGGCGTAGAACGCGCCGTTGACGAGGCCAAGCACGAACTGGCCAAGCAATGCCTGCGTTGGAATACCGAACAGTTCCACTGCTCTCCCCCTCGAACGCGATTGGGCGCTAGTTTCTGACGAGAGAACATTTGCTCTGGCTGATAGGCATGAAGGCCTCCTCCGCCGGAATGGTGGATTTTAGAGAATAGTAGTCCCACGGAGCCTTGGACTCTTCGGGCTTCTTCGCCTGGAACAGATACATGTCGTGGACCATGCGACCGTCCTGCCGGACATATCCATCGCTGGCGAAGATGTCGTTGATCCTGACTTTCTTCAGGTAGGCGATCACCACATCGGCATCGTCGGATCCGGTCGCCTCGACGGCCTTCAGATACTCGAGGACCGAAGAGTAAGTACCGGCCTGGACCATCCCCGGCATGCGCTTGGTGCGCTCAAAAAAGCGCCTGGCAAATGCACGGGTCCGGTCGTCCAGGTCCCAATACCAGCCGTCCACAAAAAGAAGTCCCTGCGCCAGCGGCAAACCCATGCCGTTGATGTCGCTGATCTGCATCAGCAACGAGGCAAACTTCTGCTTACCCATCGAGCCAAATTCCCGCGCCGTTTTTACCGTGTTCACCATATCGTTCGAAGAGTTCGCTAATGCGATAACATCGGCCTTTGAGGCCTGCGCCTGAAGTATCTGTGATGAGAAATCGACTCCCTGGAACGCCGGATGGCGTACGGCTCCGAGCACCTCGCCGCCGCCCGCCTTCACAAACTCGGACGTTTCCTTCTCGGAACTATGACCAAAGGCGAGATCGGCCGTGATGAAAAACCAAGATTTGCCGCCGAGCTTCAGAACCGCATTGGCGGTGCCCTTCGCGGTAGCATAGGTATCCCACGCGTAATGCACCGTGTAGGCATTGCAGTCCTCGTTGGTAAGGCGCGTCGTGGCCGCCCCGACCACGAAGGCCAACCGCTTCTTCTCGGCCGCCACCTTGGAAACCGCCAACGCAACCGCCGAGTTCAGCAATTCAGTGACCATGTCGACGCCGTCCTTGTCGAACCATTGCCGCACCTTCTGGGACGCAATGTCGGTCTTGTTCTGGTGGTCCAGCGAAACAAGCTGGATCGGCTTGCCGCGCACGGTCGAGCCAAAATCTTCGATCGCCATTTGTGCCGCGACGATCGCGGTCGGGCCGCCGAAGTCGAGGTTGACGCCGGACAGGTCAGTCACGACCCCGATTTTGACCGTTTCATCGGAGATGCCCGCCCCGGCTCCGGAGGCGGCGGGCGTCGCCAGGCAAAGTACGCCGACGCACATAACGAGTAATTTGTTTCGCATGTCGACCTCCACAATCGGCGCGTCATCGGACCCCCATGGGCTGAATCCATCAGACGCCGAGATAGCATTCGATCTTTCGGGTATCCCTCTTCGCTTCCGCGTTCGGAAGCATATCGACCACGCGCCCGCGCTCGACGATGTAATGCCGGTCGGCGATGACAGACGCGAAATGAAAATTCTGCTCCACGAGCAGAACGGTGAATCCTCGCTGCCGAAGCGCCTGCACGAGGTCTCCGATCTGCTGGACGATGACGGGCGCGAGCCCCTCCGTCGGTTCGTCCAATAAAAGGAAGCGGGCGCCGGTCCTCAGAATACGGGCGATCGCCAGCATCTGCTGCTCGCCACCTGACAGCTTGGTGCCCTGACTGCCGCCACGCTCCTTGAGCCGAGGAAACAGCCCGAAAATCTCGTCCAGCGAAATGCCGCCCTCGCCGATGATCGGCGGCAGCATGAGGTTTTCAAGCACCGAAAGGCTGGCGAAAATACCGCGTTCCTCCGGACAGTATGCAACGCCGAGCCGGGCGATTCGATTGGACCTGAGATGAATGGTTTCGGTACCGTTCACCAACACCGAACCAGATCGAGACCGCAGCATGCCCATGATTGCGCGTAGCGTTGTGGTCTTGCCTGCGCCATTTCTGCCAAGCAACGTGACAACTTCGCCCTCGGTGACGCCAAACTTCATTCCGTGGAGAATGTGTGATTCGCCATATTTCGCCTGCAGGGCGTCGATCTCAAGAACGGAGCGGCCGGCGCTATGCATGGCCGTGCCCCATATAGGCGGACACGACCTCCTTGCAGCTCGAGACGTGGCTGTAGTCGCCCTCCGCGAGCACCTCACCCCGCGCCAGAACCGTGATGACGTCGGAAACAGCCATAACGACCGACAAGTTGTGCTCGACGAGCACCACTGTGCGGTCCGCAACCAATCCCCTGATCAGGTTTGTAATCAGGCCGACGTCCTCGTTACCCATTCCGGAAGTAGGCTCGTCGAGCAACAACACTTGCGGGTCGAGCGCCAACGTTGTCGCGATCTCCAGAGCGCGCTTGCGGCCGTACGACAACTCTACTGCGGTTTTTTTCGCGTCGTTCGCCAATCCGACGGACTCGATCAGCTCCGTCGCCCGCGCGTTCAGGAACGACAGCGAACTCTCCGGCTTCCAAAAATGGAATTGCGTACCGGTGTCGCGTTGTAGTGCAACCCGGACATTTTCCAGCACCGTCAGGTGCGGGAATGTCGAAGATATCTGGAAGCTGCGGACCATTCCCAATCGGGATACTTCCGCCGGCCTGGCTTTCGTGACGTCGCGCGCGTTGTACCTGATCGTTCCGCTGGTTGGTTCGAGGAATTTTGTTATGAGATTAAAGCAGGTGGTTTTCCCCGCCCCGTTCGGACCGATGAGGGAATGAACTGTGTTGCGCTTAATTCTCAAGTTAACGTTCTTGACCGCCACAAAGCCCTTGAACTCTTTAGTCAAGTCGACGGTCTCGATCACGTCGGCTCCGGAAGACTTGCTCGATGCGATCGGGTCAACCGATTCTACTCGCATGCGCAAAAGGGCTCCCTCACGGCCTGGCCAGGCCAAGCGTTCAACCGGCTTCTGATAGTTTCCGAGGGTGCAATGGCTTGATAGGTCCAGCCACCGAGAAAAAGATGAGGCCGGGCGTCACTCGATTTTCGCGTGCATCAACATGTCCGCTACTCGGAACAGCTTCTGACGGGGAGACCCCGGACGCGCGGCGCTACGTTCCGCACGGTCTATGCGCTTCCAGCCGTCGAAGCCGATCCAGTCGATTTTTCTCCGCGCAAGAAAATCGACGAACGCGGGCCGTCCCGGCTTTGAACCGCCTTGCGGGAATTCCTGCAAAATACCGTGAGCCGCAACCGTGCCATCCGGTTTGCTGGTGCCGATGACGCCGCTTGGTCCGCGTTTGATCCAGCCGACGGCATAAAGTGCGTCCTGCACCTTTCCATTGTCGTTCGGAACGATCCTTCGAACCGGATCGAACGGAACGCCCGGAAGCGGTCTGCCCCTGAAGCCGATCGCACCAACAACCATTCCGCACGCAACGTCCCAGTAGCTGTTATCCGAGCCGGTATGCCGCATCCGGATTGCCTTGACGTCTTCCTGACCGAGGACCGCCACCGGCGTGGCATTGAAGACGAAGTGCACCTTTTTCGGCGCCCATCTCCTCTGCTCCCGTGCAAAACTCTCAAACACCTGGAAGTTCTTCTGCTGCGGGCGAGGCGCTTCGTCTTTCAAATGACGAACGGCGTCGAGTTGCGCCTGGTTCAGAACGCGCGAAACTTCGGTCAACCCACCAATTTCGCGCAACTCGACGTTGGAAAATCTGGTCTCCAGCGGACCCCGGCGGCCGAACACGTAGATGTCGGTGATTGACGACGACCGAAGACTCGACAGCGCGTATTCGCTGATATCCGTCGTCTCAAGTTCAGCGTGCGATCTCGCAAGAACCCGGGTAACGTCGAGCGCCACATTGCCCATGCCGAGGACTGCCGCCGCGCGTATGCCGAGGTTCGGACGGAGAGACGCATTGTCCGGATGGCCGTTATACCAGCCGACGAACTGAGCACAACCGTGTACGCCCGGGAGATCGGCTCCGGGAATCGAGAGCGGCGCGTCCTCGGGGGCGCCGGTCGCCAGCACGATGGCGTCGTAGAAATTTCGCATGTCCGCCAGATCAGGAGCCACGCCGACCTCGACATTTCCGAAGAATCGGACGTTCGATAACTGTGCGATCGCCTCGTAGGTCTCAGTGACCTTCTTCGTTACTTGATGGTCGGGAGCGACGCCGAAGCGAATGAGCCCGAACGGCACCGGCAAGCGCTCGATGATGTCTATTTCGATGTTGGGCTCCGCGGCGAGAAGCGCCTCGGCGGCAAAAAACCCCGACGGCCCGGAGCCGATAATTGCAACGCTCAGTCTCTTTCGCTGGATCATGACCGGTCTGATTTGATAGCCGGCCGCCAGCAAAGCTGTAGGACCGCAACCGTCGCGACCGATGGGACCGCCATGCTTCGTTCGGTGGCCCCATCAGTATCGACGCATCTGGCCCTGCTGCCGGCATGCCAAGCTCTTTACGCTTCCAGGAACAGAACCCCTGCGGGCCCCGCGAGTTTCGAGTCCGAAATGCCAACCCAGCGCCAAATCGTTAAGACGACGTGCCCACGCGACTGTTACGATTCCTGCGGAATGTCAGTCATCCTGGAGGGAGGTCGCATCAGGCAAATTACCGGCGATCCGGACCACGACGTCGCCAGGGGAAAGCTGTGCGGAAAATGCGCTCTGGCCTATAATGGCGTTTGGCTTGACGAACGAGCCAGGCTGACCCGCCCCATGAAACGGATCGGGCCCAAGGGCACCCGGCAATTTGCGCCGGTGAGTTGGGACGAAGCCTTGCGCACGATTTCCGTGCGGTTGCAGGAGATAATCGGGCGGGGGCAAGCCGACAAGATCATCCACACTCACTACACCGGTACCTGCTCTGTCATCGCAGGCAACTTTCCGACGCGGTTCTTCAAGCGGTTGGGAGCGACCGAGGTTGATCCTGACACCGTTTGCAACAAGGCCGGCCATGAGGCGCTAAAATACGTCATTGGCACATCCTTTGCGGGGTTCGATCCGCGCACCGCGAAAGATGCCGCATGCGTCCTCGTCTGGGGCGCCAATCCATCGGTCTCGGCGCCGCACGCCCACGGCAACTGGTTGCCGGAGACCGCGGCAAAAAAAATCATGATCGATCCGATCGCCCATCCCAGCGCCAGGTCGGCCGACCTGTTCCTTCAGGTCAGGCCAGGCGCCGATGCCGCTTTAGCTTTTGCGATGATGAAGGCGGCCAAGGACGCGGGCCTGCTTCACACCGACTTCATTGCCCGGCATACGGTCGGGTGGGACCTGCTGGCCGCCGCGGTCGACGAGATGACACCCGAGCGCGCCGAAAAGCTGACCGACGTGCCAGCGCACCTCATCAGGGAGGCGGCCCTCATCTACGCCTCCGGACCCTCCCTGCTCTGGCTGGGCCAGGGCATGCAGCGCCAAAAACGCGGAGGGAACGCTTTCCGCGCCGCGGCCGCTCTCTGTGCGGTTACCGCGAATATCGGACGCG
>Ga0310811_10001304_pt1 | contig 31562 bp, 25 predicted proteins | sample YCmetagenome_FD_207642 | JGI IMG/M metagenome (GOLD analysis project Ga0310811, IMG submission 207642) | Soil microbial communities from experimental microcosm in Duke University, North Carolina, United States - YC | ecosystem: Engineered > Artificial ecosystem > Soil microcosm > Unclassified ...
ATATCCGCGATGTCGCGCGCGAAATCCTCGGTGAGCAGATGCACGTCGGCTACACCGTCGATCCGAAGATCCAGGGGACGATCACGGCCCAGACCGGTGGCGCGATCCGCCGCGACGCCGTCATCCCGGCGTTCGAGAGCATGCTTCGCTCCAACGGCTTGGCCCTTGTTCAATCACATGGCCTTTACCGCATTGCCGCTATGGATGATGCCGCCAAGGCGAGTCTTGGCGCGCCGTCGCTTCAGGATCGCGCCGGGTACGGAATGCGCCTGTTCCCCCTTCACTACGCATCCGCTGACGAACTGAAGAATGTGTTCGAGTCATTCATGCCGCCGGGCTCCACACTGAAGGCCGACGCATCGAGAAACATCCTAATTGCCTCGGGTCCGATGGCGGATCTCGATGGCCTTGCCGGTCTGATCCGGCAATTCGACGTCGATTGGATTGCCGGCATGTCGTTCGCGATCTTTCCTCTCAAGGTCGGCGAAGCGAAGGATGTCGGAAACGAGCTGGATTCGATTTTCGGTGACCAAGGCTCGGGAGCTCTTGCCGGGCTCGTTCGAATCGTTCCGATCGAACGCCTGAATGCGATCCTGGTGATCTCTTCGCAGCGGCGGTATCTCGCGCAGGTGAAGACCTGGGTTGACCGACTGGACTACGGCGACGATCAGGTGACGCCACGTCTCTTCGAATACCGCGTACAGAACAGCCGCGCGGCGGACCTGGCCGCCGTACTCACCCGGCTTCTCTCGGCGGGGCAGGTCAGCACCGTCCGGCCGGAGGTCGCGCCGGGAGCGCAAGCGGCAATGCTGATGACTCAACAAGCCGCCGGCGCTGCTACGACCCCGCCCCGGGGCATGGGCGCATCCGCGGCGGGCGCACCGTCGGGGGTGCTTCAGGGGACACCCGCGGGCGCCTTGAGTCAGTCCTACGGCGGGCTGCCCACGGGGCAGTTGGCGACAACGGGCGCGGAAGGCAACCCGCCAAGCCCGGAACTCGCAACGGGACTGGGTACGCTTACCCCGGCGGTCCCGGGCCTACCTCCCGTTCGGGTGGTCGCGGATGAGAAAAACAACGCCCTCGTCATCTATGCGCAGCCCCGGCACTACAAGATGATCCAGGATGTGATCAGGCGCCTCGACGTCGTGCCCACCCAGGTCCTCCTTGAAGCGACGATCGCTGAAGTGACCCTGAACGATGCCCTGAGCTATGGCCTCCAGTTTTTCCTGCAGCGCGGTGCCAACCGATTTTCGCTGACCAATTCGACGTCCGGCGTGGGGACGGCGGCCGACGTATCGGGCGTCTTTCCGGGCTTCAATTACGTGCTCAGCACGCAAACCACCCGCGCCATCTTGAGTGCGCTGAGCTCGATCACGCACGTGAACGTCATCTCATCGCCTCAGGTCCTCGTCCTAGATCATCAGACCGCCGCGCTCCAGGTCGGCGATCAGGTTCCCATCGTCGTGCAATCGGCGCAAAGCGTGATCACACCGGGCGCCCCGATCGTGAACAGTATCGAATACCGCAGCACGGGGGTGGTTCTGCGCGTCACCCCGCGCGTGAACAGTACGGGGCTTGTGACACTCGATATCGATCAGGAGGTCAGCGACGTCACCAAGACCACGACCTCGACAATCGATTCGCCGACGATCACCCAGCGGCGGATCGTGAGCTCGGTCATCGTGCAGGCGGGCGAAACGGTGGCGCTGGGAGGACTGATAAAGGACGATCAACGAAACATACGCAACGGCATCCCGCTGCTCTCGGACATTCCCGTTCTCGGCGGGTTGTTTCGATCTACCACCAATTCAACGGCTCGCACCGAGCTTCTTGTGCTTCTCTCGCCCCGAATCATTCGGGACCAGAGAGAGGCGCGGGATATGACCGAGGAGCTGCGCAATCGCATGAGCGCAGTGAAACCGCTTGAGAACCGCGTACGCTGACGGCGGGACCGGCAACTCCTCGGAGCGCGGAGTTGCGCTGGTGGTCGTTCTGTGGGTTCTGGCGCTGGTGTCCGTTCTCGTGTTGACGTACGGCTTCAGCGTAAGAAGCGACCTGCTGATCGTCCGGAATCAAAATGAAAGGCTGCAGGCGCAGGCCACGGCCGATGCCGGAGTCACGCTCGCAATCCTGGGCATTTTCGATCCTTCGCCCGGCGGACAATGGCGGGCAGACGGCAGCGTCCGCGTGCTGCCTTACCGCCAAGGATCGATTCGCGTGAATGTCCAGGACGAGCGCGGCAAAATCGATTTGAACGCTGCGCCGGACACCTTTTTTCGCTCGCTCTTTCAGACTCTCGACGTGACCTCGGCGGTCGGCGAGTCGCTGATCGCAGACATTGATAATTTCCGAAATCCTGGATTCGTGGGCACGGTTTCATTGGCAGCGGAGAGATTCGCAGCCGCTCCGCCACGGAATCCGTTCCTGACGGTTGACGAACTTCGGCTATTACCTAATGTCACGCCGGCCGTATACGATGCAATTGCGCCGTTTGTGACGGTCTATTCCGGGAGACCTCAAGTCGATCCCTATACGGCGTCACCGGAAGTCGTGCGGAGCATTCCGGGCATACGCCCGGAAGAGGCGGAGGCGTTTCTTGCGACGCGAAGTGGCGCCAACGCACCGCTGCCGTTCGCACCTCCTCATCTAACCGGCGTCGCGCGATATATTTTTCGAAGCCCGTTGGAGGTCTTCACGATCCATTCCGAGGGATTAACACCCATGGGCACTCGCTTCATCCGTGAGGCCACTGCAGAGCTGACCGGTTTTCCCGAGGCGCCATACCGCTTTCTCGCATGGCGCGAGCTTCATCCGCGCATCGCGGCGACCGTCATGAATCCGGAATAATACCCAGGGCCGCGAGTCGGCAATACATCGCGCCGCGCACGTTGCGTCCATCCTCCATTCTCAAAGAATCATAACTATGACAGCGCGCCTGTTTCAGGCGAAGCGGACAATGCAGCGCGCGCTTTAGCGAAGACATGAAGAAAGGAGCCAGAGCCGCAACAGACCTATGAGCTTACTGGAGGCAACCATGACGCGCATTGGACCTTTTTCGCGTGCAATCTTCAGTGGTTTCAAAGTGGCTGCGTACGCTGCGCTTCTTTCGTCGACCGCATTTGTTGCATCCGCAGCGGCCGATGGAACGTTCCAAAGAGTCTCAACACTCGAAGTTCCCGGAAATCCGCTCGCCTCTTTCGACATCAGCTGGGTCGATCCTGTCCGAGAACTCTATATTCTTGCCGATCGCTCAAATAACTCGCTCGACGTGTTCAGCACGGACGACAACTCATTCCTCTTCCAAGTAAAGGGATTCGTTGGCGTCGTATCCGGAAGCAATGTGTCTGGCCCGAACGGCGTCGTCACCGCCGAAAAACGAACGGCGTGGGCCGGCGATGGCGACAGCACCGTCAAGGTTGTCGACTTGAGGACGCAGAAGGTCGTCGACACCATTTCGACCGGTGGCAAGAAGCGGGCGGACGAACTTTCATTCGATCCGCGCAACCACATGATCCTGGTTGCGAACGATGCCGACGACCCTCCATTTGTTACGGTCATCTCGACAAAGCCGGGGCACGAAATTCTGAAGAAAATCGAATTCCCGGATGCGACCAACGGCATTGAACAGTCCGTCTGGTGGCGTAGGACCGGCCTCTTTTATCAGGCCGTCCCGGAGATCAACGGCAACGTCGGCCATGGCGAGATCGCGGTTATCGATCCGAAGACCTTATCGGTGGTTGACACGCTCCCCGTGGATTGCGAACCGGCGGGTCTGGCTATCGGTCCGGATGCACAAGCTCTCGTTGGATGCAATGATAGCTCGGTGCGCGTGATCAATTTGATGACCGGGAATAATCTTGCGACGATCGATCAAATCGGGCACACCGATGAGGTCTGGTTCAATCCCGGCGATGGTAATTACTACGCCGCGGCCTCGAACTTCCCGAGCGGACCGATCATGGGTGTGATCGATTCGGATACGAATACCTTCGTTCAAGCTCTTCCCACTCACGCCGGCTCTCACTCTGTAGCGGCGGAGCCCGACCAAAATCAGGTCTACGTTCCGTTCCAGCCGACTCCTACAGATCCTCAATGTCAGAAGGGCTGCATTGTGGTGTTCCAGGCGCAAGAGGACCAGAGCGCAAGCGCCGGCGGACAGGACCAGGGCCAAGGCCAAGGCCAAGGCCAAGGACAGGACCAGCAGAACGCCCAGCAGTAGACCTTCTTCAATGGCGGACGCTCACGACACCGGCGACTCGAATCGCCGGTGTCCTTTTATTGGCGATCTGGTTCGGTGCCGGACGTCAGTGCATAGGGCCCGCCGCAATTTTTTCTGATCCCGTAATCGAGATCGGCCTTCGGGTCATGGGCGGCGGCGTTGGGCGAGGGCTCGGCCAGCCCCGCAATACCGGCCAAGGGTGCCGCGACAACGAGCGTTGCCGCGCAGACCGGGATTTTGAACGCGAGGTAGAAGGGCGTCCCGATGGCATCGACCACCTGATTGTGCGATGACGGAGCCGCGCACGCTACAAGTGTTGCCGTCAGAACCATCCATCCGAAACGAGCGACCATCGTGAGATGCCTCTCGCGGCTTTGGTCCCGAATCGTCGGCGGCTCTCTCACAAGGTGTCATGCAACGATTCGATGTCTTTGCTGGGGCGCGCAAAAGGGTTCCGGGGGACGACGCCTGAGGCAAAGTAGCGTACCCAGGTGCTATCCAGGTCGGCGAGGTCATCTCCGCCGGCTTATTAGGGGGCCTCGCGCAGATCCATTGCCGTCTGCAGGCGCGCCACAGCTTCCTTCGGTACGTTGAGCATGCCGGCGATGATGCGCTCCATCTCTTCGCCCGACGCGTAGACGATCTCGGAGCGTGTTTTCTCGGCGTCCGCGAGGAAACCCGGGTCCTTCACGGTCGCGTCGAACGCTGCGCGCAGCGCCTTCACCCGATCGGGCGGAATCCCCGGCGGCATGTAGAACGACCGGCCGATGTCGATCTGTGATGCCAGGACGTTGACCGCCTGCTTGTCGAGCGGGTCGGTAGCGATCTCCCCCACCGTCGGCACGTCGGGCAGCTCTCTCTCCCGCTGCAAGCCCCATTGAAACAACGGTACGAACAACTTTTTAGCGAGATAATCCGGCTTCGAGTCCCTCAGGGTTTCCAAGCTGATGCTGCCGAGGCCCTCGGTCTCGCCGCGCTCCATCGCGAGCATCTGGTCGTTGAGGCTCTTGTACCCTGCAACCACTTTGAGCTTGAGGCCAAACATGTTCTTGGCGACGGTCGGGAACACGGCGGTGTTTGAGGTCGCCTGTCCGCCAGCGATGACCAGCTCCCTCGTATAGAGATCTTTGTAACTGGCGATCCCGGCGGTATGCCACGCACCCGAAACCGTATTGCCGGCGCTGAGGCGACCGAGCCCGATCAGCTTCGCCGCATCGAAGCGCACGCCTCGGCTGCCGAGCGCCTGCTCGAGCGGCAGGTTGATGTGCATCGTGAAAATCAGGGTGCCGTCGCGGGGGCCCTGGTTGTACGCGTAGTTCACCGCGTTGATGCCGCCGGCGCCCGGCATGTTGCGCACCAGGAAGGTCGGCTTGCCTGGAATATACGCTCCCATACGAGCGACCAGCATGCGCGCGAACAGGTCGTACGCCGGTCCGGGCTCCGCATCGACCAGCATCGTGATCTGCTTGCCCTGATAGAATTGCTCAACTGATTCCGCGACCGCCGGCACGCCGCAGACGATTGAGCACGCGGCTACTGCTGGCGCAAGGATGTTCCAGTTCTCCATCGTGATGCCTGCCCCTGCGATTACTTTTGGTTTTCGAGCAGATTACTCCTTCGGCGCTGCGCGCCACCATTGCCGTTTGGGAAAGCCGGCGCGGTGAGAGGTGCCCATCATTCGGCTGCCTGGGTTTATAGCGTTGCCGGATGCCGGCCTGCCACGGCGGATCTGCTCTTTGGCACTGCGCGATACAATTACTAGCGCTCGCGCCCCTGCGACCGTCATCAAGCAGGTCAAGAAAGTACTCGAACCTTAACCCAAGATCGCGCAAGTTCCCGGGTGCCGTCGGGACATCCGAGCCCGGCGAAGATCACGTTTTGGCTTCAAGAGGATGGAGAGAATGTCCAACGAGAGCAGACCGGGTGGCGAGATCGACCTTACGAAGAAATTCCTCGTCGACCCTTACTCCGATTGGGCTGAGGGAGAAGGGATCCCCATTCACCTCGATTTCGGTCACGATCTGCTCGCCCTCGAGACCGCTCGCTGGGATCGCTACGACGCGCGCGGCTGCTTCGCTCATACCCATGGGCGCGGCGACTTCATGGCGAACTACGTCCTCGAAGTTCCCGCCGGCAGCAAGACCCGCCCGGTCAAGCATCTCTACGAGGCGTTCTTCTATACGCTGTCGGGTCGCGGCTCGACCACGGTGTGGACGCCCGACGGCGCCGTACGCACCTTCGAGTGGGGGCCCAAGGCGCTGTTCGCCATTCCGCTGAATTGCGAATACCAGATCTTCAACGGGTCCGGACGGGAGCCCGCGCGGCTGTCGTGCACCAACGATGCGCCGCTCACGCTCAACCTCTATCACGACGAAAACTTCGTCTTCGCTAATCCGTGCACCTTCCCGAAGCGCCTCAGCGACTCGAAGCATTTCGACGGCGAAGGGGAGCTGGTGCCGATCCCGCGAGAGAAGGCCGGCAAGCTCAACGTCTGGGAAACCAACTTCGTCAACGACCTTTCCAATTTTAAGCTCTATTCGTACGAGGCCCGCGGCAAAGGCACCCTGAACGTGTCGTTCGTGCTGGCCGACGGCACCATGCACTCGCACACCTCCGAGATTCCGACGGGCCGTTACAAGAAGGCCCATCGTCACGCCGCCGGCACCCACGTCCATGCTGTGGGCGGGGAGGGCTATTCGCTGCTGTGGTACGAGGGCGACTCGGAGTTTAAAGAGGTACCGTGGCGGCACGGAATCATGTACGTGCCGCCCTTTTGGATGTTCCACCAGCACTTCAATACGAGCGCCGAACCGGCGCGTTATCTCGCCTGCAGTCTCGGCAGCCGGCGCTATCCGTTCATCTCGCTGCGGAAGAAGAGCGCCGAAGGCGGCGGCTCGATCCGCATCCAGGACGGAGGCCGTCAGATCGAGTTCGAGGATCAGGATCCCCGTATCCATCGCCGGTGGCTCGAGGCCATCGCGGAAACCGGCGTCTCATCGCAGATGGGCGACATCTTCGACGAAAAGGGAATCATGGCCTTGCCGAAGGAGTCTCTGACGGGGACCATCCGCACGCCGGGATCCATCGGCCCGGCCGTATAAGGTCCGTTAGATAGAGCCCGCGCTTCCCCAATCAGCGCTTCGCCGCGGACTTCCGCGACGAGGCCGCTGACTGGGTAGCCTGGATGGTGCCGAGATCCTTCATCCGCGTCGCCACGTGGTCGGCGAACATCCTCATCCGCAGCGGCTGACATGACCGGCTTCTGAACGCCAGTCCGTCAGCCGCCGTTACGACGCCAGCTCGGCGTCCCAACGCTGAATGACGCGCTTGCGGGCGAAGCCGCCGTCGAACACGCGCTTGAGGAAGTCCATCATGTCGACCCATCCCGCGTCGGCCTGCGGCTCGAGGTAGCGTTCCGGCATGCGGTCGTTGAGGAAGCCGTGCGGTGCCTCGCCGTAGACCTTGATCTCGAACGACTTGTTGTGCTGCTCGAACAGGTCGCGGAGGCGGCGCACGTTGGCGACGGGGATGTGCTTGTCGAGCTCGCCGAACTGGCCAAGCACCGGGCAGCGGACCCGCGCGACGACGTCGGACAGCGCCTGGGGAAAATACGGTCCGACCTCGAAATCGGCCTTCATGGCGCCGCCGTACCAGACGATTGCCGCGGCAATCCGATCGCTGTCGGCCGCCATGACGACCGGGTGGCGCCCGGTCTGGCACATGCCGAGCACGGCGATCTTCGCCATATCGACCCGGCCGGTGATCCCGAGCGCCTCGATGGCGGCGGTCATGTATTCGACCGTTTCCGGATCGGTGGTGTAATGGCGCTTGGTGCCGTCGGCCAGCGATGGCGGGTAATTGCATTTGAAGAACGCGTTGATGGCGAAGCCGGCTACGCCCCGTTGGGCAAAGCGCTCGGCAACGTCGCGCGGATGCTGCACGAAGCCGTAGCGCTCATGCAGAATCACGACGGCGGGAACCTTGGCGCTTCCGTTCGGCACGGCGAGATAGCCGGGCATTCTGCCCGGGCATTCGAGATCCTTGGTCGTGAAGTCAGGCATGGCGTCGTTCCGATCGGATGAGGCGGTCAGCCGGCGAAGCTGATGTCGGCGAGCGACGTCAGCTTGGCGAGTCGCGAGAAGCCGCCGGGCCCATTAGCGATCTGCCACGCGACGAACTGCTCCTGGTAGAGCGTCTTGGCCGGCATGCCGTCGATCGGCACGAGGACGTTGAAGCCGAGCAGCAGCGCCCCGGCGACGGTGAAGAGCACGCAGCCGTTCGGCGACGTTCCCGTGATGATGATCGTGTCGATGCCGCGGCCACGCAGGTACTGCGCGAGGTCGTTGTCGAAGAATTTGTTGAACGGCGCCTTGTAGATCCGCTCGCCCTCGATCGGCTTAACCGCGTCGGCGAGATCGCTGCCGAGAGCGACGGTGCTCGCCGACGTGGTGGTGTGCACCACCGTCATTCCGCGCTTGCGCGCGTCCTGGAGCAGCGCCTGGAGGCGCGGCAGCGCGGCGGCGGCGCGGGGCCTGAACGACGGCGTGCAGACATCGCGCAGGAAATCGAGCAGGAAGAGGGCGGTCTTCGCCGGATCGACCTTGACCGGTGTGATCGCCGGCGGCGTCTCCGGGGCCCGGATCGATTGCCATTCGTCGATGACGGTCGGGGATTTCACGGTGCTCACTTTGGGATTCCTTATTTTTTGTCGTCTTCGGGGTTGTAGAGGGCAGTCAATCGATCGCGCAGCGCCTGCGGCGTGTTGTAGACGTCGCTCACCACCTTGAGCAGGTCTTCGCCGGATTTCGGCACATCGTCGATGGCGAGTCTCTGCTTCTTGATGTCGTCCACGAATCGCGGATCGGTGAATGTCGCTTTGATGGCGGCGCGCATCAGTTTGACCGCGGCCGGATCGGCATCGGGCGCCATGGTGTAGGGACGGCCCATATCGAGCGGCGCCATGCCGATCTCGAACAGCTTGCGGTCGTCGTCGTTCTTGATCAGGTCGCGTGCCACGGGAACCTGCGGCAGTTCGGGAACCGGCGAGCCGCCGTACTGCAGCAGGATCTTGACCTGGTTCTGCGGGAGCCAGTCGGGCCGCGTCAGTCTCATGTCGCTCCACAGCGCCGCCGGCACGCCTTCGACCTCGCCGCGTTCCATGGCGAGATAGATGGAGCTGATGCCCGAATAGCCGGTCAGCAGCTTGAACTTGGTATGGAAGACGCTGTTGATCAGGCGGCCGAAGAAATAGGCGGACGAGCCGCCGCTACCGACACCGAGAAGGGTCTCGCGGTTCGTGACATCCTCGATTGTGTTGACCGGGACCGCGTGCCACAGGACCAGCAGGGCGACATCGCTCGCCGGCGATCCGAGCCACTGGAATTTGGTCGGGTCGAAATTCGCCTGAGGCACGCCGAGAAGCGGAGCAAAGGCGGCCGCGTTGTTCAGCGCACCGATCACGGTGTTGTCGTTGTGGACGACCTCCTGGAGATAGAGCGGCACCTTGATCGTGGCGCCGGGCATCTGTTGCACGATGGCGGTGACGCCGTTGGCGAGGTGTCCGGGCAGGTAGCGCGCGACCGTGCGGGCGTAGGCGTCGTAGCTGCTCCCGGCAGTGGCGACGAAGATCTTGATGGTCTTGTTGGAATAGACGTTGTCCTGAGCGTGTGCCGCCGATTGGCCGGTTAACGCCAAGGCAATTGCGGTAACGAAGCACAGGAACGCGGATCTCATGGACGTCCTTTCCTTCCCGATGGGAGCGCTTCTTGACCTGAAAATCTTCGCGGTGACCTGACTGGCAGCTACGCTCGTGCAACCTATTTCTTGTCCGAAGAGGCTTGGGTCATCAGCTTCTCCGAAGCGTGAATGACGTCGCTCTCGGTGCCTACCGTCTTGTTCACCAACGCCGTCAGCTGACTCGCATCGATCGGCCGCACATCGACCTGAGTTTGCCGGGCGTCGTTGAGAAAATCCGGGTCCTTCATCGTCAGATCGAAGGCGCGCTTCATCAGGTCGGCGCGCTCGCCAACGGTGTTCGGCGGCAGCAGAAACGGCCGCGCCATGACGGTGTCGGACGAGACGAACTCGAGAACGGCCCGGGATTTAGGATCCTGGGTGAGGTCGGTCACGAGCGGCACGTTCGGCAGGTCCGCTTCCTTCTCGAGGCCGAACTGCGCGAGGATCGAGAACTTGCCTTCCTTCAGCCAGGTGGCGCGCGCTCGCTTCATATCGGACCAGGAGTAGCTGCCGCGCCCTTCGACCTCGCCGCGCTCCATCGCCAGGTCGACGAGTTGCGCGCCGGTGTAACCGAGCACGACCTTGAATTTCGTCCCGAACAGATTGTTGAGAAGATACGGGTAAGTGGCGAGCGTGCCGTTCGAGCCGAGCGCGCCCATGATGACCTCGCGCTTCTTGGCATCCTCCAGCGTCTTGATGCCGGTCGCGGCCCAGACGACGACCAGGTTGTTGGCGCCGCTCAGGCTGCCGATCCAGATGAAGTCGCGCGACTTGTAGTTGACGTTCTGCATGCCGGTCGCTTCGTAGATCGGCACGTCCTTGCTCACCAGCCCGAACGTCAGCCCATCCTTGGGCGCGACGCTGTAGAGAAAGTTGGCGGCCTTGATGCTGGAGGCGCCCGGCATGTTCTGGGTGACGACGGTCGGGTTGCCGGGCAGATGCCGTCCGAGATGCTTGGCGACGATGCGCCCGCCGGCGGTGTATTCGCCGCTCACGTCCGAGCCGATGACGAGGGTCAGGGTCTTCCCCTGATAGAAATCGTCCGCGGCGTTCGCCGACGATACCGGGGAGAGGGCGACGGCCAGAGCGAGGGCTGCGCCCAATCTGGATGCCGAGACGCGAATTCCGACGCACTGCAAACGCATGAGGCTCCCCCGGTCGCCGAACGCCGACACAGAATCTACCGATCAGCCGGTCGCATCAATCGGAAAGCCCGGAGGCGAACGAATTATTGGGTCTGGAGTCATCAAAATGGGCAGTCGGCCGTGTCGCCCATGCCGACAGTGAATGAATCCATGCCTCGCGAAGGATCAACGGGCCTCCGGAGCCGCTGCACAAGCTAGTGCCGACGCGCTGCGGCCATGGGATACTTCCGCCGCAACAGGAGAGAGTCGGTATGTGTGAAGTCTGCGATAGCGGTGAATCGCTTGCCCTGACGGTGGCGCGCGCGGATGCGCTGACGTGGCTGAACGCCGAGGCCGTTCGGAAGCACCCGATTTCGGTCGCGGCGCCGACGGCCAGGACGGAGAAAAGAGCCCAGGGCGCGCAGCCCGCGCTGTCGGTGAGCGACGAGTTGCGGCGGATTCAAGGTGCTCGCCGCACCCTGATCAAGGGCGCGATCGTCCTGACCCTCGATTCGACCATCGGCGACTTTCCGTCCGCCGACATCCTGATCGAACACGGCAAGATCAAGGAAATCCGGCCGTCGATCGAGGCGGGCGACAGCGATCTCGCCGTGATCGACGGCAAGAACTGCATCGTCGTCCCGGGCTTCGTCGATACCCACAGCCACTCCTATCAGGGCCTGCTGCGCGGCCTTCTCCCGAACGGCGTTCATGCCGATTACGACCGCGACGTGCAGAACCTGCTGACGATGCACTACAGCCCGGACGACGCCTACGCGGGTGTCCTGATCACGGCGCTCGGATTGCTCGAATCGGGAACGACGACGCTGGTCGACATTTCCCAGGTCGCCCATTCGCCCGAGCACAGCGACGCCAACATCAAGGCGCTGCAGGATGCGGGCGGGCGCGCTGTCTTCGCTTTTTCGCGCGGCATCGGTCCCAAGGCGCAATACCCGCAGGACCTGAAGCGCATGCTGCCGGCCTACTTCAATTCGCCGGACGGCCTGTTGACGCCGGCGCTTGCGGTCAGCCGCGATCCCAAGACCTACGCCATCGCCCGCGAGTTCGGCGTTCGTGCCGTCCTGCACATCCGGGTCGAGTCGGACTCGCTGGTGGCGCTGCACAAGGCCGGAGTGATCCGCGACGGCGACGAGTTCATCCACTGCGCGCACCTGAACCAGGATGCCTGGAACGTCATCCGCGATTCCGGCGGACGCACGTCTCATTCCGTCCCGCTCGAGATGGCGATGGGCCACGGCACGCCGGCAATCCAGGAGGCGCTGAACAACGGCGTCCGGCCGAGCCTCAGCGGTGACCACGCGACCACGGTGGCCATGGACATGTTCGGCATGATGCGAGCCGCATTCAACATGCAGCGCGTCACCGTTCACCGGCGACGCCGCGATGGGGAAGAAGGTGTTCCACCTCTGGTGACACCGCGTCAGGTGCTGGAATTTGCGACGGTGAACGGGGCCCGGGTCGCGAATCTCGATCACCGCATCGGAACGCTCACGCCCGGCAAGGACGCCGACCTTCTCATGCTCAAGGCCGATCGGCTCGACGTCTGGCCGATCAACAATGCGTACGCGACGGTCGTCAACCAGATGAGCGCCGCCCATGTCGAGGCGGTCTTCGTCGCCGGCAAGGCGAGAAAATGGAGAGGGGTGCTCACCGGCGTCGATCAGGCCCACGTGCTCGATCTCGCGGCTCGCGGGCGGGACGCCGTGCTTGCCCGCGCGGGCTATTCGGCGACGCTGCTGGCCTAGGTGCCACGCTCATTCCAACGATGCATCATTCCATGCTTTCCGTCCGCAAAGGTTTTTCTTTTCCAGTGAGTTAGGTCGGCCTAACCTTTTCGCGTCGGTGGCGTTCAGGATCGCCTAGTCGAAGGGCGCCACCCATCCAGCCAACGGCGCCTTTCATGCTCAGCAAAGAACAGAATGAACGTCTCACGCGCATTGGAGCGGGCACGCCGTGCGGCGAGCTCATGCGCCGCTATTGGCATCCGATTGCGGCCAGCAGTCAGTTGCCGACCCGCGGGACGAGGCCTGTCCGGGTCCTCGGGGAGAATCTCGTCCTCTATCGCGACAAGACGGGAAGCCTCGGTCTGGTCGAGCCGCATTGCCCGCATCGCGGTGCCGGTCTGCTGTTCGGAATTCCGGAAGAGGCCGGATTGCGCTGCGCCTATCACGGCTGGCTGTTCAATGCGGAAGGCCAGTGCCTCGAGCAGCCCTACGAGGAATTCTGCAATCCGGGCAACCAGTACCACGCGAAGGTGAAGATCAAGGCCTACCCGGTCGAGGAACTGGGCGGTCTGATTTTCGCCTATCTCGGACCGGAGCCGCGCCCGCTTCTGCCACAATGGGAGCCGTTCGTCGTCGACAACGTGTTCCGCGAGGTCGGCATGGCGGTGATCCCGTGCAACTGGTTGCAGACGGTCGAAAACGCCGGCGACAGCTCTCACGTCGTCACCGCGCACTTTCACTACTCGAGCTACGTTTTCGAGAAGCTCGGGCGGCAGGATCTGGTGCGCCATCAGAACACGTCCGGTGCGCAGGGCTTCCCAAAGAGCGAAGCCCGACCGATCGGAAAGTACGGTGTGGGGGCGGTGATCTTTCCGTACACGGATGCCCAGAGCGACATCACCTATCAGATGCGCGTGCCGGTCGACGACACCCACACGCTTCACATCTGGTACACGACCTACGATGCAGCCGCGCAAAAGGAGCTCGGGGTCGACCTGCCGATACAGAAGTCCAATTACGATGTTCCGTTCTTCGAGGTGCCTGTCCCCAAGCTGGTGAACGGCGTCGATCCGGAATGGGCCTTGCTGGACAGCAACAGCGGCCAGGACATCGTTATCTGGTATTCGCAAGGCGCCATCTTCGACCGTTCGCACGAGATGCTCGGGGCCGGCGACAAGAACATCGTCCAGCTTCGCAAGCTGCTCGAGGAGCAGATCAAGGTCGTCGAGAACGGCGGAGATCCGATCAATACGTTCCGGGATCCGCAGATCAACAAAAGCCTGCGGCCGGACTTTCGCCTTCATATGCGGCCGCGGCTGTCGCCCGATGGGCGGCCTGACCTGACCAACGCGGCGCGCAAGTATTCCCCGGTCTACCGAAAGGCGACCGCCGCGCGCCTCGGGCCCGATGCGCTGAAAGATCCGGCGCACTGACCTTCCGCCGCCCCAAACGGCGGCATCCGACTTCAATCGTTAGTATCCACGATTCGTATCCACGAGGAGTTCACATGACCATCAACGTCGGCTTCGTAGGGGCAGGCATCATCGGGAAGCCGATGGCCATGAACGTCCTTCGGGATTTCCCGCTGACGGTCTACGACATCAACCCGAGGACCCTCGAGGAATTCGCCAAGGCCGGAGCCGGCATCGCCAAGTCGGCGAAGGAAGTCGGCGAAAGGTGCGACATCATCGGGCTCGGCCTGAAGGACGATGATCAGGTCCGAAGCGTCATACTCGGGCCCGACGGCATTCTCGCCGGCGCGAAGCCCGGGACCATTATCGTCATCCACAGCACCATCGAGCCTGAGACGGCGGTCTCGCTGAACGAGATCGTTTCCAAGAAGGGCGTCAGCATCGTCGATGCGCCGATCAGCGGCGGGCGAGAGGGCGCCGCCGCCCGAACGTTGCTCTACATGGTGGGCGGCACCAAGACCGACTTCGAGCGCTGCCAACCGGTGTTCGCGACTTCGGGCACGACGATCATTCACATGGGGCCGGTCGGCTCGGGGGCGAAGACCCGGATCGTCCACCACGTCATGCTCGCGCTGAACCGTTTCTCCGCCGACGAAGGCATGAAGCTCGCCAAGGCGATCGGCCTCGACGTCTCGCTCGTCAGTAAGGCGGTTCATGGCGGTGAAGCGCAAAGCCATGTCATCGACCGGTATCTGGAAAAGTACCGGGATATGCCCACGGGCGGTCAGTATCGCGTGGCCAGCATTGCCATGCGGCTCGGCTACGATCTCGGCCTGCCGATGCTCGGGCCGGCGATCTACCAGCAGCTTTATCTGCCGAGCAACGACACAACCAACAGAGCGAAGGCGAGGGAGATCGAGCTCGCGAAAGCCAGAGAGGCCGAGAAGACCGCCTGACGCCGCCCGTCCCCGAATAAATTTCAACGAGAGCACACCATGAATTTCACGATGTGGCGCGGTGTCGTCGGCATCGTCCACCCGACCCGCAGGCCCGGAGCCGTCGAGTCCCTGATCCGCATCCTGCCCGACGGCATCGGCGTGTCGAACCTGCATCTCAATGTGCGCGAGGGCAGCAAGAAGGAGTTTCAGTCGGCGATCGACGCCTACGAGAAGAACGTCGCGGAATTCGCCGAGGATGGCGTCGATCTCATCCACCCGATGGGAGCGCCGCCGTTCATGCTCCTCGGCTTCAAGGGCGAGGCGCGGGTGATCGCGGGGTGGGAAAAGAAGTACAAGGTCCCGATGTTCACCTCAGGGCAAAACCATGTGCGCGCTATGAAGGCGCTCGGCATCCGCAAGTTCATCGGCGCCAGCTATTCGGCGGTCCAGAACAAGATCGTCGTCGACTACATGACCGAGGCGGGATTCGAGGTCGCGTCGATGGAACCCATCGACGTGCCGTTCGATCAGGCGAGCCACATCTCGCCGGAGATGCTCTACACCCACATCAAGAAGCTCCATCGGCGAAGCCCGAAAGCCGACGGCATCTACATCCAAGGCAGCGCCTGGCGGGTGGAGCGTGTGGTCGAGCTGCTGGAGCAGGATCTCGGCCTGCCCGTGGTCCATGCCAACATCGCGCGGGCGTGGGAAGTGCAAAAGCGGCTTTGCGTGAACCAGCCCCTGAAGGGGTTCGGTCGTCTGTATGCGGAACTGCCGCCGCTTCCCTGAGGGCGCCGGCGCAGAACATAAAAGTTCAGGATCATCGATACAGGGGGCCTCACGTGTTTCACGCAGACCACTCGCTCGCCGAGGCGGCCGGATATGCCCTGGTGGGCAGCGTCTTCATCAGTCAGGCGCTTGGCACGCTGCCTGCGAAGCGCTTTGAGAACCACGCCAAGAAACTACGCGAAAAGGGATTCCCCCTCGCGAACCTCGTCCTGGCCTGCGCCCTGGCAATGATGCTGTCCGGCGGCACGATGGTGATCGTCGACGTCTATCCCAGGATCGGCGCCGGTATGCTGATCGTCTTCTCCGTCATCGCCACGCTGCTCTACCAGAACTTCTGGTCGATCGAGGATCCGGTGCGGCGACGCGAGAAGAGGGGCACGTTCTTCAACAACCTCGCCATCCTTGGCGGGCTTCTGATCATCGTGGCGTAAACCGGCCGATCACGGCTCCTGGGAGGCGAGCCCCTTAATCACCTTCTTCATCGCGTTATGCTCGCTGTCGAGGTGCTGCAGGAACTCGTCGACGATCAGCGGAACCGGCTGGATGGAGGGCGAGAGGAGTTTGACCTCGAACTTGATCTCGGGCTGGAACGGACGCAGGACGACGTTCTCGCGCGGAACGCACGAAACTGCGGTGTACGGATCCAGCACGCTGATCCCGGCGCCTTCCGATACCAGAGCGGCGGCGGTGGCGACATGGGACGCCTCGACCACGATGTTGCGCGTGACCCCGGCATCGACGAAGGCGCGATCGATCAAATAGCGGAACGGATTGTCGCGTCCGATCGAGATGAAGTCCTCGCCCTCGAAGTCCTCGGGTTGGAGCACTTTCTTGCGCCTGAGGTGGTGGTTTGCCGGAAGGACGCAAAGCGCGCCGAACGGACTTTGGAAGAGCTTTGCCTGGATGGAGGGCAGGTCGACCGATTCGGAGACCAGTCCGAAATCCGCCCGCATTCCGCTGACGTGTTCGATCACGTACTTCGCCGTGCGGACGTAGAGGGTGACTTTGGTATCGGGATGGGTCTTGCGGAAGCTGGCGACGGCCTTTGGAATGAAGCCGGTGCCGATCGAGGGAATGCAGGCGATCCGGATCGATCCCGAATGAGCCCGGGCCAATTCCGTCGCGCTGCGATTGACTTCTTCCAGGGCATCCAGTGCCTGTTCGACGTTCCTCAGCAGCGTGTGCGCTTCACGCGTGGGGACAAGGCGACGTTTGCGGCGTTCGAACAGGCGGAGCTGGGTCGAGTGCTCGAGCTGAGCGATCAGCTTGCTGATGGTGGGTTGGCTCAATCGCAGGAGTTCGGCCGCGGCCGTGACCGAGCCGGCAAACATCAGCGTTTTAAAGGCCTCCATCTGCCGCAAGTTCATCGGTCGGACCGTCGGGTTTGAAGCTGCCGGACTTTATGCCGAGGTGGCATAGATTGATCTGAGTACGGCATAATTTCGTCAACAAGCCTATCGTGCTAAGCAAAGGTTGTAGAAGAAAAAATCGCAATCCACGGAGCGGACGGACCGTGTTCCGTCACTCCTGGCGAATTCCGTTTCGCGCTCTCGTCAGCCGGGCGTCATTAAGCGCGTAGTCCAGTCAGTATGCGTGAAGCCCTCCAACAGCGGGATGGAGAACGACGATGCTGCTCAGACTTGCGCTGGCCGGGATGATCGCTGTCGGTGGATCCGCGGCCGCGCACAAGGCGGCAGCTGACGAGGCGATTTCGTTCGCCGACAAGCAGATCACCATGATCGTAGGGTTCGCCCCCGGAGGCGGGACAGACGTCGTCGGACGATACATCGCCTCGTACTTCTCCAAGCATCTGCCCGGCCATCCGTCGGTCGTCGTGCGGAACGTTCCCGGCGCCGACGGAATGACGGCGATGAACTTCGTCGTTCAGCAGACCGCACCGGACGGATTGACCGTCGTTATGGGATCGAGCTCGCAGGTCGATCCCATGAACTACCGGAAGGGGAATGCCAAATACGACCCGACCGCCTTTCCGATCATCGGCGGTGTCGGCAGAGGCGGATCGTTTCTGATCATCAACAAGGACGCCGAGCCGAGGCTTTACGACAAGTCGGCCAATCCGGTCGTCATGGGCTCGGTGCAGGCCGTGCCGCGCAATGCGATGCAGATGACGATGTGGGGCATCGGCTATCTCGGCTGGAATGCGAAGTGGGTCGTCGGCTATCCCGGCACGAGTCAGGTGGTCGCCGCTCTCGAGCGGGGCGAGGTCGACATGACCGCGACCAGCAACATCTTCCAGATCCAGAAGCTCATCGGAGAAGGAAAAGTCAAGGTCCTGGCTCAGTCGGGGGCACTGGAGGGCGGGAAGTACATGCCGCGACCCGAGTTCAGCGATGTGCCGGTGCTTCCCAATCAGCTTGCCGGCAAGATCGACGATCCACAGGCCTCCCAGGCATTCGCCTACTGGGCCAGCATCATGGCGACGGAGAAGTGGCTGGGGCTGACGCCGAAAACGAACAAAGACATGGTGCAGATCTATCGGAAGGTCTTCGAGGCGGCGGCGCAGGATCCCGAGTTTCTCGAGCAGGGAAAGAAGATCAGCGAGGATTTCACGCCGATGGCCGGGACGGACGTCGAGCTGCTGATCAAGACGCTTGCCGATACCACGCCCGAGGCTTTGGACTACACGACCAAGATCATGGAAAAGCAGGGCCTGCGTATTCAGTGATTCGCGCGTGATCCGGAGTCGATAACACACAGAGAGGACCAGAGCGTGTTCCGTCTTGTCGTCGCCGATCTGGGATCACCTTCGTATTTCGTCGCGACCGCGGCGGTCGTCCTCGGCTTCTTTGCGGACGAGGGCATCGACATGGAGCCGGTGGTTGGCAGCGAGGATGCCGAGCAGAACACCAAGGCTCTCAACGACGGGACCGCGCAATTCTTCGCCGGTCCCGCCTATGGTCCGCTCAAGACGTTTCCCGGGTTTGGAGGCGTGAGGCTGCTCTCAGCCCTTGCCCAGTACTCCTACTGGTTCATGGGGATTCGCAAGGACATCGACATTCCACGAGGGGACCTGAATGCACTCCGAGGCCTGCGCATTTCCTCGTCGCAGAGCTCGCCGGGGCAGGGGCTGCGGCACATGCTGGCCGAGGCGGGCATCGACCTCGAACGCAACAACGTCCGGATCGTCAAAAGCCCGTCGACTGGGAAGCATAACAAGTTCCGGGGAAGCGACGGCCTGGTCGCTCTGGAAAGCGGGATTTCCGATGCGTTCTGGGGCAACGGCATGAGGCTCGAGATCGCAGTTCGCGCCGGAGTGGCGAAGCTGCACATCGACCTTCGCCGCGGCGACGGGCCGCCGGGCGCGCGCTTCTACAATTTCCCGGCGCTCTCGGCGTCGGAAGCCTTCGTCAGAGCAAATCCAGAAGCCGCTGCCGGCGCGGTGCGCGCGATCGCGAAGGCGCAGAAAGCGCTGGGAGCGGAGCCGTCACTCGCCACTCGAGTCGGGAGGGAAATATTCCCGGAGGAGGAGGCGGACATCATTGCCACACTGGTCGAGCGAGACTCGCCGTTTTACCAGGGCAACATTTCGCCTGAGGCCGTTGCCGGCCTGAACAGGTTCTGTGTGGCAAGAGGCCTGATGGAAAAGCCGGTGCCATACGACCAGCTCGTCGCCACGCAATTCAGCATGCACTGGAACAGTTGAGTAAGTACACGAACCGTAATGCATGCCCTGTAGTGGGATACATGCGGTTCAGGCTCTTACTGTAGATTTCGTCATCTCAAGTTGCACAGGAGGCAAAACGTGCCCACGCAGCGCATTGGCACCGGCATCGATCTCTATTACGAAACCCATGGCGTGGGTGAGCCGCTCGTTCTGATTCCCGGAACAGGGTTCGCCGGGAACGTGTGGGATCCCTATCAGGTCCCGGGTCTCTCTAAGAATGTTCACGTCATTACCTTCGACCAGCGGGGCTGCGGCCGCTCATCGGCGCCGGACGGCGTTTACACCATCGAACAGATGGCATGCGATGTCGCGGCTCTGCTCGATCATCTTGAACTTCCATCGGCTCACATTCTCGGACATTCGATGGGCGGCAGGATCGGGCTCGCGTTCGCTCTCGCCTATCCCGGCCGTACCCGCAGCCTGATTCTTGCCGCCAGCGGCTCTGGGCCGGCCGCACGCCCGGGCGAGGAGTGCATTCCCGGGCTGCCATACCGGATGATCAAGGAACTGATTGAGTTCGGGTTCGAGAAGTTCGTGCGGACCGAATTCTTCGACACAACGACTTACTTCACCTCTGACTATCTCAAGCGTGAACCGAAGAAGGTGCAGGCGTTTTACGACCTTGCGTGGAAGCATCACGCCAAGCTGCATCCATTCCTGCGTCTCATCATCGCCCGTCACACCTGGGAAGGCACGCATCGCCTCGGCGACGTTGCGGTCCCGACACTTGTCGCATTCGGCGATAACGACGACGTTGGCAGCAATCACGTCAAACAGGCCGTCGCTCTCAGCGAGCGCATCCCAGGCGCAGAACGGCTCGTCATCAAGGGCCAGTCGCATGGCTTCTTCTGGCAGGCACCCAACGAGACGAATGCATGGATACTCGACTGGATTAAAAGACACGGTAGTGGAAGCAACGTGGGCGTCCACTGATCGGTGAAGGCTTAGAAAGGGAATTTTTCAATGACGCGCAGACAAATTTTCTCAATCCACGTGCCTCGGATCTTAGCGGCGGCGGCGCTCGGTTTCTGCGCTTTCCCCGCCGTCGCCCAGCAGGATTTTTATGCGGGCAAGCAGGTGACGATGATCGTCTCGTCGGCGCCCGGCGGCGGCTATGACGCGATTTCACGCACGGTCGCCCGTCACCTGCCGAGTCACATTCCCGGACGGCCGGTGATCGTCGTTCAGAACATGGGTGGCGTCGGTGGCATCATCGCCGCAAACCACATTTACAACATCGCCCACAAGGACGGCCTGACCATCGCCCAGTTCCAGAACACGGTGCCCTTTGAGCCGATGTTCGGCAACAAGCAGGCACTCTACGATCCGCCGAAGTTCAACCTGCTCGGCACGCCGTCCAAGGAGACGGCCATGCTGATCGTCTGGCACACGTCGGCGATCAAGTCATTCGACGACGCCAAGGCGCGCGAAGTTATTCTTTCCGCCACCGGCGCCTCGTCGACGCCGGCGTTCTACACGCGGCTGCTGGTCGACATCTTTGGGCTTAAGGTGAAGCTGATCTCGGGCTATCCGGGGCAGAATGAGCAGTTCCTCGCGATGGAGCGGGGGGAAAACGAAGGCAGCGCCTCGACGTTCTGGTCTAGCCTAAAGACCATCCGTCCGCAGTGGATTGCCGAACACAAGGTGCGGATTCTCCTTCAGTACGGCCTCGAGCCGAATGCGGAGCTGAAAGATGTACCCTTTGCCCTGGACCTCCTCAAAGACAGGCCGGACGATTACAAGCTGATGGAGATCGCGTCGGCGCCGCTGTCCCTTGGCCGGCCCTTCGCCGCACCGCCGGACATACCTCAGGACCGGCTGGCGATCTTGCGCAAGGGATTTACCGACACGTTTGTCGACCCCGATTTCGTCGCCGACTGTGCCAAGCAGGGACTGGAATGCGACGATCCGGCGAGCGGCGAGCAGCTGCAAAAGATTGTCAGCGACTCGTACGGGGCACCACGGGCGATCATCGAGAGATTGCAGCGAATTTACGCGTCGCGGCTCTGATCCAGACAATAAAAGGTAGAGTTTTCGCGCATGTGCCGTCTCGTTGGGTGCGGGGGCTGGCTCCCCGATACCTATGCGACGAGGCGCTCTGCTTGCCGGCATATATCCATGCAGGCTGCAGGCTCTTGCTGGCCGATCCGAGGGTGGCTAGCGGCCATGCTCCCCAGGGACTGGCGTAGCCACCCCAGTGAAGTCGACATCAACTTCGGCCTCTGCGACCAAGCCGAAGTCATTTCGACCAGGGCGTGCGATGGGCTCTTCAGTGGATTTGTCACGTTATGAGCTAGCTGGTGGATGCCAGCACCTCGGCGAGGACCTCGCAGATTTGACCGATCTGCTCCTTTTCGACGATCAATGGCGGCGATAACGCGATGACATCTCCGGTCACGCGAATCAACACGCCTTTGTCGAAGCACCGCTGAAAGACGTCGAAGGCGCGAGCGCCCGGTTTCCCCTGACGCGGCTCTATCTCGATCGCGCCCATGAGTCCGAGATTGCGGATATCGATCACATGTCGCCGGCCGCGCAGCGAATGAAGCGCATCCGCCCAATAGTCCGCCATACCCGCCGCTCGCGCGAAGAGCTGCTCGTCTTGATAGATGTTCACCGCGGCGATTGCCGCCGCTGCCGCAACCGGATGCCCCGAGTAGGTATAGCCGTGCGCCAACTCGATCGCGGATTCGTCGCCGCGCATGAAGGCGTCGTAAATCTCGCCGGTGACGGCAACCGCACCCATCGGGATTGCCCCATTGGTTAACCCCTTGGCCATCGTGATGAGATCCGGCTTCACATCGAAAAACGTCGACGCCGACATGGCTCCGAGGCGGCCGAAGGCCGTGATGACCTCGTCGAAAATCAACAGGATCCCATGTTTGCTGCAGATCTCGCGGAGTCTGCGGAGATAACCCTTTGGCGGGACCAGTACGCCCGTCGATCCAGCGACGGGCTCGACGATCACCGCAGCTATGGTCGACGCGTCATGCAACGCGACAAGACGCTCAAGCTCATCCGCGAGGTGGACTCCCGACTCGGGCTCGCCGCGGCTGTAGGCATTGGCGGCAAGATTGTGAGTATGGGGGAGGTGATCTACGTCCCCGAGCATCGGTCCGAACGCTTTGCGGTTGCCCGAGATCCCCCCGACAGACGTTCCCCCGAAGCCCACGCCATGGTACCCGCGCTCACGCCCAATCAACCGGGTGCGTCCAGCCTCTCCCCGGGCGCGGTGATAGGCGATAGCAATCTTCAAAGCGGTGTCTACAGACTCGGAGCCGGAGTTCGTAAAGAAAATCTGCTCGAAGCCCGGCAGCAGTGCCGTCAGCCGGTCCGCCAATTGAAACGCGAGCGGATGGCTGATCTGAAAACTTGGCGCATAGTCGAGTCTGCGCAACATCTGGTGCACAGCCTCGGTGATCTGCGGCCGGCCGTGCCCGGCATTCACGCACCATAGACCCGCGGTGCCGTCGAGAATGGAGCGGCCCCCTTCGCTTCGGTAGTACATGCCTTCGGCTTCGACGAGTAGGAGGGGATTCGCCTTGAAGCGTCGGTTTGCCGTGAACGGCATCCAATACGAGTTGAGCGAATTTCGCGTCGCGGCGATATCTGCTGGCATGGAACACATTCCTAGTCTGTCCTGAGAACGCATTGTCGGGCCGATTGGCAAGCGTCGCGCTCACACTCAGGCGGCTCGAAGGCGAGCGCCTTCTGGCGAAGCGGATCGCATGCAAACGAACCCACGACGGCCATGGGGCCGCATTGCTCGGCTCTCGGGAAGTACGTTTTTTGCAACCTGTGGTGCATTCTACGCCTAGGATAAGCCCGTTCGATCGGGACCCTGGCCCGCCACCGGGCCGGATTCTTAAGCCGCAGTCAGGCCCGCCCAAGCTCCTCGGCAAGGCACCGGTCTCGGCGCCTCCTGGCCGAGGGAACCTCCGCCCGGTTGGACGTGCCACCTTCGATCGGCGTCGTGGCTGAAGCGAAGGCAAAAGAAGGGTTGCCCGGGCGTTTCAACTCAGGATTGGAGGTATGGCCCGTCCTTCTGCCATACTCTGCCGATGAAGTTGCCGCCCTTGTTATCGCTGCGCGCGTTCGAATCTGTCGCTCGACATAGCAATGTGCGGCGCGCGGCGGAGGAGCTGCGTGTCGATCATAGCGTCGTTAGCCGCCACTTGAGAACGCTTCAGGAATCTCTTGGGCTAAAACTCGTAACCGCAACGCGGCGGGGGGTGACTCTCACGCCGGTCGGCGAGAAGTATGCCGCGGCGATCGGGCCGGCATTGGCCGAGATCAGCGCCGCCACACATCTCGCCATGCAGCAGGCCAAGCCATCGAGCATATCGATCTGGAGCATCCCGGGATTTGCTCTGAGATGGATGACGCCGCGACTCTCGAAGTTCTACGAACGTTATCCAACTCTGGAAGTCGCGCTGCGCCCGACCGATCAGTGGGCCGACTTCGCGAATGGCGAAGTCGATGCGGAGATCGCCTTCGGCGAACTCCCCAAGCGCACGTCGACCCGCAGCATCAGCCTCGCTCATCCGCGGGTGTTTCCGGTCGCCAGCCCAGCTTGGATCGCCGCCAATCGCGAGATCCGATCGGCTGATGATCTCTTCAAGGTGCCCCTGATTCACGAAGAGAATCATGACCAATGGCGCGCCTGGTTCATCGCTTGCGGCGTTGTTCCTCCCGAGCGCCTTGCAGGCGCCCGTCTTTGGCATGCCAACCTCGCACTCGAAGCTGCCCGCCTCGGTCAAGGTATCGCGTTGGCAAACGATTTTCTGATCGAAGACGATATGGCGAGAGGAGAGTTGGTCGAGGTTATCCCGTCCAACGTCCGACTGTTCCACTACAGATTTACCGCCAGAAGCGACAGATGGAGCGAGGAATATCTCAGCCATTTTCGAAATTGGCTGGTCGCAATGATACGAGCCCGACCATCAATGGGAGTCGCGTCGGAACACGTTCCAACGCGGCCGGCCGCTGGACATCTGCGAGCTCTCGGCCGTCGCGATGCTGCTGCGGCATTGATTCCGGGGCCGTCCAGACCCCGTTAACATTCCCAGTCTCGGCGGGTTACTGGTGCGCTTCATGCACCATACGACGCAAAAGATGAACTTCATCCTCGATCGAGGTTAGCCTAGGTTTTTCAGTAGGTTGCGAGGAGCGCACAAGGGCAAAGCTGGCGGTGATTTAATGATCCAGATCAACGGCCTTCCAAAGAACCCCGAGATTCAAGCCGAATCGGTCCCTACGGCCCCCGGTTCCACCATCGCCTGATCGACTGCAATACTCGGCTCGCGCATCCGTTCGGAAAGGCAGGCCATGACCGCTCGTACGCTGCCAAAGAGATTCGAGCCTCCGGCGCACTTGTCCCGAGACGAGGTGGTGGCGCGCTCAAACGCAGTCCTCGCGATGCCCGATCGTCCTATATCGGAAACCGAGGACATCTTCCGAATCCAGGCACTCGACCTCGAGTGGGATCTCGGAGTGATGATCTACCAGCCGGTCGATCCTCACACGATCGCGCGCGGCGCCGACGGCAAGAAAGTCGGCATTTTCGTGCTGCACGGCGGATCGGGCGACTACAAGTCGATGGCCGATATCTGCCGCACGTTTGCAAAGAAGTTTTCGTGCAAAGTGATGGCGATGACGTTTCCCGGTCGCCTCTATCTCGACGATCCGAGTCGCGACTGGCCCGCCGATACCATCAATGCGGATGGAACGATCCGCACACCCATTTGGAAGCGCGGGGAGCACATAACGCCCGATCAATACGTGGTTCATCGCGACACGTCGATGCGCCTGCGCTATGGAACACGAACCGTCGCGCACGCGAAGCCAGGCACATTCTTCTGGGATCGCATGGCCGGTTGGCCTGTCGCGTTTGAACTCGGAATGAAAGAGGCGATGCGGCGGCACTTTCCCGAAGATGAGTTTTCCATTTACGTCACGGGCCATTCGACCGGTGGCCCGATGGTTTTCATGATTTGCCAACGCGTGGCAAATATCGCGGGCGTGATCGCCGTCGAGAATTCTCCTTTTGGATTTATTCAGGAAGAGCAGCACGCATGGTCCGGGGCTCTCGGCAAAATTGCCGGCTACGAACGAGTGACCAAGCAGCGCGCCCCGCGCGTCGATCCTTTCAATGAGCTCTACATCCGCACGTGGCGTGACCGCGCGCGATATGCCGGACCCGAGGCGCTGGGGCAAGAAGGACCGAAGGCCCTGATGCGTTTGCCCTCTCTCATGGAGGAGATCTTCGTATGGTGGGACAAGACAAAGGCGCGACCGAATTTCAAAGCCGAATACATCATCACGCATAACATCCAGCCGTCTCTGGAGGCCGCGGCGAATGCGGTCGCCGATCGGCTCGGCCTCGATACATCACAACGCAAGTCTCTCGTGGCGCACTACAAAGGCTTTCCCTATCCCCAGATCGGGGAGGGGGCAAAGCCCGTTCCTCCTGTGCTCTACGTGATAACCAAAGACAGCCGCGACCACAGTCCGGAGGTCTACCAGGAAGTCGTGTTGCCGATGTTCGCTCGAATGACGCCACAACCGAAAGTTCGCCTGACGCAGTTCGGTGCGGGCGTTCATACCTACCACAAGCCCGAGGAGGGATTGCCGTATGGCATCGTCCCCCCGGTGGCGGAGTTCTATTTCAACGCCATCACCGGCGGGTACTTCCTCGTCTGATCTTCCGATAGAGAACCGCGAGTGGCGCAACGATGACCAACAAGCCCGCAATTGCCCCCGCCACTTGGCAGCCGATGACGACGCTTTCGCGCGAAGCGATCATCGCATCCTCCAACGCCGTGCTGGCGATGGTCAGCCAACCGGTTCGCGAGACTGAGGACGTTTTCCGTATTCGAGCGCTGGAGCTCGACTGGGACATCGGCGTGCGCGTGTATGCCCCGCAACCCGTGGAACGGATCACACGCGCCGCCGGTGGAAAGATGGGCGGCATTTTTCTGCTGCACGGGGGCGCCGGCGATTACAAGTCTATGGAGCGCTTTGCCCGTCTGTTCGCGGAGAAGTTCGGGTTCAAGGTCGTGACGATGACATTCCCCGGGCGCTTCTATCTGGATGAGTCGCATCGAGACTGGCCCGGGGACACCATTAATAAAGACGGCTCGGTTCGGACGCCGATCTGGCTTGCCGGCGAGCATATCACCCGCGATCAGTACGACGTCGTTCGGGACACCTCTAAGCGCGCAAAGTATGGCACCCGCACGTCGGCGCGCGCCAAGCCGGGGTCCCTGTTCTACGCACGCATGTCGTCCTGGCCCGTCGCCTTCGAAGAAGGGATGAAGGAGGCATGCCGGCGACATTTCCCCAGCGACGAATTCTCAATCTATGTCCATGGGCACTCGACGGGTGGACCCTACGTTTCGCTTCTGTCCCAGCGCGTTCCTAACATCGCAGGCGTCCTGGCGATCGAGAACTCGACGTTCGGGTATATCAATGAGCGCAAGCATCAGTGGGGCGGCCACTCAGGAAAGATCGAAGGCTACGAACGCACCGCCGCATCAAACGAGTCGTGGACGGACCCGTTCAACGATCTCTACATCCGTACGTGGCGCGATCTAGCGCGGTATCGCGGACCGGAAGCTCTTGGGCAAGAAGGGCCAAATGTGTTGATGCGTCTGCCTTCCTTGATGGAGGAGATTCTTGACGCATGGGAGATCGCGAGGAAGCGTCCGCAATTCAAGGCGGAATACATGATCACCCACAACATTGTGGGTGCTCTCGGGGCGGCCGCGAAAGCCGCCGCCCAACGGCTGAATTTGGGGTCCGAAGCGACCGAACGCTTGGTGGAGCACTATATCGGCTACACGCGTGAACTGCGCGGGGAGGTCAAGCGTGTTCCTCCGTTCTTGTTCGTGATCTCGAAGGACAGTCGGGACCATTCGCCGGAAGTTTATCGTGAGGTGATCCTCCCGATGTTCGCAGCGATGAAACCCGCGCCGCGAACGGCGGTCACGCGCTTCATGGCGGGCGTTCACACCTACACCAAGCCGGAGACGGACCTCCCAATCGGCATCGCGCCCGCCGCGGCGCAGTATTTCCACGACGCCATTACCGGAGGCTTCTTCCTCGAGGATAGTGGCGAAACCAACGTCCCATGATGAGTCGCGCCGATAGGGATTTGCTCGGATGCGGGTAGAAGTCGACTGGGTGGAAGGGGGAGTGCATGCATAAGGGCGTGCAGTGGCCGGTGTCGACGCTGAAATGGCCGGATGGCAAGCTGATGTGCTGCACGTTCCGTGTAGCGTATGAGGCCTTTCGTAAGAGCGGTCGATTCAAACGCACCAAAAACCTCGACGTGAACGTCGCCTCGATCAGCCACGCCAACTACGGCGGCACGGTTGGAATCTGGCGTCTCATGGACATCTTCGATCGGAATGGCATCCGCGCCACGATCGGCGCAAACGGTCTCGCGGTGGAGAAATGGCCGGACACGATCGTCGCTGCCCACAAGGCAGGACATGAGATCGCCAGTCATGGAATGACCAACGACCATCAGCTCACGGACCTCACACCGGACGAGCAACGAGACGAAATCAGTGAATGCACGAAAGTAATCACAGAGTGCGTCGGCAAAAGGCCCGTTGGCTGGGCGGGAGCCGGCAACATGCATACGGTCGAAACGCTGGGGATTCTCGCCGACGAGGGTTATAGCTGGTTCGGCGATGCCTTCGACGACGATGTGCCTTATGTCTCCGAGGTGAACGGCAAGCGGATCGCCGTCATCCCCAAGCTCAATTACGCCAACGATTGGCGCGCGTGGTCGGGCGGGCTCGGCAATGCCACCACGTTTTTCGAGGGCTTCAAGACCTCATTCGATTTTATGTACCAGGAAGCGCTGCGCGGCCGTGCCGGCGCGATGGACGTGATCGTTCATGCCGAGCTGGGTGGCCGACCGAATATCGCCTGCGCATTCGAGCAGATGATGCGTTACGTCAAGCAGTACAAGGATGAGGTCTGGATCCCGACTCGCCAGGGGCTGGCGGAGTACCTACTTGGTCCGTCCAAACTTCCGGCTGAGCCGTATCGGCCACTGGACTAGAGGTCTGACTTCCGCAAGCTTAGCTAGCGTGTCGTTGCTCTAACCACTACAGGTTGGCGCATCACAGATTGCCGTTTTAGGTGGCGAATGACCAACCATCGGATTCAGGGTGTGGCTCGATGAAAGCATTGCTCGCCGCCTGCCTCGCAGCAGGGCTCGCCTTTCCCGCGCTCGCGGCCGATGCGCCGGCTCCAGTCGACGCGCTCTATGCTGAGCTCGCCCGCGTGCCGGCGGCCGAACGCACGAAGCGCATTGAGGAGGGCGCAAAGAAAGAGGGCCGGCTCGACCTGGTCCATACCTGGCGCGGGCCGTTGGCGCGCAACCACGTCGCGCTGTTCAAGAAGCGCTATCCCTTCCTCACTGTCGATTTCGTCGACATAGGCTCGCAAGATGCGGGGGAACGCTTCGTCGCCGAGGAGACTGCGGGACGCCATCTCACCGACATTTTCAGCATGGCGGTTCCGGATATGTCCCAGGTGCTCAAGCTAGGTTTCGCGGCCACCTATCCTACGCCGGCAACCGCAAACATCCTGCCGGCCTATCGCGCTTTCATCGATCCCGAGAATCGGTGGGTTCCGTACTATTGGAGCGAGCACGGCCTTTCCTACAACACTGACCTTGTCAAAGGACACGCACCCAAGGGCTGGTTCGATCTGTGCGATCCCTATTTCAAGGGCAACGCCTCCTATGATCCGGGTGAGCTGCGCTTCATGACTGGCCTTTACACGATGCTCGGCGCGGCCGAGACCGAGCGGCTGATCAAATGCATCGGCGCCAATCAGCCGATAATCTCGCGCGGCCACGAGCAGCGCATGACGCTGATGCTCGCTGGAGACCATATGATGCAGGGCGACAACTATCTCTATCAGGGGGAGCTGGCCAAGCGAAAGGACCCGTCGACGCCCTTCGCCATCGTCGATGGGGCGCCCGTGCTCGGCTTCGCAGGCGCCATGGTGATCAATAAAAACGCGTCGCATCCCTACGCTGCAGCGCTGCTCGCAGACTGGGCCCTATCGGAGGAGAGCCAGCAATATACCGCGCAACAGTTCCGCGGACCCGTGGCCATCAAGCACCCCTATCTTCCGGAAGACGCGCAGATCATTCCCTACGGTGACACTCCACCCGATCTCGCCGAGATGCTGCAGGGCTGGTGGGCGAAATATGTGCGCGGCAAGTAGCCGACGCACCGGAAGGTCCCTCTGCCGCTGGCCAGGAAAGGCTTGCATGCTCGTGTCCATATGCGAGCCTGGCGGGAGCATGAGATCGGTCGTTAAAGCGCTCGTGGCTGGGCTCTTTCCAGCGATTTCTCCGCAATGGCACGCGCTCCTGGCCAGCGAGAGAGAGGCTATCTAGCGGTGGCCGCCACTGACATTTCTTTCGTTGCGAAGGCGCGTGGGCTTGCCGTCGACTGGCGTCGCATCGCGCTTCTTTTCCTCGTCGCGCTGCTCATCTGGCAGGTGGTCATTCCGTTCGCGATGATCATCTGGACCAGCCTCAAGACCGCGCGACCGGGCGATCCGGAGTTCCTGTCGCTCTCCTTTACCTTTGCCAATTACGTGCGCGCCTTTGGCAGCCGTACTTTCTGGGCGGCCACGGGCAACACGCTCGCCTTCGCCGGCGCCTCGACGGCACTGTCCTTCACGCTCGGCGCCTTCCTCGCATGGGTGGTGAATCGCACCAATACCCCGCTCGGGCGCCTGATCGGCCTCATGCTGGTGGCGCGCATCATCATTCCCGGCATCCTCACTGGGATCTCCTGGATCCTTGTGGCCAGTCCAAACATAGGGCTGCTCAATTATTTGGGGCTGCAGCTCACCGGCACGCGCAACATCTTCAACATCTACAGCTTCACCGGCATGGTGTTCGTGCACGGGCTCGATATGGTGCCGCTAGCCTATCTGCTGCTCTCCTCGTCCTTCCAGGCAATGGATCCCAGGTTCGAGGAGGCGTCGGCCATGACCGGCGCCGGTCCGCTCCGGACCTTGCGTCGCATCGCATTTCCGTTGGCGCTGCCGGCGGTCGCGGCGGCCCTACTCTTGCTCTTCATCACCGCCGTTGAGACGTTCGACATCCCGCTGCTCATGGGCGGACGCGCCGGCGTCCACGTCTACTCGACCGAGATATTCTTCAACACCTCGCGCACTCCCATCGATTGGGGCCTGTCCTCGACCTATGCGATTGCGCTGACGGCTGTGTCGGTAGTGCTGCTGCTCCTCTATTTTCGCCTCGTGCGCCATGCCGAGCGCTACACGACCATCACCGGCAAGGACTTCCGGCCGCGTCTCCTCGATCTCGGGCGCTGGCGGTACGTGACCTGCGCTGCCGCCCTGTTTCTCACCTTGCTTATTACGGGGGTGCCATTCCTCGTGATGGTTTATTCCTCGTTCTTGCCGAGCTATCGGCCGCCGAGCGCCGCATCCTTTGCCGCCATGGGCTTCGGCAATTACACGGCGCTACTGTCTGATCCCTATACGATTGCTCCGCTGGTCAACAGCACCGTGCTCGGCATCGGCACCGCCACCGCTGTGGTGCTGCTGGTCTCGGTGATCGCCTATTTCGTACACAAGACCAAGATTCCCGGCCGCAAGCTGCTCGACTTTCTGGGCTTCGCGCCCATCGCCATCCCGAGTGTCGTGCTCGGCGCCGCCTTCCTCTGGTTCTATCTGCTGGTGCCGATCCCGGTCATAGGCACGCTGCTGATCATCGGCCTTGCCTATCTGACCAAGTACATGCCGTTCGCGCTGCGGTTCGTCTCCGGATCGATGCTGCAGATCCATGGCGAGCTCGAGGAGGCGGCTCAGGTGTGCGGCGTGCCGTGGGCCCGCAATTTCGTGAAGA
>Ga0310811_10001305_pt1 | contig 31521 bp, 53 predicted proteins | sample YCmetagenome_FD_207642 | JGI IMG/M metagenome (GOLD analysis project Ga0310811, IMG submission 207642) | Soil microbial communities from experimental microcosm in Duke University, North Carolina, United States - YC | ecosystem: Engineered > Artificial ecosystem > Soil microcosm > Unclassified ...
CGCGATTCTCACATAAATTTTCCAGACAGTTCAGAAGCCTTTGCAGGCCGTTGTCGCTATCAGGCAAATGAGCAAACGCACCTCTTTTTCTCGCATAAATTTTCGCGTATGGCACTGAAGTGGCTTGCAGCCCTGCTCATACTTGCAGAAAATCACGCAAATTATGCAAGTAATTCCCATGTCCTATTTTGCGCGTATCTCGGCCGAGAGCTTTCGCGCGCGTACCATGTGAGAGGTGAGTACCCTCTCTCAGCATGGATCGGATGTGGGTCATGGGGTCGTCGTATCGTCACATAGCGTCCCAGTTTATCGTCGCTTTGCCACACTCAGTCCCCTTACTCTTTTCTCTTTTTAGTCGTCTTCATTTTGCGCACTCAGTCCCCGCAGTTCCCAGCGCTGTGCAGGCGGATCGTCGCCGCAGTCCCCTGGCAACGAAACCCGATCAGGGAATGACCGGGGACTGTGCTGGTTGTCGAGCGTTAAGTTACGCGTCAACTGACACACAGTATCTCGTTGGCCATAGGGAAGAGAAAACCCTAAAAAGCTGGGAAGAGCAAGATTGCATGTCCCCAAATTCTTCATGCTGCAATCGCATGCATCGGCTTCTCAGGCCTCTTCTTGCCCTATGCAAAAATCTGGCACTCTTCTATTTAATTGGTGCTTCCCGTTTCTCCTGGAGATGCTTCACGTCGCCCTGGTAGAAGGTCAGCACACCCTTATCGTAAATCGGATTGAGCGTACCGTTGTCGGCCCACGTATGCACCGTCTGCCGCGAAACGTGTAGTAGTCGCCCCGTATCGCCTGCTGTGATGCGCTGCGAAACAGGATAGTGACGAGCCAGGGCGGCATGGATCATCTCGCCCAACGGCGTCTTATGGAAGTCGGCCGGGATCTGATAGCCAGTTGTTGCCGGGTAAGGAGCTGGGAAGAGCATTCTGTAGATCTGCTCGATATTGGGGCGGATATCGCCTGCTCCAAGATCATAGCCTTCTGCATAGCGTGCCACGATGCGTAAAGCTTTGGCCAGGACACAATACTGTAATTGCTCTTGCGTGGCTTGTTGTGGCGAAGGGTAGCCAGTGATCTGGAGATGTTCTACGGTACGAGCGATCATGAAGCGTATCGTCTCTGTGATAATACGCTGATGCGCTGGGGTGATGGGAATGCTGGTGGTCATCTGACGCTCACCTTTCTTGTGGCTTCTGTCAATTACTGTGTCAGTTGACGCGTCTTTTAACAGCATAACTCGCAGATGAGGCGACGGCAAGGTCGGGCGAGGCATAAAAAGAGCGCAGCCCCTGAGAGAACTGCGCCCCGAACCATGGTGGGGTTACTGCTCTACAATCCAATCGCCGTTACGAGCCTGATACACCCGGTATTCTTCAGGATCAAGAAGGAAGCCCACATCCGGTATAACTTCAATGCTCCATTCCTCGCTGTCCTGATCGGCTTGATAATCAACAATACGGCTTGAATGGATACCGGCAATGAGATAACCGTCTTTTCGTCCAGGGCTGTCATTATAGCGGAGTTTGACTAGATCCTCGTCATCAAATCCCCATCCTTTGGTGGTGGTGCGTGTGCAGGAGGTATAGACATTGATCACGTGGTCCTCTGCTGCCTTCAGAGCTGGCGCGTCTTTATCACTCTTTGCCATGCTCTACTGGCTCCTCTTGCTTGAAGCTTCGATTTTTGTGTCATAGCAGGGAAGACATATTTTTACGCCTGATGGAAGGTTTAAGCGGGCGAGGGTTTCATTCAAGGGGTATATCCCTTTTTTATGACTACTCTTCCCACAACTAGGGCAGGTCCAACGTTTCATCATGCTCATGCTATCCTCTCCTTCTTAATTGAAAAGTTCACTTTCATCTTTGAGCCGTTTTCCACTCTCAAAGTAGTAGTCAGTCGCTTTCCAGATGCCAGAGGCGGCCACGTGCCATCGATACCCTTCGTACTGGTCACCCGCTAGTCGGTAACTCACGATAACTGCAACAATATCATTGCATTCAAAGTCCCATGTTAATATCGCCCCGTTGGGAAAAGGGTAAGGCGTGAGCGCAGGCCCAAACTGGTTATAGGTTCCGTCTGGTCCTGCATCTGTCTGATAGAGTTCAATCTTGATCTCTTCAACTGCATCGGTCAGATTCTTTGCGTCAACCTTTATCCAGAACTCCTGTTTGTTTCCATTGGGCTTGCGCTCACGTCGCATTTTAAATTTGACCTCAACGTGTTCAACTTTTCTCGCTCTTTTTGGCTGATCCTCTAAGCTCATTCCTTGCCCTCCTCATAGGTCAGAGGTGTCTCTTCTATCTCAACAATCTGCACTCGTCCGCCAGGCTGCAACAAATACGGCGATTGCGCCAGTTGGTCAGGCCTCGCCCACTCTGGTAAGTTATGCCGCGCTGCGTACAGGTTATCGCGTTGGTTATAGAGCCAGGCCAGCAACTCAACGCTCTCGTATGCGTTGAGCCGATACTGGCCCGCTGGTGTGGTGACGATAATTTCAGTTTCATCCCATCGGAACGAGAGCGGACCTATAGTGACGCTATCCATGCTATCTTGCTTTCTTCCATTGTGCCAGTTGAGCAGCCAGCTCCACACGCAAGTGGTCCTCTAGTTCGATGTGAACGCCAGAACCAGAATAGGCCACAACTCTATCAAGAAACTCCTGATAGGTCATGGCCTGAGTGCCTACCAGGTGCGCGGGCGGTGGCCCAGGCACAATCCACAACTGACCATCGTGTGCAATCGCTTCAAGTTGTTCCAGGTAGTCCTTCACCCGCATAACGATGCTAAAAGCGGTCCGCGTTGGCTGTCTCATCTCGACATGAAGTCCTACGACCATGTTACGCTCGCCGAGGTTGCCATAAAACCATGTGCAGATGGAATAGCCGCTTACATCCTTGTGAACTTCTGCTAGATGTGACATATCGGGCCTGTCTTCAAGGTTGAGCCAGATAATAGCCATAATCTTACCGGCAGGAGTGATAAAGCGGTCAATGTCATCAATGGGGATAGCTGTTCTAAAAGCCAAGTGCATATTTTCTTCGTTGAGTGGCATTGCCTTTACTCCCCTTCCTCTTGTGGACGTCGCCACCACTGCGCAGCGGCCTCACTCTCCAACTTTGCGCGATGTTGCTGCACATAATCTGCGACCTGGAGTAATTCGCCTGGACTGAAGAAATGCTTATCAAGGATGCTCAATCGGTCTTTTGTCTCCAAATCGCTGGAGGCCAGCACTTGATAGTAAGTTATGTTGTTCTTCCCAGTCTCATCAGTAATCTCGATATGATCCATTCCTGCCATCTAAACACCTCCTGTTCAGTTATAAAGGACGTTGCCAGTCAAACGGCTTCACAGCGAGCGATCTCGGGCTCTCGGAGAAGCGCCCGTAAGAGATCTGTCCCTGCTCAAGCGACACGTCGTAGAACGTCTCCTGCTTCGTAGCAGAGCACACAATAACGACGCCCATCGTTGTCGCCTGATGCTCCTTCATGGCCATCTCTGCCGCCTCTAATGCGTTCGTTGCTTCGATGGGATACTCTTTCTCATACCATGCTGAAAGCGCAGTACGCCAGAGCGCCACACGATATTGTATAGTTGTATCGGACACCTTCACACATTCCTTTCTGGAAGAGGCTGCAATACCGCTACGCAGCCTCTTCGCACTTCTTCACACATTCTAACTTGATTGCTCAAGTACCTGAGCAGGGTAAAGAATCCAATCCTGCACATTACACGACCACACGACGTACACATCCTGCTCTTTGCGTTGCGGCCAGACTTTGCAGAGCCAGACGCTATCAGGGAAATCATGCAGCTCATCTCGCACTGTTGAGCGGTAGCCGGGGATCTCGCTGAAATCAGTGACCTGGCGCACGACTTCAGCGGCCTCGCAATTGTTGTAGAAGCCACACAGCATGAAGCAGATCAGCTGATGCTGTTCGCGTATCTCTTCCCTGCCTGGTTTAACCGATGAGAAGAAAAACGTATGTTCCCAGCATACGGGGAAGCATTCAAAGCCTCGCCCGTATTCCAGTGGATCGCAGATCGCGAGCGCAGCCGGTCGAGTGCAGCTGCGGACCCGACACGGGCGAGGCGGGTCCAATTTAAGAATAAAGGGACGATCCATATTGACTCTCCAGAACTGGAGAGAATCATGTATAATCCGATTCGCTGATCTCTCCAGAGTGATGCTATGCTCCTGGTTGGTCTTGCAGGATGGGCCAGGAGCTGAAAACTACAACAACAAGCTAATACACATTGAAAAAACCAGGGCGGAGACGATCTACGCTGACTGTCATGCCCGCATCTTGGAGTTCCTCTATGATCTTTCGTGACTCGGTGGTCACTGACCATTTGGACTCTGCATTCGTCATAAACTGACGCTCGCATTGGAGCGCTTCCAGGCGATTGATCTTTTCTTCAACGATAGTCGGTTCACTCGCTGGCTGATGCCCATTCGCCTATTGCTCCTCTTTACTCATCGCATCTAGGAAGTGACGATATGCCTCTTGATCGTACACGGTCTGCTCAGCCACTACCTCATCACCATCGAGGTATTCCCACTTCCTGCCAGGAATAACTTCCCGTACTTGCAACAGTTTGAGCCTCTCTCCCGAGCCCCTCATATCTCGTGATTGTACCGAGTTGAGAAATTGCTTCTCCTCGCGCTTGCGTCCAAACAATCTCATAACATCCTCCTTGACTTGATGAACCCTACTACATGACGCGATCCAATGACAACGGTTGAAAGCCAGCCTCTCGCCCTGGTGTCCAAGTCAGTCTTCTCCAGGAGACACTATCCATGCCCCATTCTCGTATTGAGGCCAAACGCCTTGCCTATTGATCGCGTCCATTCAGCAGCTCGCGTTGCTGGTCTTTTGCCCAGTAAGCGTTGTTGGGATTTTTCATGTGCCTTGCTGATGCTGCGAGTTGGTTCATTGCGTCGAGGGTAGTCTCAACGCTGGTCGGCTCGCCAGGTTCTGTCTTGAGTCCTGACTTATCTGTCCAGCGTGCCATATCCTATGCCTCCTTGCGCCAGGTTGTGACACTCGCCACGACAGCAGAGACATAAGCAGGTGTGTCATTATGGTCAGCTGGAGGCGCATAGGTGGGAACGATGGTCTCAACGGTCGTTTTGTGCAGGTCAGTGACATACCACGAGATGAGCGCATACCAATCCTGATAGCCTGCGCTCCAACTTTGGTACGCACGAAAGCCATTGATACATCGATATCCTTGCGTGCAGCGGATATTGCCGAGCCCTTTATTCACAGCCGCAATCCCATACTTACCAAAGTTCGACTCATGCCAGAAGAAGGCAAGCGCATACGCGTCATCTATGCCATACTGGACACCATAAGAATATAGAGATTTGCCAGTGCCACAAGCGGGGGACTTCGCTGCGCAGAGTGTCTGATCAATGAAGACAGCAGAGATAGAAGGCTTCCCCTGGATGGCATGCTGTCCGTTAGATTGTCCAACGTTGATGACAGGTGACACGGACTTGGACACATTGCCGTGTGGTGAAGACACCTGACTCAGAAAGTAGAGGCAGGCCAGGACAGCGAGCAATCCGAGAATGAGTTTTCGATCCATGATGGCTAACTCCTTTGGACAGGAGCGACCAGGGCAATGCTATAATTGTCTTAGCATGCCGGTCACTCCGTCGTGTAAAAAGTGGCTGTCGGTTTAAGTTGTCCAGACGTGGGCCGACAGCCTCAAAACGTTTTTAGAGCATCGGGAGAAGATGAACGGTCAGGGTCAGATGGCCAGCCATCGACAAGAGGCATAAGATTACGATCAGAACCATGATGAGTAAGAATGGATTGAGTTTCTGAAGCATGCCAGTAATCTCCTTTGGCGACATTGAACTGAAGAACTACAGAACTACAGAGACGCGCTACTATCTTTCCTCCTCAGTCTCAGCAATCCTGCAATCAGGATGCTGACAGGTCCAACCACCCATCAGAGGCCCACTGTGCATCCAGCAATAATCCTCATTGATAGGCAATATGGGACGGCTCACAATCTCATCAATCGATCGTGCTACGCTCTCTGCGAGCAAATGACGCGCTCCCACTTCATCCGCATGCTCTGCAATGCGATGCTGATCAGCAGCTTTGACAGTGCGCCAGGTCGAGAAGTACGAATTCTTGAAGCGCCAGGCCATGAAGAAGACACGCGCTGGATGGGTGATAGTCAGAAGCACTTCGTTGTACGGATGAAAGAGGACCAGGGTATACAGGACGAGATACGTTATAACCGCTACGATCACAAGGATAACAATAAACAAATTCAAGGTTCCCTCCTCTTGTTACAGATGTAACACTCCTCAGGTGTTGCGCCGCCAACGAAGCCAGCGCTCCAACAATCGCTACGATAGGTAGCAGGGTCTCTGTTCTGGCCTGTGCAAACAACTTCTCTTTCGCCGTTGTAGTAAATGAGCTCTATATGGTGATGCATGATCACCGGTTGTGCCCTGCTCGTCTCTCGACGTTGAACCGGGCGAGTTGCCTCGCCAGCTGGCACATCGAAAAGCGAGAGTTGCTGATGTCTCGCTTCCACGGCTCATCCCTTACTTGCGATCCTGCCATTCAAATGTGACATCGTATACTTCGGCATGATTCCCACACATTCCGTAAAATCTGTGAACTTTCTCGCCTTGAAACTCCAGGGCGACAACTGATTTGACCTCTCTGCTCTCACCTGCGCAATAATTGCAGGTTTGGACTGGGAACCCAGGGTCTTCTGGGAGATCATTAGTCAGCGGTACGAGTCTTTCTTTTCGTGTTCTTGTCGCCATATCTGGTCTCCTCCTACGCCTCATTCATTGGGGTAGCACAACCTGCACAGGGCCGACTATCATGCTCAGGTGAACCTACATAGATCGCTGTAAAAAATGTCCCTTCTTTGCCCGTTTTTGCGAGCACCTCTACTAACATGTCTCCAAATTGCTCCTCTGCGCAGGAAATGCACCAAGCGTCATCTCCTGCTTGCACGCCGATAAAAACTTTTCCCAACGTAAACCTCCTAAATCTCGCCGTTGCGGAGGGCCACCTGAAACGCAGGCCAGCGAACTGACATCTCATTGATCAGGCGAGCCTTATATTCGCTATCATCCTGAGAGAGGTTATGCGCCATGATCTGGGAGAACGTAAGATTTTTCAGCACTTTGCAGGCATCTGCGCTCGATACTTTGAAAATGGCCTCGACATTTTTCCCAGTTTGATGACAAATTTGTTGTCCAATCGCTTCCATAGCAGCACCCGCATACTCAGGATAGAGAATCTTCCTACAGTCAATGTGCTGACAGGTCCAGCCACCAAGCCCTGGGCCATGATGCTTCCAGCAATACTCTTCGTTAGTTTCACTTTTTGGATTGCCAAACATTCCTGTGCTCCTTCCATTCGACTACGCTCGTTTTCTACGTCCATTCATCGGACAAAAGAAGCATACCCGATAATTCCGCCGTCGTCAAGTGTTTTTTCGCGAAATTTCGCGATATGATAAAATGTCAATATGAGCTTAAATTATGCCAGATATGGCGAAGTAACACGAAATTTGAAACTTGCATAGCCGTGATAGAATGTCAAGAAGATTCGTGTTACTTCGCTACACAAAGACGCTGCAATATGGTAGTATCTTGACAGAACCGGAAATAACCAGAAAATGAGCGTAGGAGAGCACAAAAGATGAAAGCAGTAACAGCGACTGAAGCAGCTCGTAGGCTGGGGGTCACGCCTCGGACGATAAGTCATTGGGTCCATGACAAAATCATCATGGCTGAGCATCCCAAAAATGCAGATGGATCAGAGCGTACAAATCGCCTCGCTATACCAATAAGTGAAGTCGAGCGTCTCTTGAAAGAGCGCAAAAAGTACGATTATTCCAAAGATGAACAGCAAGATGTATCTGTCCTGGTTGCGCGTATCACCATTCTAGAGCAAGAGGTTGCACGACTCAAACAGCAGCGTATAGAAACCCCTGAGAGAGCGCAGGCGAGCGCTACACAGCACGTACGACCTGTAGCACCACAACGCCCTGTAGAGCCACGCAGCATAACGCCAGAGCCTGTACAATCGCTTTCAGGGGAGAGTGTTTCAGTGCGCATTTTCACGCGAGATCATGGGCTTAAACCGCGTACCGTGAGTGACCACATTCACGACGGCAAGATCAAGGCGACGCCTCGCGAAAACACGCCTCCAGGCCAGGATAAATGGTTCTTCTCGCCTGAGGAGCAACGCGATGCTGTGAAGTACTGGCGAGAGAATCACACGAAGGGCTTTCATCCATGCGAGCACTGCCCACACGAACTGTAATCTACTGAGTCGCCCTGGTGCATAGCCGGGGCTTTTTTAATACTCTCATCTTTCAACCATACACCCTATGATATTCGTGCATAGAATATTGACATTCACATGAAGTTCACGTATACTCTCTAAAAGACGAAAGGAGACCGCCAAATGACACTAGAGGAATATCGAATCGAATGTGGGTGGTCTCAGTCCGAGATGGCTAGAAAATCAGGGGTTGATTTTAACACCCTCAAGCGTGCTCTATCAGGAGAAAACATTTCCCCTCAGACAGCACGAAAAGTGGCTAAAGCTATCAGTACTGAATTAGGCAGGCCCATTCGATTTACTGAGATTGATGAGTTGAAAGTAAACTTGTAGAGCATTATCGTAAGGCAAAATTATAGCCGCTTCCTCGCCCGACCAAGTTTGAGAAAAGCGGCATTGTCGCAAGACGGCTCACCCGAGCCAACTCATTGAATTGACATCAATAAACCATCTGGCTACCAAATATTCTACGCCAGATACCAGAACGAGTAAAGAGAGGATCACCCATCATGGCAACAGAGACACCAACCGGCAACAACATCAACGCAGAAGAGTACGAACAGTTCCTGGCCGAGAAAGAGCGCGTCACCCAGGCGATGAACGATGCAGAGAGCGAATTCATGTTCGTGACCTACTCCCAAATGCTGAGCGCTCTCAACAAACGCCAGATCGCCGCTACCAAACTCAATATCGTGCTCGGCAACAAAGCAATCCGCGAAACAAAGAAGCAGAAGCGCGAGGCCTTCAAGGCTGCGAAAAAAGGCGACGAATAATCGCCTCTTCCCCTTCTCTCTATCTTCTTATGGCCGTAAATATTTTCTGTTTACGGCCATCATTTTGAGCGTAATTTCGTGAGAACCGCGTGAAATCGCGTAGCAACCAATCGGCAACGCCATAAGCACGCCATGAGAATACCGCACGGATTAGAGGTTGCGTCGAGGTTGCGTTGAGGTTGCTTGATTTCCCAATGAGGTTGCTATGATTTTCTGCTCAGCAAATTTTTCAGGAGAAGACAAGGATGCAACTCGATTTTTTCAACAAGAAATTTAGCGAAGACACGGTGCTGGAACGAGCACAAAAGTACGCCAGGCGTGACCCGCTCTTACAGCAGGTGATACAGATGCTTTACTTCGATCCTTACGCGAAGGATGAAGATATCGCCAGCGCTCTCTCACAAGGTCAGAACATCGTCGATGCCTCGCGTGTCAAGCTCCAATTGCGCCCACGAGCACAGCAGCTCATTGACCAGGAACGCGCAAAGAACAATACAGCGCCTGCACTGCCTAAACCGGGAACGTCACAAGAAGGAACTGAAACAGAAACACTGCCCAGCATTGATGCCTTGGAAGCGCAGGCAGTGAGCATCGTGATGAGTGCTCATTCTGGTGTCACGTTGAACGCAAAGATTAAGCAGAAAGTGATCTTTCTGTTCAAGACGTTCGCGCCTCTTGCAGTGCTCTGCTTGACCATTCCTGAGTCCTATTGGGTGTTCACGCACATTTATTCTGGAGAGTTCACAACAGATGAACTCTTGCACGTCCTCACTGGTGTGTTTGCCGTCCTGACCGACTTTGGCTATCTCTATCTCACCATCCTGCTAGAGATGAACAAAGAAGCCATGTTTAAACGGCGACGTGCTGGACTGGCAGTAGAAAAACATGAAGAGAATGCGGTCAACATACAATCCTGGCTCTGGTGGGCGGTCGCCCTCATGGACGTGTTTGCACAGTTCATCTTTCTCTACAGTGCTACACAGGGTTCTACGTTCATGAATAACCCTACCATCGTGATCGCCCTGGCTGGCATTCGTGTCTTCTCGCTCTTTACCACAATGTTTGTCGTTTCCTTTGCCGGTACTGAACTGATGACTGATGTTGACGTCGTTGCCAACGAGCAGGTAGAGCGAGCTGAAAAAGTAGCGCGTGTGATGACTGGCTTTGGAGTCGCCAGAGATAAGCAGATGAAAGCAAGGATCGCTCTTGAGAACATGATGGCCGACCAGGATCTACGCCGAGAAGGTGAGAGCTTCTTGAAGGAGATGTACAAGGACGCTCGCGAAGATGCGAAACGCCTGCGCGAAGAGATGCGCCGACGGCGAGATGACGACGGCCAGGCGGGAGCTGGTGTCCCAAAGAAGAAAATCTAGTAGGAAGGAGGAACGGTAATCATGTCCATGTTGCGCACACGACGGGAAATCCTCTCCATGCTGCAATCCAGTTCGGAGGAGACCGGTATCAAGCTCATCTCTACCGGGCCAAAGCACAGCCATCGTATCACCGTCGAGTCGACCAGGCGGGAGAAGCCAACGGAATTTCGCGCTGTGTTGCTGGTGAGAAGCTCTGACTGGTATCACTACCGACTCAACGTCTTTGGCAAGCTGGAAGGGATAGAGCTGATCGTGTGCGCAACTCATGACTCGTGTGTGGACCTCCAGGTATGGAGCGTTGAAGAAGCCAAAATCTATGAGCCAGGCGAGACGGCTGTTCCTCTTGCCTCGCTCAAGGATCGAACCGTGAGAGGAACCAAGTACGGTTCTCTGCTCTTTGTGGCAGCCCTGCTCTGTAGTAAACAAGAGGCCCTGGACATCTTAGCAGATGACGATTTTCCAGAGTCTACCAGATATCGCTATGAGTCGAAAGTTCGTTACTATGCCAACCTGAAGCGCGGCACAAAGTTAAGTATAGTCTGACTGAAGGAGAGATAACATGGGACTGGAAGATGTAAAACGCCTGATCATGGGGAAATGTGTGTCTTGTAACGCTGCGTTGCCCAAAGGGAGCAAAGATCTCTACTGTAAGAAGTGTGCCAGAACGCACAAGGATGAGATCAAGCAACTGAATAAGCAAGTAAGAAAGTTGGGATTTTAGCACTGTAATCCACGCGATCGCCGACGACCACCCGGGCCGCTTCTCACTCAGGGGAGCGGCTTTTTGTTGCGCACAATTCTTGTATAACATTTCAGTCTATACGAAAACGCATTTCATCATGACGCAATCGCCAACATTGGTAAAATATTTTACTGATGTTCAGCCAGCACGCACCCGCTCGCCACACATCGCCATACAGCCCACGCTACAGCCCTACAATGCCCCTTACCCGTTCAATGCTACAACTACACGTTACAACGCCATGCGAGGCGCTACGGCGTGCGGTATAGCGTCTCTGAGCGTGCTGTGCAGGCAGGTAGAAGCGCAACAAAAAAAGAGGCTGGAAGCAATGCCCAACCTCTCGCTATTCCTAATTCCTGTTCCAATTATTGGTTACAGCATCCGCCATACGTTACGAATCGACTTCCAGGCCGATGCTTCTGAGAAGTACTGTTTTAGATGTCTGCGTGTGTGGAGCGCCTCTATCCCGTAGACGATCTGGCGCTGGTGACGCTTTGCACGGATGATCGTTTGCACGTCCGGCATTTCGCGTTTGATGCGGTCGGTGAGCTCCAGCGCGGTGATCTTATCCATTGCATACCACCTCTCTCAGTGCAGCGTTGCGACGTAGAGCAGAGAAAGCGCGCATGCTCATGGTTTTGCGAGAGCGATTATAATTCGCCGAACAGGGCCAGTTCGGAGGAGACGGATTGAACGCATTAAGCGCATAGACCTCGCGAAAGTATTGTTGCTCCTCCAATGGCAAGGTATGCAGTGCGGTATACAGCGCTTCCTGACGTTGGTCCTCGCGTGGCTCATCATATGCAACTGGCTCAGGAGCGGCCAGCATATCGGCATACGTGGCTGCACTTTCACTGGAAAGCGGCTCATCCAGGCTCGCCGTCGCCAGGTGACGGCGTTGTATCAGGGCTAAGAGATGATAGCGTATGGTACTCTGGAGATAGGCATAGGGATGAGCGTCGGCCGGGATCTTTGGGCCAGTCTCAACCACAACTAGGGCGGCTTCTTGCATGAGCTCGTCAAACTCAAGATGGTAGTTTCGCGCAAAATTAGACACCATCGGGCGTGCCTGTTGGAGCATTTCTACGATAGCGTCATGAGAGAATGACATGGTATACTCCTTTGCGAAGATTGGTTGACAGCCGTTTTCAAACAGGTCCGCCAGTGCTGCAAACACCAGCGGACCAACCACACTACATATCTTGATTTCCGTTTGCGGAATTTGAAGCCGGGGGATAAGACAACTCTTCCACCTTTTGAACACACTCACTCACTAAGCGATCAGTCTCTTCCTGAGAGAGTGCGACACCGTAGCCACGCTCGGCATAGGCAAGCTCGATCAGTTCCTCAAGTAGTGCTGCTTGTAGTTCTGCCATGATAGGTATCCTTCCTGGCTATTGATATAAGCGATCACGGATTTCACGCGCTACGTTTCCAATGGTCGACCAGGCTTCCTGCTTCTCCAGAGACTCAACATCGCCGGACCAGTCCAGGAGCGGCGCTATTTCTCGGACGAAACGGCGTACCAGCTTTTCAGAGAAGAAGACAACGCCGAGGCTGCGCTTGCTCTGCAGATGAATCGGCTTGTACCAGTCGTGCAGATCGCTTTCATGCACAATCGAGAATGATTGCGCCGGACCACCATTTACGCTGACAGAGCCAGTAGAGCCTACCTCGCCTTCAGGGGCAGGATTGATATAATAGCCGAGGCCTGTACTGCCAAACGCAAACACTTTGACTGGAGCATCGCCAGTCACGATCTCAGTGGATGCGCTCTCAATCCATTGCTTCACTTCGTCCTCCCGATTTGAAAGCAATCATTGCAATACGAGTACGCAGCATCGCGATAGTGGCCGTCAACGATACAGAAGCTGACGCCGCAGCCTAAGCACTTCACTTCACTGAGATTGCTATCCTTCCAGGCGGCAACATCGGACGCCGTAACCCACGGTGCACCCGGGATTTCAATGAAGTCCTCTTCAGGTTGCTCGTCCTGCTCGTCGTCGTCAGTTTTTCGTACGAGGCCGAATACCGCTGCGAGTGAATACCACTCTTCCTCTGGGATCTCATCAGGGATCACCTGCTCTACTGGCAAATCACCCGGGGCCAGCTCGTGAGCGGCATAGGCAACGCCGCGCTGCTCGTCGTCGTCACGCTCAGGCATGACATGGTAGGGCCATTTGCGATCTCGGCAGATGCTGTAAACAGTGCCATGTCTGAGCTTACCGTCGGCGAGTGGAATGCGTATCCAGACGCGATCGCCGACCTGATACGCTGGTGTTGCTTGCGCTTGCTCCCAACGTGCCAACTGTTCACGATCCTGCAGGTCTTGTGCCAGTTGCACCAGACCAGGATTTATCTCGGATGCATCCATCTCAATGCGAACCGTTTCGCCTCTGTCCAGGGCAAGCTGGGCTTCTTCCCAGCTCTTATACATCTTTGGTTCTGGTTCTGGTTGAGCCTGCAGAGGCAACGGCTCATCGTGCTCAAGTGCGTGCCCAGAGCAATGGTAAACGTAGAACGTCTCTACGACGCCGTCGGCATTGCGATGGCCAGCCTGGCGCGACGATGCGAGTTTGCGGCAACGGCAACAAAGAGGCTTGCCAGTGCGTGAAAACTTAGGCATGAGGTATCCTTCCTGGGGGCCAGCTCGCGCCGACCCCGTAAACTATCCAATCTATTCTTCCGGCAACAAACGATCCATCATCGACTGAAAACGAGGAGAAATCTGTAGGTGGGGCTGCTCATCATGCGCACTGGCTGAGCTCAATATGTTGGCTATGGCCTGCTCGCGCTCCAGGTCGTGACAGATGCAGCCCGGGATTGCGCACTCAGGTTTTGCGACGCTATGGCGCATGCTCGAAGGGTCCAGAACTGGGACGCGAATGGGTTTCAATTGCTTCTTCATCGTGCTATCCTTTGCTTAGAGGTTCGATGGTCATTTCGATTTGAATACAATTTTCAACTAGGCATGCAGGAGGTAGAAGTCCAGCATGCCGCCTCTTTACTTTTTGAACACTACATTTCCTCTGCACTCATCGCAGAAGCCAGCGTCGCTCAGATCGGCAACGCGACACTCTTTCCCACAAGCAGTGCAGTTCTTTCTGTCAACTCCTATGCGCTGACTTGAGAGATTCTCCAGCGCGCAGTACTCTCGCCAGGCCTGACGGTTCGCGCGCTGCTCAGGGGTTGGCTCGTACCAGTTGAATGTTTCCATTTTGCTTTGCCTTTCATCAGGGCCACCCTGGAGAGTGGCCCGGCGCACTACAGAACACACTACGCAGACTCTAAGCTAACAGCACCAATTTCGCGCTTATCGAGCTCCAGGCGGATAAGATCGCGATGCTCATCGGCAAGGTCGCGATCGGCGATCATCGTTCCAAACATCTGCACAATGAGCTTTGACCAGGCAATGCGCAACTTTCCGGCACGCATCTTGAGCGAGCGCAGATCAGTGGCGATTGCTACCGGGGCAGGTGTTGCCGACGGCGCTGACGCAACCGGGGCAGGCACTGATGCTGATGGGGCAGGCGTGTTACTGGCATTGCTCTGTTGGGACTCAACAGGAGAGTCAACAATACGATGCTCTTCATTCAGCTCTGGCGCAAACTGCGTGCCGTAGCCCAGGCCAGCGAGCGCCCTGCCGATGGCTTTCGTTTCCGCCTTTTCGATAAAATCGCCGAAGGAGGCAGCTCGCTCAGAGCCTGTTCCCGTCGCAATACCGCCCCTGCCATCCTTCACCGTCGCACGGAAGATCGCAATGCCGCGCGCTGTCTTTGTGACACTTTCATTGCGACGCTTCTCTGCATTCCAGGCAAACACCTCTTCCTCAGTCTCTTTCTCAAGGTCGAGGTGGATGATCTCCGTCTCAATCGAGCCCTCAGGGCATTCATTTCTGAACCAGACCAGCCGCCATTGCACAGGGAGGTATTCCGATGAACCCTGTCTGTTCCTGATGCTGATCAGGTGCTCTGCAGGATTAAAATCATTCATCATATGTTGGTTATTCTCCTATCTAGTTTTTGATAGGGCCACTCTCGGAGGAGAGCAGCCCCGGGTGTTATGCGACTGCTTTCTCTTGCTGCGTGGCGTGTGCCTGGCGCGCATGCTTGCAATCCGCTTTGCCGCAGGTGCATTTGTAGCCCTCGCTGTCCAGAGTCACCACGAAATAGCGATGCAGGCTGCATGATGAGCGCACGAAGAACAGGAGCGCGTAACGAGCAGTCTTCATGATGACATCGCGCTCATCGTAGATCTCGATCGTGAGATCAAGTACGCACTTGATCGGGTTCTGCGCACCAGCGACGAGCTGACGAGCGGTTGAGCGCTGATTTTTGCCAGTGCCATGAACGTAGAGGCGGGTTGTAGAAGTAGTGGTCATTTCGTGCCCTCCCTGGCTCTTTTTACTCAGAAGAACTTCTCTTCATGTGCTAAGTATACCTGTTATTAAGCCGTTTGTCAATACTATAATACGTCAATATCATAGAGTATTGACAGCAAGCTTAATATCAGGTACTATAGAAGAGAGGAGTACACACGCAACTAAAGGGGAGGATCAACCAAATGTTAGAGGAGAAACAGATGTACACACTGCAAGAGCTTTTTGATGATTTGCCCATCACTATCGCCGAGCTCGGACGCCAGAGCCAGGTTAATGAAGTAACACTGGCTCGCATGCGCGATGGCAAAAAGACGCGTAGAGATACCACAAATAGGCTGCTCACCAGATTATCTGAGATATATGGGCGCCGATTAACAACACGCAATGTTATTGGAATTAATGTCCAGGTGAATAAACGACTGGAGAAGAAAGAGGCGAGGATTGAAGGAAGTGAGGTTGTATGAGTTCTGCTGCGCCTCCGCTTTGCAGGATCGGCAAAATCTTGTGAAGCGTCAACGACGCAGCTACTCTTCTCTCGATAAGGATTGTACACGCGAATGTATGAAAACGCAACCGCTTTTACAGCATATACCGCTTATCTGCGAACATTAGCGGCAAGTCGTCAATGTCGGGCTACTTCTATTGTAGCGTCGCTCTTACCAATGCCAATGCAATATTCAATCATTAAGCTCTTGACGCCGCGAGAGCTGTACCATTATGATGCAACCAGTTTCGATAGCGTGACTGATTGGCGAAGTCGGCCTTTCAAAAGGCTTAAAAAAGATCAGCTCTGGCACGAGTATCTGAGGATGAGCGTTGCAAAATTGCTTATTCCCGATATTCGTGCCTTTTTTATTGTCGGCCTCCAGTCATGCTATAAAGGTGCTCATAGCTATAAGCTCAAGGTGCTTTTACAGATGACAGGATGCGAACAGACGTGCTATTATTGTGATAACACATCCACATGCTTACGGGCGCGAAGCGAGATGCTGACGCCCTGGACGCACGGGGATGCGTGGTGGATGATCAACGTCACAGATGCACCTATACTACCTTCGCCTTCGCCTCTGATCAATAATACGGCCTTTTTGTGCCTTTTTGAGGAATGTATGCGCGTAGTAGGGTGCAGATGCACCTACAATAACAGAATTAGAGACCCATTCTGGCGGGTGAACCACTTCTTCAGGGCTCTTCGCGAGCTTAAAAATTCTGGAGGATTTTGGGCCAGACACGCGATCACTGAATGTGCCCGGGCTTTCGCAGCCTTAATAACAGAGCACACACTGGCGCGAAACATTGAGAGCTGTAGAGCCGCTCTTGATGCTTCGCGCCTTTTTTCGTTTTCATGGGGATTTTAACGCAAAAATAAAACACCCCTACATCTATTGGGGTGTTTCAAGGGCCTTTGGCCCAGTGGCAACTCATCTAACACTGATTATAGCCACTGAGTCGCATAAGGTCAACTATAAAGAAACAGGGATACAATGTTTATCAATTTCATTATAGCGACCACAACAAATTGCCGTCTCACCAGCATCTCGGGGGAGGTGCAGCGATGACGCAAACGGAAATCTTTACGCCTCAACTTGTACTCACAGAGGCCCTGAAAGAACTAAGATCGCGCAAGCAATGGGTCTGCTGGAAATTGGAGAATCGGAAGGGAAAATTAACAAAATCACCCTACCGTGTCAACGGCTTTCAAGCCTCTTCGACAGATTCTCGAACATGGACAACTCATGAGATAGCAGAGAAAACTTACAAGAATGCTAGAAATGAGGAGGGAAAGCCGACCTACACTGGCACAGGCTTCGTATTCAACGATGATTACACAGGAATAGACCTTGATCACTGCGTTGATGAGTACGGAAATATCGCACACTGGGCTGAAGAAATTCTCGATCAGCTCAATAGCTATGCGGAATTCTCACCCAGCGGTACAGGCATACATATTCTCACTCGTGCTCTCCTGCCTGAGGTAGAAAAAGTAAACAAAGAGGGGGAGACAATCAAGAGCAGGCCTGGACGTAAAGTTCCACTGAAAGACGAGAACCACCCCAAAGCGGCCATTGAAATGTATTGCCAAGGACGCTTCTTCACTGTGACTGGACATCACGTCTCTGGCACTCCTGCAACGATTGAAGCGCGACAAGATCAGGTAAATGTACTCCATCAGCGCATGGAGCAACTTAGTAAGCGTACTGAGATAGATACACAAGATACTACAACCGTACGACCTCTAGGACCTGTTGATCTGAGCGATGAACAGTTGCTGGAAAAGGCAAAAGCAGCAAAAAATGGCTCCATCTTTACCGATCTTTGGGAAGGCAGAACCTCAACCTATAACAACGATCATAGCGCCGCAGACCAGGCATTGTGTAATCTACTCGCCTTCTGGACGGGAAAAGATGCCACTCGCATTGATCACCTTTTCAGAAAGTCCGGTCTCTATCGTGAGGAGAAATGGGAGCGCAATGCACGTTCAGGAGAAACCTATGGAGAAGGAACGATCTCGCGTGCTATTGCCAGTTGCCAAGAAGTCTATACAGGCAATATAACAGACGTTCAAAATGTGCATGGCCAAACAAAACCAAGAAACAAAGCTATCAGGAATGAATTACAGCTTCCGCAGATCGTTATAGGGGAACAACTGAGGGTTACACGAGACGAAACCATACAGATTCTCTCAGAAGCACATGCACAACGCCCAACATTGTTCACCTATCAATCAACCGTCTCAAAGATTGAACGGGACGAAGTAGGACGCCCCATTGTGATGCAGCTTGGGGTGGCCGGACTGCGCAACGAATTAACCGATATTGCCGATTTCTTCCAATACCGGAAAGCCAAGGGAGATGAATGGGAACTGAAAGATATCGCGCCGCCCAAAGAACTGGCAGAACAGATACTGGCACTGGCTCCGAGTAAGTGGAAGCTTCCCACACTTAAAGGTGTTGTAGAGACGCCCGTTTGTCGCCCAGATGGAAGCATTTTAGACCAGCCTGGCTATGACCCCGCAACGAAACTGTACTATGTAGCTTCTCCCACTATGCGCAAATGCCGTGTTCCTGAACATCCGACGCAAGCCGATGCCATTCAAGCTATGAACTACATTCAACAGGTCTACGATGATTTTATATGGGAAGGACAGGCAGACAGAGCCAACGCAACCGGCCTCCTGTTTACCCCATTCATCCGTCATGCGGTACCTAAAGACATACCGCTCGCACTAATTGATGCAAACAATCCTGGAACCGGGAAGGGACTCATCACAGGTATCGTTGCAGGGGTGGCAATTGGTGAAAGACCATCGGTGATGCGGGCAGAGCATGACGATACTGAGTGGAAAAAGACGATTATAGCAAAATTGCTACAAGCTCCATCCTTAGTCGTGATAGACAACATTCGAGGGGTGCTAGAGTCAGCCAGTCTGGAAATGATGCTCACGGGGGATGCAATTGAGGGGCGCATTCTAGGCTATTCAAAAATGGCAAAGGTGAAAAACCAGGCAACGTGGATGGCGACTGGGAATAACCTTCTGATTGGAGGGGATCTCCCCCGCCGATGTTATCGCATCCGTCTCCTATCGCTCACAGCTAAACCTGAGGAGCGGGATGATTTCAAAATATCCGACTTGGAAGCATGGGTGTTAGAACACCGTATCGAACTAATCACAGCTATTCTCACCGTTATTCGTGCCTGGTACCTCGCCGGCAAACCAAAAGATAGCAGGGTTCCAAAGCTGGCATCCTTTACCGATTGGGCGCAAACTATCGGGGGGATTCTACATTTTTCCGGGGTTGAAGGATTCCAGCAGAACCGGGATGAGTTACGATCCCGCAACAACGATGAGGCGATCGAATGGGAAGCATTTCTATCCTCCTGGTACGAAACATTTGGGACGGCATGGAAATCTTCAGAAGAACTTACAACGGCAATTGATACCAGAGACGAAAATACACCCTGGCATCAACCCCCCGCAAATCCACTTTTTGAGACACTTCCCAAACCTCTCAAAACAGCGTTCACTGAGAAGAGAAAAAGTTTTGTGGTAGCCCTACCAATTCAGCTTCAGAAGCGCGTTCAGACGGTATACGGACTGGCTGGATATCGCATTGAAAAGCAGCAAAACAGACACAAGAAAACTAATGAATGGAGAGTGGTGCGGGTGGTTGCGGGGGGTCAAACCAACCCAACGCAGGGAGAAAAAAATCTGATGCATGCATCAGAAAATTATGCCGGTAAGGATGATGAGTTGAACCCTCCGCAACCCCCCGCAGAGAGAAAGGCAAAAGTGGGCTCAAATGGCTTCAGGCCTAGTTCTAATGGACATTCGCACGAATCTGATTTGCGGGGGGTTCAGGCGAATAATGAAGAAATTTCTGTTGGACCAGATGAAAGCGAGATTTTTTCTACACCATCTACACTCTCTGAAAAGATAGATCACCTACTGACAGAGGTGGAGCGAGCACGAAAACTTTCTACCCAACCGGCACTCTTAGCAAAAAACTTTGTAGAGGCATTCTGTGCGCAGCCTGGATGTCACCTTAAATTAGAGAATAACCAGATTAAGATCGGTGTACCGCAAGAGATGAGCGACGAAGAATTTGAGCACATTTATGAGATTGTAGAGGAGTACGGACGAGAGATGGTGCCTTTCATCTCAGAGACTGTGCAGGTGCAGCAATGAGCCTGCTTGAACTTTTGCAGCACATCCAACGGCAGCGGCTCATCCTCCGGTACGGCCGCGCTGATCGTATTGTGCTCTGGTCCCCCAACCGTGTGGTCTCACGGTCGACTCGACAAGCGATCAGAGATCACGCGCAGACACTGCGCCAGATGCTCAGCATGCATGATGTCAATGTCTGCCCCAACGCCTCGCTGCACCGTGAAGAGTGGCGCTATGCTGGCCAGGGTCGGTACGTGTGTGGCGCATGTGAACGCCTGCAGGCCTGGATTATGCCACGAAAACGAGAGGCATCATATCGAGAACAGAAAGCGAGTTGATCATGAAACTCACCGTGACCCATCTGGAATATGCGGACTGGGGCGGCAATACCGGGCGCTGGGCCGTGCGGTTTTTCGGCCCTGAGCAGGATTTCAACATGATCCGCCAGCGCTTCAAAGCGTTAGGGCGTCCTGCAATTGCGTGGTCACCCGCCTATCAATGGAAATCAGGGAAGCCGGGAGCCTGGCTCATCACGGGGCGTCAACTCGATACTGTCCGCTCTGAATTTGAGAATCTGGAGGGCACGCATACCAGCAAGCACGAGCGCACCAGCATCGTGCATGAATGTGCCTTCTGGATAACAGGCACGCCTGGCGCGAAGACACCACACAGAGAATTAGAGCCTGCATAGCAATCGAAGTAAAAATACACAAGAAAGCAGATAACCATATGGTCACCTACCAAAAGCAGTCCAAAACCAGTCCAAAACAAGCTACACGTCCTACCGATCGCCGCCCCATGACGCGATCGCCCCAGCTGCACACCAAGCCACGACGTCCGAGCCCACAACGGGGGATATCAGTCAGTGAGCAGATTGCCGAGATGCTGGGAGAGACGACGCGTCAGGCACGATGGCAGATCGGGAACATGCTGCAATGTCACGGCTATGCGGTTGTGCGAGGCCTGCTACAAGAGACGCTCCAGGTCGTGCAATCCGGAGGCATGCGGACCAGCGCAGGGGATCGTGCGCGAACAACAGGCGGGATCTTCTTCTATCTGGCGAAGGAGCGTCACGGCAAAGAGTACAGGGCGTTTATGCAGGCTCGGCGACAGGCGAAGAAGAAAGTGCAGGAGGTAAAGGGATGAAGACGCGCGCAAAAACCTATCAGATCGTTGATACAATCCAGCTCAGGAGAAGAAAGAGCGTCAAAGGGTATCTTTATATTCTCAGGGATGAGGAAACCTTGATCATGGCGGTTACCGATGAGTATCGTAACCCTCTTTCCTGCTCATGCATTAACCCGAAACCTGCTAATCTCTGCCCTCACTATAAATTTCTTGCTGACATAAAACCTTCTTACTCTTATAGGATTGATGATACGATCGAGTCTCATCTGGTGGAAGATGTGCCCTTGCTCGGAGAAGCTGAAGAGGTGAGAAGATGAGCCTGTGTATAGATGCTTTTAGTAGTGACTGGCAAGCCGTTATAGATTACTTCGCCACATATACGTGTTACACATGCATGAGTGATAGATATATCGCGTCAGAGTGCCATGTCTCCAGGGGAACAGTACGGGCTATCAGGAAGCAAATGATAGCAGAGAAGAATGGGCAAGGAACCTTATTGCTTCCATCAATCTTTGCAGAGATTAAACGCATACAGAGTATTCCCAAGTGTCCCCTGTGTGGGCGTCCTCTGGCCGAGGCTGCTACTGAAGTGGTCGTACTTCCCAATGACTTCGGATATAAGCACCCACACGAAATACATACGATCTGCCTTGATAATTATGAAGATGAGATGAATTGGAAGCTTCTCGTGTATATGAAATTTATTCAGAGAAAGAAGGACGTGCCTGCATGATCACCCATCTCATCCAGGGCTGCGATTGTACTGGCCAGCCCTGTAGATCCTGTCACGAACTGCGCTGTATCCAGGCCTACACCACGCGTTATGGTCGCCAGCTCAAACGCTGTAAGCCATGCCGGGATGCGAAACGAGAGCAGCGACGCCAGGCCTCGCCACGACAAACAAGGACACGAGAGCCACGCACGAAGATCACGCCAGAGCGACTACAGGAGCTGCGTGCCATGCCGTATCCGGAATACTTGCGACAGCCAGAGTGGCAGGCACATCGAAAGAAGCTTATCAGGTTCGCACGTGCTCGCTGTCAGGTGTGCAATGCTGGGAACGTGCTGCTCAACGTCCATCACAGAGTCTACAATCTGGGAGAAGAGCACCTCTCAGATACGATCGTGTTGTGCCAGCCATGCCATGAACTGTTTCATACGCATCGAAAATTGAGTAAAGCAAATTGAAGGAGAGATCATCATGAAGACATTAGCGGAATTAAAAGACGAGGTGATGAGAGGGCTACAGGTGTGTGCGCCTGAAGACGAAGAGGGAAACCGGATATCCTATGTTTTCCGTAAAAGAGGCATTGGGTCGATCGTTTATGCTTACTGCTATGGGCCTGATCAGTATACCATCTATCATAATGTGACACTGATCAGGGAGGATGAACCTGAGTACGATCCATCGGACCATCAAAATATGCTAACCAATTGTGTCGGGCCTGCACGTCTTCCTGTCTGGCAACTTTGTACAATCCCAGAAGCGTTGATGACTCGTTTTCTTCGTGAGGCTGATGAAGCAGAGGAATGGCATAAAAAGCAACGTGCACAGCTTATGTATGCGGGGCTAAGAGTTAATCGCCAGAAACAGGAAGGTAGACAAGGGATAATTATAGAGGAGATACCCATCATCCCCTTTGATCAGGATGATGATCTGGATAGCCTTTTCTGAATTGTCCGAGCTTTACGCGGGCACAATCATGGGAGGTGAGTACCTCCCACCAGCACGACGTCAGAAGGGGTGATGGGGTTGCAACGCCAGATCCGGCTGAGAACCGACGACAAACGACGACAAAATTGCACTGCCGTCTCCCAGCGCGATCCCGGTGCAACCCCACATGCGCTTTTTATAGTGCGGGAGTGCGTATCTGCTTTTGCTAAATGAGCCTGTAGAGCCAGTTTACAAATAGATGTTCCACGTTTCATTCTGGAAAATAGCAATTTGCCTATAGCCCTGAGAGGAGAGCGGTCGTCGTGGCTGCTCTCCTCTCTTTTTCTCTCATATCCTCTCTTTCCCAGCGTTGCGTTCCGTTGCTATGCGATGCCTACGCGCTTCAGATACTCCCCATACTCAGCCAGGAACGCGGTCAACTCTTCACAGCGTTGTGCGGCCAGGCTCGGCCCGAAGCCATGCGTTTTTGTTGCGCTGTTCCAACCGCTTCCACTTCTGATCAGCAATGTTTGCAGGTCCGGCAATTGCTGGCGGACTCTATGTACCTTGTTCGCCCACTCCTGATTGTCAGGTAGCCCCGGCATTTTGCTGTTGGGATTGCCCTGGAGGTACGTCAATTCTTTGGCCAGAGTAGAGAGGTACATGCGTGCACCATTGATCATCCGGTAATGTGGATCCTCAGGTACAGGCATAAGGTCACGCAGCGTCTGCTCGTGTGCAGGCCAGGCACTGAGGTTCTCGATAGCTTGCGCGAATAGCTCATCTCTTTCAGCGAGTGCGGCGACGAGCTGCTCACGCAAAGTATCGATATGATGCTCACTGGCGGCGATCTGCTCTCGCTCCGCCTGAAACTTCAGCGCTCCGAGCTGCTCATGTGCCTGCTCACGAGCACCAGTCGTCTGCGCCGTCTCAGTGCGTAAGGCGTCTAGGCCTCGCTGGTAGGTCGCGATCTGCTCACGAATTGTCTGCTCTCGCTGCTGCTCTTTGCTCTCCTTCTCCAGACGTGCGATCTCACGTTTGCAGGCCTCTACCTGTTTCCTGAGACGTGAGACGTTCTTGATTGCTTCGTGCTCGCTGATGGTCCCAGCTGCCAACTTTGCGTATTGGATCGCGTGCGCGTGGTTCTTTTCCAGTGCCGGCAACTCTTGCTGTTTGGCCTCCAGGTCGCGTGCAAGATCGGCTTTCGCTTCCAGGATCGCTGTCAGGAGCTGCTCCGATTGTGCAATCTCTGTGGTTAGTTTCTGTTCTTTGCCGCTCATCGTTGCGAGCTGCTCATCGGCCCTGCAGAGAATGGTATCCAGTTCTTTGGTATCGATGGCCATTAATAGTGTTTCCTTTCAGCGTTGAGCGTCTGTAACGCTTGCGCTTGTGCTATCTTCTGATCAAGTTCAAAATCCATCTGGACTTCTCGCTCTTCAGCATATTCCTTCAGGCGTTGGTTCTTCGCGTTCCATTCGTTGAGCGCGGCAGCATCGCAGGAGGCGTCAATGCTCGCATTCCAGGCGGTCACCTCGTCGGCGACGTCGTGCATGAGCGATTGGATCTGTTTGCTGATGTTGAGAAAGAGTGCAGGCTCAATCCCCTGCTCTAGTGTTCTGGCCAGAGCATCAGCCATGCTATTGAGCTGTGTAATCCTGTAGGGACGTGAGACGTACTGGCATTTCGCAGCGATAGAGCGCATCAGCTCGGCCCGTTGCTCTTCCTGCTCGCGATCCCAGATCTCGGCCCTGCTCTCCCACTCGAAGCGTTTAGCCGCGGCATACCAGCGAGCGTTGGCACGCTGCATCGTTCTTGCTTGTTCTTCCTTGCTCAGCCTTTCAGCCTGGAAAACGGCGTTGACACTGCGCTTTGGACCCATCTTCAAGTAGTTCCTGAAGCGCATGTACCACTTCGCAGGTTCACTAGGACGACGTTCGTAGACTGTAGGTGTCTCAGGATGAAGCATTTGAGGCTCTACAACCGATAATTGTGGCATGGTCCCTCCTGTGTTTTTCTCATCATAACACGGTTACATCCCTACATCCACATGTTTTATGGAGATGCTTGTATCCTGATGAGAGAGGCATTACAATGGGCATAATCGAACAAGCGTACGAGAAATGACGAAACACCGTCAATCACAGATAAAAGTCTTGGTACACATGAAAGGACTCGACTCCATGCCTTTATCCAATCCCGTTGGAGACATCACCATGCCGACACGAACCGCGCCACGACCGGTTATGCTTGTGGATCGCTCCGGCAATTACGTTTCACTCATCGGTAGCAGTACGTTCCCGATTGCTGCAGGCGTGGCCACCGATACAACCGTAAAGGGCACGCCTGGCACGCTCGTTCGCGTCCTGGTGACAGCGACCGGTACCGGCACACTGCTCATCTATGACAATGTTGCGGCCCATACTGGCACGATCATCGGCGCAGTGCCTGCGAACGCTACGCAGGGTAGTCTCTTCACGTTCTGCATGCCAGCGCTCGTGGGAATAACCGTTCAGGGTAGCGCGAACAACCCTGGTATCACCGTCAGCTTTGACTGAGGAGAGGACATCACATGAGCACGCAAATAGAAACCATCGAAGCCGCGGCGAGGCAGATCCACACGAAAGCGTCATCTGAGATAGAGCGACTGCGTGAGCGTATCCCACAACTTGAGCAACTCATGAGCGATCTCACGGCTGAGCAAGCCCAGATTGAGCAGCACCGATTTGATGACAGCCACACGCTTGCACATGCGCGCCAGATCGACCAGGAGGCCTCGCAGCGTCATCGTGAGGCTGTGTCCTATGCCGAGTATGCTATGGGGATGTCAGGCGAGCGAGAAGCGACACGCCAGGCTCTTACGCTGGAAGAACGCGCAAAGGACACCCACAAAAGCTATGAGCAGACTGCCACGCATATTGAGCAGAAAGAAGCTCTGAGAGCCTCACGTCTGGAAGCGCTCCGTCTGGAATATGCGCAAGCCAGTGACGAGCACAATACGGCCGTCGCTCGCATTGCTGAAGTACAGCGGATAGAGCAGACAGCCCTGGAGCGTTTGGGCGAGGCGACGTATGAACGATTGAGCTCTGAGTACGAGCATACGCATGCTTCTGCGCTGGAGACGGCCCGTGAGTTGCTCGCACAAGCCAGGATCGAAGAGCAGCGTTTCATCGATAGGGCAGAGCAAGAGCTTGCGATCTGGCCCGATCTGGCCCAGAAGATCAAGCCCGATAGAGTCTATCACGACAAAGTTACGGATACGTGCCAGATCTTCATCGATCTCATATCGTCTCTCATCGGCGACGATCAAGGCAACCACATGCAGGCCTTGCAGGTTCTCCCCAGCTCACGCCGTCAGTACTTTAACTGGCGCAACCTGTTTCACCTCTCGGAGCCCGACCTCTATCCCTTGAACGTCAATTCTTACCACCGCCCCACGCACAAGCCGACCAGCTTATTGAACCTGCAGCGTACTATGCAGGCTGTTCTTGACGAATATCGCCAGACAAAACGATAGAAGGAGAATATCTCATGTCATCAACACTTGAAAGAGCCGTCTCCGCACAGTTTGAGCGCCAGACATTCAACGCCGTTGTCGCTGGCCAGGACATTAGAGCATCGCAGATGGAAGAAGTGAAGAAGCCTAGTATTTCAGTGCACCAGGCGAAGACGACCGCCCCGTGTGCGAATTGTGGTGCTCAGGCCTCACAACTTCTGCGCAGGGGGACCACTGGTCCGTTTCACGCCACGTGCAACAAAATACCATGCATGAATGCCGTGTCACGTTCCCTATAACAGACGGCTTTTTAAGCTCGAATGTTAGGAAATGTTAGGAAATGTTAGCTTTTCGCGGGTATAGGGTGTAGGACTGTAGGACTGAAATGAACCTCTATGATCCTGCTCTGGCCAGAGCTACACTTGCAAGCTACGATGCTGAAGAAGCAGAGATGACGCGTGCTCTTGCCTCTCTGGCTATGAGTGGGAATGAGCATGCGTACAAGGCATATCTGCGCGCATGCACGAAGACGCGAAAGCAGATCGCGTATCGTCGTAAGATGTTTCAGCAGATCGTGAGTGCTGAGAGCGAGAGCTTCACCGTTACGCTTTTCTTACCACCATAGTCTCTCCAGAGTGATATGCTTTCTCCATCTCATCAAGGATTGCACGACCATAGGCCGATATAGCGGCTTTCATCTCGTCTTCTGAGAGTTGGCTCATCTCACCTTCTACCTGCTTTGCGAGGGCCGCTATCTGCTTGATGTAATCCAGATAGGTCTCGTGGGTCATTCCATTCTTGAGGGCGGTATTAAGCTTCTCAGCTGCGCTCTTAATCAGGATATCGAGCAGCTGCAAGCGCTTATACTTGTTCGCGTACGTGTCGCCCAGGTGCTCATACGTGTGCTCTGCCATTATGTTGATGAGCCAGGCGTCGAAAGACCGTGCGCGCTCCTGCCAACGATAGACCTTGCACGCATTCTTCCATGAGCCAGGCACGTTAATTACCGGTTCTGGCACTGGCGCGGCCGGGCTCTTTTTTGCCGTTTTTTGTCCGACCACTTTTTTTGCGGTGCTTTTTGTGGCTGGTTGTGGCTCTTTGAGCACTCTCAGTGTTTCACGCTCTTTGGCTACAGCCACCCGTAGAGAGCGCTTATGGCCTAAATCACGATAGAGGCAATATCTGTTAAACCAGAGTTGAGGCTCACCAGGAAGCCGGTTCTTCCCGGTTTCAGGCTTATTTTCTGTGGCTGTTTCACCGATCTGCACAAATTTTGCTGGTTCTGGCATGGATTCTACTCACTTTCTTATGCTCATTGTACAGTTCCCTTGCAAGATATACTTCTTCCAGTGTAACGGCATTGCGTAGATCTGTCTCGTTTTTGCCCCTGTTTTACCCCTGTTTTACCGTCGGTCACGCGAGGTCATATAGTGGCGACGTTGCCCACCTATTGCCCACCTATCACCCACCTGTTTCCCCTCAGGCTTACCCTACGTTTGCCCCACATGTGCAACAAAAAAGCTGCAGTTCGTCGTCATCTGCAGCTTTTTGTAAGATATGTAGTCGTGTGTCTGAACTGAGGCAGTTGGGTCTAAAACAATTCAGGGCTTCATTATAGCAGTTTCGAGCTTGAGCGTAAATTACTGCGCATCCGGGCGCAGATCTGGCTCCAGATGCTGATCACAATAATAGCCGGTACTTCGATAGCCAGGCCCCTTGCGCGTGGTACACCACACTGGTATAGCATCGCACGGCGCTCTGTTCTGCGTAGAGCAGAGTTTGAAGCCAGGATAATTGTACTCGTTCGGCTCTTTCTCCCAGCCAGATGCTTTGTAGCAAACGACGGTAGGGCGGACGCGAACGAGTGACGCCTGGTGCATCTCGGCTTCATGTTGGACCCGGACGACTTTCTGCTGTTTCATGAGGTGATCCTTTTCTGACTCAGTATCATTCCTTGATCGATCCGGTAAAGTGGCCGATACCCGCCCTGCTTGAGTGCCATTGGTCCATTATAGAGACGCTCGTGTGTCTGCTCATCAGTCTTATAGAAAGCGTCGTTGATGCCTAAGTTGATCAGTTCCTGAGCAATGCGGAACACGTCGGCATGATCGGTCGCATTATAGGTGTAGACTACCACGATATAACTTGTGCTGTTCTGGCGATACCATACCTTTCCTGTTTTTGCTTTCTTGCCCAGCTTGCCCCATGCCAACGCTCCACGAATGTTCAGCCAGAGTGAGTCTATCTGCTGAGCGGGAACGTAGAAACACCATTTTCCTGAGTGTTCATCATCTTTGGGAGGATACGTATTTGCTACTGTCTCAAAGAGCCATCCCTTACGGCCTGGATGAGTTGGGACCGCGCAATCATCACACATGCTGACCTGCCTTCTTGCAATGCTCATCGCTCAATGCCTTGATCATCCCCTGCCACTGGTCAGGCGTCGTGTACCCCGGCTCGCCCTGCTCAGGGTAGACCTTGAGCAGAAGCGCAGGGCTATCCAGGTCGTGCGGATCGCTCGGTGGCATAATCACATACGCTGGGAGATTCGTTTGTTTAATCGGCTCTTCCATCAGCCTGGCGTACGCTTCCAGGCCAGCAGCATCACGCGCGTTGTCACCAAAGATCAGGAAGGCAATATCCTTGCCACAATGAGCGCATTGTTGCAGGCTCGTCGCCGTTTGCCGCGGGGCCCTGAATGGCAGATTGTATTTCTGCTCGATCCGGCGCTCTTCTGTTACGAGCCGGTCAAGCATGGTGAGCGCCTGCATATCAGCTTTCGTCAGGCGACTACTGCTTCTCCTGGTTGTTTTCTTCTTTGGCATAATCCTCTACTTTCCTAACACGACGCCTTTATTAGCAATCTTCAATGGCGCAGCATAGCGAGCTGGCATGGCAATACTCTTCCATCCACCTGCTTCCTGTAGTGCTTTTAGATCGGTCCCACCACGAAGTGCGAACGTCACAAAGGCGTGGCGCGCATCATGAGCGGATACACCGGTAACACCAACGCGCTCGGCCAGGATACAGGCGCGTTCTGTAATCGAGCGTTCTTGCATGCGTCCCTGGAGGAGGCCACCCTTACGAGATCCCATCAAGAGGTATTCGCCAGGAGTGCAGCTCGCAAGGTATTGGTTGGCAGCAATAAGTGTGTCGCGGGTCAGCTCGTGAGTCTGCGTCATATCGACTTTCTTGCGATAGAAAATCAAGGTCCCATTTTGGAGGTTTACGTCTTTGGTTCGTAAACTGGCTACCTCACCACAGCGTAAGCCATGATCGAGGAGCAGACACATCAGGAGAGCATCTCGTCGCCCTTGTGGGGTATCTGGTTGCCCGTGTTTGAGTTTGTTGGCTTGCTCCCAGGTGATAGAGATCGGGTCCGCTTTCTTCACGCCTTTTCGTACTTCCAGCCCTGCCTGTTTTCGCGTCGTATCAATGTTGAGCCCCTCTTGATGGCGATAGCCTGTAACCTTATCGATCAATGGGACCTCATGGGAAGCTACCGCTCCGGCCCCAGCTGCAAGGGCACAGTAGACTTTGACCGTGGACAGGCGAATATTGATTGATCCGATAGCATATCCAGACTGGAGCATCCAACGAACAAACCCTTTTACGAGTCCATTCGTCACTCCGATAGAGCGCCAGGCTTCCGGGTCGTACATCAGTGCTGAAGGATCACATGCTATCCCGGCTGCCTGAAGATAATCAGCAAACACTTGAAGATCATTGTATTGTCGCCGCAGCGTGTTTTTTGCTTTGCCCTCCTGGTAGTCCGCAAAAGCAGATTGAGCGGCGTATTGGTTGGCAAGTTGCCCGATACTTTGAGACGATACGGGAATCAGATCACCCATAAAAATAGCCTCCGATTTATTTAAATAATCAGTGTCATTTGTTGCTTATTATGGGTCCTATAACCCACTTTTGTCAAGCGTTTTAGGGTCCTACATCCCATGTTTTATGTTAAAATGAAATGTACTTATCTGGCTAAGGAGCTTGTTTGAATGCCCAAGAAAATTGTTGCACTTACGGACTATATCGCCGCTGGTGATGCGGCGCTACTTTTAACCGCAAAAATGGGACGCCCGATCTCTCCCAAATACATCCGCAAACTGGCAAATCGAAAGAAATTACCGTCGGTACGTGTCGAGCAGATGGGGAACCGCCTGCTCTATCATCGGGGCGATATTGAAGCGTCTACGATCAGAGAACGCAAGGGGTGAGTGAAACGCAATGGATAAGGGGAAGACAAAGTTATCTGTCTATGCGCTGGGTGATCCTCGTACTCAGCAGATACGCTACATCGGCAAAGCGAAGTGTCGTTTCTCAGGATAATATTCGCTTTTCAATCTCATAAAATTTCCTGGTGTTGTTCTACACTGGCTTGTGAGGCGCTTTTAAGTCATCTGAGCAGCAAGCGCGATTCTCACATAAATTTTCCAGACAGTTCAGAAGCCTTTGCAGGCCGTTGTCGCTATCAGGCAAATGAGCAAACGCACCTCTTTTTCTCGCATAAATTTTCGCGTATGGCACTGAAGTGGCTTGAGTGGCGGCACCATTTTTCTCACATAAATTTTCTTGCTCGTGCAGAAAACGTCGTTCGCGCCAGTCTTGGCAGTGCAAAATGTGGTAAGAGCCAGCAGTGAAATTTTATGTGAGAAAATCCGCCGTTTTTGCCTCCAAACAGCCATAATGCAGCAGAATTTTATCTTGAGAACAGCGAAAAGAATTCTGAGAAACGTCACTAGGCTCATGCGTTTTTGCCGCCAAAGGTCATCCTGGCACTCTACTCGATAGTTTGCATAGATCTCAGTTTGCACCCACTCACCTTGCGTCATAGACTTTGGAGCGAGCATATACTTCGTGCGCGATTGCTGGCTAATGCTTGTGATATGCCACTCGTCGCCAAGTTCAGCGCGAACGGATTGCTGAACCTGCTCGTGTATGGCTTGCAGGGATTGGATAATGG
>Ga0310811_10001306_pt1 | contig 31510 bp, 33 predicted proteins | sample YCmetagenome_FD_207642 | JGI IMG/M metagenome (GOLD analysis project Ga0310811, IMG submission 207642) | Soil microbial communities from experimental microcosm in Duke University, North Carolina, United States - YC | ecosystem: Engineered > Artificial ecosystem > Soil microcosm > Unclassified ...
TGGCGTAGACAAGATTGTAGGCGTCGATCACCCACTGCATCGCGCTGACGCCGGCATGGAGATCGGCGGCGATGCTCTTGAGCGCGAGATTGACGACAGACGTGTCGATCTGCGCGACCAGAACGCCGAGCGAGGTCGCGAGCAGCACGATCTTGGGATGCGTGTGTGAGGTCGCGGCGCGCACGGGCGCGCCACTGATGTTCGCCATGTTCATGTGATCCTCCGCTCTTATTTCAACCGGACCTAATGGCGCTCGTTCCGCAGGCCCACCCGCTTTCTGCTCACGCGGTGTGGAAAAGACCGCGTCCCATCGTGGTTAAGCGGCTAAGAAGTAAGGTAAAGAATTGGTTTCTTTTGAACTCGCAAGTTGAAGCGACTACGCCGGAATTGCAATTTTGAGGAGCAGCCCATGCGGAAGCTGTCCACGCTGACTGTCGGAACAATCCTGGCGATCGCGCTCTATTTCACTTTGGTCTGGGGCTACGACGCCCTGCGTATGCTCACATCACCGAGCCATGGTCTCGAGGAGGCCTGGCGCGCCGATTATGTGTTCGTCATCGGCCGCATGCTCGGCCTCGGGCCGGTCGGCCTCATCAAACTCGCCGCGTTCTTCGGCGCGGTGAAGCTCGTCGCCGCCGGCGCCTGCGGCGTGCATGTCGTCGAGCGCATCCGCGCGATGTTCAACGGCCGCGTCCACTCGGATGTGCTGGAAGGCGGTCTCATCCTCGTCGTCATCCTCAGCATCATCGCGGTCGGTCCAGCGGTCTGGGGAAGCAACGCAGAGGTCGTGCGCCAGTATGCGATCCAGCTCGCGCTCGCCTGCTTCGCGACTGCGCTGTGCATGGCCGAACGCAGCTTTTACGGATACGGCATCGCGGACGAGCCGCGCGAAAAAGCGGACGATGCCGTTGCGAGGACGATCGGCAGCGCGTTCGGCCCGACGCTGCATCCATAGCCGCTTATGGCGAGGGCGCTGTCATGTTGAACCGGCTGGTCGCGACCTTCACCCTGTGGATCGTGCGCGGTGCGCTCGCCTGGTTCGTGGCGCACGAATACACGACGGTCGTCACCGAGAAACTGACCGAAGTCTCGCGCGCGCTCGGTGGCCACTGAGCCCGCGATTGTTTCTGATTGCAGCGGGCACTGCCTTTGTCCCGTCATCCTTCGAGGCTCGCGTGCTGGGCACGCTCGCATCTCAGGATGACGGAAAGAGGCCTTCGGTTCAGCTTAATAACCGCCGCACGCCAGCGTGCGGGACGCCTGCTTACTTGCTCGTCTCGATCTCAGCGATCACGCCGGCGGCTTCCTTGAAGGCGTGATTGGCGGCGGGCACGCCGCAATAGATCGCCTGCTGCAGGATGATCTCCTTGATGTCGTCCTGCGTGAAGCCGCCTTCGACGAGGGCCGCGCGCACATGCATGCGGAACTCCTCCCACTTGTCGAGCGCGAGCATGGTGCCGATCACGAGCACGCGCCGCGTGCGTTCGTCGTAATGCGGCCGCGTCCAGATCTCGCCCCAGGCGGCGCGGGTGATGAAGTTCTGGAACTCCTCGGTGAACGCGCTCTTCTTGGCATTGGCGCGATCGACCCAGGCATTGCCGAGCACCTTGCGGCGCTGCGCCATGCCTTTGTCGTAGCGTTCTGACTCGTCCATTGCTGCTGTCCCTTATCCCCGCAGGAAGTTCAGCACCGTCTCGGCGTACTGCTTCGGCTGCTCGACATTGGAGATGTGCGCGGCCTCGAGGCTGGCGATCTTGGCGCCCTTGATCGCCTTCTGGATCGCTTCGCCGGCAACCGGCGGCGTGGCCGCGTCCTTCGACCCGACGATGACCAAGGTTGGCGCGGTGATGCTGGCGTTGCTGGCGCGGAAGTCCATCGCCATGATCGCCTGGCAGCAGGCGACGTAGCCCGGCACCTTCGTGCCGACGAACATCTCCTTCATCCGGTCGAGCGGATCCGTCGCGGTGGCCCGGAAGCCGTCGGTGAACCAGCGCTGCATGTTGGCGTCGACCAGTGCACCGAGACCTTTCTCCTCGACGAACTTGATGCGGTCCGCCCAGGGTGTCTTGTCGGGATAATAGGCGCTGGTGTTGGAGAGGATGAGCTTCTCCACGCGATCCGGCGCGTTTGCACCGAGCCACTGGCCAACCATGCCGCCCATCGAGAGGCCGCACCAGTTGGTCTTCCTGATGTTCAATGCATCGAGGATGGACAGCACATCGCGGCCGAAGCGCTCCATGGAGTAGGGGCCTTGCGGCACGCCGGACTGGCCGTGGCCGCGGCGGTCGTAGCGCACAAGCCGGAAATGCTTGGCGAATTCGTCGGCCTGATCGTCCCACATATGCAGGTTTGTGCCGAGCGAGTTGGACAGCATGAGCGCGGGCGCATCTTCGCGTCCCGAGACTTCGACATACAGCGGACAACCGTCATCGGCCTTGATCATGGGCATCGGCATTCCCCCCGATTTCATGTTCGGATTGCATCAGCGTGGCGAGGCCGTCACCTCTAATGCGCCGTCACTATGCTTGCAAAGCCCTTTTCAGGATCGATTCGAAGGCTTAAAGCCCCTTCTGCCGGCCCCAGTCGTGGGCCGCGGTGCTGATTGAAGGAGACGACGCCAATGGCGATGACGATGACGGGCGAGGTTCAGCTTGCCGCGAGCCGCGAAGTTGTGTGGGCCAAGCTCAATGACGCCGACGTGCTCAAAGCCTGCATCCCCGGTTGCGAGGAACTCAACAAGACCTCCGACACCGAGTTCCAGGCTGTCGCCACGCAGAAGATCGGGCCGGTGAAGGCGCGCTTCAAAGGCAAGGTCCATCTCACCGACCTCGACCCGCCGAACGGTTACAGGATCTCCGGCGAGGGCGACGGTGGCGTCGCCGGCTTCGCCAAGGGCGGGGCGACGGTCGCGCTGTCCGACAAGGACGGCGGCACGCTGCTGACCTACAACGTAGAGGCGCAGATCGGTGGCAAGCTCGCGCAGCTCGGGCAGCGCCTGGTGAACGGTGCAGCCAAAAAAGTGGCGGACGACTTTTTCCAGCGTTTTGCCGCAGCTGTGGCCGCGGGGTAGCCGCAAAGTCGCAATTATTGCCCGAATCGAAGCGAAATCGACGGCAAACAGATTCGTGACCGTCGATTTTCGCGATTTTGGCGACGTTCGACCCTCGAATCTCTTGACCCCGCCTATGGCCGAGGTTCAGACTTACTTCGTTCCAAGGCGCAACCGGGCTGAAATCGGCTCGATTCCGAGCCCGATACGCTGCCGCTCCTGCCGGGCGAAGCGAGACGAGGGCTTTTGGCCTGCCTTTTACTTTTGGGAGGATGCCCATGCCTGCCGTGTCCATGACCGTGAACGGGAAGGCCGTTTCCGGCGACGTCGAAGCCCGCACGCTGCTGGTGCAGTTCCTGCGCGAGAATCTTCGGCTGACGGGCACGCATGTCGGCTGCGACACGTCGCAGTGTGGCGCCTGCGTCGTCCATCTCGACGGCATCGCCGCCAAGTCCTGCACCACGCTCGCGCTGCAGTGCGAGGGTGCCAACATCACCACCATTGAAGGTCTGGCCGAGCAGGGTGGTCCGCTGCATCCGATGCAGGAGGCGTTCCGCGACAATCACGGCCTCCAGTGCGGGTTCTGCACCCCGGGCATGATCATGGCCGCGCTCGATATCGTACGCCGCAAGGGCAACGATCTCGACGAGCACACCATTCGCGAGCAGCTCGACGGCAACATCTGCCGCTGCACCGGCTACCACAACATCGTCAAAGCCATCAAAGCCGGCGCCAAGGCGATGGGTGAGAGCGGGGGAGTGCGTCAGGCCGCGGAGTAAGGCGTCCTTGAACGATAAAGCAACGGGAGGAGACCGCCATGAGCGCGACCGGAATCGGCGCGGCGGTGCGCCGAAAGGAAGACTTCCGCTTTATTACCGGTAAAGGGCAATACACCGACGACGTGACGAGGCCCGGCGAGTGCCGCGCCGTGTTCGTGCGCTCTCCGCATGCGCACGCGAACATCAAGAGCATCGATACCAGCGAAGCCAAGGCCATGCCGGGCGTCCTCGCGGTACTCACCGGCGCCGATCTCGCCAATGACAAGATCGGCAGTCTCATCTGCGGCTGGATGATCCATTCCAAGGACGGCACGCCGATGAAGATGGCGCCGCATCCGGCGATCGCTGCGGGCAAGGTGAACCATGTCGGCGATGCTGTCGCGGTGGTGATCGCGGCGACGCAGGCGCAAGGGCGCGACGCCGCCGAGAAAGTGAATGTCGAATACGAGCCGCTGACGCCGGTCATCGACCTGGCGCAGGCGAAATCGGGCCAGCAGATCCACGCGCTCGCGCCGAACAACACCATCTACGAATGGTCGATCGGCGACGCCCGGGCAACCGAGGCTGCCTTCGCCAAGGCCAAGCACGTCACCACGCTCGACATCGTCAACAACCGCCTGGCGCCGAATGCGATCGAGCCGCGCGCCGCCTTGGCCGAATACGATGCAGGGACCGACCAGCTCACGCTCTGGAACACCAGCCAGAACCCGCACGTGGCGCGGCTCGTCATCGCCGCCTTCGTCGGCATGGCGCCCGAGCACAAGCTGCGTGTCATCGCGCCGGATGTCGGCGGCGGCTTCGGCTCGAAGATCTTCATCTACCCGGAAGAGGTCGTCTGCCTCTGGGCCGCACGCAAGATCGGCCGCCCGGTGAAGTGGACCGCCGACCGCAGCGAAGCTTTCCTCACCGACGCCCACGGCCGCGATCACATCACGCATGCCGAGCTCGCGCTCGACGAGCATGGGAAGATCCTGGCGCTGCGGGCGCACACGATCGCCAATCTCGGCGCCTACATGTCGACCTTCTCGTCGTCGGTGCCGACTTATCTCTACGCGACGCTGCTGTCGGGCCAGTACGACATCCCGCAGATCTACTGCGAGGTGGATGCGGTCTACACCAACACCGTGCCGGTCGATGCCTATCGCGGCGCCGGCCGCCCCGAAGCGACCTTCGTGGTCGAGCGGCTGGTGGAAGTGGCGGCGCGCGAACTGGGTCTCGATCCGACCGAGTTGCGCAAGCGCAACTTCATCAAGTCGTTCCCGCACCAGACGCCGGTGATCATGGCCTATGACGGGGGCGACTATAACGCGTCGCTGAAGAAGGCGATGGAGATCGCCGACGTGAAAGGCTTCAACAAGCGCAAGCGCGAAGCCGCGCGCCGCGGCAAGCTCAGGGGCCTGGGCTATTCGACTTACATCGAGGCCTGCGGCATCGCGCCGTCGCAGGCGGTCGGTTCGCTCGGCGCCGGCGTCGGCCTCTGGGAATCGGCGGAAGTGCGCGTCAATCCGACCGGCAGTGTCGAAGTGCTCACCGGCTCGCATGCGCACGGGCAGGGGCACGAGACGACATTTGCCCAATTGGTCTCGGAGCGGCTCGGCATTCCGTTCGAGAACGTCTCGATCGTTCATGGCGACACCGACAAGGTGCAGTTCGGCATGGGCACCTACGGCTCGCGCTCCGGCGCGGTCGGCATGTCGGCGATCGTGAAGGCGCTCGACAAGATCGAGGCCAAGGCCAAGAAGGTCGCCTCGCATATGCTCGAAGCGGCGGAAGGCGATATCGAATTCAAGGACGGCAAGTTCACCGTCGCCGGTACGGACAAGACCGCGGCCTGGGGCGATGTCGCGCTCAATGCCTATGTCGCGCACAAGTTCTCGGGTCAGGACCTCGAGCCCGGCCTGAAAGAGACGTCGTTCTACGATCCGACCAACTTCACCTTCCCGGCGGGCTGCCACATCTGCGAGCTCGAGGTCGATGCCGAGACCGGCAAGACCGAGATCGTCAAGTGGACCGCCGTCGACGACTTCGGCACGGTCATCAACCCGATGATCGTGGAAGGCCAGGTGCACGGCGGCATCGCGCAAGGCGTCGGACAGGCCATGCTCGAACGCGTCATCTACGACAAGGACGGTCAACTCGTGACCGGCTCAATGATGGATTACACGATGCCGCGCGCGCACGACCTGCCGTCGTTCACCGTGGGGCTGACCGAGACCAAATCGCCGTCGAATCCGCTCGGTATCAAAGGCTGTGGGGAGTCTGGCGCGATCGCCGCGCCCGCCGCGGTCATCAATGCGCTCACCGATGCGATCGGCACCGAACAACTCGCCATGCCGGCGACCGCCAACGCGGTCTGGTCGGCGCTGCAGCACACCAGGTCGCCACAGGCCGAGATACCGCCGCAGGCCGCCTAAATTCGAAATTCAAGGAGAGACCAATGTACAATTTCACTTTCCACCGCCCGACCACGGTCCGCCAGGCCGCCGGCCTGCTCGCACGCAATCCCGAGGCGAAGCTTCTTGCCGGCGGGCACTCGCTGCTGCCGGTGATGAAGCAGCGGCTGGCGCAGCCGTCGGCGCTCGTTGACCTGTCGCTGGTCGAAGGCATGAGCGGCGTCGAGCTCAAGGGCCGTTCGGTGGTCATCGGCGCCATGACGCGCCATGCCGATGTGGCGAATTCGCAGGTGCTGCTGGAGGCCATGCCGGCGCTCGCCTCGGTGCCGGGCTCGGTCGGCGATCCGCAGGTGCGTAACCGCGGCACGATCGGCGGCTCGATCGCCAACAACGACCCGAACGCCGATTATCCGGCGGCGCTGCTCGGCCTGGGCGCGACCGTCATCACCAATAAGCGGCGTATCGCGGCCGATGACTTCTTCGCCGGCATGTTCTCGACCGCGCTCGAAGACGGCGAGATCATCACCAAGGTGAGCTTCCCGATCGCCAAGAAGGCGGCCTACGAGAAGTTCAAGCATCCGGCTTCGGGCTTCGCGCTGGTCGGCGTGTTCGTATCGAAGCGCGGCCCCGACATCCGCGTGGCGGTGACCGGCGCCGGCGCGAACGGCGTCTTCCGCGTCAAGTCGTTCGAGGAGGCTTTGAAGAAGCGCTTCTCGCCGAAGTCGATCGAAGGCATGACGATCCCGGCGACGGGCATGAACAACGACATCCATGCCAGCCCTGAATATCGTGCGCATCTCGTGGGTGTGCTGGCCCGCCGCGCGCTCGCCAAAGCGACGGCGTAGCGGCCGGACCGGATCGCGGTCCATACAATCGACGGCGCCGAACACATCGGCGCCGTCTTGCTTTTCTGCCGGCACTCTCCGTAATCGGATCGCGCGAGATTGCACCGAGAGCCGTGCGCCCGTGACACGTGCGCTTTCGTGCTGTTATCCTCACCCCAATAATAATTCACAGGGGGAGAGAACGTCGTGCGGCGATGGCGGTTTTTTGCGTTGATTGCGGCTGCGATCCTGATGCAGCCGTTTATGGCCTCGGCGGAAACCTATCCGGCGCGTCCGCTGATGATGGTGGTGCCGTTCCCGGCCGGCGGAGCGACCGACATTCTGGCGCGCGTGTTGAGCGACCGGATGAGGGCGATCCTCGGCCAGCCGATCGTCGTGGAAAATGTCGGCGGTGCGGCGGGCACGATCGCGGTCGGCCGCGCCGTGCGCGCGCCGGCCGATGGCTACACGCTCAGCATCGGCACATCCACGACGCATATGCTGACCGGCGGCCTCTACGACCTGCCGTTCAATCTCCTGACCGACCTCGATCCCGTCATCATGATCGGCAGCGAGCCGCTGCTGGTCGTCGCGCGGAAAGACTTGCCGGCGAATGATCTCAAAGGCCTGATCGCCTGGCTGAAGGCCAATCCCGACAAGGCCTCCGTCGGCGTTGCCGGCGTGGGGGCGACAGGGCACCTGACCGGGATCGCCTTCCAGAAGGCGACGGGGACGAGCTTTCAATTCATTCCCTACCGCGGCAATGCACCGGCGAGGCAGGCGCTGGCCGCCGGACAGATCGATTTCATGATCGAGCCCGCGTCGAATTTCCCCGCTTTGGTGAAGGCCGGCACGATCAAGGCGCTGGCGATCACTTCGCCCCAACGCGTTGACACGTATCCCGATGTGCCGACCATCAGCGAAGCCGGCGTGCCCGGCTTCCAGGCCGTGCTCTGGTATGGGCTTTGGGTGCGGCACGGCACGCCGCAGCCGGCGATCGACACGCTCAATGCAGCGATGCGGAAAACGCTGGCCGATCCTGACGTCATCGATCGTCTGCGCACGCTCGGCGTGTTCATCACACCGCCCTCACAGCAGTCTCCCGAGGATCTTCGCGCGTTTCAGAAGGCCGAAGCTGAGCGTTGGTGGCCGGTCATCAAGGCGGCCAACATTCCGCATCAATAGGCGCCGTGGGGATCGAACCAGCGAAAGGTGTTCTTCCCGCCGGCCTTGGCGGCGTAGAGGGCATCGTCGGCGCGCTGAACGAGCACGTCCGGCGCACAGCCGTCCGAGCGGGCGATCCCGACCGATACGCCGATCGTGACGCGGTGGCCTTTGCAGTCGATCGGGCGCCGCATTGTCCATACGATCGCGGCAGCGACGCTGGCGATGCGATAAATGTCTCCGGTCGGCGCCAACAAGACGGCGAATTCATCGCCGCCCATACGCGCGACCATGGCCGCATCGCGACAGGCCTCCGTCAGCCGCTGGGCAACCAACTGCAGGCAGTGGTCGCCGGCTGAATGGCCTAGCGAATCGTTGACGTTCTTGAAGCCGTCGAGGTCGATCAGGAGAAGCGCCGGTCCGATGCACGGGCCGTTGGCGTCGCAGAATGCGGCGAGCTTGGACTGGAAGTTGCTGCGGTTGGCGAGGCCCGTGAGGTGGTCGAAATCGGCCAGATGACGCAGCCGCTCCAACTGCGCGCGCTCTTCTGTGATGTCCTGCTTGATCCCGAAAAGCCGGGCGGGGCGATCGCCATTGCATTCGACGCTCGCCGTGATCCGGATCCAGCGCTGGGTGCCTTTTGCCGTGATAATCTCTGCGTCGATGTTGAAGCCCTCGCGCCGCTCGATCGCGCGACTGCGGATGGCCTCGAGCGCCTTGAGGGAAGCGTCGGGATAGCAGGTCAAAGCCCGGCCGCGCCTGAGGGGCGCGTCGCGCTCGATCTCGAAAAGGTCGTAGGTCCCTCCCGACCATTGCAGAATTTCGGTCGTGAGATCGCATTCCCAGACGCCAAGACGCGCAGCCGCCATTGCCCGCTCGTAAGTGTCGCGGGTCCGCGCCATCGCAGCCTCGTAGTCGCGGATGACCCGCGCCTGGGCTTCGACAAGGGCGGTCAGGCGTTCGACCGCAGCCGCGGTGTCGTCGTGGGAGAACGGATCGATGTCCGACACGCGACCGGCAAGCATGCTTGCCTTTCGGGTCCCCCGCGCTTTCGCCATGCCATTCCCCTGCTGCGCCGGTATTATGAGGCGGGGCTGATTAACATTCTATTCACGGATATCGGTGCGCGAAGACCGCGCCCGCGTCACGCCGAGCCACACGCCGTTACCTCATTTCATGACGCCGTTGTGTCGCGGATCACCATAAGCCGCGCCGCAGCGGCAGACGTTCGTATGATTTTTCCCTCCGTGATTTGCGTTCAAGCTGCGTCTTGCGTTCCGCAACGAGAGTCTGATCGCGGCGCGCGCTTGGCCGCTGCAATGGCCGCGAGCCTGTTGCGGACTTCGTCAGTCCACCCTGCAGATCGTAACGTGAAAAGGAGTATCGGGATCATGCCGACGATCACAATGAAAGACGGTACGCTGATCTATTACAAGGATTGGGGCAAAGGACAGCCCATCGTGTTCTCGCACGGCTGGCCTTTGTCGTCCGACGACTGGGACGCGCAGATGCTCTTCTTCCTCGAGAAGGGCTACCGCGTCATCGCCCATGACCGCCGCGGCCACGGACGCTCGAGCCAGGCCTGGACCGGCAACGACATGGACACCTATGCCGACGATCTCGCCGAACTGACGAAAGCGCTCGACCTGCGCGACGCGATCCACATGGGACATTCGACCGGCGGCGGAGAGGTTGCGCGTTACATCGGCCGGCACGGGACGTCACGTGTGGCGAAGGCGGTTCTGATCAGTGCCGTGCCGCCGATCATGGTGAAGACCGCGAACAATCCGGGCGGCTTGCCGATGGATGTATTCGACGGCTTGCGCGCAAGCCTCGCCGCCAATCGTGCGCAATTCTATATGGATTTGACGATTCCGTTTTACGGCTACAACCGGCCCGGCGCGAAAATCCTGGAGGGCGTGCGGCAGAACTGGTGGCGCCAGGGCATGATGGGATCGATCAAGAGCCATTACGATTGCATCAAGGCCTTCTCGGAAACCGACTTCACCGAGGACCTGAAGAAATTCGACGTTCCCACGCTCGTCATGCATGGCGACGACGATCAGATCGTGCCGTTCGGTGACGCTGCGTTGCTCTCCGCGAAGCTGGTGAAGGGCGCGACGCTGAAGATCTATCCCGGTCTCCCGCATGGCGCGTTCACGATCCATGCCGAAGTGATCAATCCGGATCTGCTGGCGTTCATCAAGGGCTGAGTTTCACCGGCGTGTGGCTTGTGCCAAAGCATCGTCATTCCGGGACGGCGCCAAGCGCCGGACCCGGAATGACAAACGTAGCTACGCAGGCCGCTTGTCCAACTCAGCCAGCAGATTGTGCAGGTCGAGCGGGCGGGTGAACATCTCCAGCGAGCCGTCGGCCTTCTGCGGCCACTGCTCCTTCGGCCGGTCCCAATAGAGCTCGACGCCGTTGTCGTCCGGATCGCGCAGGTAGAGCGCTTCCGAGACGCCGTGGTCGCTCGCTCCCTCCAGCGGAATTTTGGCGACGATCAGCCGGTGCAGCGCATCGGCCAGCAGCCGCCGGGACGGATACAGGATGGCGGTGTGGTAAAGGCCGGTGGTGCCGGGGGCGGGCGGATGGCCGCCGCGGCTCTCCCAGGTGTTCAAGCCGATATGGTGGTGGTAGCCGCCGGCCGAGATGAAGGCGGCGCCGGGCCGGGTGGTGGTCACCTCAAAGCCAAGCACCCCGCAGTAAAAATCGAGGGCCCGCTGCAGGTCGGCGACCTTCAGGTGAACGTGGCCGATCCGTACGCCGGGGTCGATCGTCGGCATCCGGAGGGCATCCTTCGTCATTTCAAGGGGATCGGACATGGGAGCTATCCCTGGCTGGCCGTATGAGGCTCTGATACCCAGATGTATGAGGGCCCCGCGATCGGATAAAGTGTCTTCGAGGTGACCTAGGAATGTCTCTTACACCCCTTCCTGACAGCATCGACGGCACCCTCGGCCTCCTGGCCAAGGCGAATTACGTCGGCGACCGGTCTTTGGCGACAGTGCTGTATCTCAGCCTGCGGATGGGCCGGCCTCTGTTCCTCGAAGGGGAGGCGGGCGTCGGCAAGACCGAGATCGCCAAAGTGCTGGCGCAGACCTTGGGCCGGCGGCTGATCCGGCTGCAGTGCTACGAGGGCCTCGACGTCGCGGCCGCCGTCTACGAGTGGAACTACGGCGCCCAGATGATCAACATCCGGCTGGCGGAAGCCGCCGGGGAGGGTGATCGCGAGCGCGTCGAGCACGACATCTTTTCCGAACGCTTCCTCATCAAGCGGCCGCTCCTGCAAGCGCTCGAGCCGGACCCGGCCGGACCGCCGGTGCTGCTGATCGACGAGATCGATCGCACCGACGAAGCCTTCGAGGCGTTCCTGCTCGAGGTGCTGGCCGACTTCCAGGTCACCGTGCCGGAACTCGGCACCGTGAAGGCGGAGCATCCGCCGATCGTCATCGTCACCTCCAACCGGACGCGCGAAGTGCACGACGCGCTCAAGCGCCGCTGCCTCTATCATTGGGTCGGCTATCCCGATGCCGAGCGCGAGCTGGCGATCCTGCGCGCCAAGGTGCCGGGCGCGCCGAAGAAATTGTCCGAGCAGGTGGTCGCTTTCGTGCAGGCGCTGCGCAAGGAGGACCTGTTCAAGGTGCCTGGCGTCGCCGAGACGCTCGACTGGGCCGGCGCGCTCACCGAACTCGACGTGGTGGCGCTCGATCCGTCGACGGTGTCCGACACGCTTGGCGTCTTGCTCAAATATCAGGACGACATTGCCCGCCTCGACGCGTCGAAGGTGAAGACGTTGCTGGACGAGGCGAAGTCGGAGCTGCGGGCGGCGGAGTAGACTATGAATGGTGATCCTCATTCCGGTGCGCCGCGCAGCGGCGAGGCCGGAATCCATAACCCCGGCGCCGGGATTATGGCTTCCGGCCCGCGCGCTGACGCGCGCGGCCGGAATGACGGAAGCGGCCGTCTCGCCGAGAACATCCTCTACTTCGCGCGGGCGCTGCGCGTGGCCGGCATGCCGGTCGGCCCGGGCGCCGTGCTCGATGCGATTGCGGCCGTGCAGGTCGCGCGCATCGGCAATCGCGACGACTTCTACTGGACGCTGCACGCCGTCTTCGTGAAGCGTCACGAGCATTCCATTTTGTTCGATCAGGCGTTCCGCATCTTCTTCCGCAAGCGCGGCTATATCGACAAGCTGCTCGCCTCGATGCTGCCGCAGACGCTGCCGTCGGCGCCGAAGCCGCCGGAGGCCGGCGCGCAGCGCATCCAGGACGCGCTGTTTGCCGGTATGAACGAGCGCGAGAAGGAGAGCGAGGTCGAGATCGACTCGCGCCTCACGGTCTCCGACCGCGAGGTGCTGCAGAAGAAGGACTTCGCGCAGATGACGGCGGCCGAGATCGCCGCGGCGAAGGAGGCCATCGCCAGGCTGGCGCTGCCGCTCGATCTCGTGCGCACGCGCCGTCTCAGGCCGAGCCTGCACGGCCACATGATCGACATGCGCCGCACCCTGCGCGCCAGCATGAAGGCGGGCGGGGCGGTGATCGATCTGAAGTATTTGGGTCCGCGCGTGAAGGAGCCGCCGATCGTGGCGCTGCTCGATATCTCCGGCTCGATGAGCCAGTACACGCGTCTCTTTCTGCATTTCCTGCATTCGATCACCGATGCGCGCAAGCGTGTGACGACCTTCCTGTTCGGCACGCGGCTGACCAACGTGACGCGCGCGATCCGCCAGCGCGATCCGGACGAGGCGCTCGCGATGTGCGGCGCCAATGTCGCCGACTGGGCGGGCGGGACGCGCATCGCCACCTCGCTGCATCTGTTCAACCGCCAATGGGCGCGCCGCGTGCTCGGGCAGGGCGCCGTCGTGCTGCTGATCACCGATGGATTGGAGCGCGACGCCGACGACAGCCTCGCCTTCGAGATGGACCGGTTGCACCGCTCCTGCCGCCGGCTGATCTGGCTCAATCCGCTGCTGCGCTTCGAAGGCTTCGAGGCGCGCGCCAAGGGCGTGAAGACGATGTTGCCGTATGTCGATGAACTGCGGCCGATCCATAATCTGGAGTCGATGACCGACCTCGTGCGCGCCCTGTCGGGGCAGGCTGCCGGCGGTTACGATCCGAAAGAGATGCTGAGGAAGGTAGCTTGACGACCCCTCGCCGCGAGAGCGCGGAGAGGGAGAACGAACGGAGACAACTGTATGCTCGCGCGTGACGAAGACATTCTCAAAGCTGCCGAAGACTGGCGCAAGGACGGACGCGGTGTCGCCATCGCGACGGTGGTCGAGACCTGGGGCTCGGCGCCGCGCCCGGTCGGCTCCAATCTGGTGATCGACGGCGACGGCAATTTCCTGGGCTCGGTCTCGGGCGGCTGCGTCGAAGGCGCCGTGGTCACCGAGGCCATGGACGTCATCGAAAGCGGTAAACCCAAGATGCTGGAATTCGGTGTCGCCGACGAGACCGCCTGGAAGGTGGGCTTGTCGTGCGGCGGCACCATCCGGGTGTATGTTGAGAAGGTAGGTTGATGCGTGCATAGCCTCGATTCGTCATCCTGAGCTGCGAGCCGCGTGCGCGGCGAGCGACGAAAGATGGCGGCCGTCACCCTTCGAGGCTCGCTTTGCTCGCACCGCAGGGTGACGGAGAAAGCTCGGAGAGAATGCAATGAACCTCGACATCCTCCACGCCCTCAATGCCGAACGTGCCGCGCGGCGCGCGGTCGTGGTCATCACCGACGTGGAGAGCGGGACGCAGCGGCTGGTGAAGGCCGCCGACGCCGGCAAGGATCCGCTCAGCGAGATCATCGACAAGCATCTGCGCATGGCCAAGAGCGGCATGGAGGAGACGGCGCAGGGCCGTGTCTTCCTGACCGTGCACGTGCCGTCGCCGCGCCTCGTCATCACCGGCGCGGTGCACATCAGCCAGGCGTTGGCGCCGATCGGGCAGTTGCTCGGCTATGACGTCACCATCGTCGATCCCCGCACCGCCTTCGCGTCCATCGAGCGCTTCCCCGACGTGAAGGTTGTCGCCGAATGGCCGGACGTGGCGCTGCCGCCGCTCAACATCGATCATTACACCGCCTTCGTCGCGCTCACGCACGATCCGAAGATCGACGACCCGGCGCTGGTGCATGCGCTCAAGCGCGATTGCTTCTATATCGGTGCGCTCGGCTCGCGGAAGACGCATGCCCGGCGCCTGACGCGGCTGAAGGAAGAGGCGGGTCTCTCCGACGCGGACGTTTCGCGCATCCACGCGCCGATCGGGCTGCCGATCGGTGCGGTGTCGCCGGCTGAGATTGCCGTCGCGATCATGGGCGAAATCACGGCCAAGCTGCGCCTGAAGGCCGACAAGGCGGAGAAATCGGAGGCGGCATGACGTGGTTTGTCATTCCGGGATGCTCGCGAAGTGAGCGGGCGCGGAATCCGGCAACAAGGACCGGACGAGCGTTTGTGTGTGGATTCCGGGTTCGCGTGCTGCGCACGCGCCCCGGAATGACGAGGGACTGACATGAAATTTGGGGCAATACCCGTCGCGGAGGCGCTCGGCGCGACGGCCGTGCATTCGATTCGTCAGGGCGCGCTGACGCTGAAGAAGGGCACACTGATTGGCGAGGCCGAGATCGCCGCGCTGAAGGCCGCCGGTGTGAAGGACATCGTCGTCTCGCGGCTCGAGCCCGGCGACATCTCAGAGGATCAGGCTGCCGCCGACATTGCCGCCGCGGTGATGGGAGAGGGCGTACGCACCGACAGAGCCTTCACGGGACGCTGCAATTTGTTTGCTGAGAGCGCCGGGGTGCTGGTCGTGGACAAGACCGCGATCGACGATCTCAACCGCATCGACGAAGCGGTGACCCTGGCGACGCTGCCCGCCTACAAGCCGGTGGTCGAAGGCGAGATGATCGCCACCGTGAAGATCATTCCCTTCGCGGTCCCCGCCAGCGCGCGCGACAAGGCCGTGGCGCAAGCTGCCGCACACAAGCCGGTGATCCGCGTCGCGCCCTACAAGGTGCGCAAAGTCGGCATCGTCTCGACGATGCTGCCGGGCCTCTCGCCCAAGGTCATTGAGAAGACGTTGAAGATCACCGCGGCACGCATCGCGCCGGCCGGGGCCAGCATCATCGCCGAGCTGCGCGTGCCGCACGATCAGGCGGCGCTCGCGAAAGCCATCGATAGCGTGCTCGATTCGGGCGCCGAACTGGTGATCGTGTTCGGCGCGTCGGCCATTGCCGACCGCCGCGATGTCATCCCGGCCGCGCTCGAAACTGTCGGCGGCACCATCGAGCATTTCGGCATGCCGGTCGATCCGGGCAATCTCATGCTGATCGGCCGCGCGCGCGGCCAGGCGGTGTTGGGTGCGCCGGGCTGCGCCCGTTCGCCGAAGGAAAATGGTTTCGACTGGGTGCTGATGCGCCTGCTCGCCGGTTTGCCGGTTTCCCGCGCGGACATCACCGGCATGGGCGTGGGCGGGCTCCTGATGGAGATCGTCACGCGGCCGCAGCCGCGCGTCGAGCCGGCGCCGGAGAAAGGCCGTCGCATGGCCGCCGTGGTGCTGGCCGCCGGCCGCTCCACGCGCATGGGCGCGATCAACAAGCTCATCGCGGAGATCGGCGGCAAGCCGCTGGTGCGGATTGCCGCCGAGCAGGCGCTCGCTTCGCACGCGGCGCCGGTGATCGTCGTCACCGGCCACCAGCGCGAAAAGGTCGAAGCCGCGCTCGCCGGGCTGCCGGTGCGTTTCGTGCACAATCCCGACTATGCCGACGGACTCGGCACGTCGCTCAAGGCCGGCATTGCAGCCGTGCCGGAGGATGCCGATGGCGCCATCGTCTGCCTCGGCGACATGCCGCAGGTCGACGCGACGCTGATTGACCGGCTGCTGGCTGCATTCGATCCGGAGCGCGGCGCGCTGGTCGTCGTGCCGAGCATCGATGGACGCCGCGGCAATCCAGTGGTCTGGGCGCGGCGCTTCTTCCCCGATCTGATGGCCGTCAGCGGCGATATCGGCGCACGCAATCTCATCGCCGGTTATGCCGAGGCGGTGGTGGAAGTGCCGGTCGCCGGGGAGGCCGCTCTGACTGACGTCGATACCCCCGAGTCGTTCTCCGCCGTCAAGGCCGAAATCGAACGCGCCTGAGTCTGAGAATCATTGATCGGAACCGCGACTCGCCCCCTTATCCGCGCTAGTGCACGGGTAAGGGTAAGGCGATGACGGAGACTTACACGCCGGTCATGCGCGCGTTTGTGGCTGGGGCTTTGCTGCTGGCCAGCGCGACTGTGATGCTGGTGACGGTGAGCACCGCGGCGCGCGCTGCCGGGGCGCTGGCCATCGGCTCGTGCGGCGCCTACGGCGAGGCCTACGACTTCCACAGCCTCAACGAGGCGCGCGAGAGCGCGCTCGGCAAGTGCAACGGCGCGAACTGCCGCGTGGTGACGACGGTGAAGCGCGGGTGTTCGGCCTTTGCCGTCGATTTCACCAATCCTTGCGGCGCGCATGGATGGGGCAAAGGGCCCAGGCTCGGCGGCACGCAGAACGAGGCGCTCAAGTCCTGTTACCATGACGGCGGCAAGGAATGCGTGATCCGCACCTTCTTCTGCGACGCCAAGGGTTAGGGCCGTTTCCGGCGCGCAGATGCGCCGCCTAAGAGCGCCGACCCGACTTTTCAAACGCCTCAGCGAATTCCTCCGAGGCGACCATCGCCAAAGTGTTTCGCAAAGCCTCCGCCTTCTCGGCGCCGAACACCTTCTCGAAGCGCGCCTGCGCGTCCCGCCACAGGATCATCGATTGCGCGAGCTTGGCTTCGCCGTGCTTGGTCAGCGTGACGAGTCGGCTGCGTCTGTCCTCCGGATCAGGTTCGATTGCAACGAGGCCGTCGCGCTCCAGTGGTTTGAGATTGTGCGCGAGGGCCGAGCGGTCCAGCACCAAGGCGGCCGCCAGATCGCTCATCGTCGGCGCCTTCATCCGCGCGATGTAAATAAGCATCGAGCGCTGCGTCGAGCGCAGGCCGCTCGGCGCCAGCACCGCGTCATAAAGCTGCGAGACGCGGCGCGTCGCTTTGCGCAGCGCGGTCCCGTTGCAGGGGTTCGGCGGCGGCAGCGCGAAGCTCAGTTCCGCGCCCGCCCTGCGCTGTTTTTTCTCTTTGTTTCCCGTGTGTTCCTTCATCGCTTGCATGCCGCTTCTCCGGGTGCGGGCCACCACTTGTAAATATAGGCATATGCCGCTAAATGTCGATAGTGGCATATGCCCCTAATTGGGAGACCGCAATGCGTCTGCTCGTCGTCGGAGCCGGATCGACCGGTGGCTATTTCGGGGGACGGTTGGCCGAGGCCGGTCGCGACGTGACCTTCCTGGTGCGTCCGGCGCGCGCCGCCGCGCTCAGGGCGGACGGGCTCCAGATCGTCAGTCCGCATGGCGATGTCACGCTGCGTCCCAAGATCGTCACCGCGGACGAGATCCGCGACCCTTACGACGCGGTGCTGGTGACGGTGAAAGCCTATTCGCTCGAAGCCGCGCTCAATGATCTCGCGCCGGCGGTCGGGCCCGACACCATGATCCTGCCGGTGCTCAACGGCATGAAGCACGTGGACGTGATCAAGGCGCGTTTCGGCGAGAAGGCGCTGGTCGGCTGTGTCTGCAAGGTGGCGACGATTGTCGACGAGCAGGGCCGCATCGTTCAGCTCAACAAGCTTCAGCGGCTCTCCTACGGCGAGATGGACGGCAGCCCCTCTCGCCGCACGCAAGCGCTCGATGAACTCATGCAAGGCGCCGGCTTCGAAGCGCGGCTCTCGTCCGCGATCGTGCGCGAGATGTGGGAGAAGTGGATCCTGCTCGCCGCCCTCGGCGGCATCACCGGCCTGATGCGCGGCAATATTGGCGAAATCGAAGCGGCGCCAGAGGGCACGAATTTCGCGCTGGCCTTCCTCGATGAGGTCGTGTCGGTCGTCAGTGCGGTCGGCGTGAGGCCGGATGACGCCTATCTCGCTGATGCACGGACGCTGGTGACCGAGAAGGGGTCTCCGCAGACCTCATCGATGTACCGCGATCTGCAGAAGGGCGCTCCCGTCGAGGTCGATCAGATCCTCGGCGATCTGTTGGCGCGTGCCCGCAAGGCCAATATCAGCACGCCGCTTCTCGCGGCGGCCTACACGAATCTCTCCATCTATCAGAACCGTGTGTCGGCGCGCTGAGACGTTCGCCGTCATTGTGCGTGTTGAGTTGAGTGATGCTGATGACCAAAAGTGACCATATCGAGTTGAGCGGAACGCAACGGCTTCTCGTGCTGCTCTGCGTCTCCGTGCCGTCCTTCATGATCAACCTCGATGCCAACATCGTCGCGGTGTCGCTGCCCTCGATCGCGACCTCGCTGAAGGCGAGTTTCGCCGACATCGAGTGGGTGATCAGCGCCTATACGCTCACTTTCGCCTCGCTGGTCATGCCTGCCGGCGCGCTCGCCGATCGTTATGGCCGCAAGCGCATGTTGCTGCTCGGCCTCGCGATCTTCACCGTCGCCTCCTTCGTTTGCGGCGCGGCGCCGAACGCAGTCTGGCTCAATGGCGCACGGGCCGTGCAGGGCGTCGGCGCGGCGCTGCAACTGAGCGCGGCGCTGGCGACCTTGTCGCACGCGTTTCGTGGTGCGGCACGGGCGCACGCCTTCGCCTTCTGGGGCTCGGTCATAGGCATAGCCATCGCGCTGGGGCCGATCGCCGGCGGCTTCATCACCCAGCATTTCGGCTGGGAATGGGCCTTCTACGTGAACATCCCGGTCGGCGTGGTGATGATCGCGCTGACGCTGTACGCGGTCGACGAATCGCGCGATCCGGATGCGACGCATATCGACATCCCTGGCGTCGTGACGTTCTCTTCATTCCTGTTCCTGATTACGCTGGCGCTCATCAGCGGCAACCGCCTCGGCTGGACGCATCCGCGAATTGTCACCGAATTCGTGCTGGCGGCCGTCCTCTTCGCGCTCTTCATCGTAGTCGAACTGATGCAGCGGCGCCCGATGCTCGATCTCTCGTTCTTTCTGCGGCCGACCTATATCGGTGCGAGCCTCTCAGGCTTTGCCCTTGCGGTGTCGCTGCTGACGATGCTCACTTATCTGCCGATGTATTTCCAAAGCGGCCTCGGCTATACGCCGCAGAACGCAGGGCTGCTGATGCTGCCGATGGCGGTGCCGTTGTTCGTCGTGCCGCGGATCGTCGCCGCGCACTTCACGCATCGCTGTTCCGGACGCGCGCTGCTCGCGGCGGGACTGGCCTTCATCGCCGCCGGCAATTTCTGGATGGCGCTCGAAGCGCCGCGCTTCGACTATCTCGCCATGCTCGGCGGCATGTTGGTTGCCGGCATCGGCGCCGGGCTGCTCAACGGCGAGGCTGCCAAAGTCGGCATGACGGTGATCCCGCCGCAACGCGCGGGTATGGCTTCGGGAGTCGGCGGCACGCTGCGCTTCACCGGCATCGTGGTCGGCTTTGCCGTGCTTGGCGCGATCCTGTTCGCGCGCGTGTCGTCCACAGTTGCGGTGGGGCTTGCGGGTCATCCGGCGGCGGACCATGCCGCGCTTGTGCACAGCATTGCCGCTGGCGATCTCTCGGGCGGTGGTACGGCGGCGCAAGCGGTCCTGCATGCCCTGGCGCTGCGCAGCTTCGGCAACGGCTACCAGGCGATCCTGTTCGCCGCCGCGATCTTTGCCGCCGTATCCGCGATCCTGACCTGGCTGCTCGTGCACCCGGCCGAAACCGCGCCGCTTCCCCGCATGGCGAAAAGGCCGGTGGCCGCGCCGGTCGAGTAGGGCGGCCCGCCGACGTCGATCGTCCAAACCGAAAATTTCCAGAGCCCCTTGCGGGCCGACCATGCCGGCGCTAAATTATGACTGACCAGTCAGTCATAATTGGTTGGGCGATATGACCGGTGGACGCGGCACAACGGGACGAGAGCGCAAGGCAGCCGGCCGCGAGGCTTCCGCGGCCAAGCCGCAGCCGGCCCGCGCCGCCAAACGCGGCTCCGCCGAGAACCGAAAGGCGCGCAGCGCCGCACGCCGCGAGACGATCCTCACGGCGGCGCTCGATGAATTCTCCGAACGCGGATTTGCCGAGACGCGCCTCGACGACGTCGCTCGTCGCGCCGGTGTCGCCAAGGGCACCATCTACCTCTACTTCCGCGACAAAGAGAGCCTGTTCCAGGAGCTCATCCGCACCATGCTCACGCCGCTGGTCGGCACCATCGAAGCGATGGGGGCGGCCGATCTGCCGCTCCCGCAATTGAGCGAGCATATCGCGGAGATGTTCGTGCGCGAGGTCTACGAGACGCGCCGCAAGGACGTCGTCCGCCTGATGATCACGGAAGGCCGCCGCTTTCCCAAGCTCGCCGAGTTCTACTATCGCGAGGTGCTCTCACGCATCGTCGCCGCCGTGCGTGCGCTCATGAAGCGCGCCGCCGACCGTGGCGAGGTGCCGCCGGGGCTCGTTGATTTCCCGCAAATCCTCGCCGCGCCGGGCCTGCTAGCCATTCTGTGGAACGGCTTGTTCGAGCGTTTCGAGCCGCTCGATGTGCGCGTCATGATGAAAACCCATCTCGACCTGCTGTTCGCCCCCGGGAGAGGGTCATGAGACGGATTCCCGCCATCGCGGCGGCCTTGGTGCTGGCCGGCCTCGCACTCGCGGCCTGTGACGAGAACAAGGACCGCATGCTGCAGGGCTGGGTCGAGGCCGATCTGGTCTTCGTCAGTCCGGATGAGCAGGGGCGCATCGAAAAGCTCAACGTGCGCGAGGGTGATCACGTCAACAAGGGCGATCTCTTGTTCACCGTCGACGACGACCTGCAAAGGGCCGACGTCATGGTGCGGCAGACCGCGGTGATCAACGCGCAGCAGAGCTTCGACCGCGCCAAGGAACTGCTCAAGAGCAGCGCCGGCACGCAGAAGACATTCGACGATGCCGAGGCGGCCATGCGGCAGGCCAAGGCCAATCTCGAATGGTCGCAGACGCGGCTCGCCCGCCGCAGCGCCTCGAGCCCGGCTGAAGGCACGATCCAGCAGGTCTATTTCCGCCCCGGCGAGACGGTCGCTCCAGGCCGTCCGGTGATCTCGCTGCTGACGCCGAACAATCTCAAGATCCGCTTCTACGCGCCGGAGCGGGTGCTGCCCGAGATCAAATACGGCCAGAGTGTGCGCGTGACCTGCGACGGCTGCGAGCCGGGGCTCACCGCGACGGTCACCTTCATCTCCGGCAGCGTCGAATACACGCCGCCGGTGATCTACAGCCTCGATGAGCGCGCCAAGCTCGTCTTCCTGATCGAGGCGCATCCCGACCATCCGGAGAAATTCCGCCTCGGCCAGCCGGTCACGGTGCTGCTGCCGGACAAGCCGGCGGGCGTGCCGGTGGCGAAAGAGTCTTCGCGATGAATAACGCCGAGATTGTCATCGACGTGCACGGCCTCACCAAGAAGTTCGGCGGCCGGGCCGTTGTGCGCAATCTCTCTCTGCAGGTGAAGCGCGGCACCATCTACGGCTTCCTTGGTCCCAACGGCTCGGGCAAGACCACGACCATCCGCATGCTGTGCGGACTGCTGACGCCCGACGAAGGCACCGGCACGTGCCTCGGCTACGACATCCGCACCGGCACCGACATGATCAAGCGCCAGGTCGGCTACATGACGCAGCGCTTCAGCCTGTATCAGGATCTGTCGGTGCGTGAGAACCTGGAGTTCATCGCCCGCATCTATGGCATTGCGCGACCGGTCGCCGCGGCGCGCGCGGCGATCGCGCGGCTCGGCCTCAACGGCCGCGAGGAGCAGATCGCAGGCGAACTGTCGGGCGGCTGGAAACAGCGGCTCGCGCTCGGCGCCTGCACGCTGCCGAGCCCGCAACTGCTGCTGCTCGATGAGCCGACGGCCGGCGTCGATCCAAAGGCCAGGCGCGACTTCTGGAACGAGATCCACGCGCTCGCCGCGGACGGGCTGACCGTGCTGGTTTCGACGCACTACATGGACGAAGCCGAGCGCTGCCACGAGATCGCTTACATTGCCTACGGTGAGTTGCTGGTGCACGGCACCGTCGACCACGTGATCGAGGCCTCGCATCTGACGACCTATGTCGTCAGCGCACCGGACAACGGCATGCTTGCCGAGCTCGGCGAGGAGCTCAACAAGGCCAAGGGCGTGGACATGGTGGCGCCGTTCGGCACCAGCCTGCATGTGTCGGGTCGCGATGCTGATGCGTTGGAAGCCGGCATCGCGCCGTTCCGCAAGCAAGAAGGGCTCGAGTGGCGCCTTTCGCAGCCCTCGCTCGAGGACGTGTTCATCGACCTGATGAGCCGCTCGCAGGACAACTTCCAATGACGCATCTCATCCCCAGCGAGGCGCCGCGCCGTCTCAGCGGGCGGCGCTTCTGGCACAAGACCGGCGCGATGCTGATCAAGGAGTTCATCCAGCTCAAGCGTGATCGCGTGTCCTTCGCCATGATCATCATGGTGCCGCTGGTGCAGCTCATGCTGTTCGGCTACGCCATCAACACGACGCCGCGCGATCTGCCGACCGCGGTGCTGCTGCAGGAGCAGAGCGATCTGGCCCGATCGATCCTCGCGGCGCTCCAGAACACGAAATACTTCAAGGTCACGGAGCTTCCACGCAACGAGCAGGAGGTCGATGCGCTGCTGGCCTCCGGCAAGGTTTTGTTCGCCGTGGAAATTCCAGCCAACTTCGAGCGTAATGTGCGGCGCGGCGACAAGCCGTCCATGCTGGTCGAGGCCGACGCCACGGATCCGGTGGCCTCCGGTACGGCGCTTGGGGCGTTGGGGCAGGTGATCCTCTCATCGCTTTCGCACGATCACGCGGTGCCCGATCCGGCGGTGATGCCGTTCGAGATCCGCACCCATGCGCGCTACAATCCGGCCGCGGTGACACAGCTCAATATCGTGCCGGGGCTTGTCGGCACCATCCTCACCATGACCATGCTGATCTTCACCGCGCTGTCGGTGACGCGCGAGATCGAGCGCGGCACCATGGAAAACCTGCTCTCCATGCCGATCACGCCGTTCGAGATCATGCTCGGCAAGATCATCCCTTACGTGATGGTCGGGATCGTGCAGGCCTCGATGATCATCGGCATCGGCGTTTTTTTGTTCGGCGTGCCGATCATCGGCAATCTCGCGGTGCTTGCTGTCTTGAGCACGCTGTTCATCGCCACCAATCTGTCGATCGGGTACACGTTTTCCACCATCGCCCAGAACCAGCTTCAGGCGATGCAGATGACGATCATGTTCTTCCTGCCGAACATCCTGTTGTCCGGCTTCCTGTTTCCCTTCGCCGGCATGCCGACCTGGGCGCAATGGGTCGGTGAGGCACTGCCGCTCACGCATTATCTGCGCATCGTGCGCGCGATCATGCTGAAAGGCTCGTCGGTCGGCGATTTGCGCTACGACGCGATCGCGCTCTGGATCCTGATGCTTGTCGCCATGACCATTGCCGTGACGCGCTTCAGGCGGACATTGGATTGACCTACTGCCGCATGGCAACGCCGAGCCGCACATAAGGGCCGGTGCGTTCGTCGCTGTCGCCGGCCCAGCCGGCGGCGGCAGACCATTCGTAGCCTTCGCCTTTCAGCCCGGTGATGTGCGCACCGAGGCGCAAATGGCGATAGCCGTCGGAAGCGAAGTATTGCGTTTCCGGTCCGACATAAAAGCCGCCGAGGAGATCTTCGAACACGCGCCAGCCATAGGCGATGCGCGCCGAGTTGTTGGTGGCGATGGTCGAGAACGACAGGTCGGCGGCGATCATCGTGCTCGCAGTTGGCTCGTACCAGAGATCGACGGCAAGACGGGCCCCGAGGTCGTTGCCGTTGAGCTTGTTGCCAGGGTCGTCCGGCGTGAGGACGTGCCGTTCGATGTCGAGACCAAGGAATACTTTGGCCTCGACGCCGCCGCGTTTGATGCGCCAGCCGGGCAATATCTCGCCCACCATCTCCGAACCGATCACCTCCTGGCCGCCGAGGTCGCTCGCGTTGTACCGATAGAGGCCGCCCGACAACATCAGCTTGAACATAAGCCCGTCATCCTCGAAGCCGCCAGGCGCAATCAGCAATCCGCCGTATGCGAAGGCGCCGTTCGTCCAGAGGTCACGGCCGGAAAAAAGGATAATGGTCGCATCCTCGTCATCAGCCGCCCGTGCCGGAACGACTAATACGCAGACGCAACAGACAAGGATGGCCGCGGCGGCGAAAGCTGCCGCGTGTACGCGCCAACTGCGAACCATTGCGGCCCCTTACCGTCAGAACGGCAGCCCGGCCGGAAACGCTGGTAGGATACAACTAAAGCGTGCAGTTTGATTGTTGTCGAGTTGAATCGGCGGGCCGCTACGCAGAGCCCTTGGTCAGCCGGCGCGGCGGATCGCCCAGCGTCCGGTGGATCATGGCCGAGAAGGCGCTCGGGCTGGCATAGCCGACGGAAGCCGCGGTTTCGGCGACCGAGGCGCCCTCGGCCAGGCTGGCAAGTCCGTCAATCGCCCGCAGCCGCGCCCGCCATTCGGCGAAGCCCAGGCCGGTTTCGCTGCGAAAGATGCGCGCCAGCGTTCGCCGGCTGGCGCCGGCTTCCTCGGCCCAGCGGTCGAGATCGTGGGCGATACTGGAGTCCTCGAGGAGGGCGCGGGCGACCCGGAGGGCACGGGGGTCGCGCGGCATCGGTACCTCCAGCCGCCGTTCACGCAGGCGCCCCAGTTCGGCGAGGATGAGCCGTGCGACGATGCCCGCGCGCCCCGACTCGTCGAAGTCGACGGGCTCCTCCAGCAGCGCCAGGATCAATTCGCGCAGCAGGCCCGAAATCTCCACCAGCACCGGCTGTTTCGGCAACGTCTCCGCCGCTGCCGGATCGATATAAAGCGCGCGCATCTCGGCATTGCTGCGCATGGTAACGCTGTGCGGCCATTCGGACGGCAGCCAGAGGGCGCGTGCCGGTGGGAGGATCCACGCGGCCTCGGCCGTTTCGACCCGCAAGATACCGGAGGCCGTATGCAGCAACTGGGCGCGCCGGTGGACATGGAGGGGGATGCGGTCGCCGAGCGCACGTTTGCTTGCCATCACCGCGACCGGGCGCGGTGCGTTGTCCATGTTGGGGCGATAGATCGGACGGACGTCGGTCATCGCGTTTGGCCTGTTCACGACGAAAATCGACCGAACATCGCCAAAAGGCAAGGGGTATACCGAGTAGCCAGCAGCCGGGACCGACATGCCATGAACCCAACATCTGTCACGCCGTCCTCCGAAGAAACCGCCCGCCAGCGCTCCATCGCTTTTCTCAACTGGGCGCACGCGGTCGACCACTTCGTGCTGCTCATCTATCCGACGGTGGTCATTGGTCTCGTCGCCGTCTATGGCCGGCCGTATAGCGAACTCATCGTGCTCTCGAGCGCCGCCTTCATCGCGTTCGGGCTGTTCTCGCTGCCGGCCGGCTGGCTCGCCGACCGCTGGAGCCGCCGCAACATGATGGCGGCGTTCTATTTCGGCTGCGGCGCCTCGCTGATCGCCGCCGGATTTGCGCCGAATTTGACAGTGCTCGCCGTCGCGATGTTCGCACTCGGCCTGTTCGCGGCCATTTATCATCCCGTCGGCATGGCCATGTTGATCGAAGCCTCCGGCGCCAAGGGGCGCACGCTCGCCTTCAATGGCGTCTGCGGTAATCTCGGCGTATCGCTCGCCGCGGGCATCAGCGCCTTTCTGGCGAGTTGGTTGAGCTGGCGCGCCGCCTTCATGGCGCCGGGCCTCTTGGTACTGGCCACCGGGTTTGTCTACATCTGGAAGACGCCCGACGATCGCCACCATGCCAACACCCGCAAGTCGGTGCCTGCCGTGCCGCTGACGCCGCGTCTGGCGGCGATCATGTTCGGCCTGTTTCTGATCATCGCGCTCACCGCCGGCACGGTCTTCAACGTGCTGACGATCGCGCTGCCGAAGATCGTCGACGAGCGTCTCGCCGCGCATGTGCCGCTGCTGCTCGCCGGCAGCGTCGCCACGGCTGTGCTGATCTGCGGCGCCGTGGCGCAGCTCTGCGTCGGACGCCTCGTCGAGCGCTTCACGCCGCACATGATGTTTGCGGTCATCACCGGCCTCGGCGCGATCGGCAATCTCTGGGCGTCCTATGCAGAAGGTGTGCCGCTGATGCTGGCGCTCGCTCTCGCCATCGCGATGATCTACGGCCAGGTCACCGTCAACGACATGGTGCTCGCCCGTTACACGGCCGACGCGTGGCGCGGCCGCATCTATGCCGTGCGTTACTTTCTGCTGTTCATCAGCGCCGCTGTCGCGATCGGCATGATCTCCTTGTTGCACGAAGAAGGCGGGTTCGGCCTCGTGCTCGGCGTCAATACCGTTATCGCGGTGATCATGTTCATCGCCACGATCGGGTTGACGGTGATGATCAACCAGATCGAAGGACGGCAGGCTGTATCGCAGCCGGCGGAGTAGTCCGTCTCTTTCTTTCGGGGGCGCGGGCAAACGGCCCGCGAGCCCGGAATCCATAATCCTCGACGCTGCGGCGTATGGATTCCGGGCCCGCTCGCTTGCGCTCGCGTCCCGGAATGACACCTTTCAAAACAGCGGCGGGATCAGGTCCTCCACCGTCACGCGCATGTGCTTCTTCACATTGGCGACGATGCGGCTGCGGTGGCAGGTTTTCGGATCGCGGCAATAGCAGAGCAGGGCGATCCGCTTGCCTGACTTGATCAGCGATACCAGCTCGGCGAGCTCCGTCTGCGGCTCTGCTTTCCTGATGTGCTTGTCGTAGATCGTCCACAATGTCTCGACGTCGCCCGACCGTGCCGCGGCACGGCCTTCCGCCGGCGTTCCAAGTTTTTGCAGATGAACGTAGGCGATGCCGGCGTCGTCGAGCGATGCCGCCAGCGCGCGCTTGGAAAAGCCCGGCCGCCGAGACGCCGCGACCGCACGGGTGTCGACAAGCAGGTCGATTTTGGCGCGCTTGAGCTCGGTGAGCACCGCGTCCGGCTTCGCCTGCTCGTAACCGATGGTGAAGAGTCTCGCCATCCGCTGAGCATAAGCCGCTACCTTTGCGGGGCAAGCTGGGAACTGCTTTCCCGCCAACGCGATGTTCCCGGCGCATCTATTTCGTGAATTGCGCCCACCGCAGTTGCTTTGGTCTTATTTGCGGTACGGCTCTTGCTCGTATGCGCTGCGGCGTGGTTCGGTCGGTTCCATGTTCATCGGGAGTCTTCATCAATGGCGATGATTGATCGTCGCGCATCGTTGCGGCCGCGCATGCTGTCGCCACGCACGCTGGCGCTGGCCGTCGCTGCTGCCGCACTTTTGGCTTGGAAACCGGCCTTTGCGCAGACGACTTTGCGTGTTGGGCATTTCCCCAACATCACGCACGTGCAGGCGCTGGTTGCGCACAATTTCACGCGCCAGGGCAAAGGCTGGTTCGAACAGCGCCTTGGACCGGACGTGAAAATCGACTGGTATGTTTATAACGCCGGCCCGAGCGCGATGGAGGCGGTGTTCGCCAAGTCGATCGACCTCACTTATGTGGGCCCTAATCCGGCAATCAACGCCTACTTCAAATCGGGCGGCCAAGAGGGGCATGTCATCGCCGGCGCCGTCAACGGCGGCTCGGCGCTCGTCGTGCAGGGCGACTCGCCGCTCAAGACGGCGGCTGATTTCCGCGGCAAGAAGATCGCCACGCCGCAATTCGGCAATACGCAGGATGTCGCCGCGCGGGCGTGGCTCGTGGCCGGTGGCCTCAAGATCCGCCAGACCGGCGGCGACGCACAGGTATTGCCGGCCGCCAATCCGGATCAGCTCCTGTTGTTCAAGCAGAAACAGATCGATGCGGTGTGGACGGTCGAACCGTGGGTGTCGCGACTGGTGCAAGAGGCGGGCGGCAAAGTCTTGATCGACGACCGCAACGCCATCACCACCGTGCTGGTCGCGCGCGCGGACGTGATCAAGCAGCAGCGCGACCTGGTGCGCAAATTCGTCGCAGCAAACCGCGAGCTCACCGACTGGATCAAGGCGCATCCCGCCGAAGCGCAGAAGATGGTCGAGGACGAGCTCGACGCCGAGTTGCACGCCAAGTTCTCGCCCGACCTGGTGAAATCGTCCTGGGACCGCATCGTATTGACAAGCGACGTCTCGCTTGATGCTCTCAAGAGGTTTGTCGCCAGCGCGCAGGCGGTTGGGTTTTTGCGCAATCCGCCGGATTTGTCCCGGCTGGTCGAGACTCCATGATCGCATCTGTCTCCGAGTCGAGCGCAGCGTCGTCAGGCAAGCTCATCGTCGACGGCGTCTCGAAGTGGTTTCGGACGCCGCGGGCGTCCGTGCAGGCGCTCGACAACATGAACCTGCGCGTCGCCGAGGGCGAATTCGTTTGCCTCGTCGGGCCGAGCGGGTGCGGCAAAACGACACTGCTCGACATCATGGCCGGCCTCACGAAGCCGGACGAAGGACGCGTGCTTGCCGACGGCGAGCTCGTGCAAGGGCCGGGCCGGCACCGCCTCGTGATGTTTCAGGAGTCGGCGTTGTTTCCCTGGCTCACCGTGTTCGGCAACGTGATGTTCGGACTCAAGCGCAAGCCGGGACTGAGCAATGCCGAGCGGCGCGAAATCGCCGAGAGCCATTTGCGGCTCGTCGGCCTGGAGAAGTTCAAAAAGTCTTTCGTGCATGAACTGTCCGGCGGCATGAAGCAGCGCGTCGCCTTGGCGCGTTCGCTGGCGCCCGATCCGCAGGTGCTGCTGATGGACGAGCCGTTCGGTGCGCTCGACGCGATCACGCGAGAGCAGCTCTACCAGGATCTGCAGGACATCTGCCGCGAGCGGCGCAAGACCGTCGTGTTCGTCACGCACAATGTGCGCGAGGCCGTGTGCCTCGGCGACCGCGTGTTCATCCTGTCGCCAAGCCCCGGCCGCATCCGCGAGGAATTTCGCATCAGCCTGCCGCGTCCGCGCGACATCAACAGTCCCGAACTGGCGACGATCGCGCAGCGGATCACGTTGGCCTTGAAGGCCTATCTCGTATCGTCGCAGGCAGCCGCCGAATGAAGCGCACGCTCGTCGTCATCGTTTTTTTTGCTGCGTTGATCGGCATCTGGCAGGCCGCCACCGCAAGCGGCCGCTGGTCGCCGGTGCTGCTGCCGCCGCCGCTGGCGGTGGCCGAGTATCTCTGGGGCGCGCTCAACGACGGCACGCTGATCGACGCCGCGCGGGTGACGCTGCAGCGCCTGTTGATCGGCTATGTCATCGGCATCGTCATCGGCCTGCCGCTTGGTCTCGCCGTCAGCACCTCGCGCTACATGGAGGATACGGTCGGCGCTTTGGCGCTCGGCCTGCAGACATTGCCGAGCGTGTGCTGGGTGCCGTTGGCGCTGCTGTGGTTCGGCCAGACCGAGAGCGCCATGCTCTTCGTCGTCGTCATGGGCACGGTCTGGTCGGTGGTGCTTGCAACATCGACGGGCGCGCGCACCATCCCGCCCATTTACGCGCGGGCCGCGCGCACCATGGGCTCGGAAGGGTTCGACAAATGGACGCGCGTGATCCTGCCGGCGTCGCTGCCTTTCGTCGTCAGCGGCATGAAGCAGGGCTGGGCCTTCGCCTGGCGCTCGCTGATGGCGGCGGAGATTTTCGTCACCATCCTCACCGGATTCGGGCTCGGACATCTTCTGCAATATGGCCGCGAGCTCAGCGCCATGGACCAGGTGATCGGCGTGATGATCTCGATCGTGGTGATCGGCCTGATCGCGGATAAGGTGCTGTTCTCGCCGTGGGAACGCTTCCTGCACCGGCGCTGGGGCACGGGGATGATTTAGGCGCTGCGGGAAATCAAGACACCCGCTCGATCAGCGCCATGGCCGCCGCGGGCGCGCGCACTTTGGCCTCGTGAATGAAGTAGATGAACGTGTCGCGCGGCTCTTTCTTTGCCGCCTTGTCGATCAGCGGCAGATCCTTCGGTGAGCCGCCGGCGGCCCAGCCCTTCGCACGCTCAGCCCAGGCATCGAGCGCCTTCGGTGGATAGCCGGCCTTGAGTTTCTCGTCGCCCTTCTGCAAGCGCGCATAGACGAAGTCGCCGGTGATATCGGCGATCTCGGTATAGGTGTCGTGCTCTGCATACACGACGGGGATCGCGAACTTGCGCAGCAGCGCGATGAAGGCCGGCGTCTTGAAGCTGTCGTGCCGCACCTCGACGACATGGCGCAGCGTGTGGCCGTCGAAGGTCTTCGGCAGCAGTTCGAGGAAGCCGCCGAAATCGGCTTCGTCGAATTTCTTGGTGGGAGCAAACTGCCAGAGCAGGGGACCGAGCTTGCGCCCGAGCTCCGTCACGCCCGACTCGAGAAAGCGCTTGATCGAGTCACCGGCTTCGCTGAGCACGCGCCGGTTCACGGCATAGCGTGGTCCCTTCAGCGCAAACACGAATGTCTCTGGGACTTGCTCGGACCAGGAGCGAAACGTCTTCGGCGTTTGCGTGCGATAGAATGTGCCGTTCACCTCGATCGAGGTGAGATGTTCGGCCGCGTAGGGCAGTTCCTTCGCGTGCGGCAGACCCTTTGGATAAAAAACGCCGCGCCACGGCTCATAGGTCCAGCCGCCGATCCCGACGTAGATGTTGCTCGCGCGTTTCGTCATGTGCCTGTCATGCCGAGTCTATAGGGTGATTTGCAAGGGACGATGACGTCACACCATCGTCCAACGGCCACTGACGAAGGGCGACGCCGGATGAACGCGCGCCATTCGGGTGGTCGTTTCTTTTTTGGCTCGTCCGAACCGATCGAGCCACCCGAATTCTAGCGCCTCTCATTGTCACCGTCATTCCGTTGGCGTGCGAAGCACGCGGACCCGGAATCCAGCAATCAGGTCTGTGCGTTTGACTGGATTCCGGGTTCGCCGCGACGCGGCGCCCCGGAATGACGAATAGAAAACGAAAGGCCCGGGATCGCTCCCGGGCCTTCGCATTTCTAGGGTCGTATCGGCGACCGATGAGAAGTCCATGCCGCCGCCCGACGAAATCGGCTCCGCCGATTTCGAATCTTAAAGTGGCCGGGCGGCGTGACGCATGGCCTTAGAAGTCCATGCCGCCGCCCGGCATGGCCGGCGCGGCAGGGGCGTTCTTCTTCGGCAGTTCGGCAACCATCGCCTCGGTGGTGATCAGGAGGCCCGCGACCGACGCCGCGTTCTGGATCGCCGCACGCACGACCTTCGTCGGGTCGATGATGCCCTTGGACATCATGTTCACGTACTCGCCGTTCTGCGCGTCGAAGCCGAAGGAGTACTGATCCTTCTCGAGGATCTTGCCGACGATGACCGAACCATCCTCGCCCGCATTGAAGGC
>Ga0310811_10001307_pt1 | contig 31486 bp, 34 predicted proteins | sample YCmetagenome_FD_207642 | JGI IMG/M metagenome (GOLD analysis project Ga0310811, IMG submission 207642) | Soil microbial communities from experimental microcosm in Duke University, North Carolina, United States - YC | ecosystem: Engineered > Artificial ecosystem > Soil microcosm > Unclassified ...
TCAACTGGATTTTATGGTCATGAAACTGTCCATGCACTGGGATGAACCGGTTAGCCGTGTGAAACATGTGGTAGGGTCGGCACCACCACATGTGCTGTCCATACAGTGCTTGGTAGACCACCACACGCTGTTGAGAGGTATACTTGGGATGGGTGAACGCCTGAATGGAGGGGATGATCACTGCGTAGAGCTGACCCTTGTAGTGCTGAACAACAGGTGAACGCTGGGTGAGGAACAGGTCACCCGACACATGGTGGACAAAGTAGGGGATCTGGTTCCAGTTTCGACGAGACATGATGGAGGATAGGATAGGATAGGATATGGAGTGGAGTGGATATGACAAGGGGATGGGGGGGGGTGATATATGACCTCTCAAAAAGGCCTCTCTCGTCTCTTTTTTGCCTCCGCTTCCTCCGCTTCTCTATCTCTTCCAATGGTGTCTCTGACACGCTTCTTCGTGTGTGCTCTGGCTGTGGTCGGTATGACCCTGGGGATGGGAGTGGATCCAGTAGTTGCCCAAACCAACTCCAGTGTAGGGTTCTGTATGCCTATTTCCAACAACGTGGATACGAGTCATGGATTGATTCGAATGGACACCTACTATGACAACCCTACATGGTATGCACTGGAGAAGGCCTCATATGATCCCGTCCCTTATGGGGGCAACTACAACATCTGCGATGACATTGGGTTCTCAGTGGGCAGTCGCTACTATGTTCGTGCACAGTTGTACACGGTTAATGAGAATGGCACCCAGGTCTTCCTGAACGACACACACGAGTTGGTCTATTTCAATGTGCACATCCCACGTGCTACGGTAGCCTGGGCACAGAACGGACTCGACCCAGGGTTCATCAACATCTATTGCTCAGACGATGGGTGCTAACAATCACGAGATCCACAGTGTGTACAGTAACTGGACTGGGAATCTGAGTCGTGATCACTCTGTTCATCCTCATCACTGGACTCACTCTCATTCCGATAATCTGAGTCGTGATCACTCTCTTCATCCTCCTCTTCAGAATCGCTAGAGAGTTCATTGGAACTCTCTAACTCGTGTATGAGAAACTTGTGAACATCTGACCGGAACGCCGTCATCATCTCACCTTCGTTCACTGTTTCCACCTGACGAACAACCTCATTCAGGATGAACTTCTCGTTCTCGCTCAATTTGTTCTCCGTGTCCACCTTACAAATGGTGGGAGGGTGCTCCCGAAACTCCCTCCAGGTTTTCATCTTGTTATCTATGCGAATATAGGGACGTACAGCCTCCACTTCTTGTTCGTCGTTCAAGTAGTGTACAAAGCATAAAGTGCATCCGTATGACTTCCTCTTCATCATCACAGTTGTACCATGGCGAAAACCATTGTAGAACCGACCCCCATATAGCGTCCATGTGAACAGACAACGAGACATGGTCAATCCACCGAGATCAGTATCGACCAACTCTATATTGATCTCGGTCTTACTATCACATGCACAAGGAGGACTGCATGGATGTACTTTATCTGTGGACGATATGTTCCATGTACGTATGTCTGTGTTGTACTGGAAGTTCATACAACAATCCTCAGAACATTGTTCAATCAGGTACTGGGATGCTTTTTCGAAGGTTGAGAATATACCCTTGGTTATCATGCACTCATCCTCGTACCCACCCACCATTGTCACCACGAACAACAACGTGGGTGGTCGAGCGAGCAACGCGATCTCATGGGTGATGGCTGGAATGAACTGGTTGTACGGGTTTGGTGGAGTGTGAAGAGTCACTGACATGATGAATGGGGGGATATGAATTGTGAATCAGGATCTATTCCACCTCATGTCTCTCAATGATCCAGTCAAATGCACGCTCCGCGAAAGTGGTCGGTGCTTTCCTATCCACGTAAGCCAGTATCTCCCCTTCGCTGTCGAACAGGACTAGATCCACCTCGACTTGTGCAATGTCCTCTCCGTTCATTTCGAGGAAATCGAGGATCTGTTGATTCAACTCGGCTCGAGCACTTGCGTACTCTTTGTACAGGCCAATAACACGTGTACGTACCGAGGTGGGATTCTCCGAATCTTCATAGATCATGGTAACCAGAACGTAAGTCATGATGGAAATGGATGGATAATGTATACACATCTATTGTGATGGGTTGACTGACCCTTACTGGGACACTGTATGGATAATCTGGATAATCTCGTCTTCCATCCTAGCTAGTTTTGTCTAACCAATCTTGACACAAGATACGTGTGAAGATCGTTCCTGTCCTGTTCTCTCAACTGGATGTGCTGGTCATCAGTATAATCAATATGATGATCAAGAGCAACCCCAGCACCCCACCCCCAATAGCAAGTCCAATGTACAGAGGGTTGGAAGTCAACGAAGTAGTGGTCGAGCCACTCACTGATGGACTGGTGGTCAATCCCAGTGTAACCTCTTTGGTTGTGGCCTCCGGCAGAAAGGTAGGCAAGATGGCTGGCCAATTGATGGTGTATCCAGTACTGGATACAGAGCTCGCTGTACTGCCTGCACACCATGCGTTCAAGACGCCAGTTGTCTGACTCGAACAACTGTTGACCTGAACACTCAGGGCATTGTTAACATAGGATGCAGTGACATACTGAGCAACCTGAGACAGTTGAGTTTGAGATGATGCCGGGAGGGTGGCTGTGATGGCCGAGTACAGAGTGGGGTTGACGAAACTGATGAGGTACACCTCTGGCAAGGTGAAGTTCCATGTCACGGTTACAGTGCCTGATGAAGTGGTGTACGTGTATGGGATGGTGGTTACATTTGCAGACTTGGCTATAGCTTGGTTTTGCAGGATGGCAGTCTCCAGAGCCTGTGTGACAGGCAAATTGAAAATGGGTGTGGTGGTGATGCTCATGGCTTTTATTTCGATCCACAATGGTCTCCCATCCACCTAGCTAGCTTCTCTCGTGAGATCACTCCACACATCTCTCCTCTTACCCTGTTCCGATCCCAGTGCTGAAACAAAAGGTCTATTACACACTAGCTCTGGTATATTTAACACCATGGATTCTATTGACGAGCTCGCCGAACAGCTAGAGCAGAAGCTCGTGATTACTGGTGTTGTCCACTCGAAGAAACTCAAGGGTCAGTTTTACAGTGTGAATGCCAAGGCTATCCTCCAGGGGTTACGTGCACCGTGTCTGGCAGATGAGAACATTGAGGTGATCGAACCGTTTGTAGGACAGGGCGATCTTATCAAGTACATTCGTTCCGAACACTCGTACAATGGACAGATCGTGTGCTACGACGTTCAGCCTCTGGAACAAAAGACCAATGATCCCAGCACCCACTTCACCCAACAGGACACCCTGCTCCACCCACCTGATTATGGGAACAAGTTCATATTGACCAACCCTCCATTCTTAGCGGGTAACAAGTCCAAGGATGTGGTGACCAAGCAAATCTTGAACAAGTACGACACGGATGATCTATTCAAATGCGCCGTGCTGTCATTCGTACAAAGCTCACCAGTATTACCCAGAGCTGGCATGTTGATCCTCCCTGTTGCATTCTTCCTGTCCATGGATGTGGTGTGCCGATCGCAGTTCATGAGGCGATTCCGAATCCCTCGAATCAACTACTTTGAGCGTCAGATGTTCCCTGACACCACAGTGTGTGTCGTAGCGTTTGCGTTCGAGCGCTCCGACACAGAGCTCACTATGCAGAGGGTGGAGTGGTACAAATGGGACAATGACGAGAGTCACCCCGATCCTGTTTGCCGTACATTTGAAATGAGAGCTGACTGTAACTGGATGGTGGGAGGGGAGATCCATTCGCTTCCGAAAAGCGTACTGTTCGGAAGAGTTCCCGCTGGAGGAGCGTGTAGAACAAACGTGTATCCCACACACCTCACCCTGAAGTCGACCGACACATCGGGTGGTGTGGATGGACATGACATTGGCCTCACATTGGAGGACATGGACTTTAAGATGCCCGAGATCAAGACCACCGATCGCACCTCAGCAGTGGTGTCATTCAAGGGACGAGCATTGACTAGGGATGAACAACAGCGATTGTGTGGGAAGTTCAATCGATTCATTCGTGAGAAGCGCGCGGAGTACTGGAGCCTGTGGTTACCACCTTTTCGGGACAATGGTCGTCATCGCCTCGGGTTTGACACAGCGTACGCCATCATGCAACACCTGTTTGAGGATGTGAGATAGAGTTGACCATCTTTCGATCAGTGATGAATCAGGGGAACAGCGGTGTATACATGGAGTGCATCTTGTCATGGTTGTTCTTAAAACAAGATGTGGATGTCTGCACTCCTGGGACTCGGTGTGTTACTGACCCTTCTGGTTCTGGTCGGGTTGCTCGTGTGGATCAGGTTCAGAAGGACAGTGGTTGATGACTGTCCTCCCACCATGGTCATAGATTCGCTCCCTGTTCCCACCGTCGTTCCTCCTGCCCTGCCCGAACCCATCGCATCAGCATACCAAGCTCTGGATAATGAACAACCGGATTCTGCCGATCAACTGGTGGAGGCGTCCATCCAGGTAATGAATGACACTCCTCTTGTTGTATCACCTGAACAACAGCGTGCCATTCTAGACTCGCTCTGGACGGCGGCCACCTCCTACCGGTATGGACTTGGAATGAACAACACTGGACAAAATATCGAATCCGCCAAAGCCATCTATCGGTATATCATCGATTCTCCGTTCTCTGACAAGGTCATGAAGGCAGATGCACTGACGGAGTTGGATATCGTGGATCAGGAGTTCAGGAACAAGCGCTCGTACGAGGACTTTATGCACCGGTTCGAACAGAGGCAGATGGCACAGAACAACCCTCCACCTCCACCACCTCGAGCTGTTCAGATATTGGAACGACAAGGTCATCCACCATACGACTTTGAGGATCTCCAGCCTGTGATCCATCCTCCTCACAGGGCAGTCAGCGTTCCTACACGCATTGACAAGCAGAATGTTCACGACTCGACATTGGTGGCAACCATGCGTTCTGGCCTGGATAAGCTGAAGGAATCCACGGGTCAGAGGGATGTGCCCAGTGACTTGAACGACATTCGGCGTGCGCTCCCTATCCGTTCCAAAGCACAGAATGTTCTTGATCAAATGATGGCCAACCCTGTGCCATTGTCAGCGTTTGGAGTGACGGAAAGCGAGGTGTTATCGATGGTGTGGGGTCGTATCCAGGATCCAGTCAACCAAGATCGAAAATCTGACCTGATCGAATCACTGACCAAGAACCTGGAGCAATGCTACGAGAACGGACACATGGTGTGTGCCAATGGTCGAACGACTCATGCTGTTCAGACACTGGAAGGTGGGGATCGCGAAGATGTCGTTCATCTCCAACCCAAGTGGGCACTTGATCAAGAGGTTCAACAAACGGGTGCGCATGTATATCAGGCAGTGCTCCAGACATGCAGTCCAGATCAACAGCATGCGTGCACTGTACTACCTGAGGATGCCACCCCCCAACAATTGCAAGTCCAGAATGAGGTCAAGCAGATGTACACAGACAAGCTGAAGGACACACTGACTCGTAATTACAAGGACATCTTGTCTCCGACACAGATCGAGGCACGGGTCGAGTCGATGGCTGAACTGATTTGATGCAGATTTCCCACCTGTATCCCTGTATCCCTGTATCCCTGTATCCCTGTATCCCTATCTACCCATCCAGTTGTTCAGACACATGTGGTTCGATAGGTTCACTCTTCCCATCCTCCTCTCCATCATCTGCTTGTTTGGAATCGTTCTTCTTCTCAGCTTCCAAACGCTCCTTCTCAGCCTTGCGCTGATGCTTCGTACAGTAAATGGAGTTCAGGGTTGACCAGAACTTGCACGGATTACACTGTAGTGTCTTGCCCTGACAGGCTGGAGTCTTGATAGTCAAGGCCGAATGCTTGGGACGCACACTGTTGTTCTTGACTGGAACAGGTGGTAGATCAAGATCGTCTCTGTTCAGAGACTCTGGTGGTTTGGAAGAGGATGTTGTGGAACGTTTGGATGAGTGCACGATCTGTTCGTTCTTAGATTCCACCACCTTGCCTAGCCGAATGGGTGCATACTTCTCCTCTGTCTCAGCTGACTCTCCTCCTGCTCCATTCGTCTCCTTCAACAACTGAGCGATCACCTGGTTCTGCAGAACAAACGCCGTTTGTGTAGGAGTTTCTGTCTTGTCGAACGTTGCCAGTGCCTTGCTCACCAACCTCAACCGTTCATTCAGCTTGCCAGATGTCATGTTACCCTTCTCGTAACCAAACATCTCCAATAGCACTTCTCGCTTGTCTGTATCTCGTTCCCATATCCAGAACACCGGGTACTGATCAGTAGGGATCATCAATGTCTCACTGGGAAACTCTCTGAGCAGTCTGTTTTGTAGACCTTGACGAGACAAGATGGTCACCTTGTCCAGTTCGTGTTGTAGCCAGTCACGAAGTGCAGGCTTGTCAACCAGGTGGTGGAACAGTGCGTACGGAAGATCGGGATTCTTGACAGAGGAGGACATCACCAGACGAGGGGGTGAGGTCATACAGGTTCGAGGAATGGACAAGGAGAGGGATGCACTGATCTGAATATGTAGGAATGGACTCCAATGGAAGAGTAGAAATAGGAGGGTAGGGAGACGTCTTACTATAGTGGTTCAGTCGAACCAGAACAGATTATACGACTGAGTTGAAAGGATTGGCAAACGTCTCGATTTGGTGATAGGCATATCTTGTGTATGTAGCCAGGTGTGGTTTTTGGAAGGGTCTATCACACATCTATCTCAGAAGTCACACATACATTGTTCATGCGTCATCCCCCATGCTGTTCAATACTTGCTTCAGGAACGCCAAATCAAACTGAGTACAATTCATTCGAATGAACCGTTCAGTGTCGGGTTGATCACGGATATGCAAGGGTAACCACTCTCGAAACTTCTGCTGTTTGGCCAGATCCCGAGCGGTTTGACGTTCGGTCAAGTACGTGGCAGGGAAGATACTGGTAGCCACACGGCGAAAATCACGGTACCACTGTTGTTCTGAACGGAATGGCTGACGGATGACCCTGGGTGGTGGCTCCATGACGATATTTGCTCGAACCGGTTTGGGTTGTTCCAGTTTCTCATCCTTGGGACTGGGTTCCGGTATCTTCTCTGCTGCGTTCTCATGAAACACCCAGTCCTTGAGTTTCTGTGTGACATCTTGTTCACCCTTCTCTTCCCGTTCCTTAGCATCCCCCATCTGATCCACCACACGGAACTTATTTGGAACCGTGCGAAATCGTCTGACCTGGGTCTGATACAACCGATGAGCTTCTCGTTCACAGGCCACACTCAACAGCTTGTTCTGAGATGCGCAGACCTTGGCATAGCCCATGAACGCTCCATACAAGAAACAGAGCTGGCTCTCGGAGAACTGATCACGATCGACGTTCGCTTCTCCCTCCATGTATACGTGTGCCAAAATGTCATATTCCTTGAACTCACAAGTCTCCACAGCCCATTCAACAGCACGAGAGAGCAGATCGTGATAGTTCCGATACACTGAATTGCTGGGTTTGAACTCCAGCTTGGGCTCGGAATGACTGGTAGTCGGTTCACTGTTCCGAGCTTGCTGGCTCAATGACTGACTTTTCCAGTAAGGAGTGGACGTGGGTGTGGTGTTGTGAACTGTTCCTGTCTTCTCCTCCGTTCCATCGTCGTTCAGCAGGACAATCTTGAATGGATCCACCTCGTCCTGGTAAATCTCCTCCCCATCGTCCTCCTCCTTCAACCAGTCCTGGTCGTGGTTCACCGTCCATGTCGACACGACCGGCTGAGCCAACAACGCCCTCAACCGCTCGGCTTCCAACATACACGCGGTCTGCTGTGAAGCTCCGTACTGAACATCTACATACGTATCATCGTTCTGATCAAGAGGATCAACAGACGCCGACTCTTCAAAGATGGTCGCCAGCAGGGAGAGGTACGCCGTGTTAGTCGTAGTGTGAGAGAAGGGTTGCATGTAAGGAGCATACTTGAATCGTTCAGCTTTCAGAATGGTCAACTCCTCGTCTGAGGCATTCTTCCACACATAGCGGTTCAGTACGTGTTGGAGATGAGGAAGCGCGTCAGTGTTCAGTGGATCAGAAGACGTCATTTGTGAATGGGAATGAATATGATCGCGTCTATTCATTCCAGACTAAAAATGGGTTGGTGTGTGTAGGATACTTTGGATTGTGAGCACTCTCAACCCATGCAAGCCTCACACTCCACACCATTCTTCATGGCTTCAAGACTACACAGGGGCAGTTCCACTGGAGGTGGTGGTTTCACGGACGGCACAGCAGTGTGTTTACGAACAACCAGTGGAATGGTGCTGGTAGTACCTGAAGATGAAGATGAGGACGAGGGTAACGCTCTCGCACGCACGGCCAAAGGTGCACTTGACGCGGTCTTGGTGGTATTCCCACCCACGTTTGCACCCTGAACGGCCGAATGACTACGCACATAGTACTGTCCACACTTCAACCCTTTACGCCATGCCTCAACATGCCACGTCGTCAGCAACGCCTTGGTGGGGATCTTGAAGAAGGCGTTCAACGACATGGCCTGATCCACAAACGCCTGTGCCGAGACAGCCATGTCCAGACGGACACGAGGCGGGACTTCATACACAGTGGGGTAGACCTGCTTGAGCCACTGAACGTCTGGTGCCAGATCGAGCTGTTGGATACTGCCTGCGTTCGCCCAGATCGACTCCAACACTGGTGCAGTGTACAGGCCGAGTTTGTGGAGATCATCATATAGTGGTTTGAACATCTGAACCGAACCACTGGTCTGGTTGTTCTTGAACGCCACGAGATTCTCACTGGGTTCAAACGAGTCCGTGTACCCCATGATCTTGGCCGTTGACATAGTGGGCATCAGAGCAATCAACATCGAGTTGGCCACACCATCCCTCATGATGTCTTGACGCAGGTCATCCCACGGTAGAGATTCGTACCAAATAGACACCGTTCGTCTCCCGCGTTCTTTGACAGGGTCAGGGATATATTCAATCACTCCGCGGTTGTTGTACGTCATGGGGGTGATGCCAGGGCTCGCTCCATCTGAATTGGCACATGAATCGGTAGCACTAGTCATGGGTGCTGGTTGTACACCCGTCATCTGCCAATGAAACAGCCCTCTCTTGAGCGGTGGTGTTTCTCCATTCTTGCCCACCACATACCACCCCGGGTATGCACCATGTACGAGTGCCAGCTCATGAGATTCGTGGTGCGCGTAAAAGTACATGTGCTCCAAAATTAGCTGGTACAATTGGGACGCTTGAGGAGATTCGAACGGCAGATGGAGGAGCGCAAACGTATCTGCCAATCCTTGAATACCGATCGCAATCGCGCGAACAAGGTCATTGTTGCGCTTGCACGCTTTGATGGCTTGTTTGCCTCGTAGGCACACAGCTAACAGGTTGCGAACGAGCTGACGCACGTCCTTCTCCAGCTCTGTCCAGCTGAATCCATAGATGGGTGGAGTAGAAGGTGCTTGTTCCGTCACCGTCACAGATGTGGGGAGGCACACGGACGACAAGATGCACACCGCCACCGACTTGGAGTCATGGTACTGAACGATCTCTCCACACAGATTGGAACTCGTGACCGTTCCGAGATTGATGTGGTTGGACTTGGCGTTGACCGTGCACCCATGATGAGCGTACGGCTCGCCCTTCTCTGACAAGGCCGTCAAGTACTGATTCCAGATCGACATGATAGGTACGCGTTCCACGAACTTCATTTCCCGTTCCAACTTCTCAATGAGCGCCGTCTTCGCTGGCCCCCATAAATCAATGAGTTCAGGGTGATCTCCAGGGTTGAACAATGGCCAATAGACGGTCTCGGTCTCCTCGTGCTTGAGCTGGTACTCCAATCGAGCAAAGAAGGCATCACAGAACCAGATAGCGGGGTGGAGCGCTGGACACCGGATGTCATCGTTACCAGCGTTTGGTGATTTCAGAGTGATGAGATCCCGGATGTCCCCATGAACAATGTCCATGTAGACAGCGTTTGAACCCTGGCGTTTGCCACCCTGATTGACCAGTTTGGCAATGCACTCGGCGACCTTGCACCAGCTGATCGCGGAAGACGTGAGTCCCTGGCTCGAGTGGATGATCGAGTTCTTGGAACGGATACGAGATGTTGACCCACCGAGCCCTCCACCCCTGGCCGAGATACTGGATTGCTGAATCCATGAACGTTGAATACCACGGAGGCTATCTTCAATGTCGTACAGGTTGCACGAGCTCATGCACGGTCGCTTGCTCCCAGCGTACTGAAGGACAGGAGTGGCAGGACTGATGGATCGGTTGATGATCCTCTGAACACACCGTTCAATTTCATACAGGTCAGGCATATGCAACTGGATGGCCACACGAAGGAATGCGTAGCTGGGTCGTTCGATCACCCGGAATTGCTTCTTCTGCTCTCTCTGTGAACCATCGGCCAGTGTCTTGAGCCTGTGCTGGATACCTTGCGGGTTGGGTTGCTCCACCTTGAACAAGTACGACTCGGTGAGCATTCGATACGCCAGGAACGAGTACTGGTCTCTCAAGTACGTTGGATCACGTTCTTCCCGTTGACATTCCGGTGCAATCATTCGTTCCAAGGCATCCATATTCTTCACACAGAACTCTTTCCACTTCTTGTTGACAATGTCCTTCTCGATAGCAATGTGAACAAACTCTCGAAAAGAAGATGGCGCGGTCTTGATCAAGTTCGACCACCCGATCGCCGAAGCCAACACACTGTACTGGTGATCATCGCGCATCTCCAGATCCACACACGCGTCCACTGACAGCGCGTCCAAGTCAGCAGTGGTCATATTATCTGTTCGATCAGCAATCACACGTTCAGTGATCAGTGTGAGGTTGACACGAGAGAGACCCACAGCCAGCTTGGCATTGCGTTCCGTGATGGAATCAAAGCTGAGTGGGACACGGACACCATGTCGATTGGTGATCATTGTCTGGGACGGCACATCATGAGGCGTATGTTTGGGCAATTTGGTAACGAGCATCGTGGCGGACATAGAGAGGACAGGTGAATAAGGTTAGATAGATCGTTATATGGTTAGAGAGAAATTGGTGAGTATGGAGGAGTCTGCTTATGATCAGCGAGAGACTACTATCCCATACCAACCTCGCATCGGGTCGTCAAGAAGCGCACGCTTACAACCACGACTTGATCAGCTTAAACAGAAAGGAAGCAACGATGGGTATTGACAATGTCATGAAGTTTCTATGGACACATGCTCCAAACACCGTGACGGAGCCTGTGTCGCTAGGAGTGAGCTATCCGAACGCTCACGTGTTTGTGGATGCGTTCCCGTGGTTTTGGCGATGCTGGTGTTCATTGTTTGGTGGAGTGAATGACGTCAATGCTCGACAGGTGCAGTTCGCCGTTCAGTTCTTCGGGGAGATTGTTGACCAGTGGTTGGATCAGTATGGGTTTCGTATCACGTTCGTTCTCGATCCCAACCTCGTCTCCTCCTTGAAACAACCCGAACGAACCCGGAGGAGGGCAGAACGAGCTCGAGCTCAGAGAAGAACGAGAGATGATATCCAGCGACTGGCGAACGGAACTCTGAACGTTCAGAGAAGGCGAACTTTGGCAGGTCGAGCAGTGGCTCAGGGGTTTGGCAGAGGACGCCAGGGACTGGATACATACCTGGAAAAGCGCAGGAGACAGGTTCGTACCATGGGTGTAACGGCGGTTCGAGGGTTCATCCAAATCATCCAGCAACGAAGGAATGTTCGAATGATCTACTCACCCGCACACGTCGAGGGTGAGATGTGGTGTTGTCGACTGGCCGACCAGGAGGTGCTGTTGGAACAGAGGAAACCTCTCAGACAGCGTGTGAGTGTGCTGGTGATCACTCCCGACTCAGACGTTCTAGCCTACCGTTCAGATTATCGAGTCTCTCGAGGAGCAGGCTGGGTCTGGGTGAGCAACGTGCTACCCAATGTGAACAACCCCAAGAACGGTCAGTATGATTTTGAGCAGTGGTGGAATGATCCCAGTTCAGATACTAGTGGCATCTGGAGAGCGATCCGACCAAACGCTGTGCGCAGAAGGCTGAGGCTGACCGTCGCTCAGATGACCGACTTTGCTATCCTATGTAAGAACACGATCCGTCAGACCGACCTGAAGGGCATGTCCTGTACGAAAGCATACGACCTGATCCGAAGGTACAGGAACCTGGAAGGACTGAATCGAAACCTGAACACTCTACCAAGGTCGAGAACGAATCAAAACGCTTGGTCTTGGATATACACCAATCGAAGGCGCTTGCGGAGCTTCTGGACATCCACCCCTGTGCCATAAACCGGGGTTTACACAAGTCAAATCAGGTCATGGTTCATACCAATCGATCAGGGTATTGCACCCTGAACCAGTATCGTCCAGATCTGTTGGATGTCTGGACACACCACCTGTTGCCGTTCCTGTTACCTAGTCGTTCCGAATCTAAAGCTCGGAAAGCGATCATGTTGTTCCACCTTATCAGCATCGGCATACATCGAACGGGTGTGTTTGCAGGGTATAAGGAGGTGTTGAGTCTTCTTCTTCGTGGCGATCACAGGATGAAAACCATCTGGATCCGACCCGACTTGGTGCGTGTGTCGTTCGTACTACCTATACGATCTCGGACATCTGTCGTGATGCTCTGCCTCTCAGAATGTGTCAGCTTTTTCGTTCAGTACAACCCATCATATGAGTACAACCCCCACATCCAATGGAAGAGGGAATCGATCGAGGTCTTCCACGATAGAATTGTTCGTTATGTTCTGGAAGACGATGACGTCACGTTTACAAGGGTGGAATATCCACCACTCCCTCAGTGTATACAGGATTGTATCCATCGTACGCGGATGTTATTCTCGGTGTGGCATGAACGACCGACTCTGCGACATACATGTTAGAATAGATTGCATGAATGTCATTCTATTCGTCTGTGTCAGGTGGGATTATGTTCGTATGGGAGATACCCTAGACCACCCTGGTTCTCGATTTGTCGCCAGCCCACCATCGCATCTCTCAGTGTCGACAGTGTGTCTGGTTGTAAGAATGGCGCGTTAACGTAGAACCCGTTCGTCACCATACACACATCCGCATGAGCAGGAAGACTACTGGCCACGCGGATGTTCCAGCATCTGTACTTGTCCTGATCAATCACCATTCTCACACCCAAATTGTTGGTCGCATTTAAACATGAGATGCACACACCAATCATCCACTTCTGGTTATTGTGCACGATCTCGAACAACCGGGCTACCCATCTACACTGTACGAAACTCTCCTGAGTTGAACCACACAGTGCACATCGAGTCAAGTCATTCATCACACGAACAAGTGGGATATGAGCGAACCATTCGATCTTAATTGTGTTGTTCGTAGAGTCCAGGAGAAACTGGTCGCATTGACTCCAGCCAATGACATCAGCAGTGTACAGTGTACGTGTTCGAATCCACCATATACGTACGAACTTCTGTCCCTTCTTGTTCACCCATGTGACAGAGTTGGTAGGGGTGTCAAATGCTGGACGAAGTCCTCGATCCAACTTGCGTTGTAACTCATTGCTCACCACACAGCTCATCCAGTTGCGTATGGGTTGAGAGTGTGGGAGCAAGAACGGCATCAAGTGGTGTGTCCAAACATCCTCCAGTTCAGGGTGCGCATGGCACAAGATAGTGTGGGCACTCATGGATGTGGGTATGAGTGCTGAATGAGATCTGATTGGAGTGGATGGGATATATCTATCGAGTTCTATCCCATCCATACAATCCACTCAGAGTAATCAAACTCCGTCTCACAGAGTGCCACTCGTTGTCCATCAATTGTTCAGTGATGTAGAACCCATCACACACAGGATACACATTATCCAGTTCACTCACCTCATTCTCGTTCACACACTCGACGCTCCAGATATCAAGGTGCGAACTTGATCCTCCACCCACTACAGTAGATATTTGCAGATTAAACGTCACAGACACACATGTGTAGCACACACCCACGAGTTTGGTACGTTCACCACAGGTGATCTTGTACACTCTACCTATGAACATGTCCCACCCATCCAAATGATCATTCCCACACAGCGCACACCGGCTGAGATCCCCATCCACGAACCGGATCACAGGCACATATGTGATGTATACCCTGTCGAACCAATGTTCGGATGAAGACTTGATAGCATTGTTACTATCGACATACAAGTCGTCTGATGTACAGTAGTCAAGATTCCCTTGTTTTCCACCTACGATCTTACTACGATCACACCACACACGAACGAATGGCTGGCCATCGTCACTTGTACACATATCATGTGCTGTTCTCGTGAGACATATGTGAGACACGCTATAATGGGTGGTCTTTCGTATCAATTCATGTCTTACGACATAGTGGAACCAGTTTAGTAAAGGCAGGGAGGGTGGAAGCAAGAACAGTACCACCTGGTGTCTCCATACATCGGCCAGCCGATGTTCGACCACACACAGGATCGAGATGCCATTCATAGTGATTGTGTATGAGAAGTGAGAATCAAGTTAGGAAGTATTCTAGTATTCTAGTATTCTAGTATTCTAATATATTCTCCCTGTGAATCAAAACACCACCATGTTGGCACGTGCTGTCCTCCATCCTCTGTGTAATGCGTCCTTCAAACCAAAACCTGTTCTCTCTGCCTATCGATCCGTTCTACCTCGCAGACAGATGCCCACTGTGCGGTTCCAGCTGATCTCGGACATCCACATCAATCATGTGGATGAGCACCAGGTCTGGACACTGTCGGACTTTGTTCACCCACAACCCAATGTGGATGCGCTCCTGATCGCAGGAGACATTGGCAATCCGAAGGATTTCTCGTACAGACGGTTCTTAAAGCAGTGTAGCGAGGCATTCCCGACTGTGTTCATCACAATGGGCAATCATGAGCCATACGGTCATACATTTGAACAAGCGAGGGTTCTGGTGAACCAAGCCGTAGAATCCATCCCTAGACAAAACGTTCACTTCCTCGACCGCACCTCAGTATCATTCAAGAACGTCCAGATTTTGGGATGCACGCTCTGGTCATTCATCCCTCCCGAATCGGAACCCATGGTTAAGAACTACATGAACGACTACCGAGCCATCTTCCGAACACCCGACAAACTCGAGAAGGTCGACATTGCTTATCTGAACGAAGTTCACAGGTCAGAGGTACAGTGGTTGCGCACCGAGTTGGAGAGAACGTCTAATGCATCTCCTTCTCCCTCTCCCACCTTGATCATGACCCACCACCTGCCTTCGTTCCAACTGATCCATCCCAAATACACCTATGGTGATATGAAGAAGATGAACTGCGCGTTTGCCACAGACTTGGAACATCTCATGTGTCCACACCTCAAACATTGGGTGTGTGGACACACGCATACAGCTCGAACGATAGTGGTGAATGGAGTGCAACTAACTGTCAATCCACATGGATATCCGAATGAGAAGCGCACAGCCAACAAGTCTTTGGTGATCGAGGTCGATACCACTTGATCAGATGACTTCATTCACTCATCCATTATGTCTGAACTCCAGCCCCAACCCACCACTGCCAACCCGTACAACCAGTTCATACCGGCTATCACCCGTGAGATCGCACAGTTAGCGTGTCCACCTCCTGTGTTCTATGTGGTGCATGACATAGTGGGATGGAGAAAGGGACGAGCATCATTCCTCACGTTCGCTGAAGCGGCAAAATATCTTGTGGAGAAAGATGGCTGGAGTAGAATCATGCCAGACGATCCACAACCCTTGTGTCCATGCGTGGAACACCTATTTATCACACTAGAATGGATGGGTACAGAGCTTCGAGGTGAATGTCAAGACCTACTGTTTGCCTGGGGTATGCACGCAGGTCGGTTTTACAATGGACGTACTATTCACTTGTGGAACGAGGAAGGGTTCAAACACAGTCACCTGGCTCAGGTCGGTCAGGGGTTAGGTGCTTACCGGGTATGGACGTGTTTCGTAGCATACCTGACAGAGGAGGAGGTCAAGCACGCCAGACCAGTCATCAGTGAGACAGCCCGAATGAACGCATGGCAGGCATTCCAGGACGATCCTCCGTTCATTGACAAGGACGACAGCAAGTTGGATGAAGAGAGGAAAATCATATTCAGGAAGATGGTGGCGGAGGTCGAGCTGGTCAATGAGAGTTCGATGATGGATAGCTATAGGCGAGCGATGCGCACACGGTTGTTGGAATGAGGTATCATGTGTACAAACACCTGATGTTTATGTGTGCATACAATCACGATCACGTATCCTGAGTCAGAGTCACCCCGAGTCTCATTACAGGTATCGATGCCTGTTGTTCTTCACCTCCTCGAAGTACTCGTCATACCTATCTAGCATGCTCTGAATCCATCTCACAGTTGACCTGCAGTTACATGTGGGTTCTCCTGGACTAATACACTTACATTGCTCACAACGTGTAGGATCACGTTCAGCTACTTTCAAGGCGTCCACCAGGTGATCACGACTGTTCTCACGAGATTTCTTCTCTGCCTCTTGTAGGGACTCAGATAGCGCTCCGATCCTCTCCTCATACGATTCAGTGATGCCTTGCAACTGGTTCTGTAGCTCGGCAATCTGCTCGCTGTACTGTTTGATGTTGCGATCAGCCTCGTGACGAAGACACGGATCCACATGTGGGATATTTGGTAGTACTGGATGGCTCATGGTTCAGACAATAGGAGGAGAGAAGGTATGGGATGGCTGGATGAAGAGTGGTTGGTATACGCATGTTGATCTTACACAGAAATGACTGGATTTCTGTGTGAGCTCGGAAGCCGAGCGAGCGCATTCAGACGTAGGGAAGACATATACACACAATTGGTCTCAGTTCTATCAGCACCTTCGTACTTTGCACATAACCTCTTATCAGTCAGACGAGAACAAGAACTTCGTTCGCATAGCGTTGTAAATGGCCTCTTGCCTCTCCGCATCACTCAGACGCACACGTGAGTTGATGCACTTTTGGATATATTGACACGCCACACCATCGTACATGGCTCGAAACACACCAAAACTCACGTCCGATCGACCAGCCAACTTTCTTGAACTATCCCATAGCTCACAACATGTTGAACTATTGATCACACCACTTACCTGAGCCAGTGTGAATTGTAGCACATCGCGGTCGAATCCCATAGCTTCGAGTTCACACAACCGAGTGTACATGTGTTGGTTCAAGAACTCTTCGAATGCAGTTGACTCGTTCACCAGTGTTGTCCAATCTGTGTGCTGGAACGTGGTAGGTACTGAACCTCTTCTTGTCTTGAGATACGCTATGATCGTATCAAAGATACTGGGTCTTATACACATGCGTGTGAGAGGACAATCGCCTTCAAAGGTGTTTAGGGTGCCTTTGATCACAGAGCGATTGGTTGACGTCATGTACTCATCCAGCTGAACAATGTACCTGTGGATGTGCTCATCAATCGTCGAGTCTCGTGCGAACGAACTGACCACAACTCCAATGACGGCATCTATGGTCTGGTTCGACATGATAGGAATGAGAAATGAGGAATAAGGAATGAGGAATGAGTTGCGTCTGTCTCTCATGTGATCCTATAATCGTGTGCACCACTCCTCATCATTCATCCATTCACCATGTCCGAACTCCAGCCCCAACCTACCACTGTGAATCCATACAACCAGTTCATCCCAGCTATCACCCGTGAGATCGCGCTGTTAGCACGTCCACACCCGTTCTTCTATGTCGTACACCGTGAAGAAGAACATGATGGGATGTGGATATGGATGGTGGAGGCGTTCTTCACCTCGTTCGCAGAGGCGTCACGGTTTCTCCTTGAGAGCACGGATGGGTACAGCAAGATGAAGATGAAGTACGATGAACATACTACTGAGTGGAGCTGTCGCATCCATCCGCAGAGTCGAATGGATCACCCGGAGTATCACATCCACCCGCTCTGTATCTGCCAGGACAATCGGTTCATCTCAGTCGAGTGGATGAACAGTCTCTGTGAAGGATACGACAAGTTGGAGGTGTTCATATGGCGTATGTATGCAGGCCGATTCTATAACAACACCAATCATGACAGCTTTGCATTCCACACACACTGGGGTCTAGGTATAGAAATAAAACGACGCTTGGGTATAGAACAACATTGGTGTAGTCAGGAAGCATCGTTGTCTCCCCTTGACAGACGCGTTCGAATGTGTTTCCTTAGTCACCTGCATAACGAAGGTGAGGTTGCTCGGGTACGACCACTGATTTCAGAGACTGAGAAGCTGATGTGCTGGCAATCACTCCAGCAACACCCGCCACAGATCACACGAGATCATCGTGATCTAACGGATGACAAGAGGCTAGTATTGGAGCAAACGATTCAAGAAGCAGAGGTGGTCAATGAGAGCCCAATGTTGCAGTCGTACAGACGAGCTGTGCGTAAGTACCTGGGTTGTCAGGATGAATAGAACTAGAATCAAACAATATACACAATATATATTTGCTCACACCAGGATCGACTGAATGGGTTCGACCTCACGAGTTTCACCTAAGTTCTCGTCCACCAACAGGCTCACCTCGTGCACTCGCCACATCCGAGCCAACTGATACACCATGACCACCACCTCCATACAAGCGACTCGTTCGTATCTCGTACCCCAGGTCATACACCAATCCTTCATCAAGCTCAGGCCATCACTACAAGACGCACGCCACACATTGATCTGACTCGCACAGACGTTCATCAAGCCTGTCATCCCCAAGGTCTTGGCGGTTTCAAAGACCTCAAACACCATCTCTCGAGATGTGGTGCGTAATTGGTATGGAACATTCTTGTGCTTCCATCGGTACGCTTGGCGTTCCAATCTCCGTCTCATTGGTTCGTACATCAATGGCACCTCCATGGTAGATATTCTGTCTCCCTTCTCACGTATCTTGGACGGCAGAGTTGGCCAGGTATAGGGTGTATATCCAGGTATCTTGTGTGTATCCACGAGGGTTTGAATCATCCCTTCAACCCGCTCTTGTTCGCGTTGCAGGGTGGTCAAGCCCACGGTTATCTCGTACTGCAATTTGTCAAAGTGGACAAGGTCACTGATGTACGCCCTCTCAAACGCGCGCTTGTTCTTGTCCACCAGGGGGTTCATCTTGTGGTTGCACACGTCATCGCCATTCTTGTGAGCCATGTACTCGGCGATCCAGGTCAGTAGCATACCAGACAGGTGTGTGTGGATCTCGACGACCTCTGCAGACCGGTCTTGTTCCAGCTGTTCCTTCCACACCGCACACACGTTCAAACACACACTGGTCAAGGCAATTTGAGTCTCACGATCGGCACTGAACAGTTTCACCAGCCGTATAGATGTTGTCCATTGTGCACCGACAGGTTCGGTGACGATCCGTTCATAGTCCTGGTGGATGAGTTCAGAACATGAAGACGAGCGTTCAGATGCACAGATGGAATCGGAACTGGAGGAAGCGGAGACAGAGTCGATATCCATCACGTTCACTGTGATGTGGTGGGACTGCTCGATGAAGAATGAGGATCTGGAGGTTGACCATCAAAGACAGCGCCTGATGACACAGTAGTGGGTGTGCGACGCCTCTTTCGGGTGGATGGGACACAGTCAACCAATGGGGTAGGCGCTGTCTGATTCAAATGGAAGTTTTGCATGTCCTGTAGCATACCCTGCGTCTCCGTCAGGTCAATCAACAATCCAGCACAGCGCTCCTCACTGGCTTCCAGCTGATCCACAGTGATGTTGTAGTTGTGTTCGAGTTCACTGATCTCGGTGCGCAGAGTGCTCCTCTGGTTCTCTAGTCTCTTGACACGCTCGGTTAGCTCATTCACCTTGGTCTGGAGTTCTCGTTCGTGAGGCAGTCCAAAGTCGTTCCGTTTATATCGTTCGGCTTCCCGGAGCACAGACACCATCGATTGTAGGTGGGGTAGTCTGCCTGACCATGGGATTGTAGTGACTAATTGTTGGAGGATCCACTGTAGTCCCGGTGCAAGCACATCGGTTTGACCCTCATCCAACATGGCTGGCTCGCTTGTATCACTACCTGTATATATACTACCCGTGGTGGTGATCCATGTGGTGCTCACCACAGAAAATGTACCATGATTCACTACACCAATACACGCCTCCTGTTCGGACAGCTGTAACCCAGGCGTGGGGTAGGTACGTACTAACCGCTTGCAATCCTGAAAATAGTGCTTGTGAGCGTCGGATGCCACCACTATAGTATGACACAGCTTGCAAGATACATGTATGACCTCACGCAGTTTGTCCGTCACATACACAGGCACGTCGTTGTAGTGTGGACGCTCCTTCCGGCACAGGCCACACTTGTCACGCGGTGCACATAGCATGCAAAACATCTGACGACACTCCTTATGCATAACAGGATCAGAGAGCACCATCAGGCAGATCGGACATGACAGGTGGTTGTTCGGTTGTTCGCATTGCGTGGAGAAGTGGTCGAGCATTTCGAAAGCCATGGTTAAGGAGCAGTAGAGTAGTGGGTGATGGGTGTATGATTCATACACTCGACTGATCTTTGTATACCTAGGCCATACACTCCTCATACACAGATTGCACCTCCCCCTTCCACAGACTCCACTCTGTCTTCCATGATGTGGAATCTGATCCATAGATGTACGCACGGGTTCTGGAACGGAGTCCTATGGCTTTATCCCACTCGGGAACGTATCTTGGTCGTCCAGTGCCTATATGCAGGAATTATCGTGCTACTGGGTATTATCTTGCCTGTGTCAATGCGAACGTGGGTCACTCCAATTCTCGTGTTGTATGTTATAAACATCGTGATCGCAGTCATCAGATCCGTAGACGTTCAGCATGAAAACATGGGTGAGATCCACGTTCACATTGCTCCACACAGAGCTGGTGCACGTGCTTGGCTTAACCAGCAATCCAAACCCTTAGGTACCCTGATCATCAATTGTCCACGAGATGGCATGTTCATGCTAGATGACACGAGGATGGTGTCAGTATCTGAGATGTACGAGACGTGGAGGACAGCGATCAATGTCCGACAATACTTGTGTATGCAATTGCTCGAGGAGGTCCTTCCTGTACAAGGTATAAGGCAACTGATCGTCGAGTACGAGAGGATCAGTCGGCCTCATGTGTTGCGACCTGAACATGTGAATGAAAAGAACGTGTTCGAGTTCTGTGCACTCCCGGAGTAGAGAGTGGTGTGATGTCTCTTACAGAATACAAACACACGTGTGTATTCTGTATTCTGTCACCATGACCACCATCGTCTTGAACAATCGTGCACCTGAGCAGACCATCGAGGTACAAGGAGAGATGGCTCTATTCAACCCTCAACCCAATCTCAACCTCTTTCACATGACTCCACCTGTTGTGAACAATCGCCCGAGCATCATTATGAGCTGTCCGAATGACTGTCTGATCCAACTCAGTGACACAGAGTGGATGTATGGATCCGAGATCTACCAGATGGTTCAGGATACCAAAGCGCTCAAGAGATTCACCATCCAACAGATGATTGAACGACACGTAGGCAGTAGCGATGTGCAGAACATCATACTGGACTACATCGAACACGTGGCACCAGATTTCCCAACGCCCACTGCGATAGGTCACGACAGCGTGCTGAACATCAACGTGTCGAAGAAAAGCAGTGGAAGCGCGATGTCTTTCATGTGAGTAGACACAGGTGGAAGTAGGATCAATCAGGCTCGCTGACACACTCACTCACACTATTTCGGTTGGAATAGTGTGAGTATGAGCACACACTCACTCATTCATCCTGATCTCCTGCTTGTCTATCCATCTATCATGCTCGACATTGCTCAATCCCTTGGTGTGGTGCACCTATGCATCGTCTTTCTTGGTGTGATCCTACTGTTCGGACTACTCGGACTATGTTGTCCATCGTTTCAAGAGCCTTACCCACGCATCGTTCAATACAGCTATCCATCGCATGCAGAGAACCGATGGTTCCTGATGCATGTATCCAAGACGGCGTTAAAGCGCGACTACTACGTGTCGAGCATCTCCAACTTCGTGTCCGCTCGAGGCACCACGCCATCCAAGCTGATGCTCTTACTCATGACCAGCCTGTGCCTATCTTCTGCGTATATTCAAGGCTTGCTCTGGACACTTGAACGCATTCCGACAGCTACCCTGGTGCTCAGTTTGGTGTCCAGTGTAGGACTAGGCCTGCTCGGGTGGGTGGAGAGTAGTCTCCAATGGGCTCCTTTGCCTGTCGATTACCCCGACCTGGAGTCAGCTGTGGACAAACAACGCATGGAGGATTACTACAAGCAGATGGAGATCACACGGTTGACAGGTGAAGAGGACGCCCAGATCAAGTCACAGTTTGCCACGCTCCACCTCATTTCGGCATTCACGTTCATTATTGGACAATTCGTGGCTCAGCTCGTGTTGTACACTCATGACCCACACTCGACTATGACGCTCTCTAGCTGTATTGTCGCCGTGGTTGGGATGGGTATGTTCACCTGTTTCAGCATCCTCCAATGGATTACTGGTGCTAGTGATTCGATGTTACAGGGTGGACGACTGTCTAGCTTTGCGATCGCGAACGTGTCTTGGCTCCAATGCTTCTATTTCCCACAAAATGGAAGCCTACCCCAACCTACGTTGAAGCGTGTGTCCGTGATGTTTGTGATGGTAGAGATTTGCGCATTCGGAGCCATGTGTGTCTGTCCTGCACTGAATGCCTTGATCGAGTAAGATGAGATAAGTGTCAGGTTATATACATAGATTCCAAACCTAATTTTCGAATCGCATCCCTCTCCACCATGTCTTATGAGGAAGCAGACGACGGTGTAGTGTACGAAGATGTGGATGCAGACGTGGATGTAGTCGAGGACGAGCTACCCAAATCCGATTCCGACAAGAGTGTGTCTGATGATTCGGACGAGGAGGATGCAGATGGAACGGAGTCGGATCATCCTGAAGGAGAGAGCGAAGCCATCGTCGAACCGTCTGAGAACAACAATCACCACCCCACCGGTTCATCCATGAAGTTCGTTCCCAAAGACCAGCGTATCACCTTGCCTATCCTGACCAAGTACGAACGTGCCAAGCTGGTGGGAGCCCGCGCCAAACTGATCGATGAAGGCAGTACGTTACTGATTGCCAAGCCAGAGGGCATCACGAACCCCATCAAGCTAGCACAGCTGGAACTGCGTGCCAAGAAGAGTCCGTTCTTGGTGTACCGAATGCATGCTGACGGCTCGATCGAGGAGTGGCGAGTGAGTGAGATGCAGGTGGAATGAACGAATAAAAACAAGGTGATGAATATGTGGATTTGTCTCTGTGTGGTCATACTGGTGTTGATACTAGTGCTGGTATCGTTCTGGTGTGGGAATAGACTTCTCAGACCATCCTACCACCCGGACACACCCAAGATTTTGCACCTGATCTACCTGCCCTGGGACAAACAACAACGCCTCAAAGAAGACTGGAACGATTTCGACCACACCTATGAACGAAATATGCGTGCACAGTGGGAACCAAAGGGATGGACGGTTAGGATGTGGACTCAACCCGAACTCCGGTCTGAGTTTCCAGACGTGTGGAATTACGCAGTCAAGGAGTCCGTTCGACCCACTCAGATCGTAGATTTGATGCGGTGGGTCGTGCTGTGGAAGTATGGTGGTCTGTACCTCCAGTACGACAGCGTACCTCATGTATCACTGGAACGATTCCTCCCAGGACAGTCATCGGAGGTGAGGTTGTTCACAGAGACCGTTCTCACCCCTGAACAATCCAAACAGAACGCATTCATCGATCCAATCCGCAAGGGGGTACCAGAAGAACCAGTACGGGTGTGTAACCAGGTGATGTCCGTGATCCGACCTCACCACCCGTTCGTGGAGTTGTGTTGTGAAACTATCCTCCACAACCTCAGACACACCAAGGCCACGACAGACTACCAGATCCTGTGGAGTTCCGCTAACACGTGCATCTCGACGCTGTATGACCAGGTGGGACAGCACAACCCAACCATCGAGTTGATCTCCGAGCCTGTGCGCAAACAGTGGGTAACCATCTCGAGTCGTGGGAGCTGGCGCACCGATATGGATTCATTCGTCAAACCACACGTATTATCCTCCTCCTCATCATCATGAGCACCACTCACAAGGGGTACAACACCGATTTGTTCAGTGATCCTGTGGATCCAGAATATATCTGTCCCATCTGCCTAATGGTGTGTAAGGAGCCGAGCTCACTATCCTGTTGTGGTCAGTTGTTCTGTAGTGGATGTTTGACAGAGTGTCTGGAGAAGCAACCTGTGTGTCCAGTGTGTCGCCAGTCGAATGGCGGAACGACTGAACTACAGCATTATGCAGATCGTAAGATTGGTGCACTCAAATACAGGTGTCCAGAGGGGTGTGACAAGACTGATCTCACAATTGGTATTCATGGCGAGGTACTGCGCAGGCATCTTCAGGATGAATGTACCAAGCGGATGGTACACTGTGAACATCGATGTGGTATGTCGTACCGGTTGTGTGATCGAGAAGATCACGAGAACAACCACTGTCGTGCCACATGTCCGAACGCGTGTGATGTCGACTCGTCATACTTGAGGAAGTCATTCTCAGATTGGAGATCTAAATTGACTACAGGTATGTTGGTGGACGTGTATACTGCGTCAAGAGACTGGAGGGTCGGACGTATTCGTAAATTAGACAAACAATATCTGGTTGAATACATGAGCCGAGTTCCGAATAGTAACATCTTGATCAGGGAGTTCGATTGGTTTAACTGGGGACATGTCGAAGTGCTGAACAGGTACACCACGTTCATGTGTGATGTTCCGTCCGAACCAAAGGGTATGGTGAGACCCTTGTTTGGAAGGATGGAGCTGGTGCACCACTTGAACAACGAGTGTCCACTCACCAAGGGGATGTGTTCAGATTGTCGGATCGAGCTGATGCGCTGTGAGGAACCAGCTCACATGTCGAGTGCTGAACACAAGCTTAGTGTACTAAACAAGCGTGTGAAATTGTTGGCGGAAAGTCATCCAGATATCCAGTTGCCAATTGTTCAATCTGAGGTGTTGTATATGATGCGAACAAGCGTCCCAAGTTGACTGAATAGATGAGATGAGCTCGCTGTGTAGACATTGTCGAGATGCTAGTCATTCTGTTCTATTCATAGACTTGGAAAACTCAACCCAAACATTTGATTCACTCTGTTTGCACCTCCACCCCATCCGCACATCATATTCATCTCACATTCATACATTGAACGAGCTCACCAAATCCAGATTCACCTGACTGCCCTGAGTGGCAATCACACTGCCGTTTACAGTCACTCCCTGCACAACAACCAGATACAGCCCACTCGCTCTCAAGGTTAGATAAGCAGGCTGAGTAGTGTTCCACAACCACACGTCCACAAAGGGAGAGAAGAAGCCATCATCCGACACATCAAAGAACTGGACGTGGTAGTTGGTCGACTCTCCAAACGCGTTGGTAGATGGATCTGTCCCTGTTCCTGATGTCCAGCTCATCTCGCCTGCCCACAGGTCATTGTTGATGATGGATGACACCTGGAAGTTAAAGGCAAACCCGACAGTGGTCGGCACTCCGCTATAGGTGAGGAAGCTGGAGAGGTACGTAGCAGACGGCTGACTGTTCGAGTCAGTCGAGTACAGCTGACAGGAATACAATCCCTGAGCAGATGGAGGGCTGGTAAGTTGTGGATCGAGCGTACCACTCCACGACAGTGTCGTTCCAGACACGGTTGGGGTTTGGAGGTCGGATCCTATGGGGTCATTTAGAACGAGAGAGTAGGATGAGATCGACACGCCAGAACCCTGTGCAATCGACGGATTCCATGTAACGATGCTGGGTAAAGCGCCTGTGTACGCACTTGGATTGTTAGTATAGGTACGATAGTCAAACCAATACGTGGTGTTGAACGGTTCGGTTGGAGGAGCCTGACCCTGAACGAGGTTCAGGAAAGATATAAGAACGACACATAGAACGAGGGAGAGCATGATTGGACTAGGAGGGGTGGTGAATAAGGATGAGGAGAGAGTGATGCGATTTGAAGAGTGAAGCCTTCTCCCATTCACTGATGGAGTGAATGGGAGAGGGGAGAGAGATAGCACAACATCATTTCGATCCTGTGTCAGAGCAGAGTATTAAACAAGGGATGAGCCGTCTAGCTTTCCATTTGGATGCCTTCACGGTTCGTGGCGTGGAGCGCGCAGTGTACGATTACGCGAATGGATGGGAACGACATAAGACAGGGAAGAGTACTCCGTCACCACTGTCGTATATAGTATACCCCTCAGGTGTGTCGTTCCATATTGATGAGGCAGGTCATCTCGATCATGATGAGAACATCTTTCGTCAGTACTATACCCGATTCCAAGGCCGTGTGCATGGCTACACCACCATGGCTGATCTGGAGTCGTTCTTGAAGAACAATCAGATTGAGCACCTGTACCTGCTGACCACGGCTTCGGTATTACCGTTCTTTCCACATTCCATCAAGCTGTTGGTGCACGGTGTGTTCGATCTGCCCTCCAACACCCATCTGCCTGAACTGAACGTGTGCAAGAAGGCCGTGATCTCCGAGAGCGTTCGTTCTGTCATCAGTGTACCGTGCAATCTGAATGAGGTCTCCATCATACCCCACATGATCATGCCATTCCCAGAGATCGATCCGATCTCCATCACTTCGTTCAGACAATCCCTGAACATCCCATCGGACAGGATCATCATTGGTCGGTACGGAGGATGGAACACGTTCGATATTCCGTTCATTCCTAGCACCATCCGTTCCTGGTTAGATGACCACCCGAGCTCGAAATTGACATTTGTATTCATGAACACCAAACCAATGAAGGAGCTCGAGCCCTACGTCCACACCAACACGGTGCTTTACCTGCCCAGCACGTTCGACTTGACGTTCAAAGCTCGATATGTACACATGTGTGATCTGATGTTGCATGCCAGGAGGGACGGGGAGAGCTTCGGGTTGGCCATCTGTGAGTTTGCTTCCTTGAATAAACCTATCCTCACGTACAGAGGACGCCCATTTGTGGACATCTACTTTGCTCACCACGAGACTGTGCTTGGTGAGCAAGGGTGGTACTATGATTCACCAGAGGATCTGTACATGTGGCTGAGCTACATCGACATGCAACCAAGGATACCAGCCGTGTCTTACCCTAACCTCAGAGAGTATGATGAACAATCGGTCATGACCACGTTCGTAGATGGGTTTGGATTATAAGATGGATGGAGAGACATATGGAATGTTTGGATGGTGTAACGTTACCATCCAAACCCGATCTACTGTTGTCCACTCCATTAGCTGAAAGGATTACACTCTTTAGCACCCACTGTCCGAACACGACAGCATAACTTGCCACACATCCAAGCCTTGATTGACCCAGTCCGCCGTCACTCTGGGCTTGTTCGTGTTGAAGTACACCGTTCTGTGAGTGTCGTTCATCACTACATGAGTGCCGTTGGAGTCAATGTAATACAGCTGTGCCTGAACTATGTAGAACGAGCCAAGAGAGTATCCGATGTTGTCACAGATGTTGTAGTTGCCCTGGAATGGCACAGGATCATATGAGGCCTTCTCCAGCTTATTCCATTGAGGGTTGTCATAGTAGGTGTCGAATCGGATCAACCCAATACTGGTGTTAACATTGTTCGAGATGGGCAGGCAGAATCCAACAGAGTCGTTGGTCTGTGCCTCCACCACAGGTGCAACACTGAGCAGACCGGTCAGAGCCAGAGCACCCAGGAAAATGGTTTGACAAAGACGAGAGAAGAACATTGCAGAGAGAAGAGAGAAGTCAATGCAAAAGTAAAAAACGAAGCGTTCTATGCTTTTTGGTAGAGGGGAATAGAGAACGACGAGGTGGCGACACTCTCAACAGCCACCGTTCGTACACGCCAATTGCACATAGGGACTGCCGGTTGGTGGTTGCACCCAATTGGCTGTTACGGTCGGCAGAGGAGCACCAAAGTACACCAGTGTGTGAGTGTCGTTCAGTACGACACGTGTACCATTTGAAGATGTGGTGTACAGCTGTGCTTCTACGTAGTAGGACGAACCAAGGGCGAACCCGACATTGTCACAGATGTTGACCACCGTGTTGTACGGAACGGGATCATACGAGGCTTTCTCCTGCCCATTCCACTGGGTGCCGTTGTTATAGAACGTGTCTATACGGATCTCTCCAGCACTGGTGGGTACTGCATTGGATACAGGTAAGCAGAATCCCACCGCGCTCACTGAGGAGACGAGACCGGTCAATGCTAGAGCACCAAGGAGCAAGGCACGACAGATACGAGAGAACATGGAGAGGAGGAGGGCAAACAAAAGAAGGTCACGAGGTAGCCTTTTTGGAACCCCGTTGAGATGCTGTGCAACTCCTTAATCTCACCATGCTGTGCACGCTTGTAACAGAACAACGTGTAAACTCACCACACCTGACATCCATATTCTGTGGGTATGGATGTCAAACGTCAAGCATTAGGTACACTGTATTACAAGTTGGCACACTAAGTACATCGAATAGAAACGTGTCAACTCCATTTCTATCCTTGTGTTCCATTTTCTGGCCAACCCTGCAGTGTCTCCTTCAACTTGCTCACCATGTCTGAGTTGCTCCCGGGGTCATTCTTGAGGATAAAGAATGACCCGTGCACGTATTGAGCATCCACGAGTCCACCCAGTTCGTCCTCACTCAACCTCTTGGATCCAATCAACCACAACTTCTGTGTCCGTGCATCCACGATCACATCCTCTTCCAGCGACTCCTCCAATGTCTGAACGCATTCCAAGCAGAGGTTGAACTCTCGTCTCTTTGTACCACCACCCACACCATTCACATATCGAGATGCCATGTACGTTCGACCCACATACATCATCCAGAATGAACAGTAGTCGGTTTGACAACGACTACATCGAGGTTCGAGTATCAGGTCAGCTACACCTAGATTCACAGAGTATTGGATTCGCACTTGCTTGGATTGGTGGTTGATTCGATACACTGTAGAGTAGACAGATTTCATTCGATCCTGATCGAACATGTCTGTGCCTACCAAGTCTAAACAACTGTCCTGTTGAGGTGCCTGTGAAGAACGCCAGATCCGAATGAACTGTTCATCCTTGAACGAATCCCAGGTCTCGGAATACGTTCTGTTGGGTAGTCCCCTGAACATCCTCAACTTCATTTCTTGGAACACCACTAACATCCACACGTTATGTGTGGAACGGTCAGGTAGCAAGAAGGGCATCAGATGCATGTTCCACACGTCAGTGCACTCCGGATATACCTGACACAGAATCGTGTATACCGAAGATGGTGTCGGCATCCTTCCTTCTTTTATTCGTCTGTCTGTGTGGATTGTAAAGAGTCAGAATCCATGTGTGATTACACTTCACACTTCATTCATCTCTACAGTGTCATCCTCACCATGTTAGGTCAAACCCTGGGTGATGTCATGTTGACCGTGATCAAACCACTCGTTCCACACAAAACATCCTATGACCTCTTGCAAGACTACCTGCATGGATTGACACCAAACGCTAGGCGATATCCGGACAACTTGTTGTGTGTTGATGATCCCGTTATTCTGAGTCTCGTTATGGAACACACGACATTGATCCAATCATATTGTACACATCACAGCAAGATCATACCAAGCAACATGTTTGAAATGGATCACCTTACCAATTTGAGACTGGAAATCACTAATTTCCAGTCATTCCTGAAACGTGTTCAGCACTTGTCCATTGGTGCATTGGTACAGCTTGGAATGGGTCGAATGATGGCTGTGAACTTCTCCACTCGAGTATATGGCACCAGAGCAACTGTGGTGGTTCATTCAGGGAAGGCCTTCTTGGCACACTGTGTGGAAGATGATGAAACTAGAATGCCTGTGGAGACGACGTTCAGTTGTATTAGAGGATCACATAGAACAATGTCTGATGAGGAGCTGATCCGAGATAAACGCGAGTGTATGCACATCTGGCTCTTGTCCAGAGCAGAGATATCTACCCCGCTTCCTGTTGGAGTGTGGATTGATATGTTCAATATTGCAGTGATCATGGTCAACGCGATTCAGAAAGAACGAATGAACAACACTCTCTGGTCAGGAATCCTGGGCATGGATCGACGAGAGGACGAGGTGCGTATCAAGAACGAGAGGATAGCTGACCTTACTGCACGTGTGCACGAACTTGAACTGCGTTTGCAGGCTTGTTCTTCACAGATACAGGGTCAGGGAGAGATTGATTCCTAGTGTAGAATCTAGTTCATAGATTGTGAGTGAATAGAGTGCGGTCTCTATACTCTCTATACTCTCCGTAGCTCACATTTCATATCTTCACCATGTCAGGTCAAACACTGGGTGACATTGTCTCCTCTATGATCAAACCACTCGTCCCTCACCAGACACCCTATGATCTGTTGCAAGACTACCTCCACCAGTTGACACCATCGGGTAGGATGCTGAACAACTTGTCTGAAGTCAATGATCCACTCGTTCGATCTCTGTTGATGGAACACGAGATCGTGATCCGGCTGTATCTTGAGCGTCACAACGAGATCTTACCTAGTAATGCGTTCGAGGCTAATCTCCTCACTGTACTGAGACAGGAAATGACCACGTTCCAGTCGTTCCTAGAACGCATTCAACACCTGTCTGTTCATGAATTGAAGCAACTTGGAATGAGCCACACCATGGCTGTAAACTTCTGCAGTCGAGTATATGGCACTAGATGGACGACGGTGTACACAACAACACGGACACGCTCGATGGATCACATGCGAGTGGAAATGAGTTTCAGTGATGATCATGTCGCCACACAGCAATCACAGCGACCACTGTCTTATATCGAGTATGTCGCCACTCAGCGAGAGTGTATGAGTATCTGGCTCTTGTCACGATTGTCATCCACACTTCATATTGGAGTGTGGATCGAAATGTTCCATATTGCTGTGGTCATGGTCAACTGGATTCAGACAAAACGAGTATGGCCTATCTCGATGTTACCCACGAGGGTGACGGTAGAAACACGAACGGGTCAACTTGATGATGGCAGTGGTAACCTCTATGTTGAGGTGAATCGAGGCTCGATACAACAGAGTTGACATTTGACAGCTGTGATTTATAAACTGAACATCCATTCTATCCCATCCAATCGATCCCACACCCAACCAGTGGGCAACTCTCCGTTCTTACAACACACATCGTTTGGATTACTTGTATCGTCACTCAGCAACTCGATCATCTTGCAGTACGTTTGGAACGATACCACTCGCTTCCTAACCATGACCCCGTTATCCAGCACCACACGGATGTATGTCAACGTCTGTCCCATCAGCATCAACCCTCGAGCGTTCGGATCTGTATAGATGTTGGGTGGTATCCATGACAGCCGAACGAGATCGTCAACGGTC
>Ga0310811_10001309_pt1 | contig 31451 bp, 19 predicted proteins | sample YCmetagenome_FD_207642 | JGI IMG/M metagenome (GOLD analysis project Ga0310811, IMG submission 207642) | Soil microbial communities from experimental microcosm in Duke University, North Carolina, United States - YC | ecosystem: Engineered > Artificial ecosystem > Soil microcosm > Unclassified ...
GGCTGACCGGCGCGCCCATCTACCTGAATGAAAGCGATCTGACGTTGCTCCAGATGATGGGGACGCAGGCGGCCTGGCTCGGCGTAGGCGCTCCGGAAACGGCCCCCCCAGACAGTGGCCTGCTTGAGGGGCAGACCGTGGGACTCGAGCATTACGCAGCGAAGGTGTTACACACGCCGGGACACACACAGGGGTCGATCTGTCTGCATTTCGTTCCGCTCAATCTGCTCATCGCCGGAGATACGCTGTTTGCGGGGAGCATCGGACGCACCGATCTGCCCGGGGGCAATTACGACCAGATCATGGAATCAATCCACTCGCGCTTGCTCGTTTTGCCGGACGAAACCAAGGTCATTCCCGGCCACGGACCTCAAACGACAATCGGACGAGAGCGCAGGAGCAATCCATTTCTCACCGAGTTGTGATAGCGAATACAAGGCGCTTGTCTAAATAGTTTGAGAGAGATACGGCTTTTGCTTGAAGTGTCACTTGAGCGGGTCAGTCACGATTATTACTACCCTGATGCGTTCGAAAATAATTAACAACGCTGGTTACTCCAGTGGAAAATTCATCGGCTGGAGCTAGCAGACTCACGACGAGCCAACCAGATGCGGGCATTCCAAAGAAGTAGCCGGGATGGACCCAGACTCCCAAATCTAGCAGGGCGAGTACTGTCTTCTCGTCTGGTTCCAATGCAGGAATGCGAAGAACTGCATACCAGCCGCCTTCGACAGGCAGACGACGGAAAGAAGGCAGCGAGGAAAGCTGCCGGTCCAACTCGTCGAGGTTGACGAGGACACGATCCTGAATCTGCTTTTGAATAACTCCGCGATTTGCCAGCCATTCCGGAAGCGCGCACTGAACCGGGGCATTCATGGAGAGGAAGGTATCGGCGATGATTTCGAGCCGATCGAGAGCTTGCTCCCGCTCCGGGCCGGACGCCACAATCCAGGCGGACTTCATCTGCGGCAGCCCGGCGATCTTGCTGAGGCCGCTGACGACGAACACGGGAACGCCGTCTAGTCCGGCGGCAAAGCTTCGGCCGGAATCTGATATGCCGTAATCAAGAAACACTTCGTCGACGATGAGCGACAGATCGAACTCTCGGCATATCTGCCTAAGCTGCTCGGCTTCCCACGGTTTCGTAAAGTGCCCGGTGGGATTGTTGGGGTGCACAAGAACGATGGCGCGTGTTGCCGGAACAATAGCCTGTCGCAGGCCCTCCGGTTCAATCTGCCAGCCGTGATCGTACACAAGCGAGGTCGGTTTAATGCGTACATCATCGAGCACGGCCAGAAAGTCGAACAGAGGGTAGCTCGGCTGCGGGACCAGTATTTCGGAACCGGGATCGCAGAGGAGACGGAACAAGAAGCTATACGCCTCGCTGGTGCTGGTGGTCAGAATGATCTGTTTGGGATCAATTGCGATTCCATGGTCGGAGTAGTAGGAGCATACAGCCTGTCTGGCGGCCAGGGTGCCCCTTGGTTGCGGATCGTAATCGAGAGCTTTTGGGTTGGCTAGTGGGGCCAGCCATTCTGGGTCGTAGGTGAACCCGCATCGCGTGGGGTTGGAGGCCGTCAGGTCGACGATGGGCAGGCCGCCCTGAATGCGCAACCGGTGTGCTTTCGCGAGATCGCTTTCTTCCGTGTTCCATCCCGTTCGTTGAGAAAAGCGCATCTTGTGTTTCCAAATAGTTTCAAAATCCCAGCATTCCGACGTTCATAATCAGGGTCGGGAGCCATCGTGCACAATGATCAGAGGCGTCCCTTAAACCATACACGGACGTCCATCAGGAGGGATATTGGGTCTGCGCGCGGTTGTTTTTGACTATGGAATGGTGTTAACCGGTCCGCCGGAACCCAAAGCTCATTCCGAACTGGTGAGAATTACCGGCCTAACTTCGGATCGGCTCGACCACTTCTACTGGGCCGATCGCCATGCATTCGACGAAGGCAAGCTGAACGGCCTTGATTACTGGCGAAAAGTGACTGGCGATGCAGGGCTGGCACTGGACGACGAAGCCATTGAAGCACTGAGCTTGTGGGATGCGCGCATGTGGACCACCCAGAACGACGCCATGCTGTCCTGGCAACAGGTGCTCAAGCAGCGCGGAATTCTTACTGCCATCCTGTCGAACATGGGAGACACCGTCCTGGCCAACATGCAGCGCGAGCTGTTGTGGCTGGACCGTTTTGACGTGCAGGTTTGGAGCTACCAACTGCGCATGGCGAAACCGGACTTAGCAATCTACGAATATGTTCTGCAGCAATTGGGCACCAGGCCCGATGAGACGCTCTTCCTCGACGACAAGCAGGTGAACATTGATGCCGCCAATGCCGTTGGCATGAGGGCCGTGCTGTTTACAGATGTCGATCACTTGCGCGCGGATTTGATGGCGATGGGACTCGATAAGGAATTGCCGCTGCCGTAAAGAGCAGCTTCAGCTTCGTCTTGGTGGGTTCGACGGCTTGCTATTCCATTTCCGGAAATCCGGACCTGGGACACCCAATAACTGAAAGCGACAGCTGAAAGCTGATGATTACGATGCCATCCCAAGCCCGACCAGGTTTGCTGCGGCGATGATGACCAGGATCCCGGCCCAAAGCAGGCGAATCGGTCGCGATGCAACGCCCTTCCACTCGCCGAGTGCAAGGCCTACGAGACCACCGCAGAGCACGTAGATGCTCATGTGCAGCATCCAGTTCACATAAGACACGCGGGCAGGGATATTGGCTTCTCCCCAGGCGTAGAAGAAGAACTGCAGGTACCACATGATGCCGCCGCACGCGGCCAGGGCCGCGTTCTTTAACAGGACTGGACTTGGATGGCTCAGGTCGGCGCGCAGCGAAAGCCGTTTGAGAGCTGCGAGACGTACAAAGCAGTACGTCAAGTTGACGATGGCTCCGCCACCCATGATGAGCACGTACGTGGGCAGGCGCGCGTAGAGCGGTTTGACTCCAACTGCAAGCGCCGCATCGCGGATCGGCGTGGCAGCGTCCAGGCCGAACGAAAATCCTGAGGAGAAGATCCCGCACATGACGGCCAGCGCCAGGCCAAGCGTTACATTGAATTCCTTAACCTCTGCGCCGAGTTGAACCTCTTTCTGATGTCCCGCGTAAGAAACGATGGCGACCCCGATCAGCGCGACGATGATTCCTGCCATGGTGAGCAGGCCGCTCTTTGTGTGGATGAGCATGGCGGCCTGACCGTGCAGAATGGGCGGCGCCAGCGTGCCTACAACCAGGGTGACGCCGATGGCCACCCCAATGCCGAGCGACATGCCGAGGTGGCGCATGGTCAGCCCATAGCTCACGTTGCCCACGCCCCACATAGCGCCGAACAGTGCCACTTTAAGCATGAGCGATCCGTCAAGCGCAGAATAAAAATCATGGAAGTTCGGCAGCAAGATGAGGCTCACGCCAATGGGAAGCAGTATCCACGAAAAGAAGCCGGCGATAGCCCAGGTCGTTTCCCACGACCACTCTTTTACTTTGCCAATAGGTGCGTAAAACGAAGCCGCCATGGCTGCGCCTAGAATGTGCCATCCAATTCCAGCCAGAATTACTGTCGGCATCCGGTCTCCAGCCTTACCAGTTTTGATTTACTGTTTCACTTCGAAGTTGTAACTGCCGGGCCCGAGTTCGTATCCGCTTTCGCCTTCTCGCGTACTGGTCTTTGCAAGTTTACTTGTAGAGATAGCTTCGCCGTTGAGTTTGTATTTCGCCGCTTCGGTCGCGTTTAGCGGAAGCCAGCCGTGCGTATTGGCTGGAATCGTGACGTGCCAGTCAGCGGAAGTTTCGTTCGCCGTCCAATCGGAGTGGATTGGCCCGTACGACGAGGCGTAATCGAATGCGATCTTGCCCAAGCGCGCGTCGAACACGGGGTGCAGCACGACAGTATGGAAGCCGGCATCGAGCGGTGTTGTGTCAATTCCTGCGGCATAGCGATAGATCCAGTCGGCCACTGCGCCATAGGCGTAGTGGTTGTAGGAGTTCATGCTCGGATCGTTGCGCATCTGGTCGCCGTTCCAGCGCTCCCACGTTGTGGTGGCGCCGTGTTCCACCATGTATCCCCATGAGGGGTATTGCGTATTGAGCAGCAACTGGTAAGCGAGCTTTGCATATCCCGCCTTGGTTAGTTCTTCCAGCAGGTACGGCGTGCCGAGAAATCCTGTGGCCAGCAGGCCGTGGTTCTGCTCGATTTTGTCGGCAAGCTGCTTGGCCGCGGCAGCGCGCATGTTCTCGGGCAGCAGATTCATATGCAATGCGAGAACATAGCCGGTCTGCGTGTCGCCGCCGTGGCTTTTCGCATTGGGATTATTGATCACGCCGAATGGCGAAGGAGTATTATCTGCCCCGGTGACGAAGCCATCGCTGCGCACAAACTGCTTTTGAAATGCAGCGCGTATTTTCTCAAAGATTTGCGCATACTTGTCCGCGTCGCCTTTGCGGCCGGTGGCCTGCGCCATGCGCTGCATTAATGTCACGTCGTATGCCCAGTACGCTGTGCCGATCAGCGTGATGTCGGTTTTGCCTTCAGGCGAGAGCCAGTCGCCAAAGGGAGTGCCGATATCGTTCTTCCACGCCCAGCCAGGGTTTGCAGCCGCGATGCCATCCAGATATTTCTGCATGGCAGACCAGTTCTGATCGATGATGCTGGTGTCGCCACTCTGCAGCCATGCGGTGTAGGGAATGATGACGCCGGCATCGCTCCAGCCAGGTCCATGTCCCATGTTCGGCTTCGCGGTGCCAGGTGCGTAGATGCCGTAAAAGGATGTTCCAATCTGCGTGCCGCGCATATCGGCAGAGAACTTTCGCGAGAATGCGGCAAGGTCCATGTTGTACGTGGCGGCGCGCCAGAACACCTGCGCATCGGCCATCCAGCCGAGGCGTTCATCGCGCTGGGGACAGTCCGTGGGCACGCCGACGAAATTCGACCGCTGGCCCCACTGGATGTTGCTCCACAGCTGGTTGATGATCGGACTGCCAGTGTCGAGCTTGGCCGTGAAGGGCGCGTCAGTGTGAATGACTGCCACGGTCAGGTCGTCTTTTCCCGGCGCAGTTGGCAAGCCGGTTAACTCCGCGTAACGGAAACCGTGGAAGGTGAATTGTGGACTGAAGTCTTCAACACCCTTGCCACGAAGGATGAAGTGATCTGTAACTTTAGCCGTGCGCAGGTTGTCGGTGTACATGGTCCCGTCGGGATTCAACACTTCAGCAAAACGCAATCGCACATCCGTCCCGGCTGGACCTTTCACTCGTAAATTTTCGAGCCCGGACAGATTCTGGCCGAAGTCATACACCCACACACCAGGCTTGGGCTCTGTAAGAGATTTTGCTGTGAGGGTACGCTCCATATGAATGGGTTGGAATGCTTGAGACTCAATCCTTACTGGCGCTGGATCAATGATCGAAGCCTTGTCCCAGCCTGAAATGGAGACGCTTGCAGTAGTCCAGCCCGGCAGTCTTCGTCTAGCATCCTGTGTTTCGCCATCGTAGAGTTCGGAGTGAAGGACATCTGAAACACGTGCCGCCCAGGTCTGATCGGAGGCGATCCATTCCACTGTGCCGTCGGTGTGCTCGATGCGCAACTGTGCACGAAGCGCTGGCGGCGTAACCCCGTAGTTGTTGGGCTCCTGAAACCATTCGAGTGGGGTTTCGTACCATCCGGGAGCGAGCAATGCGCCGATGACGTTCTGTCCGCTCGCAATTTGTTTTGTCACGTCGTATACCTGGTATACGACGCGTTCGCGGTAGTCGGTCCAGCCCGGAGCAAATACCTGGTCGCTCACACGGTCGCCATTCAGGAAGATCTGGTATTCACCGAGGGCAGTAACGTACATTCGCGCGGACTTGACGGGCGAACTCACAGTGAAATCACGGCGCAGTGCTTTAACGGAATCGGGAATCCACGGGTGACCCGGATCGACGCCGTTTGCGCTCGGCTCAAAGCGCACCGCAGACTTCCACGCAGGATCATTGAAACTCGCCTGCTGCCACTTATCGGCCGGATGGGTGGAGACTTTCCAGTCGGTTCCGGTGCCGAAGCTGGCCCATGTCTTGTCGCTGTATTGAACGACCAATGTTGCCATCATCGGCGGAGCATCTTCGGTCACCTGGCCGCTTGGATTGGCCACGTAATGCACGGCCTCAATTGCGATTGTGTTAGCGCCCGGATTGACATTGTGCGTTACGTCGGCGCCAACGAATTTCTTCCAAGGCATCTGACCCCAGGCCGGCAATGGATCGGCGGTGAGCATTTGTGCACCGTTGACCCATGCAGATACCGCGTCCTGTGCAGTGGCGTAGAGTGTGGCGGTAAGAACGGGCTTGGTGAGCGTCACCGTAGCGCGATAAGCAATGTGCTGTTGTTTCTGCTTCTCTTGCGCGAGAGCCTTTGCATCCGGGCTGGTAAACCACGTCGAAGCGGCGTGGCGCACTGTTTCTTCCTCAGGTGTCTCGTAGCCGATCCACTGTGCGCGCCATGCATCCTGAGTCATCAGTCCCGTTTCCCACCAGCTGACCTGGCTGGCAGAATAGGGGTTTCTGGCTGCATTCCAAAGCTGAACGCGCCAGAAATAGCGGGTAGAGGGCTTCAGTGCTGGTCCGGCATACACAGTGTTCATCGACTGGCTCGATCGGACGACACCGCTGCTCCAAATGTCTGCAGTGTTCTGACGAAGCAACTCAGCACTCGATGCGACTTGGATCTGATAGGAGGTTTGCGCGGCTCCGTTCGTCGGATCCTGCAATTGCCAGGAGAAACGTGGCGCGGGGTCGTCAATTCCGAGAGGATTGGTGAGATTATCTGTTTGCAATGCGACCGGGCCAGTAAATGAATCCGCGAGCGCGGTCATGGGAACTACTGCAACTAAGACCAATCCGAGGGCGAGGCAAGGGAACTTCCTGCGTTTCATGGCTCAGCTCACTTCCGATTCGAGACACATTGATCGTTTTGAGGGCAGCACGGTGGGCACGCCGCGACTTCCTCAAATGAAATGGTTTACGGGCGGAATCACATTAGACAAGGCGGGCAGCGATTGTCAATCGCAGAAACAGTGGCTACTCCTGATGCATCCGAATGCTGCTTGATGAAAAACGCTCACGCGTTGCCATTACACTCTGAACATGGCACTTCGCCTCCTCGCCGCAACGACCAGTCAAGGAAAACTTCGCGACTTTCGCACCGCTGCGCAAGCCTATTCCATCTTCATTGATCCGCTCCCCGCCGTAGAACTTGTTCCCGCACCTGAAGAAGACGGCGAATCGTTTGTAGCGAATGCAACGACGAAGGCAGTTTATTATTCGCGTTTTGCGCCGAGCCAGCTGATTGTGGCAGACGATTCGGGGCTCGAAGTGGATGCGCTCGGTGGCGCGCCCGGAGTTCGCTCGGCGAGGTTCGCAGCAGATTCCGGCCTGGTCGATTCACCGGATGCCAACGACAATACCGATGTGTGGAACAACATGGTTCTGCTGCAGCGCATGACCACAGTGCCGGCGGCGGAACGCACGGCGCGCTATCGCTGCGTACTTGTGACGGCGCTGGATGGCGTGGCGATGCACACTGCGGAGGGCTCGGTTGAAGGTTTGATCTTGGAAGCGCCGCGTGGAACCGGCGGATTTGGCTACGATCCGTTGTTCTATCTGCCGCAACTGGATTGCACGATGGCCGAACTTGATCTGGAGACCAAGCTCTCACTCAGCCACCGGGGCCGGGCCATCGAAGCACTGCTGCCCTTGCTGCTGAAGTGATGGGCCGCACAGGTTTTTGTGCAATTCTGCGATCGCGTCGCCTTGACGGCAGTGATGTGCGACACGAATAATGCTTGTGACGATCCATCCAGAATTCTGTCTCTCTATCTGGAACCACTTCGATTCGCAGCCCTTAGGAGCTTATCATCCATGGCAACCGCTCAATCCTCCGCCGCGCACTCGGTTCGCCGCGGCGTTCAGCCGCTGCGCGCCGGCCAGGGTACTTCATTCATTTGGCGCAAGCTACATTCTTTGCTCGGCATCATTCCCATCGGCGCATTTTTGATTGAGCATTTGCTTTCGAATTTTGAAGCGCTCAAAGGGCCGATTGCCTACGGCGATCAGGTGAAGTTCCTGAATTCTTTGCCGCTGGTTCGCGTGCTGGAGTGGACCTTCATCTTTATCCCGATTCTGTATCACGCGGTGTATGGCGTCTACATTTGGCTTCAGGGCAAATCGAATGTTGTGTACTACCCGTGGGCAGGGAACTGGATGTATGTTGCTCAGCGCTACACGGGGTTGATTGCTTTCGCATACATCGTGCAACACGTGTTGCGGCAGCGATTCCTGGGCGTGAGTCTGCCGGAGCACCCATACGCGGCATTTGCAAAGGTGCAGCATGAATTGTCGAATCCGGTCATGCTTGCGGTCTACGTGATTGCAATGATTGCTGTTTGCTGGCACTTTGCCTACGGCATCTGGCTGTTTGCGGCCAAGTGGGGCATTACACCGGGCAATACGGCGCGGCGCAGATTTGGCTATGTGTGCGCAGTTTTCGGAATTTTGCTGGCGATCGTGGGAATCGCAAGCATTTGGGCTTTTGTTGGCGGGATGTATCCGAACGTTGCGGGAATGTAAGTTTGCGCTATCCCACTCTTTCCGCATACAGCGCGACAAGGATGGGGTACCCGCAGCATTGGCTGAAAGCTGATGGATTGAAGCTGACAGCTGTTTTCGATTGAAAGGACTCGGGTTTATGGCAGCACCCAGAATCATTGTGGTCGGCGGAGGCCTGGCAGGCCTGGCAGCAGTAATCAAAATTGCCGAGGCGGGCGGAACTGTCGATCTGTTTTCGATTGTCCCGGTGAAGCGCTCTCATTCGGTTTGCGCACAGGGCGGCATCAACGCCGCAAAGAATCTGAAGGGCGAAGGCGATACTACCGCCCAGCACTTTGACGACACAATTTACGGTGGCGATTTTCTTGCCAACCAGACACCGGTTAAGGCAATGTGCGAGGCCGCACCGGGAATCATTGACTTGCTCGATCGGATGGGCGTTCCGTTCAATCGCACTCCGGAAGGTCTGTTGGATTTTCGACGCTTTGGCGGAACGCTGTACCATCGCACCGCTTTTGCAGGCGCAACCACAGGCCAGCAATTGCTCTACGCGCTCGACGAGCAGGTTCGCCGCTACGAGGTTGAAGGCAAGGTAAAGAAGTACGAGGGATGGGAGTTCCTCTCGGCAGTGCTGGATTCGAAAGGCCAGGCGCGCGGCATTACTGCGTTGAATCTGCGCACAATGGAACTGCAATCATTTCCAGCGGACGCCATCATTCTTGCTACCGGCGGCATCGGCGCCATATTTGGCAAAAGCACGAACTCTGTTGTGTGCACGGGTTCAGCGCAGTCGGCCATTTTTCAGCAGGGCGCGTTTTACGCGAACGGCGAATTCATCCAGGTGCACCCAACCTCAATTCCTGGCGAAGACAAGCTGCGGCTTATGTCGGAGTCGGCGCGAGGTGAAGGCGGACGCGTCTGGGTCCCGCGGAAGGCGGGCGACAGCCGTCCGGTGAAGCAGATTCCGGCGGCGGAACGCTTCTACTTCCTAGAAGAGTGGTATCCGAAATATGGCAACCTGGTGCCGCGCGACGTTGCTACGCGCGCGATTCACAAAGTCGTGTACGAGTTGGGGCTGGGTCTTGAGGGCCAGCCGATGGTGTATCTCGACCTGACGCACATCGATCGCGAGACACTGCACCACAAACTCGGCGGCATTCTGGAAATCTACGAGAAGTTTGTGGGCGTTGATCCGTGTGTTGAGCCGATGAAGATCTTTCCGGGCATGCACTACACCATGGGCGGCCTGTGGGTTGACGCTAACCAGATGACCAATATTCCTGGGATTTTTGCGGCGGGCGAGTGCGAGTACCAGTATCACGGGGCCAATCGCCTCGGTGCCAACTCACTTGTGAGCTGCATATTCGGCGGGTTCCAGACCGGACCAAATGCGTTGCAGTTCGCCAAGAATGCGACTGCGAGTGACGACAAGAATCCTCATGAGCAAGAAGTCGCGCGGCAGGCGGAGATAAACAAGAATCTGATGTCGAACCAGGGCGGGGAAAACCCATTCCGGTTATGGCGCGAACTTGGCCAGACCATGACTGAACATGCGACGGTCATCCGCTACAACAAGAATCTGCAGCGTGCCGACGAAAAGATTGTAGAACTGATCGACCGCTACAAGAACGTGAACCTGAGCGATCGCAGCCAGTGGGCTAACACCAGCTTTGCCTTTGCGCGCCAATTGAAGAACATGCTGGAGCTTTCGCGCACGGTAGTGCTGGGTGCGATGCTTCGCGATGAATCGCGCGGGGCGCACTATAAGCCCGATTTCCCCGAGCGCAATGACGAGAAATTTTTGAAGACTACGAAGGCGAGCTTTACGGGCGATGTCTCCGGTCCGCGCTTCGAGTACGAAGATGTGGACACGCAGTACATTAAGCCGCGGCCGCGCCGATATTGACGCAGCGAAATAAACAACGCGTGTTCTCCCAGAACTCAGAATCGAGACCTGGGGTACCGACTGTAGTTTTCGTTTAGAGCAGAGGCAAGACGAGACAGGATCAGGAAAATACAAATGGCTAATAAGACTGTTCAATTTGAAATCAAGCGCCAAGCCAGTCCGGAATCTCCTTCTGTTTGGGAGAAGTTTGAACTGGAGTGGCGTCCGGGCATGAACGTCATTTCGGCGATGATGGAAATTGCCGCCAATCCTGTGACCGCGGACGGTAGGCCGACTACGCCGATCACGTATGACTCGAATTGCCTTGAAGAGATTTGCGGCTCCTGCGCCATGCGGATCAACGGCAAGGCGCGTATGGCGTGCTCATCACTGGTGGACAGCCTTGAGCAACCCATCAAGGTCGAGCCGCTATCGAAGTTCCCGCTGGTGCGCGACCTGCAGGTGGACCGCTCAGTGCTGTTCGAAAACCTGATGGCTGTTAAGGCCTGGGTACCCGTGGACGGAACGTACGATCTGGGTTCTGGGCCGCGTGTTTTCCCGCAGCAACAGGAAGCGAACTATCCGCTTTCGAACTGTATTTCCTGCGCGTGTTGCATGGAGGTTTGCCCGCAATTCAATGAAGAAACGGGCTTTGTGGGTGCGGCAACAATTGCGCAGGTTAAGCTGTTCAACAATCATCCGACCGGCAAGGTTTTCAAAGAAGATCGACTGCGCGCATTGGCCGGCGATGGCGGGATACAAGAGTGCGGTTACGCACAGAATTGCGTTGAGGCCTGCCCCAAGCAGCTTCCGCTGACCGAAGCCATTAGCGACATCAACCGCGACGTGACCGTGCAAAAAGTGCGTGACTGGTTACGGCGATAAGCCTGCAGTCCTCTAAACATCGGGCGGAGTTCTACAGCTGGGACTGTTCGAAGCGGAGGAATCGCGCGGTGCGCGATTCCTCCGCTTTGTTTTGGGCGGAGTTTATGAGGCACTTTCAGTCGAGGTGAAACACCTCTTGGAGGGGAGCCATGTTATCGTCTGCGCCCCCGGTGGAGAGCGATTCGAAAAAGGGAGCCATCTCGGCCTGCCAGCGGGCGTTGACAGGGTGCTGTTTCATGCGGGCCACGCACTGATCGAAATCGTCTGCCTCGAGATAGCCAACCAGCAGTCCGTCGGACCGGAGAAATAGCGAGTAGTTGCGCCAGCCGGTTTCGCGGAGCGCAGCCAGCATCTCAGGCCATACGTTGGCATGGCGTGCTTTGTACTCCTCAATTTTCTCCTGCCGTACCTTCAGCAGAAAACAGATGCGCATCTCGTTCCTTTGTGCGGAGCCCTTTCCTGTCACGGCACGAGCGATGTGAATGGGTGCACATAGGCCATCAGGTAAACAAGGACCCCTACGAGCGCTGCCAGCGCAATACTGTGCACGAAAACGAAACGCAGGATGCTTCCTTCCTGTCCGTAGGTGTTGGTCGCGGTGCTGGCGACCACGACGCTGGGTGCCGCGATCATTTTGCCCATTACGCCTCCCGCGGAGTTGGCCGAGGCCATGAGCACGGGCGAGACGCCGATCTGGTTTGCGGTCATTACCTGCAAGCTGCCGAAAAGAACGTTGGCCGATGTATCGGAGCCGGTACTGGCAACGCCTAACCAGCCAATCAGGGATCCGAAAAATGGATAGAGCGACCCGGTGCGGGCGAAGGCCAGCCCGAGAGTTGCGTCAAGCCCGCAGTAACGCGTAACAAAGCCAATGGCCATCATGGCGGCGATCGTCACGAATGCAAAACGGATGTTGAAGATGGTGCGCAAAAAAGATTTGAAGAGCGATATGGGACCAAGACCCATGAGCAAGCCGGCAATGATGGCGGAAACGAGAATACCCGTACCGGTGGCGGTGAGCCAATTAAGCGTGAATACCGCCGTCTCGAAGGTGGGTTTGGCAACCACGGGCGGAACACGCTCGATGATATTGTGCAGTCCGGCGACTTGGAACTTCATGGTAGTGAGCGAATCTGCCCATTTGGAAAGCTGCGGAAGACCCCAGACGAACACGATGACGCTCAGGATGAGCCATGGCATCCATGCTTTAAAGACCTTCCCGCTGCTGTGGTCGAAACGCTGGCGCGCGTGGCTGGTAATGTCTTCGCCTTTGGCGTTGAGGACGCGCTTGGGTTTCCAGAATCGGAGGAATATAACCAGAACCACAATGGTAGAAGTTGACGCACCGATGGCGACCAGCGTTGGTCCGCTGAACATAGCGATAACAAGTTGGGTGGTCGCAAAAGTGACGGACGCAACAAGAATTGCCGGCCAGACCTCAACCATGGCGCGGAACCCGGCGTAAACCCAGATAACCCAGAAAGGAACAATGAGGCAGAACAGAAAAAGAATAGTGGCGATCGTCTTCGAGAGGAGAAACAGGTTAAGCCCCGTAACTCCCTGGAGAGCAACGATGGGAGTGCCAAGTGCGCCGAACGCGACGGGCGCCGTGTTTGCCAGGAGCGACAGGCCAGCGGCTTGTAGTGGCCGGAAACCGAGACTGATGAGGATGGCTCCGCAGACTGCAACGGGGGTTCCGAATCCGGATGTACCTTCAAAAAACGCGCCGAGGGCGAAGGCGATGAGAAGGACTTGCAGGCGGCCGTCATCGGTGATGTTTGTGAGGCTCTCCTGTAAGGTGACGAAGGTGCCCGTTTTGATCGTCAAATCATAGAGAAAGATAACGGGAAGAATAATCCAGCAAATGGGAAACAGGCCGTACCCCGCGCCGTAAGTGGCCGCGGTGAAGGCCAGTCGCACTGGCATGTGGAAGATGATGGTGGCGACGAGCAGAGCGGTGACCAATCCAGCGCAGGCCGCCAGGTGTGCCTTGATACGGAATACTGCGATGGCGCCCAGCAGCACTATGATGGGCAGCGCCGCGAAAGCCGTGGAGAAATACCACCGGCCAACAGGATTGTAGCCCTGCGACCAGATACCTGAGAGGGGGTTAGTTTTGAGAAGGTATATGGCGGCGAGGCCAACGAGTACAACGATGGTTGTGAACAGAGCCGAGGAACTCGAGGAGGATTTGCCGGTATTCTTTGGTTCCGTCGCGGTGCTGGAAGGCATTGATTCCATAAAACCTCAGAAAGTACGTGGCCGGTCCGATAAATTGGCGCGGGCCGGACGGGGAATTGAATATCGCATAACAGTGTACATACTCAAATTGGTCCGACCAAAACCGTTCAAGAGATTCTTAGCTTCAGCAGGTTTTTTTCGGTGGAGATCTGAAGGTTCTGCCTGGATGCCGATGATTGGGCCTGCAGATCGGTGCAAGTGTCGATATGATAGCCTTCATTAACGGGATCCCTGCATGATTCAGTTGAATGACGTGACAAAAAGCTATGGCGCCGAGAGCGGCGTCGTAGCACTGAAAAAAATCACGTTAACTGTTGGGCCGGCGGAACGGGTCGCTGTCATGGGGCCATCCGGATCCGGCAAATCGACGCTGTTAAACCTTGTTTGCGGATTGGATGAACCTACCTCCGGCTCCGTCAAGGTGGAAGGCGTAGAACTGGCGGGATTATCCGATGACGCGCGCACCCGTCTGCGACGCGAAAAGATCGGAATGATCTTTCAGACCTTCAACCTGCTGAGCACACTTACAGCGCTGGAGAATGTGGCGTTGCCGCTGCGGCTTCAAGGCCTCTCAAAGAAAGAAGCAGAAGGCCGTGCGGCTGCCATGCTGGGGCATGTAGGGCTGAAGAGTAGAACCGTTCACAGACCTGACCAGATGTCCGGCGGCGAGCGCCAGCGCGTGGCGATTGCACGGGCATTGATTTTCAAGCCCCCCTTGCTACTCGGGGATGAGCCCACAGGCAATCTCGATTCGCATACAGGCGATGAGATTCTGCGCTTATTGGATGATTTGCAGCAGGAGTACCAGAGCACCCTGCTGATGGTGACGCACAATGTTCAGGCGGCGAACTTCTGCACGCGCATTGTGAGACTACATGACGGCGAGATCATGAGCGATGTGCCGTGCGGGTCCGGATCGGCTCAAGTCACCCGATGATTTCCGCACTCTGGCAAATCACATTCAGGCAGTGGGGCACGCATCGTTTGCGTGTAAGCATGACAACGCTGGGTATTGCGCTTGGCGTGGCGGTCTTTTTTGCGATTCGCACGGCGAATGCTGCGCTGCTGGATTCGCTCACCCTGACGGTGGAAAGGCTGGCCGGCAAATCCACGCTGCAAATCAGTGCGGGAGAAACTGGATTCCCTGAAGCGACGCTGGATACGGTGCGCGCGACGCCGGGCGTCAAGCTTGCCGAGCCGGTCATTGAAGTTGTCGCAAATACGGCTTTCCACGAAGAAGGAAGTCTCCTGATCCTGGGTGTGGATACGACGGGTGATCAGCAATTACGTGAATACGAATTTGATCGATCGCAGACTCAGATTGCCGACCCGCTGACATATCTTGCGCAGCCGAATTCGATCCTGCTTTCACGGACCTTTGCTGATCGTCATGGCCTCAGAATAGGTGACCATTTCCCCGCGTTTTCTGCGCATGGAAAGATGGACTTTGTGGTTGAAGGAGTTTTCAAGCCGACAGGATTGGGCGCGGTTTTTGGCGGGAACATTGCGGTGATGGACGTCTACTCCGCGCAGGTGGTGTTTGATCGCGGACACAACTTCGATCGAATTGATTTGATGAATGCGCCGGGTGTATCGGTGAGCGATTTGCAGAAGCGGCTGCAGGCTCGGCTTCCACCCGGTATTGAAGTGGAAAGGCCGGAAACGAAGGGGCAGTCACTGGAAAATGCGGTGGCAGCCATGCGGATCGGCATGATGATCACCAGCTTTATTGCTCTGCTGGTGGGGCTGTATATCATCTTTAACTCGTTCACGATCGCGGTAAACCAGCGCTGGAAAGAAATCGGCATTCTTCGCGCAGTGGGCGTGGAGCGCGAAAACATCAACAGGATGTTTCTGGTTGAGGCGTTGGCGATGGGAGTGACAGGCTCTGCGGTGGGCATTGTGGCAGGATACTTTCTCGCCATCGGAGCCAGCACTGCGATGGCTTCGATCGCTGGATCGGTCTACGGGATTGTTTCAACAGAAGTAGCGCCCAGAATGCACCTGGACTATGCGCTCACTGCGTTCGGACTTGGGGTTGCAGCCTCGCTCGGCGGAGCATGGATGCCCGCACGCGCAGCATCCTATCTCAATCCGATTCTGGCACTGCACAACATTGAAGCGCGACAAAAGGAATCGGCACTGGGATGGGGACGCGCAACCCTGGGTGCAGCGCTGCTTGCGTTAAGCGTGCTGCTGATCGAGTTTTCGCCGTCCGGTGTGGGGATGACGTTTCAACTCTCGTATGCGGCGTTGATGTTGATCGGTCTTACTGTTCTGCTGCCTCTGCTGGTGGACTGGTCTGCACGCGCGGTTCGGCCGGTTATGGACAGATTGGGCGGATCGGAAGGAGCATTGGCCGTCGATGCGATGATCCAATCGCCGCGGCGGAGTGCAGCGACGGTAGGCGCGCTGATGATAGGGTTGATGTCGGTTTACTCGACGGCGGCATATATTCAGAGCTACAAGATGATGGTCAGCCGTTGGACGACCCAGTTGTTAAATTCCGATATTGTGGTGACCTCATCAACCTTGCTGCGTTCGTCCTCGTATCATTTCAGCGAAGATCTTGGTAAGAAGTTCGCATCGCTTCCAGGCGTGAGAGAGGTCGAGAATGTTCGATTTGTTCTGGTTCCGTATGAGAGTGATTCGGCTGCGATCGTGTCCATAGAAATGACCGGATTTCTGGAGCGGTCGATGAACGCGATCCAGGGCGGAAATCGGGAAACGTTGCAGGCATTGATGCCGCGCGGCCAAGGCGTGATCTTGTCAAAGAACTTTGCAGCGAAGTGGCATCTCAAGGTTGGGGACCATGTGCATCTGAACTCGCCGACAGGGCCACTGGACTTGCCGATTCTTGGAATCGTCGAGGATTATCGTTCAGATAAGGGAACGATCTTCATGGATCGCTCTGTGTACAAGCAATACTGGAACGACAGTGCAGTGGATTTCATTGATGTGGAACTGAAGCCCGGCCAGAACGCTAATGTCGTGAAGCGAGAAGTGCAGAGCGTGACAGACGGAACGGAACACGCACTGGTGTATACGAAGCTTGAGTTCGAAGGCTGGATCAATGCCATCGTAGACAAATTCTTCATGCTGAACTACATGCAGCTGGTTGTTGCTGTCATAGTGGCGATTGTTGGGATTGCGAATACGCTGGTAATTTCGGTTGCGGAGAGGCACCGCGAGTTTGGGGTAATCCGCTCCATTGGCGGGTATCGCTCGCAGATCCGAAAGATGGTGCTGCTGGAAGCGTTTTCGATTGCGGTGGTTGGTGTAGTTGTGGGCTCGATTGCGGCATTGTTTGACACTGAGTTCCTGTCGCGCACTGTCTCTACAGTTTTGACGGGCTACGATGTTCCGTTCTACTTTCCATGGTTGCTGATCCTAGAAACGCTGCCTGCGGTTATCGGCGTGTCGCTCCTTGCTGGTTGGATTCCGGCGAGACATGCGATGCAGGCATCAGTGATTGAGGCGATTGGCTATGAGTAAACACAAGATGAACGCAACACGCAGGACCATGACGGCGGCATTGTTCGTTGCAGCTTCATACACGTCGGCGATTTCGATTGCGCAGCCCACGGTGGATCCGCGCAGCATCATGGCAGGCGTGTACCAACAGGCCAACAGCCACGACCTGACGATGAAGGCCGACTTTGAGGTGTTCGACAAACAAGGGCAGAGTACGAAGAAAGAATTTACTTACATGCACATCGGGGCGCCCGACGAGAGCAAAACGCTTGTGGCGTTTACTGCCCCTAAGGAAATTCGCGGAGTGGTGCTGCTGTCGATTAATAAACCAGGCGCGGCCGCGAGTCAATATGTGTATACCCCGGCAACGCAGCGGGTGCGCAGCGTAGTGCCGCAGGAGCGCTCGGCGCGCTTTATTGGAACAGATTTTACATTTGAGGATATCGGCGAACGCGTGCTGGATGATTTCAGTTACAAACTCATAGGCAACGCGGAAACCATCGATGGACACAAGACCTACAAAGTGGAAGCCACGCCCGTGGCAGCGGAGCGATCGCAATACAAGTACATCTACTACTGGGTGGCGCAGGACATTCCCGTGATCTTGTTTGCTGAATTCTACGACGCGCAGGGGGCTAAAATTCGCGTCCTGCACGCGACGCAACTGAAACGCGAGAACGGCGTGTGGGGCGCGCGTCACACCGAGATGCGCACACTTGCAGACGACACCAGAACGGTTCTGACGATCAATGCAGTGAAGTTCAAAGCCAAGCTGAATGAAAAGCTGTTTACGCCAGACGGAATGGCGGGCGCGCTGGGAACCTCAGCGGGGAAGTAATTCTTCTTCTGGCGGAAGTTGCTGGTTAAGTTCTGCGGTGAATCGCTCCTTCAGCGTACGGCGAAGCACCTTCCCTGTGTGATTGTGCGGCATTTCACCGGCCGGGAGAATCCAGATGCGGCGCGGCGCTTTGTAAGGGGCTAGATTCTGTCGACACCAATCAAGCAAATCGTTTTCCGAGGCTGAAGTATCGCTGTGCAGTTCAACTGCTGCGGCGGGAACTTCGCCCTTTTCGTGATGAGGCAGACCGAAGGCAGCGGCGCGTGCTACGGCAGGATGAGCGCTGATGGCCTCTTCGAGTTCGCGCACATACACCGAGTAGCCGCCGGACTTGATGACGTCTTTAATTCGGCCGACGAGGCGGATCATGCCCATCCGATTACGTGTTGCGAGATCGCCGGTGCGCAGCCAGCCGTCCGGCGTGAGCAATTCCTGATTACCGGAGTTGTCATGCCAATAATGCGGAGAGAGGCCGCGGCGGCGAATTTGGCACTCGCCGATTTTTCCTGTACGCACGGATCTGCCGGCTTCGTCGGCGACGCGGATCCGAAATGGGGGTACGGGGAAGCACAGATCGCCGGAGCCGGGCAGCAGCGATGTTTCAATTCCCATCATGGCCAAGCCACCTAATTCAACCATTCCATAGCCATTCAGCAGAACAGGCGGAATGCGTCGACCGCCGGGCAGGTGCGCCAGGGCGCCGTATTGCCGCAGTCGCGAGCGGACATCTGCCGGGAGATTGTCACTGGCTGAAAGCCACAGGCGAACGCTTGCAAGCCGAGCAGGATCGGGATGGCTGTTGAGCAGCCGGGCGAACATAGCGGGAACTCCGACGACCGAAGTGACTTTATTGCGCTCAATGATATCGAGCGCGCCTGGCACATCGAAATGTTCAAGAAAGCAGCCGCGAATGCCGGCCATGAGTCCGTAGAGCGCGATGCTGACCGCCATGATGTGCGACCAGGGAAGCGCGATCAGGGCAAGATCACGAGGTCCCAGAAAGAGACCGGCAATGACGGTGGAGGCTCGGCCGCCTAGGAGTGCGCGACTGGAAAGCGCAGCACCTTTTGGGAATCCGCTGGTGCCCGAAGTATGAAAGATGGCTATGGTCGCACCGGGATTTATAGATGTGGGCGGAAACTGGGATGAGTGGGTATCTCCTGGCCCGGGCGCGCGGATGAAACCATCCATGGTTTGAGGCTCGTCGTCCGATTGGATCCAGGTTTTAATGTTCAGCTGGCTGCGGTCTCCGATGTTGCGTTCGAAAACTGTTTTATCGGTGATGAGGATTTCGGTGCCGCTGGTGGAGAGAATGCGCCGGACCTCGGCAACTGACAGCATGGGATTGAGCGGGACGGCAATGCCGCCGGCGCGAATGACGGCTAGGAACCAGCGAAAGTATCGCCGGTCGTTCGTACGGTATACCGCGATGGGCTGTCCGGGCTGAATTGCGATGGTCTCGCGGAGAAAGGCATCTTTGGCGCAGATTTCAGCGTGTAGCTCGGCGAGACGATATGGGCCGTTGTCTTCGACTGAGACGACCCGATCGCCATTGCGCCGCAACAATTCGTCGACCAGATTAGCCGCCGTGATGGATCGATCGCGCGAGATTTCAAGCGAGCGAAGAATATTCATTCCGCTGAAACCGGGTTGCGCCCCCAGTCGCTGGCGACGCAATAGTTAAAGAGCCGATCAAGATAATCAAGAACGTGGGGTGGACGGATCCCCGCAGGCGAAAGAATCCGGTCGGCATTGGCAGTATCGAACTGCATGCGCATGGAAAAGTAATCGCGATAGGCACGGCCGCTTACGAGCACACGGCGCTTGCGTCCCCAAAGCCCCAAATAAAGCAGCGGGCGCACGACTGCGAAGAAGAACTGTGGATCGACGTAGCGTGGCGCGGGTCCGTCGAAGTACTCCATTGCACGCTGTGCGATCTGCTGGATAGTAGCGCTGGCCCGCAGGCCGGCACAGATATGGAGTGTGTTGCCCAGTGCGGCTTCGTCAAACACGGCTTGCGCGATTGCATCGGCGACAAAATCGACTGGCACAATGTCGAGTACAGCATCGGGATACCCGGGAATCGTCCGCCAGAGCCCGCGCGCGTAGATCTTAAGCGGCCAGTACATCATTTTGAAGCTGGATGTAACGCCGGTGCGTGAGTCGCCGACGATGATGCTTGGACGAAGGATGATGCCGGGCAAAGAACCCAACCGGGAGCGGACGAGAGCTTCGGCTTCTGACTTTGACTGTTCGTACGTATTGCGGTAATTCTGACCAACGGCAAGTTCACTTTCGAGAACCAGACCATTACGTTCGCCGGCAACGTAAGCTGTTCCGACGTAAGCAAGGCTGCGCAGCTTTCGTGATGCAGCGGCGAAGTCGAGTATGTGGCGGGTGCCTTCGACGTTGGTCTGGCGTGCTTCGTCAAGTGTGTGGTCGAAACGTACGGTGGCAGCGGAATGAATGACGCGGGTAACTTCCGCAGTGAGATGCTGGCGGGACGCGGCATCTAAACCAAGATTGGGCAGGCTCACGTCGCCTGAGAAAACCTGAACTCGCGAGAGGTGCTGCCGCGGCAGGAATGATTCGGCGCGCTGGCGGCCGGACTGGCCAGGTTTGTCGCGGATGAGGAGCGCAAGCGAGAGCTCCGGAGCCTGATCGAGAAGCTGGTTTACGAGGTGCATGCCCAGAAACCCGGTGGCGCCTGTCACCAGTAGGAGTTCGTCATTCTTCATCTAGGAACCGATCTCAATATTCGTACGCCTCAAAGGCGGGTTGGCATGAAGTTTTCGTGACTCGGACAAAAAAGGAGATTCAGCAGCCATTATACGGTGGCCATTGAATACGGCTGACGGGGTGCCGGTTTCGGAAGACCTAAATGTTTGTACCTGAAGTGACCAGTTTGAAGGAGATATGCCGAGTTTGATATGGTGACTGACGCAAAGGGCAGGCAGATGGCGATTGCGGCATAGGGTTTGCAGGTACGGAACCCGCTGCCGCGCATTCACGTTCCGCAGCCGAAGGGAGCCGATTCTATGAAATCGAAATTCTCGCGTCGCAGGTTTGTTCAATCAGCCGCAGCGTCAGTGGTTCCGGCAGCACTTGTACCGGGCAGACCCGCATTTGCGAAGGCACTTAGCGCGCTCGGTGGAGATGCATCGGCGGGGAACGCAAGTGCAGCCTGGAAAGATGTGGGAGTAGTTGATGTCTCGCGGTCTCCCTTTGCCAAATTGCGGCCCGTGCCTGTTCGTGCCGTGGAGATCCAGGAAGGATTCTGGTCAAAGCGCCGCGTGACGAATGTTGATGCGAGTATTCCTTCCATGCACGATGAGCTAGTCAATCATGGCCGCATGGACAACTTTCTGCGACTGGAAGGAAAGTCTACGGCACCGCAGAAGGGACCGGTCTATTCGGATTCGGACATCTACAAGTGGGCGGAGGCGGTGGGTTTTGTACTGCAGTCGGGCGACAGGCCGGATCTGCGCGCGACCACTGAGTCAATGGTTCGTGAGGTGGTTGCGGCACAGGAACCTTCGGGATACCTGAACACCTACTACCAGGGTGATCGCAAGGCGCTGCGTATGCAATACGACGTGCAGACGACCGGTCACGAGCTTTACTGCCTGGGTCACATGTTACAAGGGGCGATTGCGATTTATCGCGCCAATGGCGACCGAACACTGCTGGATGCGGGCATTCGCTTCCTGGATGGGTATCTGCTGCCAAACTTCGGGCCGGGAGCTAATCAGAAGGGAATCGTTGCGGGGCATCCGGAAATTGAGATGGCTCTCGTTGAGCTCTACCGCACAACCGGCGAGCGCAAATATCTCGATCTGGCGGGCTACATCCTGCATGGCGATCCGCGAATTCCATTGCGGCCACAGCAGATTGTGTACATGTACTGTGGAATTCCATTTACGTCGCGTACACGGCTGGAAGGGCATGCTGTCCGCGCGATGTATGCCTGCTGCGGTGCAACCGACTACTACCTGGAGACAGGAGACCAGGCGTATTGGAAAACGCTGAATACGCTCTGGGACGATCTGAGCCAGCACCAGCTTTACGTAACAGGCGGCGTGGGAGCACGGGAAACAGGGGAGGCGTTTGGCGATCCGTATGAATTGCCGAATGCGCGCGCATACGGTGAGAGCTGCGCGGCCATCGGCATGATGATGTGGAACTGGCGCATGCTTGCGGCTACGGGTGAAGCGAAATTCACAGACATGATTGAACGTGCGCTGTACAACGGCATCAACTCTGGCATGTCGCTTGATGGTCGCACATATTGTTATCGCAATCCGTTGGCGTTCGATCCGCAAGGCGATTCCAGTGATCGTCATGCACCCGAAGGCAAGATTCGCAATCCGTGGTATGACACTACTTGCTGCCCACCGAACCTGGAGCGCACGTTTGCTTCGCTGCCCGGGTATTTCTACAGCACCAGCGATGACGGCGTGTATGTTCACCTCTATGACAACTCCACGATGAACTGGCGCATGAAAGGCGGCAGCGGACTCAAGATTCGGCAGGAGACCAAATATCCCTGGGAGGGCACAGTAAAAATCACGGTGAGCCCGACGGAGGCGCGTGACTTTGTTCTTTATGTGCGCATTCCGGGCTGGTCAGGGAGGAGTTCGGTAAAGGTGAATGGTGTAGCTGTAAGCGATGTTCGGGCCGGATCTTATCTGCCAATCAAACGGCGTTGGTCGTCCGGAGATACGGTGGAACTCTCATTCGATATGACCACACGGCTGCTGAAAGCCAATCCTGCTGTCACCGAGGATCGAGGGCGCGTGGCGTTCCAGCGCGGACCGGTAGTGTTCTGCATGGAAGGGCTTGACCAGGCAAGTAAGGACAATGCCAATTTGGTGGCATATGCCGCGAAGCTTGAAGCTGAGAGCAGCGCTCGGTATGAACCGGATTTATTGGGTGGCGTAATCGTGCTGGAGCACCCGGGCACGATCGCAAGCGGGGTAACCGATACGGATCTTTACTATTCCGCCGATGGTAGGGAGAAAGTGAACGAGTCTCCCGCTACATTGCGACTGATTCCGTACTATGCCTGGTCGAATCGGGCGCCATCGTCCATGCAGGTGTGGGTACCGTACAGGTTCAGTTGAGCGATACTTTGAGTTCCACACACAAGCTTGCAAGAATCATGCGGGCGGTCTCTCGCTTCGGTCTTCTGCTCGTTGTCTTCGGTGCGGCTAATTCAAGCGCACAGACCGACCCGGTGAGCTTTGTCAACGAAGCGATTGGAACCGCGCACGAGGGGCAGACGTTCCTTGCGGCTGGCCCTCCGTTCGCGATGACGCAATGGGCACCGCAGACACGCGCTGGAAATGTCAAATGCATCGCACCGAACTACGCTACCGACAAGCGCATTCAAGGATTCAGAGGCAGTCACTTCCTGACCGGTTCGTGTACGCAGGATTACGGCAGCGTAACGCTGATGGCCGAGTCGGGAGAACCGAAGCTTAAAGCGGAAGAACGGAGTTCGACATTCAGCAACCAGATTGCAGACCCCCAGCAGTACCGGGTGAGACTGGACGATTACGGGATTAATGTCTCGCTCGCCGGCACGACACGGGCCGGGTTCATGCGATTCCATTTCGAGAATGGCGGCAAAAGCTGGATTCTGGTGGAAGCCAATTCGGCAAAGAACGAAGGAAGCGTTGCGATCGACGCAGAGCACAACGAGATCACAGTTGTGGATCCAGTGCGGCGGCTCTATGCTGGAAACGGAAAACCGGCGGGATTCAGCGGCTATTTTGTTGTTCGCTTTGACCGTAGTTTTCAGGTGGGAGGCACCTGGGCTGGAACTGAAAAGCATCCCGGTGCGACGAGCCAGCAAGGAACTGATGGTACGCCTGGAGCTTACGTTTCATTCGACCTGAAGCCGGGCGACATCGTACAGGCAAAGATCGGCAGTTCCTTCACGAGCATCGAAGAGGCCAGAAAGAATCTGGACAGCGAAATTTCTGGATGGGATTTCGATCGCGTGGTCGAGCAGGCGAAAGCTGCGTGGAACCAGGAACTCGGCAAAATCGAGATCAAAGCCACACCGACGCAAAAACATGTTTTCTATACTGCCCTCTATCACGCAATGCTGCTGCCTCGGGTATTCAGTGATGTAAGCGGCACCTATCCCGGATTTGCAAACGAGGGACGAACTCAAGTTGCCAAGGGCTTCACCTATTACGATGACTTTTCGCTTTGGGATACTTTCCGTGCGGTTCATCCGCTGTTGACGATCCTTGACCCGGCGCGCGAACTGGAAATGGTAAAATCGCTGATCGCCAAAGGGCAGCAGGGCGGTTTTCTGCCCATCTTCCCCGCGTGGAATAGTTATACATCAGAGATGGTGGGCGATCACGCGGTGTCGCTGATTGCAGACGCATACTTCAAAGGCATTCGAGAATTCGATGTCGGCGAAGCTTATCGGCTTATCAAAAAGAATGCCACCGAGCTTCCAGATGATCACGAGTTGTATATCGACGGTCGCGGCCGACGCGGGCTTAACGCATATCTCAAGTACGGATACATCCCGCTCGAAGAGCACCTGAACGATGCATTCCATAAGAATGAACAGGTGTCACGAACCCTGGAATATGCGTATGACGATTCACTGGTTGGCGACATGGCGCTGGCGCTCGGGCATAAAGCAGATGCGGAGCTATTTCATAAGCGAGCGCAGAACTACAAGAACGTTATCGATCGCGGCACTGGATTCGCGCGCGGCCGGCACGAGGACGGAACGTGGGATAGCCCGTTCGACCCAACCAAGCCGGCCAGCTACATTACGGAGGGTTTGCCGTTCCAGTACACGTTCTTTGTACCGCAGGATATCCCTGGCTTGATCGAATGGGTTGGTGGCCGCGAGGCGTTTATTGCGAAGCTCGATCAACTATTTGCGCAAGGGATGTATAACCACGGCAATGAGCCGAGCCATCACATTGCGTATCTCTACGACAATGCAGGCAGCGCGTGGAAGACGCAGGAGCACGTTCGGGAGTTGATGGAAACGCAGTATTCTGACGGGGCAGGGGGACTGGCCGGCAATGATGACGCGGGACAGATGTCCGCTTGGTTTGTAATGAGTGCGCTTGGATTCTATGCGGTAGATCCCGGAACTCCGGTATATGAGATCGGCGTGCCGTTCTACGACGAAGCAACAATAAGACTCGATAATGGAAAGCTTTTCAGGATTCGTGCAATTGGAACGTCATCGGGAAAGCGATACATCCATTCCGCAACCTTGAATGGCAAACCTCTTCACCGATACTGGCTCAAGCACTCCGAGATCACCGGAGGCGGAGAACTGGTATTCGAAATGTCGACGGAGCCGAACAAGTCTTGGCCTGGAAAATAGCCGTGCTCACTCTGGCACTTTCCGTTCTTCCTTGTCATCGCTTGTGCTCGTCGCTCAATCGACGAAAGTAATCCGCAACCGAATCCTGATATCCGGCGGGAATGGTGTCTGGTTTGCCGGCGCGCGCGGATGATGAGAGGTTCTGCCGCTGCTGCAGTTGCAATTCGAGCTTATCTACAGAACTGAGCACCTCCCGATGCATCTGCTCTACGATTGCTGGATTGCCTGGAAAGCGGCTCGGGTCGAGGTTTTGCATCTGTCGCGTGAGCTCTGCCACTTCCTTCGCGGCTTGAGGGTCGCCCGCGACCATTTGACGCAACTGTTGGAGTTCGTGCATGCGCTGCGCAAAATCGCGTTCGGTATCCGCGGGATTTCCGGATGCATCAGAGGGGGCGGGCTGCTGATGGCCCGGTGATCCGTACGTGTTGTTGCCGGTATTAATATTTCCCCATACGGTGCCATCGGCTCCACGGCCGCCGGTTCGGATGTCACCACTCGCAACGCCGCGACGCTGGTTTCCGAGATCGCCGCCAATACGGTTTCCGCCGATCTGGCTGGGGTTGCCGTTGGGCTGCTGTCCAAATGAGCCGCCATTTTGGCGGGACGCCATCTGACCGTTTGTATCGGACTGCGAGTCTGAGTTGCCCGGGGAGCTTGCGCCACCTGGCGAGTTTCCGTTTCCGGGCTTGCCATTGGGGTTGCTGCTGCGACTGTTTCCGTTCTGGCCCTGTTGTTCGCTTCCGCGTGCTTGCGGGCGGCCCATGGATTCAATAGAGCGACGCAAACGCTCGACTTGGTTGAGAGCCGCAGTCTGCTCGCCATTGCGCTGCGACTGCTGAGCTGGGGCACCTTTCCCAAAATTCTTTGGTGCTTCTTGCAGTTGTTGATTCAATTTCGAAAATCCTTGTGCGATCTGTCCCTCGGTACCCATCGAGTTCGGATTGATTCCGCGACGGAGCCAATCCGCCGTGCGCTGCACGTGATTGTCGAGGTCGCTGTTATCCATTTCGGTAAGCGCGTCACGGAGCTTGTTTGCCACGCCAGGCTCATTAGGAGCTATGTTACGAGCAGCGTCGCGCATATTCTTCTGCAAGTTTGAAAGATCGTTGGAGAGTTGTTGGCGTTGAGCAGCCAACTGATCGCGTTCGTGCACCTTGGACATCATGCTATCCAGATCTGGAGCCTTGGAGTCGGTCGAGGTGGAATCACTCTGACCTGAAGCGAGTTTCTCAATGCGAGTAGCCTGTGCACGTTCTTCCTGTTGCAGCCGCGAAGCCTCACGCGCAAGCGAGTCTACCTTGTTGGTGGCGAGGTGCTGTTGAGTGCTGGACATCAGGTTACTGGCTTCGCGCAATCTGTCAGCAGCCTGCCGGGCGGCCTCGGAGTTCTGTGAGCCGCCGTTACGCTTCATTGCATCTGTTGCTTCCCCCAACCGATTAAGTGCCTGCTGCATGCGCTGATCGGAAGAATCAGAAGAATTGCCTGAGGATGATCCAGACGACTGGCCAGCACTCCCTTTTCCGGACGCACGCGAATTGCTTTGGCTCTGCGAGCCGCTCTGATTCTGCGAACTGTTCTGCTGTTGGCCTTTCGAATCGGATTGCTGAGATCCCGACTGCTGTCCCTGTTGACCTTGCTGGCCCTGGCCATTGCGGGCGAGCTGTTCCATCTGGCGTTGCAGTTGTTCGGCTTCACGACGCAGCATCTCCTGCTGCCAGCGGTCCTGGAAGCTCTCCTGCGGATTGTGTTGCTGGTTGGCGAGATCTTGTTGACGGCGGGCGAGCGCATCAAGCTTGGCTAGGGCGTCTTCGATCTGTTTGTCGCGCTGTTCGGCAGGCGATGAAGTTTGTGAGGTTTCATACTGATTCTTCTCGGTGTCGAGTTCCAGATCGAAAAGACTGGCGAGGTCGCGTCCGGTATTTCCGCCGCCTCCACCACCTCCGCCACGTTGGCCAAAGGCGACTTCGATCTTTCGGAAGGTAGCCTCAGCGCGAAGCAGTGCTTGCAACGCCTTTTGCTCTAAAGGAAGAGCGTCCTTCCATTGCGTGGCTTTGAGCTTGTCTGCTGATGGCGCCATTGCAGTGGCAGCGGTCTGCATGTCTTTGTCGAAATCCGTGAATTCCTGATTGGCGGATGAAATGTCGCGACTCTGCATACGCAGTGAGAGCGCCATCACCTGATCACGAAGTTTCCGCTGTGCGTCAGAAAGGAATTGCCCCTGCGTGGTTGCGTCCTTCGGTGTCGCAGTCTTGTCGTTTTGCTGCTTCCAAGTTGCGGCGATCAGCTCCTTCTCGCGCTTGGAGATTTCGGTCTGATTGTTGCTGCCACCTCCACCTCCACCTCCTCCTCCACCGCTCTGCTGCGATTGCGAGAACTCGCGCTCAAACGGATCGACCTGAATAAAGCTGATATCGGTCCGTGCTTCACTATGACCATCGCGCGCGCTGGCATAAACGCTGACCAGATCACCGGGAACGAGCTTGAAATCTTCCAGCGGAAGTGTGGTTGTACCATCTGCGCTCTTCGCGCCGGGAGTCTTAAGCAGTTTTACATCGTGATCGGCTCCGCCATTGACGGAGTAATGCAAGTGAACGTCGGTGAGGCCGAATTCATCGGAAGCCTTCGCGCCCAGCGTGACTTCCTCAATCGGACTTGCGCGGTAATCGCCGCCAGGCCGAACGACGGAGATCTCCGGGGGATTGGCTTTGTCGGTTGCAATAAAGTAGTCCTCAGAGACCCGAACCGGTTGATCGTCCTCAGTGGCGGCGACGTGGTAAGCGCCGTCTTTTTGCATGTGGATGACAGCTTCGTATTTATTTCCTGCGCCTCCGTTGAGCTTAACCGTGTGGCCGTCGTCAAGTGTGAGTTGACCATTCTTGAGCGGCCGGTCCATCTGGATTTCGAGCTTGGCATCAGTGCCTTCAAGCGCCCGAAGATCGCCGGAGTGTTCCTCTGCGACAGGCTTCATGCCAGTCCACTTGGGATAGTTGTAGGTGACATCGATTTCCTTTACTTGTGGAAGATCGATGACGTGGACCTTGTAATGAGGAGAAATGAGTGGGCCGGCCGCGACATAGTACTCAACATTTTCTGGCAATCCCGCAAGAACAAATTGGTATGTCGCGCCGCCATCGGCTTGTGGTGCGGATTGCATCACAACAGGTTCCCAGCCGGCTGCACTTTGGAAATGCGCGAACAGCTTTGCGCCTGCGGGCTGCATTCCAAGCACGTGAGCCTGAATGAGTTGATCGCTGTTGCGTCGGACAGTGATGTTCCCTGGCGCTACGGATATTGAATAGAGCGGCGCCACGTTCTTTTTGGGGCCGGTCCAGATCAAGGAGGAACCATAGCCCAGGTACCCGGGGCCGGATACGATGAGCCAAACGAGAACTGCAAAACACGCGAAACCCGCGCCCGAGAAAACGAACAGGCGCTTTTCCGGCACAAGTTTTGAGGGGGCTGAATCCTGCAATTTTGAAAGAGTATCAGCGGCAAGCAATTCCAAAAATGGATCGCTTCCTTTACTCTCTCGTTCCTGAAAGGTGGTGAGACGCTGCTCAAGCTCGGGCGCAGCAGTTTCAGCTTTGTTGACAGCCCGCGCATGCGTCAGGCGCATGAGGGGCAGTGCAATGCCTGCGCAGGCGGCAACCCCAAGCGCAATGAAAATCACGATCCTGGCGGCGAGTAAGCCCCGGTCGGGAAAAGCAAGGTGGTTGAGCACCAGAACCAGGGCCACTGTGACGACGAGCGCGGTCCCGGTGAAGATTGTTGCACCACGAAGCCATGCGTGAAGCCGTAAACGGCGGCGCAACTGTGCAATATAGGAATTGAGCTCGATTTGTTTGCTCATGCTTCCTCCCGCTGGGTTCCCATGTAACTGCTTGCTATAAATGTTTCCGCTGCCACAACAATTAATGCGAGCAGCATGACGTACCACCAGAGGCTTACTGGGCGATATTGCTTTTCAATGCCGTTTGCGAATGCGGATTGCGACGCCTGGTCCTTGGAGCTTCCGCTCCATAGTTTTTGCACGTCGTCGGCCATCGGCTGCAAATCGGATTCGCGTCGATCTGCATTCGCGCCGATTACCGCGTCGCGTCCGCTGGCGAAACGGATGCGGTAAAAGCCCGCGCGCTCAAGTCGAATTGACTGCGCATGCCGAGCTTCATCGAGTGAGAGCGGCCGACGGCCGTCAGGGTCGATGACTTCAACGCTTCCGAGAACGCCGGTGGGCTGCGCCGCTGAGCGTAATTGTACGTATGAGTCGACGAGCCTTGATCCGCTGAGTTGATCGATTCCGGAGAGATACCGAGAAGCATGATCGACGAACGCAACGAATACCGGATGAAGAGGCAAATCATTGGTCAGGTTGTCGAGCCCGGTGGCGAGCAGCATCACATGACCTTCACCAATTTGTTTGTCGAGCAACAGCGGCGTCCCGTCGCTGAGCCATGCTGCAACGCGTGCCTGCGCAGGACTCACCACCGAGGCGTAAAGCACTTTGGCTGCGGCCCAACCGCCGTTATCGCGGCCCGGTTGCGCTTGCGACAATGCGGGATAGCTGAAATCCACGCGTCCAATGGACGTAGCCGTGCCGGACTCTGCATAGTTGTGCCGCTCGGAAATATTGCTTCCCCACAGCGGAACCTTTCCGGATTGCGCAGAAGAAGTGCCGAGTGCGATGAGTACATTGCCGCCCTTGGCAACGTACTGCTGCAGAGTGTTGGCGAAAATGGTTGGGAGCGCCGGCGTATCCGAAAGCACCACGTATGCGAATTTAGTGGGATCAAGATCCTGAGCCTGCTCGGCGCCTACCGATTGAAGAATAAACGATGCGTGAGCGGCGGCCTGCAGCGCTGCCCCGAAATACAGTGGCGAGCGTGAGTCGGAGGAATTGTGAACAAAAAGGACGCGCTCAGGATCAGACCTTCGGACGGAAAAAACTGCAGAATCATCAGCGCTGAGAGAATCGCCGCCGTCGAGTCGGATTTCGCAGCGGTTGAAGCCGTAGCCCACATCGAGAGGGGCGAACTCAACTGAAGCGCGACCGTTGGCGGATACGTCTACTTTCCGCGTAATGGCGGCTTTCCCGATCACGGCAAGAGTCACGGTCTTTGTGGCGGCCGGCGTGCTGAAACCTGCGATTACGGCGCGCACACGCGAGTGCTTTGGATCCTTGGGATCAGCCAACTCTGCGGGAGCTTCTACGCTCTCGACAGTCCAGTTGGCCATTGCTGTCCCGGACACCACCGGATGCAGGATGAGGTTTGCATTCCCGGGTAGAACCATGTCAGCAAAGTTGGCCGGCATGGCAGAGCGCTGCAGATCGCTAAAGAGGTGCAGATCGATTGGGGTGTGCACCGTTTCGCTCAGCGCGCGCAGGCTTCGCCCTAAATCGCCGAAGGTCGCGTGACCGTCGCCCGGTTGAATACTCTCGAGCGCGGCGCGGAGTTGCGCTTCATCTGTGATTGGCTGTGTGAGGACATCAAGGCGGCCGCCAAGCGCCATAATCTGCGCTTTTGCTGAATGCGGTTTTGAGGAGAGCGTGGCGAGAGCCTGCTGCTTGGCGAGTGCAAAGTGGTTCGCGGCGCGCATGCTGAAAGAGTTGTCGAGCACGATAATGAGCAGACGGCCGTTTGCATCCGCAGACGCGCGGCGGATGAAGGGATTAGCGAATGCGAGAACAACGAGGAGTATCAGCGCAAAGCGCAGGGCAAAGAGCAGCAGATAGCGGAGTTTGCGATGGCGCGTGGAACTTTGTGTTCCTCGTTCAAAAAACATTAGAGAACTGACGGGACGCGGCGTGGTGACATGCTTGCGCAACAGGTGCACGAACACCGGAATGCCGAGTGCGGCCAGCCCGCCGAGAAACCATGGTGCAAACAGGCCCATCAGTTTTCCGCCTTTCTCAAAGTGAGATATTTGCGCAGTGTTTCATCGAGCGGCTTGTTGGTCTCAAGTAGCTGGTAATCCATCCCCGCCGCGCGGGTTCGTGTTCGCAACTCTTCAATATGAGCGTCGATTTTTGCTCGATATGTGGTTTTGACGTAGTCTGGAACGACCTCGATCCGCCGGTCAGTCTCGAGATCAACCAGAACTGCAGCGCCTTTCATTCTTGGGCGAATCTCTTCTGGGTCAAGCACGTGAAAGAGGACAACCTCATGA
>Ga0310811_10001312_pt1 | contig 31414 bp, 25 predicted proteins | sample YCmetagenome_FD_207642 | JGI IMG/M metagenome (GOLD analysis project Ga0310811, IMG submission 207642) | Soil microbial communities from experimental microcosm in Duke University, North Carolina, United States - YC | ecosystem: Engineered > Artificial ecosystem > Soil microcosm > Unclassified ...
CATCCTGCAACATTATCTGGAGGGAAAAGCACCACCAACCCTGCGTGTCTTTCGCTGGACACAACCATCAATCTCACTGGGACGGTTCCAGAAGATTGAGCGCGAAATAGAGCTTGAAGAATGCCAGCGAACGGGCGTAACGCTGGTACGACGTCCAACCGGTGGTCGAGCCGTCTATCACCGCGATGAGTTCACCTACAGTATTGTGATTGGTAAAAAAGATGGTGTCCCCTCAGGAGTAGTCGCAGCCTATGCCTATCTCTGTCAGGGCATCATCGGAGCACTACAATCATTAGGCGTACAGGCAACCATCAGTGATGAACGGGTCAACAAACATCCATCGGCGGCCTGTTTTGCCTCATCAACACAGGCAGATCTGACAAGCGATGGTTTCAAACTGGTCGGCAGTGCGCAGGTCTGGAAAGATGACGCGCTTCTCCAACAGGGTTCACTTCCACTGGACGATCGTGCAGCCGAATTTTTCTCATACCTGCGCTACCCATCCGCAGCAGCACGTCAGGAAGCATTATCACTCTATAATGAGAAAACAACCCCACTGCATACACTGGCACCCCAGGCCAGTTGGGATGACGTCGCGCAAGCTTTCAAACAAGGCTTTGGCACATTTCTCCAACACGACTTTACGCCGGAACAACTCAGTCTATCAGAATGGCAACTGGCACAGCAACTTGTTGAGGAAAAATACAGTAAATTAGAGTGGCGTAAACAACGTATATCGCTGGTATAAATTCTCATAGTGCGGTACAATGAGCAATTGTATATAGCAAAGAAGCAAGAGGGTGTTTTCTCGTTTTTACCAGTGTCAAATGTTTGAAAACCATACTGCATATATATTTATATCTTTATGAAACACTTCCGAACGCTATACGTAAGTACATAATAGTAAGGAGTTTCTGGGCGTGAGCATTTCTATTGATGTGGCCCATAAAATATTAGAAGCCAGTATACAAAAAGCACGCGAATTGCGTAGCCCGGTCAGTATCGCGATTGTCGATGCAGGCGGTCATCTGGTGCTCTTTGAGCGTATGATGGCCCCATATGGATTTGCAACTGGCGATATAAGTATTGCCAAGGCAAATGCCGCTGTAATGTTCAATCAATCAACCGATGCTATCGCCCAATGGGGGGGCGCAATCCCAGGTTTCGCCGCGAGTCTCTCGGAAATGACGCATGGCAAATTTATTATGGCTGCTGGTGGTTGGCCTCTGCGACTGAATGGCGTGACGATTGGTGGTATTGGGATTAGCGGGGGAAATGCGCCCGGACGTGACGACGAAATCGCTCGTGCAGGTTCCGCTGTTCTTGAAACACTTTCACGTTCCACAGCAAACACACCACCAGCACAACCATATCATACACAGGAATCGACAACTACTAATGTACAACCGGCATCAGCTAATGGTGCGGGACACGCCACCACGGTATCACAGCAGGGTCCGTTGACAACACATCACTTACCCTGGAATGAAGCTGATAGTTATCCAACGGATAATCCGTCAGACTCATCACAGTAGAACGTTGTAAAGCACCCAGGAGATAATTCATGACGCAAAATTCGATCACATCAACGCGCAGAAGACGTACACGTAACCCACGTAATCGTCCTACCCTTATAACAGGAACAGAACAGTTACAACCTGCTTCAGATACCAATGAGGTGGTAAGCGATACGGAGCCGTTGGATACCCAGACCGAACCTCTTGCTGAAACCGCATCACCAGTTGAGTCTATCGCCCCAACACCCAGGGCTGGCTTTTTCTCTAAAGTAGAAAAAGAAGAGACAACGACCGAAGAAAAGAATGTGGTTCAGGCCCGTATGGCACGTGCATTCAAACGAGTTACCAACAAGGTCGCGCCAAAGGCAACAGAAACGAACGACGAGACGAAAGCAACAACGGCACCATCAGGAACAACGAAAAAGGCCAGTTCAACACCACAACGCCCACCGACAATGTTTAAACCTCGCCACCTTGCTGGTATGGCTGTTTACTTACTCGGTGCTCAGTTCCTGCTTCCATACGAACATGTACTGATGGTCAATCTGGGTGGAGATCCAACACTCACCTCTTTCAAGATAGGCAGTTTCAACGTAGCTCTTACGCCATCATTCATCTTAAATATTCTGACGTTGATTATTCTGCTATTCGTACTGGTGAAGTTCGATTTCTTGCCAAGTGGTAAACAGTTTGCACAACAACAGACTAATGATCGACTGAAATCGCAAAATAGGGCAGGCGCTGCTAGCAGACCAGCCCAACCGGCGATACGACAGGGAGTCAAAGGTGAGGATGATGATCTTTACCAGGCATACCGGGTCAATCAGCGCCGTGAAAAGAAACGCTAAATCGATAACAGTAATCTAAACCGGGGGCGATTGCTCCCGGCTTCAATCTTTGTATGAGCGATTTACCAATCCATGCCAAGCCAGCGAACCTGAAGTTCACGTTCACCTAACCCCGAAACAGCCAGCACTTGTGACTCATCTGGCATCAGATCAAGCATATTATCACTCCACTTGACCCCATCACCCGCATGAAGCCAGACACCTTTCGCGGGCTTTGTGGCACTGACACGAACATGTTGATCGTCCAGACGCTCTACCACTACTGATGGATCAGGCAGTGTCAGATACTTAAATGGTTCAGGCCAGAGCACAAAACGAGCAATCACCGTATCCCCCTGTCGGAGACGTACACTTACCACTTCATAATCATTCTTCGCATGCGCAATTGCGCCCAACTCCGATGAGCGATTAGGTAACAATGTCACAGAACACCGCTCCTGCGATACCAGTTCACCATCAAGTGTCCAGATACCCACTTCCAATTCAGCTTTAGCCTCACTCAATGTCCCATTCACAGCCCACAGTTCGACCTGTTCAGACGAAGCCCGCGCCGCACCAACGGCAAAAGAAGCAAGCTCACGAGCGAAAGAATAATAGGCAGGCTTGGGACGCAGATCATAGTCAACAATCGCCCAACTGGTTACAGGCCAACAATCATTCAACTGCCAGACCAGTGCGCCAGCCGTATATTCACGTCCGGGTCCCTGCCAGCGCCGCCGCCAGCCACGTGCCGCCGACGTCACTGCCTCTGACTGGATCAATTGGGTCGCGTATGCATAGCCGGGCAAATCCTTGACCATACGTACGTTCTCCACCAGATATGGTGCCAGACGACGAGGACCACCAGCATCTTTATTGTGGAAGTCAAGCATACGACTCTGTGGATACCACTCTTCAGGCGGTGAAAATGCAGCAATCGTCTCCATCACAGGGAATGCCTGCATACCAAATTCACTGACAAAACGACCAGCCAGTTTCGGATAATCCTGATATGGGATACTCCCATGCCAGACCGTCCATTCGTGAATATCACCAATCGTCTTATCCCCGGACTTCACGCCACCATAGGGGCTGCCGGGCCAGTATGGGCGTGTGGGGTCCAGCGCGGTACAAATCTCTGGCAAAAGCTGCTCATAGATCACACGTGCCGGAAAAGGTGTGCTCAAGAAATCACCAGTGAAAGCTGGATCATAGTGTGGTTCACCAATAGCATAATCTTCATTATTGCCACACCAGAGCACGATACTGGGATGATGACGCAAACGGCGCACATTTGCTTCAGCTTCAACACGAACACTCTGCTGGAACTGCTCATCAGCCGGATAAAGACCACAGGCAAACATGAAATCGTGCCAGATCAGCAGACCCAATTCATCACAGGCCTCATAAAAAGCAGTATGCTCATAGATACCACCACCCCAGAGACGAATCATGGTCATATTGGCATCGGCAGCAAGCTTCAGCCATGCATGGTAACGCTCAGGAGTAATACGCGTGGTAAACGAGTCCGCCGGAATCCAGTTCGCTCCACCACAGAAAATCGGCGTATTGTTTACCTCAAAGAAGAAACTTGTACCAGCCTCACCATCCACAGGTTGCTGTACCAGACGCAGCTTGCGCAGTCCTAAACGCAACTCACGACGATCCAATCCTTCTGACCCACGCAGCAGAGTGGTCACAAGCCGATACAACGGTTGTTCACCATAACCATGAGGCCACCAGAGCTGAGGATTATCGATAATAAACGTATGCGACACCGAAACGCCTGGGGCCACCACCGTCTGCTCGTAAACCAGTTCACCAGCAGGGGAATACAACGCGATATGTAACTGTTCAGGCTCAGTTGAAGATGATGATATCTTATGATGCTCAAGCTGCACCGATACAGGCAACGTGACGGTCTGTAGATCGTCAGCGACAACAGCGGAGCAGTGAAGATCATCGATACGTGACGTATACGCCTCAAGTGAAACGGGAAGCCAGATACCAGCGGTCATGAATACTGGACCCCAATCCCAACCATAATGGTATTGTGCTTTACGCACATAGAGACGACTGGAATCACCATTCCAGAGCGCTCGCTTCCCATAAAGCTGCTCACGCTCCTGACCAACACGTACTGCCGATTCAAATAAGATCCACAGTTCATTCTGCCCCTCATGGGCATACTCGCGTACAGAAACTCGCTGCGGAACAAACATATTATCGCTCGCAAGAACCTGTACGCCATTAAACCAGATCGTAGCGAATGTATCTAACCCTTCAAAAGAGAGCACCAGCTCCGGGGTTTGTAAGAGATCTTCCGTTATCTCAAACGTAGAACGGTAGAGCCAATCGCGCTCACCGACCCATTGTATATCCTGCTCATGTAATTCAATAAAAGGATCAGGAATACGGCCTGCCGCCAGAAGATCCAGATGAATCTCTCCGGGCACTTGAGCCGGAAGCCAATCCTCGGATACGTGAGAAAAATCGTCGTTGATTGCTAATGCAGTATCCCGTTCTTTGCACTGCCATCCTTGTGAAAGTGAAAGTTGCTTCACAGCGGTGTTACTTCCTTTCAGGGAAAAATAAACGAGAAATCGTTTGCAAACAGCATATCAGGATAGAACCATATAGGGCAATAATAGCAAGTAAGCTATAATAACAATATGTATGTTTTCCCACTACGCATCGACCAAACTATAGACATAATACCTAACAAAAAACCGATCCATATTTCATGCCTTGACATATACTATTGACAATCCATATAATCGAAACAGAGATCCAGAGATCATCTGGATCTGTGAACAAAACAAACCAGCAAGACAGATAACAAAAAATAAACGAGAGAAATTGATGCTCAGCCCAACTGAAACATATACACAACTGAATCACACATACTTTTATTATTATTACTGGTTTAGCCCTCCAGCATGATGGTGGGCCCTTTGGGCTGAGCAAAAATTGACCACCAGCGTGCTGGAGAAGCAGAGGAAAAAAAACCTCTGCTTTTTTGTTTTCAAAAAATAGCTAGCAGATATCGGCGTGGAAAGGATAGTTGTCATGATCATCACGATTAATAATGAGGCCAGCAGCGAAGCAAGAGCAGAATTAATGGAACTGCTCTGCCGCATCACAGGCAGTAAGCTCCCAATTACCACTACTATCATGCAGAAACGTGAAGTAGTAGCGCTCGACTCAGGCATGATTGATGCGCAGGCTGAACGTGCCTTACGAGAACAGAGTGCGGTAGAGGGCCTGCACAATCCGAAAACAGCGTACCAACTGGCAAGCAAAGCATTCCAGGCGGAACGCACCAGTATCGTTATTGGCAATGTTCACGGTGGCAATCCAGTGACCATTGGTGGTGAGCACGCGAATCCAGTCATTATGGCAGGTCCGTGCGCGGTTGAAGATCGCAAACAGTTGATGGAAACGGCCCTCGCTGTAAAAAACGCTGGTGCACAGGTGCTCCGTGGTGGAGCATTCAAACCACGCACATCACCATACCAGTTCCAGGGACTTGGCATTGAAGGGCTACATTTACTGGCAGAGGCACGAGAACTCACAGGTCTTCCCGTCATCACCGAAGTCATGGAACCAGAGATGGTTGAAGCCGTCGCCCAGCACGCCGATATTTTACAGATTGGCACCCGGAATGCGCAGAACTTTCCTTTGCTCCTCAAAGCGGCCCGCAACAGCAAACGCCTCCCGGTCCTGCTCAAACGTGGCTTAGCTATGACCATTGATGAATGGTTACTGGCTGCCGAATACATCCTTGCTGCTGGCAACCCGAATGTCATTCTCTGCGAGCGTGGTATCCGCAGCTACGATCCACAGACCCGTAACGTCTTAGATCTGACCGTTGTGCCATTGCTGCACCAGCTTACCCATCTGCCAGTTGTAATCGATCCCAGTCACTCAACCGGACGTCGTGAACTCGTCCCGACCATGTCACGTGCGGGCATCGCCTCCGAAGCAGATGGTTTAATCATCGAATCACATCCTGATCCAGACAAAGCACTGTGTGATGGTCGTCAGTCGGTCCGGCCCGAAACCTTAGAGCGGATCGTCTTAGAAGCACAGATGATTACGAACATGATCAGGGGTGAGGTTTCAGTAGCCTGACCCTTTTCTTTTGCCTTTTTTTACCTGACAATCCTTATCCACAATGACGAGCAAACTGCAATGGTCAATAAACAATCAAAGAAGTAATATATGACAGCAGTTTACCAGGAATGAGACTACTACCATTGAATACATAGCAAATGACCTGATATGAGGAAGATAACCTCTCTATCAGGTCATCTACTATCCCCTCTGTTTAAACATAGCTACTAAAAAGTTACCCATCTGCGTCTATGATCAAAAAAAATTCGTGATTGTTGGTAGAAACGTTGCTAGTGATGGTTGGAAACTGATGAGAAAAGTATGATAAAATGAGGTTTGATCGAGACATCTTACGTCACTTTTTAGATACTACTGTTCATCCTTACACCACCTGTTCGAGCATACTGAAATTATCTCTCAATCACAGTGTAATCACAGGTTAACCTGAGTACTATCTATACCTATCGACTCTCTCTCCATAGTTATGATATACTCTTTGTACGTAGAAAGAGTATTTTGCTAACTGGGTGGGAATAGATCTAAGGCTTTGAGGAGACACTATGCCAACACGAATTATAATTGCCGATGACGAAGCCATTCAGCGCATGGATCTAAAGGATGTGCTGACCAAGCAGGGTTATCTCGTTATTGGAGAGGCCGGAGATGGCCAGAGTGCCGTCAACTTGGCCCGCGAACTACGACCAGACCTGGTCATCATGGACATTCGTATGCCCGATATGGACGGCATTGCCGCCGCCGAAACGCTCGCACAAGAAAAAATTGCACCAGTGTTGTTGCTCACGGCCTTTGGAGATCAACAGCTTGTCGAACGCGCCAAAGAAGCTGGCGTCGCGAATTATATCGTCAAACCATTGCGTGAAAGCGAAGTAGCCCCGGCAATCGAAGTAACCCTGGCGCGGTATAGCGAATATCGTGCAATTGAGGAAGAAAATCGCACCCTCACTGAGAAACTGGAAACCCGTAAGGTTGTTGAACGGGCTAAAGGTTTGCTCATGGAGAAACAAGGGTTATCGGAACAGGAAGCTTTCCGTAAAATCCAGAAGGCCAGCATGAATAATCGGAAGTCAATGCGTGAGGTAGCGGAGGCAATCCTGCTTACCAACGAAATGTAACCTGTCAGGGTGGATGTAGCGAGCCAACCTTGACGCTACATCCCCTTTACGGCTAGTAAAGATAGAAGAACATGTCACTGGCAACGAGTACCGATCTTACTATTTCTGTAGTTGGCATTCGCTTTCGTCCAGCCGGTCGTATCTACTACTTCGACCCCCAGGGACAGACCTTCACGAACGGAGAGTATGCTATTGTTGAAACCGTTCGGGGTATAGAGGCTGGTCGCGTTGTTATTGCGCACAAAAAAATCTCTGAGCGTGATCTCAGTGATCCACTTAAACCTGTCTTACACCTGGCAACCGAAGATGAGTTGCGCTCAATGCTCTCTTATAAGAATAAAGAAAAAGAGGCATTAGTTCGCTGTCATGAGCGAATCGTCCAACATAATCTCCCAATGAAACTCGTCGAAGCAGAGTACACGTTCGATGGTAGCCGCCTCACCTTCTACTTTACGGCGGATGAACGTGTTGACTTTCGCGCTCTGGTCCGTGACCTCGCGGCAACATTCCGCACCCGTATTGAACTGCGTCAGATTGGAGCACGCGATCAGGCCAAATTACAAGGTGGTGTTGGACCTTGTGGCAAAACACTCTGCTGTAGTTCCTGGATTACCGATTTCGGTATCGTCTCTATCAAAATGGCAAAAGAACAGGGACTACCATTAAACCCCTCAAAAATTTCTGGTGTCTGTGGACGTCTGATGTGTTGCCTCTCCTATGAAAATGACAATTATATTCAGGCCAAGCAACAGATGCCGCACATTGGAACCATGCTCGATACACCAAGTGGTCGCGGCAAAGTGGTTGCCGTGAACGTTCCACAAAATTCTGTTGAAGTTATGCTTGAAAGTGGTGCCAGTATCCATATTCCCGTTAATACGCTGGAAGTAAAACGCAAGAGCAAGGGGTGCAGCGGCTGTAGTGGTTGTGGCAGCAGTGGCTCCGGTGGTGCCTGTGGTACATCACGGGGAAGCGCCGGCGGTTGCGGCTGTGGCAGTGGTGGTAGTTGCGGTACCAGCGCAAAGGGTAGCACTGGCGGTTGTAGTTCGTGTGGTATTAAGAAAAAACAGTAAAACAACTATCTGGTGAAGAGATGAGAGGAAGGTGTGTGTACACATGTCGTCGGACAGGAAGGAACCAGGAGCTACCTGGCAAGGCCCCACAAATGCAAGCTCCACATGGGGACAGGCATCTGAACAGGTTCCCGCGTCAGGCTCTGAGGAGGTACTCCCCCACTCCGAACAACAGCGAATAGATGCAAGTAATGCCAGTACGCCGCTACCCACAGAGCCAGCGGCGCAACCGGGAACCACAATAAGGGGCAATATCCATTCGTTTGCTACCTCGCCATCAACGTTAGAGGTACTTAAATACATCGGCCATTTCGCACTACTCATTTTTGTACCAATACTCTTCGGCGTCATCACAGGTTTGCTGGTACTCCCTTCGGTAGCAGCAGGACAGGCCAGTGCGCCACCACTCGCGTTTTTTCCAATCCTGTTGATCTTGATCGCTATCACCATCGCGCAAGGGGTGGCAATCTATTACGCTGGCACTGATAACGGTTTATGGATACCAGGTACATTGGCAGCCTTTAGCCTGTTCTTATTAGTTGGTTGCTTTAGCCTGTTTGGGCTGGTACCTGGACTGCTGCTCCTGCTGGCACTGATTGTGGTCGCGGTGCTCCTTGTGCGCCGCTGTATGCATCCAGTGCCTGATGGCTATGTGGATATTGTGTATGCGTTCAAAAAATATAGACGCACACTCTATTCGGGGTTGAATATCCTTTTCCCGTGGGAAATAATCTATACCCAACTAAATACAGAAGAAGTACAATGGCTGTGTCCCACACAGGTTATCCAACTTTCACGAGAAGAGGATGTCATTCTACAGGCGGTGATCTCCTATCAACTGATCCCAGAAGACGCCCATCTGGCAATCAAACAGATCAGAAACTGGGAAGAGAGTCTACGCACTCTTTTCCAGACACTGTTACAGACCATCGCGACGGTCTTTTCCCCAAATGACTTTTTGACCTGGCCGCAAGGTATTCATGGGCAACCGGGTACAACCGAAGATGCAGATGATTTTACCAGTGGCTTTGAACGTCGGGAAGCCATTAATAATTATTTACTAAGTCTGGTACGGGATCGAGTTGCTCTCTGGGGCGTGCAGATCAATTGGGTGAGCCTGCGCGATATCGAGCTAGCTCCTCATGGAGCACTCGCTCGCGATATACGCTCCATAGCACCGCCACCAATCCAGGCAGTTGTGGCAGAACAACCAGCCGTTCTGGACCAACCAATTCCACAATTTCAATCCGTGCCAACTTCATCAGCGCAACAAGTGGAGAGTAACGATACAACAGAGGAGCAACCAACGATCAATAATGCAGGCCCTCTGGCTCCCAACACCTTTCCAGTCAACCACCTGAAGGAAGAGGTACTGATCAAGGCTTATCGAGAAGTGCAGGATGGCAAAATAACTGATCCGGAGACGATCCGTGGGATTGCGTCAAAGTTTGAGGCAGTTGCACGCGATCCTGTCTCCAGTCAGTCCGTGAATTTTGATGCGGCACGTGCAGCTTTAAATCTGTTTGAACGAGCACGTCAGTGCGAGGAGGAGGATTTTGCTCATGGAGATTAACGATCACAACACCAACCATGCTATATCCTCCTTACAGCTCTGATCAACGAAAAGCAAAAAAAGAGCACCGGGATCATCAGACACCCGGTGCTCTTTTTTTGTGAAGCAAAGCTACAGTATAGCCGCGCCAGCAAACTCTCGGAGCAAGTTATTGAACTGACCAGCCTGTTCATCCTGAACATGCACACTGGCTTTATCGATAATACGCACATCGATAGCGCTGTTCACACGCTTGAATGTGGCGCTGGCTTCAGCTGGAACAACGGTTCCGGTGCTCTCACGACCCCAGACAGCGGTCACAGGAACCTGCAGACGTGCGAATGCTTCATGCACATCCAGATGCAGATAGCCACCCAGGAACGAAGCCATGACATAACGGCTGTTTGGCTGATGGGCACTGGTGTAAATGTATTCAACCAGTTCATCAGTAATCAAGCCAGGATTATGATAACCCTGTGCATCGTAGTAACCACGAATAGCCTGACGCGAGGTCAAAACACTGCTATAGATAAACTGACCAATCACTGGCAAACGTAATACCGTCTTCAAGATGGTATTAACAGTGCTGGGATAAGTTTCTTGCAAAATGCCAGTTGGTGGTGTCACAAGCACCAGTCGCTCAAACATTTGTGGACGACGGTAAGCTGCGGCGATAATATAGGCAGCGGTCAGGCCATGCGCGACTGCAATCGCGGGTTTGCCAATTACCTCACGAATAAAATCGTTGAGCAGATCAGCACAGATCTCTGCGTCATAATCAATCGATGGGTGGTCGGAAAGGCCAAAACCCAGCATATCCAGCGCATACACACGGAACTGTTCCGACAATGTATCAATATTCTTGCGCCATTCATATGAGGAAGCACCAGGGCCAAAGCCGTGAATGAGAACGAGTGGCTTCGCATCCTTATTTCCTTTTACCTCATAGAACATATCACCATATTTCCAGGGGTAGCGGCGCTCTTCACCCGTTAACACGGTATCTAACTCGCCTGCCATGGCTTCAGTCACTTTATTTACCATTGCAAGCGTCCCTAGCGTACTCCCAAGCAATAGGCTAGAGGAAAACAACTTCTTTGCAAATGCCATTGCAACACTCCTACATAGTTGTTATTAATCTATTAGTAACTAACGACAATTTTACGATCAAATGAGCCACTCCACTCCCTCTCCCCGCACTGACTATAGAAAAATCAACATCTCTTCTCTATATGATGCTTGTTATGTATAGAACACAGCAGATTCAAGAGTAAATATAGCATGTATGAATGTTGGAGCGCAAACAATATTCCACCTGTACTAACCATGATAATCACCCCTTTTTCTCACTCGATTTTTCCGTACGAGAACTGGCAATGCTTTTGCGCAAAAGTGGCAAAGCATAACCGTTACAAAAGCCAAAATCCATATGCTACAATCCATATATGATAGAAAACATGCAACAATACATCAGCATTACAGAGGAAGTGCAAACAGCATTGCACGAACAGAAGGCAGTTGTAGCGCTAGAATCTACTGTCATCTCTCACGGCTTGCCATACCCTCATAATGTAGAAGTCGCACAGGATATGGAGAATGCCATACGAGCGGAAGGAGCGATACCAGCAACTATAGGCATTCGCGATGGTAAGATCATTGTGGGACTGAGCACGGAGGAAATTCAGTATCTGGCGACCACTTCTCAGATCCAGAAAGTGAGTCGCCGTGATCTGGCAGTCACGCTAGCCAGAAAACATTGGGGAGCAACAACTGTAGCAGGGACAATGCTCTGTGCCTACATGGCAGGTATCCGCTTCTTCGCGACAGGGGGTATTGGAGGCGTCCACCGGGGTGCCGAACGCACAATGGATATTTCCGCTGATCTGCAAGAATTGAGCCGTACCCCTGTCATGGTCGTCTGCGCAGGCGCGAAATCAATCCTTGATCTGAATCTGACACTTGAGTATATGGAAACACATGGCATTCCTGTGCTTGGCTGGCAAACCGATGAGTTTCCGGCTTTCTACGTACGGAGTAGCGGACATCCCGTCCCCCATCGGGTCGATGAAGTGGAAATACTGGTAGCTATCGCACGTGTCCAATGGGATTGCAATCTAGGTGGCATCCTTGTTGGTTGTCCGATACCAGAACAATACGCATTACAATCAGCATATCTGGATACCGTCATTACTGAAGCCTTGCTTGAAGCAGATCGACAGGGAGTCAAAGGAGCAAGAATTACACCATTTGTACTTTCACGTGTAGCAGATGTAACAACAGGAGAAAGCGTTGAAGCCAATAAAGCTTTGTTGGTGAATAATGCTGTATGGGCAGCACGTTTTGCGCATGCGTATTATCTCTGAGCAAATGTTGCTTTATTCCAACATAACGACTACAATACGAATACACATTGGGAACATTTCTCATGTATATAGACCAGATTTTTCATGTAATAGAACCTCCGCGAAAGGAGCCGTAGATCGTGAATCGTCCCATAGAGATGAACAAAGTAATCTGGGGCACCATTCTCTCCATTGTGTATGTGGCGCTCTTCGTCTTCATCAAAAACTCTATTGTGATTGATTGGAAGGGAGATGCATCAAACCTCACACCTTTGAAGTCGGTCATCGCCCTGGTTGGTCTTCTCGTGATTGTACTCTACCATATTTTTGTCCGCGCAAGCGCTGAGACAAAGAAACTCAGTCTCACGGCAGTGCTCACTGTTATCTGGTTATCACTGATTATCTTCTATCCGTTCAAAGATCCCAATAACAGCAATGCCGGTGCGATTGCTTTCTTTACGTTACTTGGCGGATTGGCAGTTGTTGTCCTGTGGGTACGCTTCTTCTCAGATGAAATCGTTGCTTAGCTTCCTGTTTGCAACGAGTGGCAAGAAATGCCACCAACCCACGTCACAAACATCACAAAGGTGGAGATAGAGCTTTGCCAGAACGCATCTCCACCTTTTTTATTGCTCTCTTATGAGCACGATGAACGCCTAATGTCGGAAATGGCGTTTTCCGGTAAACACCATCGCAATGGCAGACTTGTTCGCCACACGAATCGCCTCCTCATCACGTACCGCACCACCGGGCTGGATAATCGCGGTGACCCCCGCCTTCGCGGCGGCTTCGATGCCATCGGGAAACGGAAAGGCCGCGTCCGAGGCCAGCACAGAACCACGCGCTCGCACATCGGCTTTAGCCAGCGCCAGATGCACACTGGCGGCACGGCTCATCTGCCCGGCGCCCACACCCAGCACCATCAGTTTGCGTGCCAGCACAACAGCATTCGATTTGACATTGCGGACCACTTTCCAGGCAAATATCAAATCAGTTACTTCATCAAGCGTTGGATCGCGGTCAGTAACAACACGATATTCCACATCACCATCACCAATCAGATCTGGCGTTTGTAGCAAGATACCACCACCAATGCTGCGAGCCTCCAACCAGTCGGTATGTGTTGTCTGTGACTTGACTGATCGGGGTAGAATCGGACGATGGGTTGCCAGCAAACGAATGCCCTTAAAGTGGCCCAGAATATGCAATGCTTCCGGGGTAAATTCAGGCGCAATGACAGCTTCATAAGGCAGATGACTGATCGCCTGCGCGGTTGCCTGATCAATGGGACGGTTGCTACCAATCACGCCTTCAAAGGAGGAGATAGGATCGCCCGCGTGCGCTTTTTTATATGCCTCAAGCAATGCATCACCACAGCCAACACCACATGGATTCGTATGCTTGACGATCACAACCGTTGGTGCGGTAAAACACTGCACTACTTTCAAGGCCACATCCAGATCAAGCAGATTGTTATAGGATAGCTCTTTCCCCTGGAGTACCTCCGCCTCAGCAATGGTAGGAACGGTAGTGGGACCCCCCGACCAGCGATAAAACGCCGCCTGCTGATGGGGGTTTTCGCCATAGCGCAAAGGTAGCAATCGCTGTAACGAGATAGTCATTTCTGCGGGGAAACGTTCACCAGAAGAATTTTGTAGATAATGCGCAACCGCAGCGTCATAGCTGGCGATATATTGCAATGCAGTCGCGGCCAGACGCCTGCGTGTCTCAAGGCTCACTTCGCCCTGCTCCCGCCACTCTTGCATCACTGGAGCATAATCATCAGGATGAGTTAACACCAGTACATCCTGAAAATTCGTGGCGGCGGCACGCAACAACGATGAGTCCTGCACATTCGCCAGACCAGAATCAGAGGAGACATCTTCGTCAGGATGAGCAACCCTGTCCGCCAGATTCACCACAACCACATCAATGGGTTGCCAGTGATGTGTCTTGAGTTCTTTCATCTGTTTTGTGTGTCGACGTTGTGCTACAATACCAGCATAGATTGCGGGATGGGCCGCCTCCATACGCCCCACCGTGACATCAGAACAGTGGGTTAACGTACTGATTGGTTGAGCTACAATATCTTCGCTCTGTAACGTTCGCCGCGTCTCATCAGTCGCGAAAAGCGTTACCTCATGACTTTGTAGTTCACGTGCTAACTCGGTGAGTCCTTCACGGTTAGCTACACTCAATATCGCCTTCATAGATAATCCTTTCACACTGTGTAGCCTGAACTCACAATAACATTCTCACCAGTATATCTCACAGTTGTGAAAACAGCGAACGCAACCACAAAAACAACGCAGAGAAAGGAGTTTACTTCCAACAATGACGCGGATGTTGATCATACGACCAGGCGCAATCGGAGACAATCTGCTCACTTTTCCTCTGCTGCAACACCTTCATACCACGTTGAATAACCTATCTATTACCTTTGTTGGAAACGCTACCGTTCTACCACTGGCTCACGCCTTTGAGCTTGCGCAAGAGATCGCGGATTACGAAGATCCACGCTGGAGCGAACTATTTCTACCACCAGATCCTGCACCACATTTCCGCAGACTTGCTTCTCTCCTGCAAAACAGAGAGCGAGCGATTGTCTGGCTACATGATCCAGAGAGCATTGTGGTAAAAAATCTCCACACCGCCGGTATCCAACACGTCATACAAGCACCGGGACGCCCAACATTTGACCTGAACAATAACCCTGTACAACACCATATCGTCACATATCTGTTCAACACAATAGGTATCGATAATCCACCAGATCCTCTCTGGCATGTTCCAGTCGGCTACCAATGGCAAGCCCCAACATCCACACATCAATACCCTCGCGCCGTTGCGATCCATCCGGGGAGCGGTGGCGTACAAAAATGCTGGCCGCTCACCTCATTCGCTCAGTCCATCCTGATGCTCTGGCAAGCACAAATCCCGGTGCTGCTCCTGGCAGGTCCGGCAGAACATGAACGACTACAGGAACTATTGCACTATTTACCTGCACCAGCATCACCCCAACTGCTGCGCATCTGTATCAATACACCACTCCTCACACTCAGCCAGGAACTACGCGCTTGTGGAGCGTACATCGGAAATGATTCTGGTGTCACCCACCTTGCTGCGCTGCTGGGATTACCAACCATCGCGCTATTTGGCCCTACCGATCCTGCACATTGGCATCCCATTGGACCCCGAACAACGATACTGCATGCAATGCCAATAGGAAATTTGTCTGTGTGTGTTGTATTGTCTCATCTTGCCTCGTTTTCAGAATATGGCAACATAGTCATGCGCTGATGTGACAATTGATAGCACATTTAGCATATCTTTTTTACATAAGCAACGCTTATAACCTATACTCATATTCATTGATACATGAAAATGCATCATGAAATTGCGCATACTGATCGTGACTATGATCATACCTTACATTTTCACCGGGCATGACGCAAGACAGGAGAGGAGGCCAGATGAACGACGATCCATATCAATATCAGCCACAATATCTGCCAGGAGAAAACTCAAGCAGTCCTGATGCACCAACGCTCCCACACCAACCTGTTTTTCAAGATCAACAACCACAACCACCCATCAGACCTGAAGATCTGCTGCAATATGACAATCAACATTATCCAGTTCCGGGTGCCAGATCAGCCAGCAGTTGGCGGAAAGATCCAGCCTATCGCGTGCTATGGATCGCCATTGCTACGATTATTGTTTCGGGCATCATTTTCGCAATCATCGGTGGTAATGCTCTTGCCCACTACTTTCAACCCACACAGGCAAATAATAACAACCCGAATACACAACCAACAACAGTAGCACAGATAATACCAACCAATACACCGACCGCTACACCGAGTCCCACACCCTCACCAACACCGATAGTGACACCTTCACCAACCCCAATTCCTCCAACCCCGACACCACAGCCAACCAATAATCAGCAGATGAACCATGGCACAAATCAACAATTAACCGTCAACATCACACAGGTGCCAAATCAAGTGCAAGACGGTGACACTGTCGCTATCACAGTCCAAACCAGTATGCCAGACGCGCAAGTGACCCTTACCTTCACCAGTGATGGCAGCCCAGCCTATTTCACCATGGGTCCAAAGAATGTCGGTGGTGATAGCATGACAACGTTCCACTGGACTGTGAATGAACGCAGTTTCAACCCCTTCAAACAGAAAGGGGAAACGGTCACCACGCTGATCTCGGCCACAGCCCAGAGCAATGATAAACAGCAACAGGCAACTTCAAAAATGGTTTCGGTAAAAGTTCAGGTCACAAATAACCAGGGATAAAAAAGGTGAATTCTGCTCTTGTCTATACGTAATATACTATAGACATCAAATAACCTGCTCCCTATTTGAAAATACGCATTTCATGAACACGGTGCGCTCATAGCAACAACACGATAGATAATGAGCGCACCAATTTTGTAATCTCATTATTTGCATAAAGGACGCTTTAGAATATTCAATGGCACAAATTGAAGAATCGCAAATTCGCCTGATCCAGCAGACAGCTACCCTGATTCGTCAGAACGTCGGTCAGGTCATTGTTGGCAAAGCCGCTGCTGTCGATCTCCTTATAGTTGCCCTTCTGTGCGAAGGTCATGTTTTATTTGAAGATGTACCGGGCATCGGCAAAACAACGCTGGCAAAATCACTCTCTCGCTCACTTGGTTGTACATTTCAACGCATTCAGTTTACACCGGATCTGCTGCCATCAGATATCACTGGCATTATGTTTTACAATCAAAAAAGCAGTGAATTTGAATTCCATCCCGGCCCGCTACTCACACAAATAGTGCTGGCTGATGAAATCAATCGCGCTACGCCACGCACACAGTCAGCATTACTTGAGGCGATGGAGGAACGGCAGATTAGCATTGAACGCGAGACACTAGCACTACCGCGTCCATTTATGGTTATCGCAACCCAGAATCCGGTTGAGTTAGAGGGAACCTTTCCACTGCCAGAAGCACAGCTAGACCGTTTTCTGATGCGCCTGCGGCTTTCATATCCCACCAGGGATGAAGAACACGCAATTGTGCAACGTTTCCGCGAGGAACAACCACTCCTTGAACTACAGCCAGTAGTCAATGCTGAGCAATTGCGTTCCTTACAACAAAGCATACGCAAAGTGCATGTTTCAGCGAATATCGAAAACTATATGGTAGATATCGTGCGTGCGACCCGTGAACACAACGCGGTTGAATTGGGCGCAAGCCCACGTGGTACACTGGCACTCTATCGCGCCAGCCAGGCGTATGCCGCTATCAGAGGCCGAAACTATGTGATTCCAGATGACGTCAAAGGGCTGGCACGTGCCGTACTCGCGCACCGCATGATTGCTACCAGCCAGACTCGTTTGCACGAACATAGTATGGAAAGTATTATTGATGACATCTTGCTGCAAACACCTGTCCCGGTAGAGCCATGAACAAACCACCATTGTCGACACTCGCGATCTCACGAAACCGCCAACGCAGGCGCGGTCGGATCTCCGCAACACTTAAAAGAGAACGTGTCGATCGCCGGCTCTATATCGTCGGCGCTATTTTAGTAATCCTCAGCATTCTCGCGCATCAGCCACTCCTGCTCATCGTAGGAGTGACCATGCTGATTATTCTCGGCATCATTGATACCTGGGGCTATTACTGTCTGCATAATCTGCACTATCAACGTCATCTCAGTGAACAGCGTGTGCTCTTCGGAGAAAAAATCACGTTCGGTATTACACTCGAAAACGAGAAGATACTGCCATTACCATTACTGGAAATCTCGGATACGCTCCCAACAGAACTCCAGATTGAAGAGATACCAGTTCGCCGTCCAACCAATAGTAATCTCACAACGCTGGATCTCTTTTTCAGTCTGCGCTGGTATGAACGTGTAACAAAATACTATACTATGCATTGCCTGCAACGTGGTGTACATAAAATCGGACCGGTGAGACTGCGTAGTAGTGACCTCTTTGGCTTCATCAGTCGAGAGATACAATTCACATCTGGTCTTGATGATTATATTCTTGTCTATCCACTGGTCTTACCCCTGAGCAGTTTTCAACTACCATCACGACGTCCATTCGGCGATCTGCGTACGCCACGACGACTGCTGGAAGATCCTTCACGGGTCGTTGGCGTACGTCAATATGTGCATGGTGACAATTTACGCCGCGTTGACTGGAAGGCAACCGCCCGCACACTGAGTCTCCAGAGTAAAGTCTATGAGGAGACAACAACATATACGCTCTCGCTCTTCTTGAATGCGTCGACACAACTGGATATGCACTATGGTATTCATCCAGAATGGCGCGAACTCAGCATCTGCGCCGCAGCATCAATCACCAACTGGGCAATGGATATGGGATACGCCGTAGGATTGTATTCCAACACGTCTATGTTTATACCGGACGAAGATTTCGATCCATCAACCCATGAAGCTCTGGAGAAAACACTGGCGGAACAGATGCGCCGGAGGAGCATTCGCCTTCCTGCGACCAGCAACGCAGAACAACGCAAACGCATCATGGAGACACTGGCACGCATACAATCCTATTTTGGCACCACATTAGAGGAGGTATTGCAATCGGAACGCCATCATCTGGGAACTGGATCAACGGTCGTCGTCATCACCACCAGCCTTGGAGAACAACTCATTGAACAACTCGCCAGCCTCCACCGGGGTGGACACGCTGTCTCAATTCTATTTGTCGGCGATACACCATTGCCGACCAGAGTCGCCAATATCCCCATCCACCATATAGGAGGGACCGATACCTGGAAAACGCTACAGGAACAATATAGCCGACAACAACAGACAGATGCACCAGTGACCGAGCAGGGAGATATTCCTGCTTTGCCACTATGATCTTCAGCATACGATGGAAAAGAGAGAAGGGATGCAGGTAAAAAATCTGCATCCCTCCAGATAAGTCCAGAAATTAAAGATCAGGTACCCAATCCTCAGCATGTGGTAGCTCTTTAGAGACAGAAAGTGTAAAATCAGGCACAGAAGAAGAGGAGGGAACATCATCACTTGAGCGCAATTCCAGCAGTGCTTCCAATTCCGCCTGTTTATACAGGCGTTTCCGCTTGATACCCTGCTTGTAACTCTTTAAAAGACCTCGGCTCACATAAGTATAGAGCGTCGATAATTTTACGCCCAATAATGTAGATGCCTCATCCCCATCCAGATAATTCTCTCCGTTTAGCTCTACCATAGCATCCCCTCCTTCCAATAGTATTAGCTAGCTAACATAGATGCTTCTCCATTATGATATGGAACTCCCCTGCATTTGTCAATTGTTCTGGGCAATATGAGCGCAATGCATGCACCAACTCTAGTATCATCACTACTTTCCATCGTTCTGTCTGCCGCTCTCTCCTCGCTACGTCATCTGGCAACTCCACGCCAGAGGTTTCATCAAAAAGTGCAACATCACCACCGACACTCCTGTGGCAGCCAGAAGCATCAATATTAATCGACATAAATCAACATTAATCGACAATTATTGACATCTATAAGTATAAATGATACAACTAAATCAGGATAGAGCATCTGGCGCTTGTGTCTGTGATATGGAAGCAAAGGAGCGAAGAAATCATGTCGACGACGATATCAGAAACAGGAAATACTCCCACGAAAGATAGCAATATGACAGCAACACAGAAAACAACAAATAAGGGTGGACTCGAAGGCGTTGTTGCCGCCACAACCGCTATCAGTAAGGTTGACGGTACAGCGGGGCGACTGATTTATCGCGGCTATGATATTCATGATCTAGCACGCACAACCACCTTTGAAGAAATCGCACATCTCCTCTGGTTCGGACATTTACCAGATCAAAAAGAGCTTTCAGATCTCCACAACAAATTTGTTGCTGAACGTACAATTCCAGACATGGTGATGCAGGTCATTCGTGGTCTTCCTCATACCGTTGACCCGATGGATGCATTACGTACAGCAGTTTCAGCCTGGGGAGCAATTGCCATCTCTGGCAAACCATCGATTGATCAGGCGATTGCTGTAAGCGCACGCTTTCCCCTTTTCCTCGCTGCATTTAATCGTCTGCGCAATGGGCTAGAACCACTCACCTCACGACCAGAATTAAGTCATGCCGCGAACTACCTCTACCTGCTAACAGGTGAACTGCCAAAAGAAGAGCATGTACGTGGCTTGAACTCATACCTTGTTCTGCTCGCAGATCATGGCATGAACGCTTCAACATTTACCGCCAGAATCGTCGCCAGCACAGAGTCAGATATCGCATCGTCCACTGTCGCGGCTCTGGGTGCTCTAAAAGGACCGCTGCACGGTGGCGCCCCTTCAAAAGTACAGGATATGATCCAGGCAATTGGTAGTGTTGAAAATGCGGAACCATGGATTCGCGATGCAATCACACATGGTGGTCGTTTGATGGGCTTCGGACATCGCGTGTATAAGACGGCAGATCCACGAGCTGAAGAATTACGTGAGATGGCTCATGTAGCAGATCCAGAGGGTTTTGTCCTTTCTCGCCACGTCGAGAAAACAGCGCTCGCACTGCTTGATGAGCTGAAACCAGGACGAAAACTCTATACAAATGTGGAATACTATTCGGCGGCTTTAATGTCTTCGGTTGGCCTGAGTGGCGATCTCTTTACACCCACTTTTGCCGTAAGCCGTAGCGCAGGTTGGACCGCTCACATTCTAGAACAAATCAATAACAATCGCTTGATTCGTCCAGAAGCTGAGTATACCGGCCCGTTGAGCGCGGACTTTGTACCACTGGCGGAACGCCATTCCTGACAGCTACGACATAACTACATACAGGAAAACTGATGTTAAAAGCATCAGTTTTCCTGTATATCACCTGTACAGTGTTATGCAACCTCACTCTTAAGATGAGCTTTCACCCGCTGCCATAATGCGCCCCACTCTTCATGACTATAAGATTGGAGTTCTCTGTTTTCTTCACGGGCAAACTGCTCCATCGTCTGGAAGCGCAAACGAAACTTCCGATTTGCCGCTCGCATTGCCTCTTCAGCATCAATCTTCAGGAAACGAGCCAGTTTTGCCGCGATAAAGAGCACATCGCCCATCTCTTCGAAGATATCAGCCTCACTGGTCGCGGTTTGCAGTTCAGTCAATTCCTCTTCCATTTTGCCATAGACATCCTGAATGGAAAGATAATCAAAACCTACTTTCGCGGCACGCTTCTGATACTCCTGAGTTACGACAAGGGCTGGCGACATCAGTGGCACACCATCCAGTATGCTCTCGTTCTCAACATCTTTGCCAGCCGCCGCACGCTCCTGTCGTTTGATGGCATCCCAGTTCTGCACCACCTGCCCGGCATTCTCCACTTCAACGGAACCAAAGACATGCGGGTGACGGCGAATCAGCTTGGCATTAATGTGTTCATATACATCGCCCAGCGTAAATTCGTCCGCCTGACGAGCAACTTCCGCATGTAGAAAAACCTGCAACATCAGATCACCCAGTTCCTCCGCCAGTTTATCCATGTCCTGTTCATCCAGCGCCTCAATGACTTCATACGCCTCTTCAATGACATACTTCTTCAGGCTATCATGCGTCTGTTTACGATCCCAGGGACAACCATCAGGATCACGGCGTAAACGCATCATGATATAGCGCAGCGTCTCCGGCAAACGCAAAGCCGTCAGTTCATCAACTGGCGGGACATAGAGAGTACAGAGATGATTCGCCAGATTATTGCGATCCAGTTCGTAGAGCGGCATTTCAACCACCGCTGCTTCACTATCCACACCAGCGGCACGCACCAGCTTTACAGGCCACTCATCAGGATAAAGCGATCCCAAAGCGAGTTTGACTTCACTGGCAAGGCGGCGATTATAGACCTGAACTACCAGCAATGGTACTGTGGGAATCACCTTCCCACCAAGCTCTTCGCTCGATAAAGTCGCGATAGTAGTCGCATCCACAATCTGCACTCCGCTATCGAATGGATCAAGCTCCAATACCGTACAAACAGGCTCAATAAAAGAAAGGCCAGAGACAATACGCGTGCTGAGTTGTCGCTCACGCGCCATTCGCAAGACCAATTGCACGGATATCTCCCCGATTAAAGGATGCCCCGGTACTGCATAGATCACAGGCTGAATGGCAGCCAGTTGACAGAGTTCTTCAGCGATCTGTTGATAGAGCGTTGTCCAATCATCCGACTCTTCATAGAGTCTATCGAATGATTCAATTCGTAAATTAGGTGTATCCTGTTTTAGCTGCTCAACCGTAGGATGGACAACAGTACGGAAATAAACAGCGTGATTTTCATTTGTGGCTTGCATCAGTATATTTTGCGCTTCTAGCGTCAAATCAGTGAAACTTCCCGGTCCAAGCCCTACAATGGTAATTGCAGCATGAGTCATACTGAACGATATCCTCTCTCCTTACTCAACAGGAATAGAAAATACTGTATTGGCAGAGTAAGAATGTTCCATAGAAAATAATACGATAACTCTGGCATTGTTGTCGAACAGACAACAACGTGTTATGCTATTTTAGATAAGAAAACAGCAACGGTTGTTCGTTCATCGAAGAAACAAACAACACAAGGAGGTTCTAGATGGCATCCACAGAAAGCCCTAAATCCACCTGCCCGATATGCGATCAAACAGATCAGGTAAAGAGCATGCAAACAGCATATAATTCAGGGGTTATGCGTTGCGCACCACCCGATCTGCCAACCAGAAACGTGCGTATGCTCACGTATATCACCGCATGTATCATCCTGGTTGGTATCTGTGTTTTCTTAATTGTCACATTGATTGGTGGCATGGAGAACAGATTCCCGCCGATATTCCAACTTATCCTCGCTGTCGTAACGTTGGTCAGTATTATTACAGCGCTGGCTGTTTCCTATTATGCGTTTCAACGTGTTGTCCGTGGCGATAACGAGGCGGCAGAACTCTATCCTGCGTATGATAAAGCAATGGAGACCTGGCAAAAACTCCAGTATTGCTCGCGTGACGATGTGGTCTTCGATCCTGCTACCCATGAAGTTGTTTCCAATGAACAACTTATCACCTTACGCTCGTTCGCAAAGTCACAACCAGAACATAATCATGGTCACATCCAATCCGCGCTGGTACAACACTAGTCATTATCAATGCACTATTCTGTCATAACCAGAACATCCATCATCCCACATGGCAGCGGATGATCATTGTGGGATGATGAAAAAATCTATTTTTGTTTGGATAGGCACTGATAATGAACGTTGCCAGTATACCATAGCTACAATAGTGCTGATAACAACCAATCTACGAGCGTAACTGACCTAACAAGGCTCGGGCGATAACGATACGCTGGATCTGATTTGTTCCTTCAAAGATCTGGGCAACTTTGATATCGCGCATATAGCGTTCGACAGGGTAATCCTGCACGTAACCAGCCCCACCCAATATCTGCACGGCGTTCGTTGTCACTTCCATCGCCATATCAGTCGCGAAACACTTCGCCATTGCGGCATACATCGTCGCCTGCTGATCCATATCCATCTTATATGCTGCTTCATAGACCAGCAACCGGGCGGCTTCGATCTTCATCGCCATATCCGCCAGCATAAACTGCAAACCCTGAAAAGTGCCAATCGCTTTGCCAAATTGCATCCGCTCCTGCATATAGGTGCAGGCAGTATCAAACGCGGCTTGCGCCACGCCAACGGCAATCGCGCCCACATTCACACGACCACCATCAAGCGCGGCAAGCGCTATTTTGAAGCCACGCCCTTCCTCACCAATCCGATTCGTAACAGGAAGCACACAATCAGTAAAAATCAGTTCGCGTGTAGTCGAAGAATGCAGGCCCATTTTCCGTTCGATCTTGCCAAAGCTAAAACCCGGTCGGCCTTTCTCGACGATAAAGCAAGAGATACCGTGCGCCCCCGTATCCTCACCACTACGCGCCATCAAAAGATAAAGATCAGCTTCACCACCACTGGTCACCCACATTTTCGTGCCCGTAATATGATACTCATCTCCCTGACGGACCACACGACATTGCAGGCTGGCCGCATCCGAACCAGCGTGTGCTTCGCTAAGAGAGAAGGCGCCAAACAACTCACCAGCGGCTAATTGAGCCAACCATTGTTGCTTCTGCTCTTCCGTCCCAAAACGCGCCAGAGAGCCAGCTACCATATTGTGAACGCCTAAACCAACCACAGTTCCCATATCACCCCGCGCCAGTTCTTCATAGATGAGAGCGCAGGATAGGCGGTCTAATTCCAGACCGCCATAAGAAGCAGGAGTAGTAATACCGAGTAGACCAAGCTCCGCCATTTTTTGATAGAGCGGACGGGGGAAATACTGTTGTTCATCCCATTGAGACGCATAAGGAGTAATCTCTTGTTCTGTAAAACGACGCACAATAGCACGCACATCTGACTGCTCTTCGTTGAGATCGAACTTCATAGCCACGCTCTCCTTCTGACTATTCAGGATTCGTTACGCTATTCATCTCCTCAATATGTGAAGCGCCCAGGAAAACAGGACCGGACAGGTCACTCGACCTGCCACACTTGCAGCGTACGATCCACGCCAGCCGAGGCAATCTTACTACCATCTGGCGACCAGACCACGCTCACGACATATCCCATATGACCATAATACACTGAAGTCTCTTGTTTACGATCCGCATTCCAGATACGCACAACCTTGTCATTCCCGCCCAGCGCCAGATATTGACCCTTTGGCGACCAGGCAAGCGTATTTTTAATCGTGGTCTGGTCTATATTAAGAGTATACGTCGTGTGAAAAGAACTTATATCACGAATTCTCACCCAATGGTCATTACAGGCTGAAGCCAGATACTGACCATCCCTGGACCAGGCCAGTGCATTGATCTGCCCGGTGTGACCAACCCAGACTTTTTGTCCTTGATTGGGAAAGAAGAGTGATCCCAGAAAGGAACGCTTCTGTTGCCATTTCTCTGGTTCCCAGATGCGCACATTCCGATCCTTGCCAGCGGAAGCAATGCTCTGTCCATTCGGTGACCAGACCACAGCCAGAACATCATCGGCATGTTCGCTATATGTACTACTGATCTCACGTGTGCGCACATCCCAGATCAGCACCGTGCGATCACTCCCAGCCGAGGCAATCGATTTTCCATCCGGCGACCATGCAAGCGCATTGACAGCCCCATCATGCTTATGAAAAATAAAATCGACCGTGCCAGTCAGTGGATTAATGAGATGCACAGTGCCATCACTACTGGCTGAGGCCAGCGTTTTCCCATCCGGTGACCACGCGATAGCATTCACGCGAGCGGTATGTCCCCGATATACTCTGATGTGCTTACCGTTACTGGCATCCCACAATTGGATCGTTTTGTCATAACTGGCGGATGCAAGATATTTGCCATCCGGCGACCAGACTACCGATGTAATGCGACCATTATGCCCTTTACAGATGTACAGTGTATTCTTTTGGGGAGGAATCAACGATTGTGAAGGAGAGGTGGTCTTGGTTTGACGCTTCTTCTGCGTTGAAGTGGGCGCGTTCTGGATCAATGGTCCGGGCACGTAATACTGCATATCAGCTTTTGCTGGCATCCCAGGCAACATGGCTTTACCATTAGACGCAGCCATTGGCGCTGATGTATTCAGTGAATGAATCGCGAGACGGGGCAATGTTCCCCCCATTGTAAATTGCGCGGTAATGCGTTGCAATTCCTGACGAACGATAGCAATACTGGCTGGCCGTTTCTCTACTTCAACATTCACCATACGCATTACCAGACCTGCTAAAACTCGATCCGGAATACGCAAAGGTGCGAATTGAAATGGTGTTTCTGAAGGATCGTCACCGGATAATAACTGATGTAGTGTCGCCCCCAGGCTATAGACATCAGCGCGTACCGTTGTCTGCGATTTCCCATACTGCTCAGGGGGAGCATACCCATAAGATCCTAACGCGGTTGTATCTTTTTCTTGCCCTGGTTTGAAAATACGCGCAATGCCAAAATCAATGAGGAAAAGATGTCCGGAAGGGGTCAACATAATATTGCCCGGCTTCAAATCGCGGAAGATAATCGGGGGATTGCGAGCATGCAAATATTCCAACACAGAACACAATTGCAACACCAGATCCAACACGCTCTCAAGCGGGAACAGCCCGATGCCCATCTTTTGCAGACGTGCTTCCAATGTTTCGCCCTCAATAAAATCCATGACGAGATAGAGACGCCCCTGCTCACCGAACTGTTCATAAATACGTGGCAAATTAGGATGTGTCAGGCCAGCAAGCATTACTGCCTCGCGTTTGAAGGATTCAATTGCATCCTGTAGTTCCTGCGAGTGAAGTGCTCCACCCTGACTCACCATCTCTTTGACAGCGACCAGACGATTATTTAAATGAGTATCCTGCGCCTTATAGACCGCCCCAAACCCACCCCGTCCAACTTCTTCAAGAATATTGTATCTCTGTTTTAACAAAAAATGTGGAGCCAGTGTTCCTGATAACATTGGCGCGGAGGCCACATCAGCCATACTTCCGTTTGTGTTGACAACAATTGTGCTATTACTTTGCGTCATCATCGTCATTACATCAGGAAACGCTAAAGTCTGACCACAAGACCGACAGAAACGAGCCTGTGGCCTGTTTGCAGCGCCGCAATTATCGCAAAAAACAGGAGAAGAATTTGACATGAGCATCCTGACTGAACTGATTAAACGACCTGCTGATGAGCTTCTATAGGTATCTGTAGATGATACCTCTATTTTGCCTGATCAGACAACTATGGGCCAATTTTGAACGGAAATATCAGACATTTGTCCTATGTCAATAACATGCAAGTACAGTAGTACAAATATGGTAATATTGTCAAGAGGGAAGCTGATATGAGGCGTGTTTCATTTATCCGTTGCATTTTGTGGCTATCTACCTTTACTTCCGGTACTGGAGTCAATAGAGCTATGGGAGATTCGCCCGCTGCGCGGGCGAGGGGAAGGGGAACCAAGGGCTGTGCCCTTGGAACCCAGTCAGGGGGCTAGCTGCCCCCTGTACCCCTGAACGGCTGACTCATCATTGGCTACCTCTGACAACTTATCCGGGGAGCTGGCTGCCCCCTGTACCCCTGCTTCCTCAGGAACGGCTGACTCACCATTGGCTACCTCTGACAACTTATCCGGGGAGTTGGCTGCCCCTGTACCCCTGCTTCCTGATAAACGATCAACGAACAAGGAACCAGCCTCTGGCAATCCTGTCAGGGGCTGGTCGGTCATACTATTTACATGTACTGGCAGTCACCAGGCGATCTCAGGGGAAACGTACTGTATAGTGCAGAGAACCACTGGCACTCCCATCGGGAGGAACCTCTAGCAGATGGGCCATTCGTTGATGCTCTGCATCTTGATTATGGAAGTTGATGGCATCCGTTGAGCATGTCTGATATTCCAGACAGAAAAAGGATCCAGTATCAGGCGGAGGTGGTGTATAAAGAACAGCATGTGTGAAATCGTCACTACCACTGATCACCAGTTGCAAACCAAGTGGATGATACTCAATCACGGCTGGTATGCTGGCATCCATATCCGTATACACATGATCCAATTTCAAATGACTGATCGGCGTTGACTCGCGCAGGTTGAATATTTCGTACATCGTGGATGTTACATCAAGCAAGCGACCAGTCGGTAGCAGATCATTGTCGGCCTCCATCACCGTTTGCGCAGGAATCGATACCTGTGTCTGGTCAGCAGTAGTCAACACTTTAAAATAAGGGTGAAGAGCAAAACCAAAAGGAAGAGTTTGCTTACCTCTATTTTGTACGAGATAGGTAATTGATAATCCCGTTCGTGTTAATGTATAGGTTAACGCCAGACGACTATCAAAAGGATAGGATGCGTACAGAGGACTTCCAGGTAGCATATCGACGTATGTCGTCACGCTTACCTGATCCGCCTGAATGTTGGGCGGCTCATGCTGCCAGGAACGATCAAAGACAAGTCCATGAATCAGGACTTCATTCCCGGCTGGAACCTTTCTCTGCGCCAGCGAATATGCTTTCCCCTGATAGGTATAACGTTTATCACGAACACGATTAGGAAAAGGCCATAAGACAAAATTACCGGTGAAGGCCATCTGCTTCAATAAATTCTGTTCGCAATAGATCAGATCATGTTCACCAACACGAAAACGAAAGAGGTTACTGCCCAGATCGGGCGCAATACTGACAATCATACTATGAGAGGGATCTTGCTGATCCTCATAGGTTAATGACACCACTGTCGATTGCAACTCCGAGTCTTTACTTATCTCAGCAGAAAATGGGCCTGTTTTCTGTTTTGCTGTCATAAACACGCCATCCTTTCCATTTCATGGATTGCTTATTTATATCTTATCACTCAAATAGAAACACTGGCTATTTTTGACTCTTCCTTCAAATATGCAACAATGCAACACATAAATCATATAAAAAATTCGCATACACAAATCACCTTGACAGACGTGTCTATCACTGCTATGATGAGCAGGCACTCACTACGCATGGGTTCATTGTGCCCAAAAGTGCTCGTACCTACAACAGCTACACAATAGAAGAGCAAGTGGCTGGTCCCCTACGCTATTGAACGCGCATATATTAAGAATGCGGCATGATTGTGTTCGGATTAGATATATCGGTAAATGCATGATGCGTGGTGCATGTAAATAAACATCAGGGTACCTGGAACAGTGAGGATGGCGCTCCACCTATGCCTCCCACGTATCCACCTGACGCGTAGGGTTGATTATGAAGGAGAAAACGACACATGTACGCAGTTATTAAAAATGGTGGAAGACAATACAAGGTCACAGTAGGCCAGAACCTCGAAGTCAACCGATTGGCTGTCGAGGATGGTGCGGAAGTTCGCATCAGCGAAGTTCTGCTCATCGCCGACGACAACAACCAGACACAGGTCGGTGCTCCTTTTATTGAGGGCGCAGAAGTCGTTGCCACTGTCGCACGCAAAGATCGTGGACCCAAATTAATTGTCTTCAAGTACAAATCAAAAAAGCGCTATCGCCATCGCAGCGGTCATCGTCAGGACCTCACCGTCTTAACCATTAATGATATTCTCGCGAATGGCAAGAGCCTCGTCAATGGCCAAACAGCTCAGGCCGAGGAAGCTCCAGCAACTTCTGCTCCTGCGGAGGAGACTGAGCCAGCCGCGACAGAGAAAAAGACGACGCGCCGCCGTCGTACCGCCAAGGAAAGCACGGAGGAATAAATCATGGCACATAAAAAAGGAATGGGTAGCTCTCGCAATGGTCGAGATAGCAAACCTAAGATGCTTGGCGTAAAACGCTATGACGGTCAACTGGTTACTGCTGGCAGCATTATTGTTCGTCAGCGCGGCACCAAGATTCGTCCTGGTGTGAACATTGGCCTGGGACGCGACCATACTCTGTTCGCTCTGACACATGGCTATGTCAAATTCGGTCATGACACACGCAAGCACCGCTCGGTCAGCATTGTCAGCGAGTTTCCCAATCGCCCATCGATGGCTGAGTTACTCTCTGAGGTTGAAGAAGGCGCTGCTGACTAAACTTTCTCAGCAGATAAACAAAAAAGAGAGAGAAGATACTTTTGATGGTATCTCTTCTCTCTCTTTTTTTGTTTAAATCGCAAATTTTACTTATGCGACAGTTTTGCGACAATTATGCGATTCCATTTTGACAAACAACAGCTATAATTCATTCAAGGTACATAGAAAACCAACGCAATCATCAATTTACACAATATGAAGCACCAACAGAGAAATATATGCTTAAAACAGAGAGAAAGGAACACACTACTGTATGACGCAGGAAATGACGACGCTTCCACAAGCACAGAAAAAAAGCAGCATCGATCGCTCTACTGAGGTCGTTCTCAGCACACATAACCTCACCAAACGATATGGCTCGCGCACAGTTGTCAATAACCTCAACCTCGAAATTCACAAAGGGGATATCTTTGGTTTCCTTGGACCCAATGGGGCAGGAAAAACCACTTCGATCCGTATGATCCTGGGTCTGATTACGCAAACATCTGGTGATGTGACCATTCTAGGCAAAAATCTGGCAACACATCGTTCACAGGTTCTCCCCCATGTTGGCGCATTAATTGAGACACCTGCCCTCTACCTCTATATGTCAGGACGTGATAACCTCCGTGTGGTAGGAGATTCTCTTGGAGGTGTCTCAGCCAAGCGTATCGATACAGTATTGGAACTCGTTGGACTGGCTGGCAGACAGAAAGATAAGGTCCGCACGTATTCGCTCGGCATGAAACAACGTCTGGGTATCGCTATCGCGTTATTACATGATCCTCGTGTAGTCATCCTCGACGAACCAGCCAATGGTCTTGATCCTGCCGGTATCGTCGAAATGCGTGACTTGATGCACAACCTCACCAATGCAGGAAAGAGCGTCCTCATTTCCAGCCACCTCCTGAGTGAAATTCAACAAATCTGTACTCGTGTCGCTATCATCAGTCATGGCTCACTGATAAAGGAAACCAGCATTAAAGATCTGACAACAAGTGATGGCGAATATAGTGTACAGGTTGACAATCCACAAGAGGCGCTTGCACTGGTCAAACAACAATCCTGGGGAAATGCCGCATATATCAATGAAGCGGGATTGTTAATCACGCAAGCCCCCGAAGAGCGTGGACGGGATCTCAACCTCTTCCTGGTCAATGCTGGCTTTGTACCTGAGACACTTACCCCTGCCAAACGCGACCTCGAACAGATTTTCCTAGAATTGACAGATTCATTTTCAGGAGATGTAAAATAAGATGAATGCAACATTGACTACTCTTGATACAAATACCGAACAATTGCAATAC
>Ga0310811_10001314_pt1 | contig 31408 bp, 25 predicted proteins | sample YCmetagenome_FD_207642 | JGI IMG/M metagenome (GOLD analysis project Ga0310811, IMG submission 207642) | Soil microbial communities from experimental microcosm in Duke University, North Carolina, United States - YC | ecosystem: Engineered > Artificial ecosystem > Soil microcosm > Unclassified ...
GGACGAAAGCGGCTTGTTGACGCGAAGACGAAAGAGCTGTCGGCGGAAAGCCGATTTGATCTCGCTTACGGGGCAGCTCATGCGTTTGCCTTGGCCGCAATGCGTTGGCACGGCTACCGGCCTGCGAACAAACGCTACATTGTTTTTCAGGCCCTCGGCTACACGCTGGGAATGAAACCGGATATCTGGCGCGTCCTCGATAAGTGCCACGTCAGCCGAAATGCCCTCGAATATGACGGCATGTTTTACGTCGACAATCAGCTTTTGATCGACCTGCTGAAAGCAACTGAGACAGTCGAGCAAGCACTCCGAATGCTCGGACCGATACCATCGGCAAAATAAAAAGGGGGAAGCGTCGCCTCCCCCTTTTCGTCTCCTCAAAAATCCATCTCCAGCACGTACAGGCCGCCGATGAAGCGGTCGACCGTGTACACGACCTGGCGCTCGTCGACATAGACGTCGTTGAGCTGCACGGCGCCAACCGGCGAGCCCGTCGGAGCGGCCGGCACGAAGCTCGCAATCTCCTTCGGCTGGTAGGCGTTGGAGATGTCGTAGGCGCGCAGGCCGCCGTTGAAGAAGGTGCCGAGCACGATCTGGTCCGACTTCCACGCGGTCGGCACCGGCGTGTTCTCATGGATGTTGTGGGCGCCGAAGCGTCCGCCGCGGTCCTTGTAGGCATCGACCGGCGGCAGCGGGCAGGTCGAGATCGACACCGGGTGCGTCTCGTCGCGCAGGTCGAGCACCCAGATCAGCTTCGGCCAGTCGGCCGCGTTGTTCTCCGTCGACTCGTCGGTCACCAGCATCAGGTTGCGGTCGAACAGCGGCACCGCCGTGTGCATGAAGCCGGTGTAGGGCGGCGAGTTCGTCCAGTGCGAGATCACCTTCGGATTGGCTTTGTCCTTGATGTCCATCACGAACATGCCGCCGTCGATGTAGCACAGGTACATGCGGTCGGGCCGGTCCGGATAGACGTTGGTGTTGTGCGCGCGATAGCCTTTGTCGAGCGGGTGACGCGGCGGCGGCTGCACATTGTCGGTAGCCGATGTGCCCGGCATCCACCAGCGGCCGACCTCGACCGGCTTCGACGGATTGCGCACGTCGATGCAGCGATAGAACTGGTCGTCGAGCGGGTTGCTCGGCTTGAAGTCCGGCGCGCCGGAAGACATGTGCACGTATTCGCCGTCGCAGAACCAGAGCTGGTGCACGCCGCGCGAATGCGGGCCCGAGCAGTCGAAGAACGAGATCGAGCGCGGATTCTCCGGCACCGAGCAGTCGAACAATTCAAGGCCCGCCGGCTGCTGTCCGGCTTTCTGCGTCTGGTAGGCGACCGCGAGGATGTCGCCGGTCATCTCCAGCGAGTTCGAGCGCATATGAGGCTGCGGCAGCACGGTCTGCACGATGACCTTCGGATTGCGCGGATCGGAGACGTCGACGCCGGTGAAATTCTTCGGCGCGCTTTCGTGGGCGAGCCAAAGGATGCGACGCCCATCCTTGGCGATCTGCACGGCCATGCCTTCGCCCATGCCGCCGAAGCCGCCGAGGTCGTTGTGGCTGAGAAGCTTGAAATTCCAAGTGACGGGATCGGCGCTTTTATTGAGCGGACTTGTCGCGGCGGACATTCGCGTCTCCGAGTTTTTTGTTGATACCCTGCCCCGCGAAACGGAGGAGGGTCGGTTTGTGGCGCGTTAGCGATACAAACCGGGGTGGGGGTCTTCAACACAATCGTGCATTAAATCTGCCCTTACCCTCCCACGCGGCTCGTGCGCGGGGGAGGGTCGATGGGAGGCCGGCGCGGAATGGCTGCTATGCGCTGGCCTGTTTGAGGAACTCGGTGCGCAGCACCTTGCTCCAGTCGGGGATGGCCTTGATTTTTTTCTCCTTCAGCAAAATTTCGGCCTGCTGCTGCATGTAGGGCTCGAGGTCTTTGGGCCAGCCCGGCTGCACTTCGACCCGTGCCATCGCCTTGGCGAAGGTGTCTTTCGACAGCGTATAGCCCTTGGACTGGTAGAACGAGTAGATCGAATCGTCGACCTTCTGCGGGTTCTCCTTGAAGTCCTTGGCGACGTCGAGCCAAGCCTTGAGATAGGCGACCACCGTCTCCGGGCTTTTCTGCACGAAGTCGGGCGTCGCCGCCATGAAGACCGGCAGACGGTCGAACTCATTGTATTCGGCGATGGTCACGGCGATGCCGTCGGCCTCGGCGATGGCATTGTACGGTTCGACATTGGCCATGGCGTCCACGGTTTTGGCCGCCAGCGCGGCGACCATGTCGTCGACGTTCATGCGCACTTCCTGGTAGTCGCCTTTCTTCAGGCCGGCCTTGGGCGCGATCTGGTCGACGAAGATGTTGCCGGTCGACGAGCCGGTCTGGTTCGCGACTTTCAGGCCCTTGAGCTGCTCGACCTTGGTGATGCCGAGGTCCTTGCGCGCCATGACACGCGCGGTCTTGCCGACATATTCGATCATCGCGATGCCGACGAGGCCGCCTTTGTCGTGGCCGAGCGCGAGCGAGGGGCCGGCATAGGTGCCCATGTCCACCTGGCGGGCAACCATCTGTTGCATTGTCAGGTTGCCGGACGGCACGGCGAATTCTTCGAACTTCACGCCGTGCTTCTCCAGCAGGCCCGAGCGCAGCAGGTAGTAGGTCGGCATGCCCCACATGTTGGTCTGGTAGCCCTGGCGTACTGTCTCCAGCGCCGCGAACGCCGGCCGGAAGCCCAGCCCCGCCGTCAGCAACCCGGCGCCGCCTACCGCCGCGAATTGACGGCGCGTCAGTCCTTTCGAAAGCGTCATTGCATCCTCCCTGAGATTTTCTTTTGTGATTGAATCATGCTGCCGCGTGGCCGTTGACGGCCGCCTTCGCCGGCTCGGTGCGGACCGGATCGTGGCCGAGATGCCGCAGCAGGTCCTTCTGGCACTCGAGGAATTCGACGCTGAGCGGATCGCGCGGCCGCGGCAGGTCGATTTTGATCTCGGCCTTTACGGTCCCGGGATGCGGGCTCATGACGATGACGCGGTCCGCGAGATACACTGCTTCGGAGACATTGTGCGTCACATAGATCACCGTCTTGCGCGTCTCGCGCCAGACGTCGGCGAGCAGCCGCTGCATGTCGTCGCGCGTCATCGCGTCGAGCGCGGCGAACGGCTCGTCCATCAGCAGCACCGACGGATTGTAGGCGAGCGCACGGGCGATGGCGACGCGCTGCTGCATGCCGCCCGAGAGGTGATGCGGGAAGGAATTGCAGAACTTGTCGAGCTTCACCAGACGGAGTTGCTCGCGTGCGATCCTGTCGCGCTCCTCGCGGCCGACGCCCTTCATTTCCAGTCCGAACGACACGTTGCCCAGCGCCGTGCGCCACGGGAAGAGCTGAGCGAAATCCTGGAAGACGACGCCACGATCCATGCCGTGGCCGTCCACTTTCTTGCCGCCGATGAGGATCTCGCCCGCCGCCGGCGCCAGGAAGCCGGCGATGATGTTGAGCAGCGTGGACTTGCCGCAGCCGGATGGTCCGACAATGCAAAGGAACTCGGAGGCCCCGATGTTGAAGTTGACGTCCTTCACCCCGGGCACCTTGCCGCCCGGCGTATCGTAGACCAGCGTCACGTCGCGAATTTCAATGGGCACCATGCTCGCCTGCCGCCTTTCGTGTCGCCGCCCCGATGTGTGAAATCGAACTCGATCGCGTCTCGGCTAACCCTTCGCCACGCGCACCATGCCCCAGCGTTGGACAGTGGCCTTCTCAATCGAACCGAACACGAAACGTTCGAATAGAAATCCGATGAGACCGATGACGACCAGTGACGCCAACATCACGTCGGCGTTGAGGAATTCCTTGGCGTCGAAGATGACCCAGCCGAGCCCCCAGTCGGAGGCCGCGATCATCTCGGCGCCGATCACGCCGATCCAGGCGCGCAGGAACGCCTGCCGCATGCCGGTGATAATGAAAGGCGATGCCCCGGGGATAATCACCTTCCAGAACAGGCTGTTCTCGTTGGCGCCCATGGCGCCGGCCGCCCGAAGCCACAACGGATTGACCGAGCGCACGCCCGACCAGGTGTTGAACACCACCGGAAACGTCGCGGCATAGAACACGATCAGGATCGTGGTCAGGTTGCCGATGCCGAACCACAGCATGAACAGCGGCACCAACGCGAAGGAGGGAATCGGCATCAATGCCGAGATCAACGGCAGGAAGAAGCCTTCCACCGCGGCAAATCGCGCCATCATGATGCCCAGCGGAATGCCGACGACCAGCGCGAGGCCAAAGCCGAACAGCACGCGGTAGAGCGTAGCCCCGGCATGTTCGAATATGCTGCCGTCGATGATCGTCCCGTACAGCGTCTTGGCGACGGTGGGGATGGTCGGAAGCAGCACGGAGGGGAACAGCCCGCTGCGTGCGACGATTTCGTAGAGCGCGGCCGCGGCAAGGACCGAGAGGGTGCCGCGGATGATGGAGCGCCGCCGTTGTCCGTTGTCGCTCATGCGGCCACCATGCCCCAGCGTACGACTGTGTAGTCCTCGATCTTCTGGAACACGAGCTTCTCCAGGAGCAGACCGATGACCGCGATGACCACGATGCCCGCGAGCATCGCGTCGGTGTTGAGGAACTTGCGTGCGCCGAAGATCAGCCAGCCCAGACCCCACGGGACCGCCGCGAGCATCTCCACGGCGACGAGGATGCGCCAAGCTTGCGCCAGTCCCAGCCGCAAGCCGGTCAGGATGTAAGGCAACGCGCCGGGAAGGATCACATAACGGAACACTCTTTTGTCGTCGGCGCCCATCGCCTGCGCCGACCGCAGCCAGATCTCCTTCACCGCCTTGACGCCGGTCCAACTGTTGAAGATGACCGGGAACATCGAGACGAAGCCCACGAGCAGCACCGCCGATATATCGCCGAGCCCGAACCAGAGCAGGAACAGCGGCGCATAGGCGAGGCCCGGTATGGGGGCGCAGATGCTCACCAGCGGCAGGCAGATGTCCTCGGCGCGGCGTGACCGGCCCATCAACACGCCGATCGCGACGCCGAACACCGCCGCGAGCGCGAAGCCCGACAGCAGGCGGATCATCGTCTCGACGGTATGATGCAGCAAGATGCCGTTGAGCGTGAGCTGCACGAAGGTTTCCGCCACGGTTCCGAGCGTGGGGAACAGCTTCTCCGGAAACACGTGGGCACGGGCCACGATCTCCCAGATTCCGCCGACGACGATGAATGGAAAGACATTGCGCGCAACCACGCGCAATCGTTCGCTGGCGCGGTGCTCCGCGCGGCCGTCGATACCGGCGACGGCAATGGTGCTGACGGCATCCGGCATGGGTGCCCGCATCCTCCCTATGTCTTATGCGCGCAGCCTCTTGGTGGGCCGTCGCGCGGTGGCCTTTTGGCCGCCCCTTGATACGCAGGATACCGGTTTGAACGCGGACCACAAGCAGGCCTGCGGGGTTGCCACGAGGGATGTTCCGCCACTGGCGAAAAGCGCGCAGAACGGGTAAAGGCGCGGGCACGACGGCACTAAGGCCGCAGTTGTTCTCATGGGAGAGTTTCGGGATGTCGAAGAATGCACAAAAGATCGGCTGGATCGGCGCGGGCCGTATGGGCGCACCCATGGCCGAGCGTCTGCTCAAGGCCGGCCATGATGTGACAATCTGGAACCGCACCCGCGCCAAGGCCGAGCCGCTCGCTGCCCATGGCGGTAAGATTGCCAGCAAGCTGTCCGAACTGGCGGATTGCGATGTCGTCTTCTCGATCGTGTCCGAGGGCAAGGACCTCGATCAGGTCTATTTCGGCAAGGACGGTGTGCTCTCCGGCGGCAAGACGCCGAAGATGGTCGTCGACTGCTCGACCATCGCCGTCGAGGAATCCGCCGATTTCCGCAAGCGCATCAAGGAACGCGGCGCCGACTACGTTTGCGCCCCGGTGTCCGGCAACGCCAAGGTGATTAAAGCCGGCAAGCTGTCGACGGTAATCTCCGGTCCGGAAGCGACCTGCAAGGCGGTGACGCCGCTTCTGGAAATCGTCGCCCCGCAGGGCGTCGCTTATGTTGGCGACGGCGAGCTCGCGCGCGTCTGCAAGATCGCGCACAACGTGATGCTCGGCGTGGTGATCGAGAACCTGATCGAAATCACGCTGCTGGTGAACAAGATGGGCGTGCCGCGCCACGCCTTCCTGCAGTTCCTCAACAACGGCGTCATGGGCTCGATGTTCACGCGCTACAAGTCGCCGGCGCTGGTCAATCTCGACTGGACGACGACCTTCACGCCGGAGCTGCTGCGCAAGGATCTCGAGCTTGGCCTCGACCTGGCCCGCGAGATCGACGTGCCGATGCCGGTGACCGCTGCGACGCGCGAGGTGCTGCAGACGCATTTCGGCGCCGCCACGCTGCAGAAGAATCCGGAAGAGTACCTGCAGAAGGACTTTGCGGCGCTGCTCGAGACGATGGCACTTGCCGCCGGCATGAAGCTCGAGTCGGAGAACAAGAACGTTTCGACCGGCTTGGAGCACTGAGTTTTCTTCTGTCGTCCCCGCGAAAGCGGGGACGCATACGCCCTGCGCTATCGATAGGCTGCGGCGTATGGGTCCCGGGCCTCGCTAGCGCTCGCCCGGGACGACAGCATAAATTCTTGAATCATCGTCATGCCCCGCGAGAGCGGGGCATTTTTTTGCTTTTTGCTTGTCATGTCCCGGCCTTCTGGTTCAGGAGGGCGAAGCGTCGATATCGTTTCTTTGCTCGACACGGGCGCCGTCTTTGAACCCGTCACCCTGAGGTGCGAGCGAAGCGAGCCTCGAAGGGTGACGGCCAAGGTGGGGCAACAAGCGGCAATTCAGCGGCCGGCATCCTTCGAGGCTCGCCGCTACGCGGCTCGCACCTCAGGATGACGGATCGAGGTCTGCGTGTCCGCTTATGTATATCGCCTGCCGGGCGGGATCACCGGGACACGGCACTTGCGCGCCGGCCCGGTGATGACAGGAAGAATTACGGCTGCGCGATGTGCCAGGCGCCGTTGAGGAATCCGTCGCCGGTGATGTCGCCAGGCTTCTTGTCGTTCTTCCACGTATAGAGCGGCTTGCCCTTGTAAGCCCACTGCTTGCTGCCGTCGTCGCGCGCGACGACCGTGTAGCTGCTCGCCGGTTTCGCATCGGCCGAGGCCATCAGCGGCGGCCAGTTGGTAGCGCAAGGTCCGTTGCAGGCCGACTTGCCGCCGGCATCCTTGTCGAACGTGTAGAGCGTCATGCCCTTGGCATCGGTCAGCACCTTGCCCTTGGCGCTGTCGCCGGTCTTGGCTGGTGCCATCTGCGCAAAGGCTGAGCCGGTTAAGGCAAGCGCCGCGATGGTCGCGGCGGCTACTAGAATCTTTTTCATGAAATCCTCCAGGTTGCGTTTGGGCGCTAGTCCCGAAAGACAAATGCCGCCCGGCTTGTCCTATTCCAGCGGGGTTTGCAGGAAATTTTTGCTAGGGCGATGGAATATACGCGCCGGTAACCCCCTCGCTTCTCAGTGTCGTGGCTGGGTTCGTTCTGTCAGCGTCGCACGGTGACGGCGCCCTCGGGGGAGGACGAAAAAAAGGGCCCCAAAGCGGGGCCCTGTGTGCATTAGGTGGAGGATTCATTGCCGCCGTTCTAGCCGAAGTTGGGAGGAAAACGGCGGCTGCGCACGACACCACTCAAGCCCCCACCCGCACATGTCACAAGTAAATTGGCTGTAAAATCACCCCTGGCGAAGCACGGTAAATCTGACGCATCATCCGCGGCCTTCATGCACCGGGGAGCTCGAAATGCCTTTCACCCTCTACAACGCGCCACAGTCCACATGCAGCCAGCGCGTCCGCTTCGTGCTCAATGCCAAAAAGCTCCCTTTCGCCGAGGTAAAGCTCAATCTGCTCGAAGGCGATCAGCTCAAGCCGGACTATCTCAAGCTCAATCCCAATGGGGTGGTGCCCACGCTCGATCATGACGGCGCCATCGTCACTGACTCGACCGTCATCACCGAATACCTCGACGAGGTGATCCCGCAAGAGACCTTCACGCCGGAGTCTCCGCTCGCACGCGCGCGCATGCGCGCGCTGATGCATTTCGCCGACGAGATGCCGGCGGCCTCGGTGCGCGTGCCGACTTATAATCTCGCCTTCCTGCCGCGCTTCCAGAAAATGAGCCGCGAGGAATTCATCGCGCTCGCCGACTCGAAGCCGCTGCGCCGCGAGTTCATGATGACCATGGGGCAAACCGGCTTCCCCAAGACGGAGATGGACGCCGCGCTTGGACGCCTGCGCCGCACTTATGAGCGCATGCAGGCCGAGATCGAAAAGAGCGGCGGGCCCTGGCTGCTCGGGAAACAGATCACGCTTGCCGATGTGGCGGTCATGCCGGCGCTGGTGCGCATGGACGACCTCGGCATGAGCGGCGACTGGCAGGATCTGCCGCACGTGGTGACTTGGTTCGACGCCATTCGCGCGCAACCGGCATTCAAGCCGACATATTATTCGGGTTCGCTTCTGTCCGAGCGCTTCCCGCATTTACGGGAACCAAAGGCGAAAACGGCGTAAGCTCAGGTATCGGGGCACGGCTCGCCCGTTCGCCCCGCCACAGGAGCTTTCTCATGAATCCGATTACCGCGCTCGTCACCATCGTCTTCGCCGCCATCGCGGTGCTGCTGTTCCTGATGCAGCAATTCCCCGCTGCCATCGGCGTCGGCATTCTCGCGGTGCTCACCGCGTACTCACTCAAGGTGGCCAATAACTGGGAGCGCTTCGTCATCCTGCGCGCCGGCAAATTGTCGAGCGTGAAGGGGCCGGGCCTGTTCGTCATCATTCCGATTATCGACAGCATCACCGCGGTGATCGACGAGCGCATCCAGACCACCGGCTTCAATGCCGAGCAGGCGCTGACCCGTGATACCGTGCCGGTCAACGTCGACGCCATCGTCTTCTGGCACGTGCACGATGCGCAGCGCGCCGCGCTCAACATCACGGACTACCGCGGCGCCGTCGAGCGGGTGGCGCAGACCTCCCTGCGCGAGATGATCGGCTCCTCGATGCTGTCGGCGCTGTTGTCCGAACGCAAGGCGGCCGACGAACTCCTGCGCAGCGAGATCGCGCGCAAGACCGCCGATTGGGGAATCTCCGTCAACTCGGTCGAGATCCGTGATGTCGCTATCCCGGTCGCGCTCCAGGACGCGATGTCACGGCAGGCGCAGGCCGAACGCGAGAAGGAGGCGCGGGTGATCCTGGGCTCGGCGGAGGCCGAGATCGCGGCCAAGTTCGTCGAGGCCGCCAGGACTTACGGCAGCGACCCGGCCGCCCTGCATCTGCGCGCCATGAACATCATCTACGAGACGACCAAGGAACGGGGCGCGACCATTCTCATCCCGACCTCGATGGTCGATTCCATGAGCGTGGCTTTGCCGTCCGCGCTGCAGGCGGCTCAGGCGCAGGGGCAGGGCACCACGGGGACGTGAATGATCCGAGCGACAAACTTTGACCCGTCACCCTGAGGAGCGAGCGCAGCGAGCCTCGAAGGGTGAACGGCCGATGCGAAGCCGCGTGCTCGGGTAGTCGGGCCGTCCATCCTTCGAGGCCCGCCTTCGGCGGGCGCCTCAGGATGACGGATCAAAGGCGAACTCGCGCATGACAGTTCTGCAACGCCTGGAAGACGCCGACTTTAAGCAAATGCCAAGGAGTTGGGATTAGCACCAACATATCCTTACTCCTGCCGCCGAATCGCATGCCCGCACTTCCCCGTTTCCGGCTCAAGATGGCCGCCAAGGCCGTCGTTCTTATCGCCGGCCTCGGCCTGATGTCGGCGCTTGCCAATTGGTTCTGCCTGCAGCGCCTCGACCGTCTCGACGCGGTGAACGAAACGCTGGTCGGTCACATGGCGCCGGCGCGGCTGGCGCTGTCGGAGGCGAAGATCGCGGTCGCCTCGATGGGGCTGGCGACGTACAAGATCGCCGCCTCGGTGAGCCCCGATACGATCAATCAGGCGTCGGATGACCTGAAGGGCCAGTACGCCGCCGCCAAGACCTGGCTCAATGGTGTCGAGACCAATCTGCCGGACACGCGCGACGACGTGAACCGCATCCTCGGCAAGGTGGATGTGGTCAACTCTGTCGCCGCCGACGTGCGCAAGATGGTGCTCGCCAATGACCGACCCTACGCCCAGTCGACGCTCGAACTGAAGTTCGATCCGGCGATGGACGATGCCGCGTTCCATATGAACCGGCTGATCAACATCCTCGGCGGACAGACCTCCGACACCATGGCCGCCGCGGCCAGCAATAAGGCGTGGACCTACCAGGTGCTGCTGGCCGTGCTGGTCGGCGGCACGCTGGTGACGGTCGTCTTGGCGATGTTTCTCGCCCACCGCGCGGTGGCGCGTCCGCTCCAGCGCCTTGCCGACGTCATGCGCCAGATCGCACAAGGCGAATTCGAGGCGCCGATCGAAGGCCTCAAGCGCAGCGACGAGGTCGGCACCATGGCGCGGGCGGTGCTGGTGTTCCGCGACAACGGCGTGGCGCTGCGCGAGGCGCAGGAAGCGCGCCAGCGGGCCCGGGAGCAGGCCACCGCCGACAAGGCCGCCGCGGTCGATGCCTTTGCGCGCAGCTTCGAGAACAAGATCCTCAGCGTCACCGGGGCGCTCGCCCATTCGGCCGCGGCGCTCGATCATTCAGCGCGTGCGATGAGCGAGGTGGCCGATGAATCCGGCCGCCACGCTGGAACGGCGGCGAAAGTGGCCGAGGAGTCGACCGAGGTCGCGGCCACCGTTTCACATGCGATCGACGAGCTGTCGATGGCCATGCGCGATATCGACTCGCAATTGTCGAACGCGACGACCGTCGTCGCCGAGGCCACCCGCCGCGCCGACATCGCCGTCGCCAATTCCGAGGATCTCACGCCCGCTGTCGCCGACATCGAGAAGGTGGCCGGCATGATCCATGCGATCGCCAGCCAGACCAACCTGCTTGCGCTCAACGCGACCATCGAGGCCGCGCGGGCCGGCGAGGCCGGCCGCGGCTTCGCCGTCGTGGCGCAGGAGGTCAAGACGCTGGCGGCCCGCACGACGCAGGCTTTGACCAACATCCAGGACCGCACCGGTTCGGTCGGCACGATCATCGGCGATGTGCGCGGCGCCACGCAGTCGATGTCGGGTGTCATCGCGCGCATCGACACGGTCGCCCGGGCCATCGCGGACTCGATCAAGCTGCAGAACCTGGCGACGCAGAAGATTGCCGAGAGCGTCGACGGCGCCGCCGCGCGCACGCGGCAGGTGTCGAACACGATCGCGGGGGTCAGCGATTTCGCCAGCCGTACGCGCTCTGGCGCGCAGGAGATTCTGGAAGCGGTCGCCGATCTCAATCGCCAGGCGGCGGCGCTTCAGTTCGAAGCGCAGCAGTTCGTCGCGCAGGTGAGGGCGGCTTAAGGAAACGTGTCCCCGGCGCAGCGCGTCTTGGTAATGCGCCGCCGAGCCGAAATCCGGCTTCTTTCTTAAACCGGGCGCCGGATGAACAGCGCACCTTTCCGCTGCGCCTCGTCCGGGGTGCCGCCGGCCCGCGCCCGCACACGCGCCAACTTCGCGTCTTCGAAACCATGCATGCCGCCGAACCATTGCAGGGCGACGACCGCGCCTTTGACCGGTTGCAGCAGGGCGAGTGAGCTGACCAGCGCGAGGGCTGGCCAGAGCGTCATGCTCAGCAAGATCGGCGGGGCGAACTCGGTCTCCACCGCCAGAAGAATCGGCACCAGGATGTGGCCGACGATGACGATCACCAAGTAGGCCGGGAAATCATCGGCACGGTGATGGTGAAGCGGTTCGCCGCAGGCGGGGCATTCGTCAGCGACCTTCAAGTAGGCTCGGAACATGCGGCCTTCGCCGCAAGCCGGGCAGCATCCGCGGAAGCCGCGCCACAGGGCTTCGCCGGCGCCCTTCGGGGTGCGCGCCTGCGCCTCGGCCGGGCTCAATTTCGGTGTGGTCATTGGAGTCGCCTCACGGTGGGGACTGCACAACAAATAGTCGCCATCGCCGAGATAAGCCACGCTTCCCTTGCACGGCTGCCCTGCGGCCGGGCACCGGTGGGGTGCCGCGATTGTTCAGGCGGAAAAAGCCGCACTACTCGGCAGCGAGAATCCGCACCCGCCTCTCGATTTTTGGCCACTCTTCGGCCTTGGCGCGGCGGAGCTCGAAATCGGATTGAAGATTGAGCCAGAGTTCCGGCGTGGTCCCAAAATACTTGCCCAAGCGCAAAGCGATCGGCGCCGTGATCGCCGAGCGCCCGTGGACGATATCATTGACCCGGGCCGGGTTGACGTCGATGTCGCGGGCAAGCCGGTTCTGGCTGATGCCGTGGGGGCGCATGAATTCCTCCAGCAGGATTTCCCCGGGAGGAATGGGATCGAGCCGCCTCGCTGCCTTCGCCATCTGCCGTCTCCTCAGTGGTAGTCCGCAATCTCGACGCCGTGGGCGCCGTCGGACCGCCATTCGAAGCAAATCCGCCATTGATCATTGATGCGGATGGAATGTTGGCCGCGACGATCGCCTTTCAAGGCCTCGAGCCGGTTGCCCGGCGGTGAGCGAAGATCGCTCAGGTTGCCGGCATTGTGCAGCAGCAACAGCTTGCGCCGCGCCTGACGCTCGATACCGCGGGACGTCTTCGTCGGCGAACAGACGTGCCGTCGCCGCGTCCTTGAACGAGCGGATCATCCACCCCACGCTATTCCTCTTGGGGGAATAGCGCAAGGGGAATGGCATCAATACCTGTTGGCGATCGGCAGCTCTTCGGCCGGGAAGAGCGAGATCACCTGGCAGCCTTTGTCGGTGACCACGACCTCTTCCTCGATGCGCGCGCCGGAATAGCCGTCGGTCGCCGGGCAGTAGGTTTCGATCGCGAACACCATGCCTTCCTTGATCTCGGTCGGGTGATCCATCGAGATCACGCGCGAGATGATCGGCCGCTCGTGCAGCGCCAGGCCGAGACCGTGCGCGAACTGCAGGCCGAAGGCGGACATCTCGTCGGGGAAGCCGAACTCCTGCGCCGTCGGGAACGCCTCGGCGATGTACTTGGTCGAGGCGCCCGGCTTGATGCGCGCCATGGCATCGTCGAGCCACTCACGCGCTTTCTTGTAGGCGTCGTGCTGCGCCGGCGTGGCGCGGCCGACGTTGAAGGTGCGGTAGTAGCAGGTGCGATAGCCCATGAAGGCCTGCAGGATGTCGAAGAAGGCCTGGTCGCCGGGACGGATCAGCCGGTCGGTGAAGTTGTGCGGATGCGGATTGCAGCGCTCGCCGGAGATGGCGTTCACCGCTTCCACGTCATCGGAGCCGTGCCGATAGAGAAACTCGTTGACCATGGCGACGATGTCGTTCTCGCGCACGCCGGGCTTCAGTTCTTCGTTGATCATGTGATAGGCGCCGTCGACCATCGCCGCGGCGCGGTTCAAGAGCGCGATCTCGTCCTGCGACTTGATCTCGCGCGCCTCCAGCATGACCTGCTGGCCGTCCTCGACCTTCACGCCCGCTTTGTTCAGTTCGAACATCATCGGCGGTTCGATGATGTCGACGCCCACCGGCATGTCGGCAACGCCGGCTTCCTTGAGCAGAGAGGCGATCTCCTCGGCGTGCTTTTTCATCAGGCCGAAAGCGGGGGCGACTGTGCCGCGCAGGCCGACCAGGCCCGCCTTGCAGTTCTGTGGCTCGAGCCACGGCGCATAGAGGCGGTGGTGCACGGCGGCGGAGCCGAAGTCCCAGAGGATCGGCTCTCCGGTGCGGGTCAGAAGCGCCCACCGCGCCAGCTTGTCGCGCTCCCACTCGCCGATCTTGGTCGAGGTCAGGTAACGGATGTTGTTGACGTCGAAGACCAGGAGCGCGCCGAGCTCGGAATTCTCCAGCGCCTGCTTGGCGCGGCCGAGGCGGTAGCGGTGCAGGCGGCGGTAATCGACGCGTTCCTCGAAATCGACGCCGATGATGCCGAGCGAGGGTAGCGCGCGGCCCCAGTTGTGGCGCGGATTGATGTCTTCGGCGCTGATTTTGCGGACAGTTTGATCCATGGGTGTTCTCCTCGCGATTGGCGGTGTTGTTCGTTGGCCCGCTTTATAGCTGGGACGAGGCACAGGTGCCAGACGAGCGCGGCCGCCTTCGCCAATGAAAATCGGGTTGAAAACCTGCCGCGGGAAGACGCGACGCCTCGAGCGCCCGCGCGGCCCAAGCGGGGTGCGGACCTGTCAGCGCGCCGCCATGGTTTGGTTGCCGCCGCCGTTCACCAGCGCAGCGGCGGTCCCACCGCGCGGGAGAGTGAAATGCAGTACCGCGCCCCGTGGCTTGTTCGGAGTGGCCCACATGCGCCCACCGTGCGCCTCGACGATCGACTTGCAGATGGCCAGACCCATGCCCATGCCGCCCGGCTTGGTTGTGTAGAAGGCGTCGAAAATACGCTCGCTACTCTTCGGATCGACGCCTGGACCCGAGTCATACACCGCGATCACCGCTTGGTTGGCCCCGGCCTCACCCACACTGATCAGCAAGTCCCGCGGCTGCGCGTCCAGACTGCCCATCGCCTCCACCGCGTTGAGGATCACGTTCAGGATGACCTGTTGCAACTGGACGCGATCGCCCTGAACGGGCGGAAAGCCTGTCGGCAATTGTGTCTGCAAGGAGATGCCGTTTCGCAGCACTTCGCTGCGGACCAGGGTGATGACGTCGAGGACGGTCTCATTGATATCCAACAGGCCTTTGCGGGGAAGCTCTTTCTTGATCAACGTGCGGATGCGGTCGATGACATCGCCCGCGCGATTGCCGTCGTTGACGATCTGACCGAACGTCTGCCGTATCCGCTCCAGGTTTGGCGGCTGAGCGTCAAGCCAGCGCAGGCCGGCCTCCGCGCTCGCGACCGCCGCGCTGATCGGCTGGCTGATTTCATGCGCGATTGACGCCGTCAGATGCCCCATCGTGGTGACGCGATTGACGTGGGCGAGCTCCGCCTGCGACTCACGCAAGGCCTCGGAGGCCTGCATGAGTTCAATCGTTCGCTCCGCAACGCGTTCTTCGAGTTCTTCGTTGAGCCGCTTGATTTCAGCCTTTGCTTGTTTGAGGCCGGCGGTCTCAATCAGGTCCCACGTTCCATGGCGCCTTGCCAATGCAAACTGGTGCGTGCGCACGACATCGAGAATTTCAAGGGCCCCACATGCCGCAAGAGGATAAGTGCACAGCACGGCCAAGGGCCGATCGGCGACGGCGACATTGAGCGCTTCTTCATATTCGCAGAAATGTTTCCAGTCTTTCTTTGCCAACCAGGCCGTGTCGCCCGTCACTCTCACGCCGGCATAACCTTGGGCTGATGCATGCGCGAGCTTCGTATGCCAGGCCGATGTCACCCGCTCGAGCTCGAATACGCCGCCTTGAAGATACCAGTCGCGGGCCGACACGATTTCTATGCTGGAATCGGCCAGGTATCGCTCGAAGCCAGGGACCGCTTCTCTCAGCCCATCGGTTGCTTCCTCGACCGTCAGCGGGGCGGCAACAACCCAGAGACAGAACTCGTCGCTTTCCAACCCCGCTTTGCAATACGGAATCAACGTATCGAGGAGATCGTCTTTCGTTTCGTAAAAGAGACAAATGTGCGTGCCCCACGGCATCTGGGCGACGACATCGAGTCCGGTCTTTCGAATTTCCGTGGGCATTAGGGTCATCTCGCAATCCTCAACGCCTTGTCGTTGCTGGATCTGCGTGAGCGGAACGCATGACGTACGCCTGCTGTTCCGGAGCGTGGACGGCGTATCGTCCACGCTGATGCCGTGTCATTCTGCTGGACGAGCGCCAAGCGCATCCCACTCGCTCATCGCCAAGCTTCAGCCTAGCACGGACCTCGAAAGGCCCCAATCAACTCCTGCCCTGCGAGATCACAGCGGTTCACAATCCGATTGTCCGTGCCGTATGCGTTACTTGCGAGGGTCAAATCGCAATTGCGCGGGTGGTGCTATCCCAATACCATTCTCCTGGCGCGCAGCATGGATGGCTCTGTAGGAGCCGAGTTTCGCGCGCCCACGGTTCACGCTTGAGCGCTCATACTGAACGGGGCGCACGAGCCTGGTGTCTTGCGGCATTCATGTCGGGACGCGGCGTTCACGGCAAAAGCGACGTGCGAAATCTATGCAGATGTGACCTGGGGCTGTTGCCGATGCTGGGACCTGCCGAAGATTATGACGCGCTTTGCCGCAGCTTTCGCTGGGACATCCCGGCGCGCGTCAACATCGGCGTCGATATCTGCGATCGCTGGGCCACACGCGAGCCGGACCGGCTCGCCATCTTGCATATGCATCCGGACGGCAGCGCTGAACGCGTTACCTATGGTGCGCTGCGAGAGACCTCGAACCGGCTCGCCAACGCGCTTCGTGCACAGGGCATTGCCTGCGGCGATCGCGTCGCGATCTTCCTGCCGCAGGCGCCGGAAGTCGCGGCTGCGCATGTCGCGATCTACAAGCTCGGCGCCGTGGCGCTGCCCATCGCGATCCTGTTCGGACCTGACGCGCTCTCCTATCGCTTGCAGAATTCCGGCGCCAAGGCGCTGCTGACGAATGCGCAAGGATTGGCGAAACTCGTCGAGGTGCGCAAAGAGGTGCCAGGCCTCTCGTGCGTATTGTGCATCGACGGCGCGGGCGATGGCGCCTTTGGCTTCGCCGACCTTGTCGCGCGCGCATCGCCGGACTTCACGGCCGTCGACACCGGCCCCGACGATCCGGCGATGATGATCTATACTTCCGGCACGACCGGCCAACCGAAGGGCGCGTTGCACGGTCATCGCGTGCTGCTCGGCCATTTGCCCGGCGCCGAGCTGCCCCACTATCCGTTCGCGCAACAAGGCGACCGCTTCTGGACCCCGGCCGATTGGGCCTGGGCCGGCGGCCTGCTCGATGCGCTATTGCCGAGCCTTTATCACGGCGTGCCGGTGGTCGCGCGCAGGGTGGAGAAGTTCGATCCAGAAGAAGCATTTGCGCTGATGGTGAAGGCGGAGGTGCGTAACGCGTTCATTCCGCCGACAGCGCTGCGCATGATGCGCGCGGTGCCGAGCCCGCGCGGACGCTACGGTTTCAAAGTGCGCAGCATCGCCTCCGGCGGCGAGTCGCTCGGCGTCGAGGCGCTGGAATGGGGCAAGGAGGCGTTCGGCCTGACCATCAACGAGTTCTATGGCCAGACCGAATGCAATCTCGTGGTCGGGGCCTGCGCGCAGCTCGGCAATTTCAAGCTCGGATCCATGGGTAAGGCCGTGCCGGGCCATACAGTCGGCGTGGTTGACGGCGAGGGGCGAGTCGTGAGGCCCGGCGCGCTCGGGCAGATCGCAGTGAAACGGCCCGACCCCGTGATGTTCCTGGAATACTGGGGACGCCCCGAGGCCACACGCGACAAATTCATTGGCGATTGGATGCTCACCGGCGACCAGGGCACGATGGACGAGGAGGGTTACATCACGTTCGTCGGCCGCGACGACGATGTCATCACGTCGTCCGGCTTCCGTATCGGTCCCGGCGAGATCGAGGATTGTCTCATCCGCCATCCGGCGGTGGCGCTCGCCGCCGTGGTTGGCAAGCCGGACCCGGTACGCACCGAAATCGTGAAGGCCTTCATCGTGCTCAAGCCGGGCCATGCGGCTTCCGACATGCTCGCGAACGACATCCAGAGCTTTGTCCGCACGCGTCTGTCAGCGCATGAATATCCGCGCGAGGTGGCCTTCATCGACGCGATGCCGATGACGACGACGGGAAAGGTGATCAGGCGGTTGCTGAGGGAGCGGGGATAATGTGGTCGTCGTCACCGGGCTTGTCCCGGTGACCCCGCTTAGGATGGCATCGTGCTCTCCTAAGCGGGATGGCCGGGACAAGCCCGGCCATGACAACGGATAGGCCGCTTACGGCTCTGCTTGCCCGCCACCCATGATGAACACGTGGAAGCCCAGGCGGCGCTTGGCGAGCCGGAAAAGCATGATTGATTCGACCACCAGCGCGGTCGAAGTCGACACAGCCGCGCCCTCGATGCCGATGCGCGGAATGAGCACCACGCACAGCGCGAGATTGATGGCGAAGGCGATGGCGTAGACGGCGGCGCACTGCTTGCGCTCGCCCAGCATGTTCAGGAGCCGTTCCGCCGGACCGACCGCGGCGCGTGCGAGCATGCCGATGGCGAGGATGAACATCACCACGTAGCCATGCTCGAAATTGCCGCCGAACAGTCCCAAGAGTGGCTTGCCGAAGGCGAGGATTGCGGCACAGACGGCGAGCGAGGGCCAGAACGTCCACCGCGTCGTTTCCTTGAAGAACGAGGCCAGCCGCTCCTTGTCGCCGGCAACGTGGTACTGGGTGAACTTGTGCGTGGTGGCGCCGGCAATGGCGAAATAGACGAAGGCGACGATCGCGAGCAGCCGCGCACCGGCATAATAGACCGCGACATCGTCGGGCGTGCCGAAATACTGCAGCGCGAGGACATCCACGTAAGTGAGCAGCAGATAGAAGCCTTCCACGATGAAGATCGGCAGCGACGTAGCCAGCCAGGTCTTCGGTTCGTAATGCTTGGGTCCCGGCTGCACGTGTTGCTTCAGGCGCTGGTCGAGCACCACCCATTGCCCGATGGTGACGAGATAAGCGGTGACGGCGGCGACGATCATTGCCGTCACCGCATCGGTCGGCGCCCCGAGCAACCAGGCAAGGCCCATCAGTGCGGCGATCGCGAGCTGCCGCAAAATGTAGAACGGCATCAATGCGAGATTCGGCCAGTCGTAAGATTGCGCAATGCCGGCCTGCGTCTGCACCAGGCCATAGATCGGAATGGTCAGGCAGGCGAGATAGAGCGGGACAATGGCGTAGTGGTCGAGCGACGATGCCAGCAAGGTCACCGCGAGCATGCCAATCGCGCCGATGCCGGTCGCGATGGCGAAGGCGAGCCAGCGCGAGCCGCTCAGGAATCCGCGCAGATGGTCGAATGCCTTCAACTCGGTGTATTCGGGAATAAAGCGCCGTGCCGCCGACGACAGGCCCATGTCGGATAGTGCGCCGATCATCAGCACCCAGGTCCACGCATAGATATAGATGCCGTACTCGAAGGAGCCCATGAAGCGCGCCAGCACCACCTGCAAGAGGAGCGCGAACAGCGCGCTGGCGACGCGCACCAGGAACACCTTGCCCGCAACAAGCTGCGCCAGCCGGCTTTCGCTCTTATCCGCGAGGATGGCCTTCAGACGCGCGAAAACCTTCGCGGCCGGCGAGCGCGCCGGCGCGGCGTTGGGCTGATCGGCGAGGGCGTCCCTCGGCTCCGGCGGCAGCCGGGATGCGAACGACGGCAGGGCCATTCGTTCGCCTTAGCAAGGATTCGTTAACATTCAGTGGTTGGCGCTATTTTGCCGCCAGATCAATAAGTTCCTGCTGGGCTACGTCCTTGAGAATACCGGCGACGATCTCCCGCTCCGCCTCTGTGAGCGCGGCCTGCGGCGGCACGGGATCGCCGACGGCATAGCCCTGGATCTGCAGACCGGCCTTGATGCAGGCGGCGAGATTGAAGCGCGCGAACGCCTCGTTGATGCGCCATAGCTCGCGCTGCAAGCTCATCGCCTCGGGCCATTTGCCGGCGCGGCACAGCTCGTACAGCCGCACGCTCTGCCGCGGCACGATGCAAGCAGGCCCCGCCATCCAACCCACGCCGCCGATGAGCATCACGGCCGCCGGAATGTGCGCCGATGCGGAAAACACCTTCATCCGCGGTGCGCGGTTCATGATCGACAGCAAACGGCCGGTGTTGGTCGAGGCATCCTTGATGTAGCGGATGCGCGGATGGTCGGAGAGGCGCGCGATCACGTCGAGCGTGAGGTCACTGCGCTGGAATTGCGGGTTGGTGTAGAGCACCACTGGAATGCCGACAGCATCGGCGATGGCGCGGAAGTAAGCCTCGATCTGCACGTCCTTGAGCGGGAAGTAGGCTTCGAGAATGGCGAGGATGCCGTCGGCGCCGAGTTTCTCGTAAGCCGTCGCTTGCGCGACGGCGTCCGCAATCGTCGTCGCAGCGACGCCGGCGACAACCGGTACGCGCTTGTTGGCCGCCTCGATCGTCGTCTTTACCACCGCCTCACGCTGCGCGCGGTCGAGATAGGCGAACTCGCCGGTCGAGCCGAGCGGCGTCAGGCCGTGCACGCCGGCGTCGATGAGATCGGAGGCGAGCCTGCCCAGTACGTCGGTGAGAATGCGCCCGCGCGCATCGATGGGCGAGACGAGGTACGGGAAGACGCCGTGGAAATCAGTCATGAGATTACTCTAGCCTATCTCCAGCCTATATCCGTCACCCTGAGGTGCGAGCGACCGCAGGTCGCGAGCCTCGAAGGGCGACGGCCGAGGCGCCGCCGCGGGCTCGGGTACCCGGGCCGTTCATCCTTCGAGGCCCGCGCTCCGCGCGGGCACCTCAGGATGACGGGGAAATTCAAAACACCCACAGCGCCTCGGGCGGGAATTCGACGTAGTGTTCGCCCGGCTGGAGGGGCTCGGTGGCGTAAGCGCGCACGGTGAGAGTGTCGCGCGTAAAGACGAGTTCCCAGCGCTCGCCAAGATACATCGGCGCCTTGAGCTCCATCTTCAGCCGGTTCGGCCCCGGGCCGTTGGCGCAGCGCATGCGCTCGAGGCGAATGATGCCGACGGCTTTGGCACCCTGCGATGCGCTCGTCCGCGACTGTCCGTTCAATCGCTCGCCGAACACGTCAAGCGTGGCGTGGCCATCGGTGTTCTGCACCAATGTGCCTTCGAGGCGGTTGTTGCTGCCCATGAATTCGGCGGTGAACAGGGTCTTCGGCTCATTGTAGAGCGCGGTCGGGGAGCCTTCCTGCGCGATCAGGCCGCCGTCCAGCAGCACGATGCGGTCGGCGATGGCCATCGCCTCGACCTGGTCATGCGTGACGTGGATCGCCGACAGGCCGAGCGTCACGATCAAGGTGCGCAGCCAAGCGCGCGCCTCCTCGCGCAGCTTGGCGTCGAGGTTCGACAAAGGCTCGTCGAGCAGGATCACCGGCGGCTCGTAGACCAGCGCGCGGGCGATCGCCACGCGCTGCTGCTGCCCGCCGGACAACTGATGCGGATAGCGCGCGCCGAGATGTCCAAGCCCGATCTGCGACAAGGTCTTATCGACGCGCGTCTTGATCTCGGCGGCCGGTGTGCCGCGCAATTTCAGGCCGTAGGCGACGTTGTCGAACACCGTGCGGTGCGGCCACAGCGCGTAGGACTGGAACACGAGGCCGAGCCCGCGCTGTTCGGCCGGCAGCTCGATCTTGCGCGCGGCGTCGAAGAAGACGCGCTCGCCGATGCCGATCGAGCCGCTGTGCGGCTGCTCCAGCCCTGCGACGGCGCGCAGGAGCGTGGTCTTGCCGCTGCCGGAGGGGCCGAGCAGCGCCACGACCTCGCCGGCGGGCACGTTGAGCGAGACGCCCTTCAAGATCTCGTTGTCGCCGAGCCGCAGTTTGACGTCTTTCACCACGAGGTCAGCCATGCAGACGCACTCCGAGACGGACCGCGACGGCCAGGCCGACGCCGATCATGAGCACATTAATGACGGACAGCGCAGATACCAGATCGACGGCGCCCGTGCCCCACAACGACACCAGGAGCGAGCCGATCACCTCGGTGCCCGGCCCGAGCAGGTAGATGCCGGTCGAATATTCGCGCACGAAGATCAGGAAGATCAAAAGCCAGCTCGCCAGCATGCCGTAGCGAATGAGCGGCACGGTGACGTCGCGCTTGACGCGCAGATCGTCGGCGCCGGCGACGCGCGCGGCCTCCTCCAGCTCAGGGCCGACCTGCAGCAGCGTGCCGGAGACCAGCCGCATGCCGTAGGCCAGCCAGACGATCGAATAGGCGACCCAGATCGAAACCATCGTCTCCTTCGCCGGCGACAGGAACGGCACGAACAGGAACACCCAGAGCAGTGCCAGGCCGGCGACGAGGCCGGGCATCGCGCGCGGCACCATGACGATGTAGTCGACGACGCGCGTCCAGCCGGAGTTCCAGCGGTGCACGGCGAGCGCGATGGCGGTGTAGCAGGCGACGGCGACGGCGCCGCCGATCACGCCGATGCCGAGCGTGTTGAGGATGCCGCGGATGACGTTCGGGTAGTCGGTCAATTCGCGGTAGTGGTCGAGCGTGAGCACGTCGAGCAGCTTTACGCCTTCGCCCCACGTCACGACGAACGAACGCAGCGTGATGCCGAACAGCGGCACCGCAACGGTGACCAGAAGCCACAGCACGATCGCGGCGAAGGCGAACCAGCGCCATTTGTGCAGCGGCAAAGGTTGCGTCTTCAGGCCCTTGCCGCGCACCGAGACATAGCGCTGCGCCTGCCGCAACAGCAGGCGTTGCATGAAGACGAGCGGCGCGGTGATGGCGATGATCGCCACCACCACGACGGCCATCAGCTGGTAGGACGGCACGCCGAGCTTGTTGGTGAGCTTGTAGAGATACGTGGAGAGGACCAGGAGATCCTGCGGGTCGCCCAGCACGAGCGGCAGGCCGAACAATTCAAACCCGAGGAAGAACACCAGCACGCCGGCGAACAGGATCGCCGGCAGGATCATCGGCAGGCTGACGCTGACGGCCACACGCAGCGGATTGGCGCCGGTGACGCGCGCAGCCTCCTCCAGGTCGGTGGAGAGGCCGCGCAAGGCCGCCGCGCTGTAGAGATAGACGTGCGGAACATGCGTCAGGCCGGCGATGACGATCAGCGACAGGAGCGAATAGAGATTCCACGGCACGAAACCGAGCACGTCTTTCGCAAGCGTCGAAAAGATGCCGACCGGGCCGACGGCGACGACGTAGCCGAAGGCGATCACCACCGCGGAGACAAAGATCGGCACCAGGATCAGCGGCTCGAGCCAGCTTCGGCCGGGCACGTCGGTGCGCACCATCAGGAAGGCGAGCAGCGCGCCGAGCGGCACGGCGATGACAGCCATGCCGGCGGCGATGGCGATGGTGGTCCAGAACGCCTGCCAGAAATCCGAGTCTTGCAAGACGAAGGAATAAGCGAGCAGGCCGAACTTCGCGGAGGGATCGAAGAACGGCGCCGTGAGGAAGCTCTGATAGACCACCAGCGACAACGGCGCCGCCACCGCCAGCGCGGTGATGCCGAGGACGATGAGGCGGTAGAGGGTGATGGGCATATGACGCTTGTTTCAGCCTCTCGCCGTCATCCTGAGGTGCGAGCGAAGCGAGCCTCGAAGGATGAACGGCCACCGATCTCGGATATATCCGAGATCGGCAACAAATTGAGCCGCGCAAATCGGCTGCAGCCGACTTGCGGTGGCCGTCGCCCTTCGAGGCTCGGCGCAAGATGCGCCGAGCACCTCAGGGTGACGGGTCTAAAGCCGAACTCGCTCACTGCCCCTTCTTCGCCTTCTGCCACTGCGACAGGAAGGCCAGCCGTTTCGTCTGATCGAGATTCTCCAGCAGCGTCGCATCGATCGGCACCGGCCGGGCCTTGTCGCCGATGAGCTTCTCGACGCCCTTCAGCGTGGCCTCGCCCTCGACGTCCGAGCGCAGCGAGTAGAGGTCGGCCTGGTTGGCGATGATGTCCTGCCCGCGCTTGGACAAAATGTAGTCGAGGAACAGCTTGGCCGCGTTCGGGTTCTTGGCGTGCTTGGAAATGAAGGCGACGCGCGAGGTCACCATCGTGTAGTCGCTCGGCAGCACGATGCCGACATTCGGGTCCTTCTTCGAGCGGGCGAGCGCGTAAGAGCCGAAGATGCCGTAGGCGATGAGGTGCTCGCCGGACGCGACGCGCTCCATCATGGCGCCGGCGCTGGTGTAGAGCTTCTCCTGCGCCTTGCCCATGGCCTTGAACAGGTCCCAGGCCTGCGGGAAATTCTTGATGTCCTGGTTGCAGAAGAGATAGCCCACGCCGGACCGCTCGGGATCGTAGGCGGTGATCTTGCCCTTGTAGAAGTCGGTCTTGGCGTTGAGCAGGTTCAGCAGCGCCGTATGATCCTTCGGTACGTCGTCGGCCGGCACGAGACGCTTGTTGTAGACGAAGGCGATCGGCTCGTAGGTCGTGCCGTAGGCCATGTCTTTCCAGACCGCCCACTTCGGCAAGGCCTTGATCTCCGGAGAGGCGTATGCGGCCGCGTGGCCATCATTCGCGAGCTTCACCTGCAGATCCATCGCCGATGACCACAACACGTCGCCGGTGCCGTTGTTGGCGGCGGCTTCGGCGATGAAGCGGTTATAAAGCTCGGTGGAATTTAGGTCGGAGTACTCGACCTTGACGCCCGGATAGAGCGTCTCGAAATCCTTGACCAGCGCATTGGCGGAGGCTGCGTCGGTGGTCGAATAGACCACGACTTTGCCCTCCTTCTTCGCCGCGTCGACGACTTTGGCATAGTCGGCCGGATAGCCTGGCGGCGTCTGCGCCCGCGCGGCGCCTGTGACGGCCAGAGCAGCCGCAATGATCGCGGCGGATAAGACTTTGCGCATAAGAACTCCTTGGATGCTTCCTGTGCGGCCGTTATCTGTGCCCCAGCGGCCGTTCGGCCGGGATGGTACTCAACGCGTCCCCGCTCGCCTAGTGGAAACGGGTCGTGTCCCGGGCGCAGCGCAGCGCGAAGCGGTGCGTTGCAGACCCGGGACCCCGATTAGGTTTTGCCTCGATCCCGAAAAAAAAGCGGGGCCCCGGCTCTGCGCTGCATCACTTTGCTTCGCGACGTGCTGCAGCGCGTCCGGGGCAGGGTGCCTCAATCCGCCAGCGGATTGGGCCTGATCTGAATGTGCACGGCGCGCGGCGATGAGCCCTTGCCGGTCTCCATCAGCCAGGGCGCACGATCGCCGTTGGTGCTCCACAGACCGCGGCCTTTCCATCCAGCATTCGGATCGTCGATGCGCCCGTCCAGTCCCTTCGCGTAGAAGCCCATGGGGTAGGGGATGCGCAGCGAGATCATCTGGCTGTCCTTCAGCGCGACGAAGCCGTCACTGAGATTGGCGGTGGAGATCGGCACGTTCTCCCCCAGGCCCAACGTGTTGTGCTGATCGACCCAGGTGTAATAGCTCGCTTCGGCGCTGGTGCCGGGAAAGCCGTCAAAGCCGGGTCCGGGATATTTGTAGAAGGTCCAGCCTTCCGGGCAGTGATAGCCGGTCGCGTTCGGCCCATTGAGCGGCGCCTTGCACTTGCTGCGGTCGAAGCTCATCAGGTGTCCGCTCGAGCCCGAGCCCCAGGCGACGCCGTTGCTGTCGATGTCGCCGCCGCGAATACCAAAGCCCGGCTTCGGAATGTAGTAGACCTCCGATAGCTTCGTCTTCGGATCGAAGCGCAGGAAGCCCGGTGGCCCGGCGAAGGTGCCGATCGCATACCAGATCGAGCCGTCCTTCGGATTGGGCATCACCGCGTAGGGCCCGGAGCCGGCCGTGATGCGCCGGTCCTTGGCCGGATCGGCCGGCGCGTTTGGCTCAACGAAATCGTCGAGCTTGCCGTTGCCGTCGGTGTCGAGCACCCACGGCGCCCAGCCTTGCGACTTCTCGGCGTCGCCGGTCTCGTCGAAGGTCTTGGTGTTGACCCAGCCGGCGACCTGGCCGGTGCCGCTGAACCACAACGTGTCGTCCGCGTCATAACCGAACTGCGGATGATGCGTGCCAAAGCACGTGTCGACGAACGTGTACTTCATCGTCTTAGGATCGAGCATCGCGACTTGCCGCGACGACTTCTCCAGCGGGAAGACCTTGGCGTAAGGATTATCGGAGCCCTTCTTGCAGAAGGCCGGGTTCGGCTGCGCACGCACCGTGGCCGCGAGCCAGAGCCGGCCTTTCTCGTCGAACATCGAGTTATGGTTGTTGGCCCGCGTATCCCAGAGCTGGCGGTCGCCCCAATAGGCGGAGGGCTGCATCGGTTGGAGTGCCGCCGCGTGGCCGGGCCCGAGCGACAACGGCATATCCTTGTCGCGCACCGGCATCTTGAAGAAAGTGACCTTGTTCGTTTTCGGATCGAGGATCGGCATGTTGTCGGTCGAATATTCGGGCGAACCGTACAAGGGGCCGTAGGCATTCACGGTCGGATGGCGGCGGTCGGACGAAATGAGGTCGTGCAGATATTTGTCCGGCGTCGACCATTCCCACGAGGTGATGACGACGTTGCGCTCGACGCCTTGCGGGCGCGGCGGTTCGGACTTCGGCAGTTCGCCTTTGGCGATGCGATCGGTCCAGTCGCCGAAATATTTGTAGGGCACGCCGCCGAACTGCCCGGCGAGCCGGTTGGTCATGTCCTCGCCCGCCTGTCCCGATTGCGTGCGGCGCATCCAGGCTTCCTCGCCGGAGGCGAAATGGCCGAAGGCGGCCGGGACCGTGCGCGTCGCTTCCTGGCCGAGCTGATGACAGCCGATGCAATCGACATTGTTCATCTGCCGCAACCAGTCGGTCTGCGTGATCTTCTCAGGAATATCGGTCGATCCGCCAAAGGCGCTCGCCGGCGGGATCTGCATCAGCGTATACCAATAGATGGCGGGATAATAATGTGCGGCCGCCGCTTTGGTCGGCGCGATCACGGCGGCGAGGTCGAGATGCATGCCGGGCTTGGCGCGCATCTTCGGTGAATCGACGAGGCCATAGCCGCGCACCCACACGGTGTAATCCGCCGTCGGCAGATCGGGGATGAGATATCGGCCTTGATCGTCGGTGACGACGATGCGCGCGAACTTCGTCGGCAGTTCTGTTGTCTCGGCGATCACCCAGACACCGGCTTCCGGGCCATGCGCGCTGGTCACCGTGCCGCCGATGTCTGCGTCGCCAACTTTCAGCGTTTGCTGAGCGTGGAGGATTGACGTCAGTGCGATTGTCGAAAACACGAAACAGGCAAAGACAGTCGTCAGGCGCCGAAGCGCCTGAACAAGGAATGCCATGGTCGCCTCCCTGATACGGACCCGCTTCTGCGGGTTCTCTATCGCGGCAAGCCTAGCAAAGGCGGGAGGCTCGGTCCCATAGATTTCGCGTCAACCGGCGAAACCGCCATCGTTGAGAAACGCCTGTTCTTCGAGTGTCGTCACGCGCCCAAGCATCGCGTTGCGGTGCGGGAAACGGCCGAAACGGCGGATGATGTCGGCGTGCAGTTCCGCCCATTTGAGATTTTCGGTGTCGCCGGCGGCCGTATAGAGCGTCAAGGCGCGTTCCTGGTCGGCGATATCTTCCGAATGCTCGAAGGGCAAATAGAAGAAGCAGCGCATGTCCGATGCCACCTGCGCGTCGAAGCCACGCACCAACGCCCCCGCAGCGACGGCGCGCGCGAGCGGATCGGTGGCGAAAGCGCGGGCCTCGTAGCGGAACATGTTGCGCGGGAACTGATCGAGCAGCAACAAGAGTGCGAGCGCACCGTCCACGCTGCCCTCCCACGCGCGCAAGGCACCGGATGCGGCCGCGTCATGGAGCGCGAGGAAACGTTCGCGGATCTCGTCGTCGAACGCCGTGTCTTTTTCGAACCAGCGCTCGGGCCCTGCATCGCGCCAGAAGGCGACCACGTCGGATGCGGTCAATATTGCGGCCGCCGAGGTCATCTCACGCCGCCGGTGGCGTGTTGCCAAGTTCGTCGCGCAAGGCGCGGCGCAGGATCTTGCCGACATTGGTCTTTGGCAGCTCGCTGCGGAATTCGATCTGCCGCGGCACCTTGTAGCTGGCGAGTCTCGCCTTCAGGAAGCTATGCAGTTCCGCGTCGGTCACCTCCGGCCTCTTTTTCACGGCGAACATTTTGGCGACCTCGCCGGAATGCGCATCCGGCACGCCGATCACGGCGACTTCCAGAAGCCCGCCATGGCTCATCGCGACTTCCTCGACTTCGTTCGGGAATACCTTGAAGCCCGAGACGGAGATCATGTCCTTCTTGCGGTCGACGATGCGCACGCGGCCCTGCTCGTCCATCACGCCGATATCGCCGGTGCGGAAGAAACCATCGGCTGTCATGGCCGCTGCTGTTTCCTGTGGCCTCTGCCAATAGCCGGGTGTCACTTGCGGGCCGCGCGCGCAAACCTCGCCCTGCTCGCCAAGCACCACCTCGTGGCCGCCCTCATCGCGCAGTGAGATTTCGGTCGACGGCAACGGCAGGCCGATAGTGCCGGTCCACTCAGGAATGTCGCCGCGGTTGACCGTGAGCACCGGCGATGTTTCCGACAGCCCGTAGCCTTCGATGATGGGCTTGCCGGTGGCCTTGAACCAGGCTTCGGCCACGGTCTTCTGCACGGCCATGCCGCCGGCGACCGCGCATTTGAGCGTGCTCCAATCGAGCTTCTTGAAATCGGGATGGTGCAGCATTGCGTTGTAAAGCGTGTTCACCGCCGGGAAGAGCGTGACCTCGTATTTGCCGATCTCCTTGATCAGTCCCGTGATGTCGCGCGGATTGGTGATCAGCACGCAGAGGCCGCCGTTGCGCATCGAGAGCAGGAAGCACGCCGTCAGTGCGAAGATGTGATACAGCGGCAGCGCCGTGAGGACGGTCATGCGCTCGACCGGCGGCGGCAGCGCAACGATCGGCTCCTGCCACGCTTCCACCTGCAGCATGTTGGCAACGAGATTGCGATGCAGGAGAATCGCGCCTTTGGCGACGCCTGTCGTGCCGCCGGTGTATTGCAAAAAGGCGATGTCGTCCGGCCCGATCTCAGCCGGCACAAGAGCCTGCCGGCGTCCGATGGCGAGCGCATCGTTGAACTTGACCGCGCCGGGGATCGCGTAGGCCGGCACCATCTTCTTGACGTGCCGCACGACGCCATTGACGAGGACGCCCTTGGCGCGGCCCAGCATGTCGCCCAGGCTGGCGACAATGACATGCTTCACCGCCGTCTGTGGCAAAGCCTGTTGCAGGACGGAGGCAAAATTCTCGAGGACGATGATCGCCTCGGCGCCGGCGTCATTGAGTTGGAATTCAAGTTCGCGCGGTTTGTACAGCGGATTGACGTTCACCACCGTGTAGCCGGCGCGCAGCGCGCCGATGATCGCCACCGGATATTGCAGCACGTTCGGCATCATGATGGCGACGCGCGCGCCGCGCTTCAATCCGCGGCTCTGCAGGAAAACGGCGAACGCGCGCGAGGCCTCGTCGAGCGCGGCATAAGTCAGCGTCTTGCCCATGCAGGCGCAGGCTTCGCGCGGTCCGTGTTTGCGGAAGCTCTCCTCGAACATCGCGACCAGCGACGGATAGCGTGAGGGGTCGATGTCGGCCGGGACGCCCGGCGGATAATGGCGCAGCCAGATGCGATCCATGACAATTCCCCGGCGCGCTCCCGTGCTTTGAGCACGGTCGAGCATGCGCGCTTGCGAGTCTAGCGGTCGATGCCGCCGAAGGGAACCAGGGGATTGTCGGCCAGCGCGTCGCGGTCGGGGCGGTCGATGCCAGGTGCGCCGAGGAAAGCCTCGAACAGCTCGCGAACGGTGCGTTCGGGCAGATCGCGGGTGATAAAGACCAGCCGCGTCCGGTGATCCTCGTCCGGCCAGCGGTCCAGCCGCGCCGGCGGGTGGAAGACGTGCTGGACGCCGTGCACCACGATAGGCGTGTCCGGCGTTTCCGCCAGTTTCACAATGCCCTTGAGGCGCAGGAGTTGGCCGCCGTAGTTCGCGCGCAGCAGTTCGAGGAACATTTCGAGCGTGCCGCCCGGGATCGGCCTGTCCGTGGTCAGGACGAAGGAGCCGATATGCTCGTCGTGACGATTACGGTCGAGATGCTGGTGATCATGGTCATGATCGTGATGATGGTGGTCATGACCATGATGGTGATGCGCGTGTTCGGCCTGCGCATCGGCATAGGCCTCGGCCGCCAGCCATCGCTTCACGTCGGGAATCTTGCGGTCAGGATCGAACAGGCCGCTGTTGAGGATGCGCTCTGCCGTCGCCTCGCCTCTTGCGGCATTGAGGATGGGCGCGGCCGGGTTGAGCGCCTGGAGGCGCCCGACGATGTCGTCTTGCTGCGCGGCGGTGGCGAGATCGGTCTTGGTCAGCACGATGCGGTCGGCGACGGCCGCTTGCTTCACCGCCTCAGGATGGGAATCCAGCGTCGCCGCGCCATTCACCGCATCGACGACCGTCACGACCCCGTCCAGGCGATAGCGCATTAGCAGATAGGGGTGCACCATCGCCGTGTGCAACACTGGCGCGGGATCGGCGAGGCCGGTCGTCTCCAGCAGCACGCGCTTGAAAGTGCAGCGCCTGTTGTCGAGATCGCGCAGCAGCGTTTCCAGCGCGCTGACCAGATCGCCGCGCATGGTGCAGCACAGGCAGCCCGATTGCAGCAGCACCATGTTGTCGCCGACATATTCCACCAGCAGGTGGTCGAGCGACACCTCTCCGAATTCGTTGATGATCACCGCGGTGTCGGCAAGTGCCGGGTCTTTGAGCAGGCGATTGAGCAGCGTGGTCTTACCGGCGCCGAGAAAGCCCGTCAGCACCGTGAGCGGAATGGGCTCCGGCGGCTGTCGCCGCCGGGCGCTGTCGCCGTCCGTACTCATTGATTCGCCGACGAAACCTTGGGCTTTGCCGCCTTGGCGTTCTTCTTGCCCGCGACCGGCTTGGCGGCGGCCTTGTCAGCCGCTCCGGCTTTTTCGCTCTTCGCGGCGAGACGCTTCTTCTTCTTGGGCGCCGCGCTCGCGGTCTGCGAGATCACGTCGGGGTGGTCGGCCGGCCCGGTGAAGACGACGACCGGCGGTTCCGTGTCGACCGGCGGGCCGAGCACGAACTTGCCCGTGGCCGGCTTCAAATCAGACAACATGAAGGCCTGCGACGTCCCGCCTTCGCCGCCGTTGGCCGCCGTGTTCGGTTCCTCGCCCTCGTCATTCTCCTCTGACGGCGGCTTGCGGCGATGGCCGCCGCACATCTCGTCGTGGAGATTTGCCGGTTGCGCGTCAATCGGCGCCAGCGCATCGACCGTGCCGAGCGACGGCGTCAGCCAGGACAGTCCGCCGCCATTGAAGCCGCGCTCAAGAAGCTCCGCCGCCTCCTGCGTGCGCGCGCCGCCGGACCATGCGCCGAGGACGATGGCGATCAGCCGCCGGCCATTGCGGGTCGCGGAAGCGACGAGATTGTAGCCGGACGCGCAGATGAAGCCGGTCTTCATGCCATCGGCGCCGGGGTAGCGATCGAGCAGCTTGTTGTAGTTGTGGATGATCCGATTGCCGTAGCGGATCGAATGGATATGCCAGTAGGAATCGTATTGCGGGTATTCGGTGATCAATGCGCGCGCCAGGATGCCGAGGTCGCGCGCGGACGTGTAGTGGTTCTCCGCCGGCAGGCCGTTCGGATTGACGAAATTCGATTGCGACATGCCGAGCCGGCGGGCGTTCGCGTTCATCAGGTCCGCATAGCCCTCGATCGAGCCACCGATGCCTTCGGCGATCGTCACCGCCATGTCGTTGGCGGACTTCACCATCAGCATCTTTATTGCATTGTCGAGGGTGACCGTGGTCCCAA